>Ga0207655_1000109_pt1 | contig 172040 bp, 147 predicted proteins | sample KBSM44metaG_FD_184398 | JGI IMG/M metagenome (GOLD analysis project Ga0207655, IMG submission 184398) | Miscanthus rhizosphere microbial communities from Kellogg Biological Station, Michigan, USA - KBS M4-4 metaG (SPAdes) (version 2) | ecosystem: Host-associated > Plants > Roots > Rhizosphere...
GGGTCAGCGCGCCATGCTCATCCTCGCGGGCAATCTGTCGACCCAAGTCGTCATAGCGATAGCGCCGCACACCGCCATTGGGCAGCGTCTGCTCCAGCAGTTGCCCGCGCTCATTCCACACCAGCCGTTGGCAGCTGTGATCCGGGTGCCAAACCCCCACCAGTTGTCCGTATTGGTCGTAGCTGTAGTCGGTGACATGGCCGTCGGGATCGGTCTTACGCGTAATGTCGCCTTGGTCATTGCGCTCGTACTTCCACAGCGCCTGACCCCGGCGCACCACGCGTACGAAGCCATTGTCATGCTCGTAGGACGTCGGCTCGTCATCCCCCGGAAACAGCGCGACCAAGCGCCCGGCTTCGTCGTACTGATACGCCGTCACCGCCCCCAGCGGATCTTGCTCAACCGTCAGCCGACCTTTGTCATCATAGGATTTGAAGTGCTGCGCACCGTCCGGATCAATCCGCTGCACCAGCCGCGCCCGGTGGTCATGGACATACACTTCCTGGCTGCCATCGGCGCTGTGCACCGTGACGCGCCCGTCCTCGCCCCAGACATAGCGCGTGTCCATCTGCGAAAAACTGGCCCAATGCCGGACACATCGCGCCGCCTTGCCAGACCGTTCCCACGCCCAGAAGAAACTCGCCCCACCGGCCAAGCCACGCTCAAGAATCACGTGCTGCTCGTCGTACCGATACACCTCGCTTTCGCCGACGGCATTGGTCGCCGAGACCAGCCGTCCAGCGTCGTCATAGGCGTAGGCAACAACGTGCTGCTCCGTCACCCAGACGTAGGGTTCATGCCCCTTGGCGCGCTGAACCTGGTAGTCCACCGCCACAATGCGGCCCCGTTCATAGCGCAAAAACAGCGACCGGCCCGCGCCGTTATCCAACCGTTCGATGCGCCCCAATACGTCGCGGAAAATTCGCAGGCGGTTGTCATACGCATCACTGATCGAGACCAATACACCGTCGCGAAAGTGATAAAACCGCGCCGCCTGGGCCAGCACCAGTTCATCCGGCGAAGCGCCTAGATAGATCGCCGCTTCAGCCAGGCTGTTGGTGATCGCGGGGCGAGCCGCGGTGGGCAGCGGGAGCTCAGTCGTGCGGTTTTCATGGTCAATCCAGACGACCGAATCGCCCACCACAGAAAGCCTGTGCGCCAGCGCGTGACTCCAGCCAAACCCCAACCCGCAATCCACTTCCACCGCACTGGTGCGGTACAACCGGGTCCACTCGAACGGCAAGATCCCGTCCAGCGTGCCATCGGTGAGGGTGAGCAGCTCCTCGCCGGTAACCATCGACACCGGGCAGCCGTTGGTTACGGTTTTATCCGAAGACGCGGCAGCATCCCCCGCAGGGTTTTTCCCCGAAACAGGCGCATCATCCACGTGCTCTTGCCGGACCAATACCGTTTGCTGGCTCTTGTTTCGAACTGCCGGCACCGAGTTTGAAACCAGGTTCTCACCCGCCTTCAGCGGTGCAACAGGTACAGACTTCGAGATCATCGAGCCGCCGAGCAACAACGGTTTCGCCGCTGCCACATGGGGCTCCAACGTCGGTCCTGCAACCTGCTTGGCGAGCAACTGCAGCAGCTCCCGCGCCCGTCCGGACTTGACCTGGCTCAGCACCTGGGAGCCCAGGCGCACCGCAACCCCCATCCCGGCCGTCGCCCAAATCAGCAGCAGGTTGATCAGCACCTCACCGGTGATCTCGCCCCACAGTTCATGCATTTGCGGGGGCGGCAGCAGGCGCATCCAACTGACCATCGCCGACACATAGATGAACAGCAGCGGCTCATCGCTGAGCATCAGCAGGCCATGGGCGATCTTGTCGTTGCCCAGCTTCAACAGCTCATCGAGCTCGGCCTGGGAGAGGTATTGCAGCAGCTTTTCGCTGTTGGGCTTGATGTCTTTCAGCAGCTCATACAGCTGCGTAATGTTGTCCCACAGGCTGTAGAGCGCTTTGCCGATACCACTTAGGAACGCGGTCTCCAGCAGCCTGCGCCGGTCCAGTGGGCTGGCGTCCGTATAGCCTTGCCACTGAGCTTGGAAAGCGCCGGCCCACTCTTCACGCAGGCGCGCTTCCAGCTCGGCGATCACCGACTGATAAGACGCATACAGCGCTTTGACGTGATCCTTGGAAACGTTGGGATAGAAGGTGATTTGGTACTGCTGGTTGCGATCGCACTCGGTGATTTCGAGGATGCCGCTTGGGCCGATGGTGTGCTGGATCGGCTCACCCAGCGGGCCGCCGTTTGGATCAACGCGTTGCAGCACCACCGGTGTATTGCCGATGGGGACGAAGCGCGTGCTCTGGAACATATGCACCAGCGTCAGCGTGCCATCGGCCCGGCATGTGGCGACGGTGCTGCTCGGATTGAGGGAACGGGTCGTCGGTGCGACCAGCGCCACCTCATCCCCTACCTTGAATACCTGCTCGACATCGAGTGCCGAAAAGCTCCAGAAGCTCGCCGCCCAGGTGTCAAAGGTGTTGAGGCATTCACGAAAGTCGCGGAAGACGCCTTCAACGTCGACCGTCTTCACGTCCATTGGGGTCAGGACTAACCTGCCAATGGCCGGGTTCAAGCGGCAGCCCCCGCCATCGGGGCCTCAATAAAAAACGCCATCTGCAATCCCTCGCACTGTGTATTCAGGCGAGGGACTTTGCAGATGTTCTCAGGGAAGGGGAGTAGAGGTTATCCGGCGATTGGGTGGGACGTTTCGTCTTCTTTCGGCCCAGCTCGAAAGGGCTTGGCGGCCCGGCGAATGTAAGCTTTCAACGCTGCGCAAATGCCAGGTTCAGCCCCAACCCCGCAAACGCCGCCGCAAAACTGCGCCGCAACCAGTTCTGCACCCGTGGCGACTCGACCACCGTACGGCGGAACCCGTTGGCCAGCAGGCCATAGACCACAAACACCGCAAAGGTCATCGCCATGAACACGCCGCTCAGCACCAGCATTTGCAGGGCGGGCGCGGTGCTGCCTGGGGTGACGAACTGGGGCAGGAAGGCCAGGAAGAAAATGGTCAGCTTGGGGTTGAGAATATTCAGCAGGAAACCGCGGACCATCAAACTGTGTGCAGTCGCGACCGTTGGCGCGTCGTTCATGGCGAAGGCCGAGCGATCCCGCCAGGTGGCATACGCCAGGTACAACAGGTAGGCGACGCCGGCGTACTTCAACGCTTCGAAGGCCAGCGCACTGGTGTGCAGCAGCGCGGACAGGCCAAGCACCGACGCCAGCAGGTGGGGAAGGATGCCCGCCGTGCAGCCCAGGGCGGCGAAGACGCTGGCGCGCTTGCCGGCCGTGAGGCCTGTGGACACGGTGAAGATCACGCCGGTGCCGGGAATCAGCACGACAATCAGGCAGGTGACGAAAAAGTTCAGGCTAAGCATGGCATTCAAACTCCGTGTAGGAATGGTCGTTGATAGATCCTGTCACGTTCGACCTGGGAGGGCGAGAGGGGCGATTGGCGAACCCGCGTTAGACTTACCGGTCGAACCCCGCAATGCCTGACCATTGTCTTTCAAGGAAGCCCCATGTCCGTACGCTGCCTGATCCTGTGCCTCACCCCCTTGCTGGTGCTGGCCGGCTGCTCTACATCGCGGGCCCCGCAACAGCCGGAGCGCAGCGAGGCTGAGGTGAAAGCGCAGATCGTGCGACTGCTGCCCTCAACGGTGGCGGACCGGAATGGGTGGGCCCAAGACATTTACACGGCCTTCGACACCCAGAATATCTACCCCAGTACTGAAAATATCTGCGCTGTGTTGGCGGTGACCGAGCAAGAGTCCACCTACCAGGTCGACCCGGCAGTACCCGGCATGGGCAAGATCGCCCAGGATGAAATCCTGCGCCGTGCCGGTAAGGTCCATGTGCCGGCATTTGTCGTACGCAGTGCGCTGCAATTGCGTTCACCCACCGGCAAGTCCTACGCCGATCGCTTGAACGCCGCGCGCACAGAGAAAGACCTCAGCGGTATTTTCGACGATTTCATCAGCATGGTGCCTTTGGGCAACACGCTGTTTGGCGGTTTCAACCCAGTGCACACTGCTGGGCCCATGCAGGTCAGCATCGATTTTGCGCAAAAACACGCGCGGGGTTATCCCTACACGGTGGAGGGGACGATTCGCCGCGAGGTCTTTACCCGGCGTGGCGGCCTGTATTTCGGTATCGCCCATTTACTGGGGTATCCGGTGAGCTACGAGCAGCCGCTGTATCGCTTCGCCGACTTCAATGCGGGTTGGTACGCCAGCCGTAATGCGGCGTTCCAGGCTGCGGTCAGCCGTGTCTCGGGTAAAGAACTGGCGCTGGATGGCGACCTGATCAACTACGGTTCCTTGTTGCCCGGCACCACCGAACTGGCGGTGCGCTCATTGGGCGCGAAGCTGGACATGCGCAACCCCAGCATCCGTAGCCAACTGGAGCAGGGTGAGCAGCTGGATTTTGAAGAAACAACCCTCTACACACGGGTGTTTGCCCTGGCCGACAAAGCTGCTGGCAAGCCGCTGCCCCGGGCGATCCTGCCGGGCATTGTGCTCAAGAGCCCGAAGATCACCCGTAACCTGACCACGGCGTGGTTTGCCAAGCGCGTGGATGAGCGGTATCAGCGTTGTATGAAGCGCTGACACCGAATCACTGTGGCGAGCGGGCTTGCTCTGGCCAGTAGGCTTGCTCTGGCTAGTAGGCTTGTCGTGGCGAGCGGGCTTGCCCCGCGTCGGGCTGCGAAGCAGCCCCAATAAAGCAGAATGCGGTGTATCAGGTATCTTTTGGCTCCTGATTCCGGGGCTGCTTCGCGGCCCGACGCGGGGCAAGCCCGCTCGCCACAGCAAGCCTGTGCGACACAACGAATCTGCGCCATAGCCACACCCACAACCACACCACCGGAAACGCCAGGATCACGAACGGCAGCACGTAGCTGGCGCGCTCCAGGGCGTCTGCGGTGCCGTCCACCAGGTTCGTGCCCAGGTTGCTGAGCATCCGGCTGAAGCGTGACGCTGGATTCGCGCCGTCGGAGGAGCGGAAGTTCAGCGTTACACGGTTGGTATCGAGGCGATGTTGCTGGCCGGCAGCGACCTGGGCCAATGCCTGCAACTCGTTTTCGATGCCCGCTTGCTCCTTGCTCAAGGCGATCAGGTCGCTGACGGTGATGTCTTTGCGCTTGGCCAGTTCGTCGAGGCGTTGCTGCTGGGCTTGCAGCCGATCCTGGCGACGGCGCACATCGGCGACCGCATCGGCCAGGTCTTCGGCGCGGGTGATGCGCTGTCCGAGTTTGCCGCCTTCGGCAGCCAGGGTGACCATCGGTTCCACGCCGCCAGGCGCGATGCGCAGGATGATCTCGCCGCCATTACCGTCTTCGGTGATGCCGAGGATATTGCAGGCGCCAAACCGCGCGGACTCGCAGGCTTCGCGAGTGGCCTGCATGCGTGGTGCGAGCAAGGCGCCAGGCAGGGCCAGGGTCAACTCATGTTCATAGGCCAGTTGCGCGCCGGCCCGGCCTTGTTCGCCGCTGATCACCGTGGCGCGGGAGTGGTCCTTGGGCGAACAGCCGGCCAGGGCGAGGCCGGCGAACAAGATCATCAGAGGCATGCGGAGCGGGTGGGAGTTGCCGTCCAGGTGGCGCATTGCGATTCCTTGAGGTGTGCAGGAGACATTGGCGGCGATTAAAACGGGTCTGGCCAATTAACGCAAAGCATCCCAGGGGATTTGCAGCGCTGATGGTGATGGCCGTCGTTTCGGACCCGGCGTACACCTCAAGCCTTATTCCAGGGACGTACTCGCCATGATCGCTCACGCTGTGCCTGAAGGTTTTGTCTCGCTGCCCCGAAGCAGTCCACTCCTTGACCTGCTGGGCCCGGCGTATTGCCGGGGAGAGGGCCTGCAACTGGAGATCGGCTTGCGTGCCGACAACCGTCACGCCAATGGACGCGGCACGGTGCATGGCGGGGTGTTGGCGACGCTGGCGGATATCGGCATGGGGTATGCCATGGCGTTTTCCAGTGAGCCGCCGTTGCCGTTGATTACGGCGAGCATGACGGTTGATTACCTGGGAGCGGTACAGGTGGGGGAGTGGATCACCGTGCGCTTGGAGCATCACAAGCGGGGGCGGCAGATGGCGTTTGCCACCGTGGGTTTGCGGGTGGGGGAGAAGGTAGTCGCACGGGCTAATGCGGTGTTTGCCGTGCCTCAATCTGACAGGCAATGAAGAGCTGATGTGGGAGGGGGCTTGCCCCCGATGAGGGTGGGTCAGTTAATACATCTGTAGCTGACCCACTGCTATCGGGAGCAAGCCCCCTTCCACAGTAGGACTGTGTTTTTTCAGGGAAGCCGCGTAAAGAAAAGGCCTGGCTTTTCGTGGAGCCGGGCCTTTTCAGTGTTGCTCTTTTATCAGCTGCGTTCGAGTGCCAGGGCCACGCCTTGGCCGCCACCGATGCACAGCGTCGCCAGGCCTTTCTTGGCGTCGCGCTTGATCATTTCATGCAGCAGGGTCACCAGTACGCGGCAGCCTGAAGCACCGATCGGGTGGCCGATGGCGATGGCGCCGCCGTTGACGTTGACCTTGTCGGCGTCCCATTCCAGCTCTTTGCCCACCGCCAGGGATTGTGCGGCGAAGGCCTCGTTGGCTTCGATCAGGTCCAGGTCGCCCAGTTTCCAGCCGGCCTTGTCCAGGCAACGACGGGTCGCCGAGACCGGGCCGATGCCCATGATTGCCGGGTCGACGCCAGCATTGGCGTAGCTGGCGATACGGGCCAGCACCGGCAGGCCCAGGGCCTTGGCTTTGTCCGCGCTCATCAGCAGCACCGCAGCAGCGCCGTCGTTGAGGCTGGAGGCGTTGCCGGCGGTGACACTGCCGTCTTTCTTGAACGCCGGCTTGAGCTTGGCCAGGGATTCGGCGGTGGTGCCGGCGCGCGGCTGTTCATCCACTGCAAAGGCAATCGGGTCGCCCTTGCGCTGGGGAATCAGGATCGGCGTGATCTCATCGGCAAAGCGCCCGGCTTCAATGGCGGCCGCGGCTTTTTGCTGGGACGCGGCGGCGAAGGCGTCCTGGGCTTCACGGCTGATACCGTATTTGTCCACCAGGTTTTCGGCGGTGATGCCCATGTGGTAGTCATTGAACGCATCCCACAAGCCATCGGTGATCATGCTGTCGATCATCTTGGCGTGGCCCATGCGCAAGCCGGTGCGCGCAGCAGGCAACACGTAGGGAGCAAGGCTCATGTTCTCCATGCCGCCAGCGATGATCACCTCGGCGTCCCCGCAGCGGATGGCCTGGGCGCCCAGGTGCAGGGCCTTGAGGCCCGAACCGCAGACCTTGTTCAGGGTCAGGGCGGGTACGGCATGGGGCAGGCCGGCCAGGATCGAGGCCTGGCGCGCCGGGTTCTGGCCTGAGCCGGCGGTGAGCACCTGGCCGAGGATCACTTCATCGACTTCGGCCGGGTCCAGGCCGGTCTGCTCCAGCAGGCGACGGATCACGGCAGCGCCCAGTTCCGGTGCCGGGATGCTGGCCAGCGAACCTTGAAAGCTGCCCACGGCGGTGCGGGTGGCAGCGACAATCACGACGTCTTGCATGGAATCAGTCCTCACTGGAAGTGCATTTCTGGAACGTTGTCCGGGACGATCAGTTTACCGGCGGTCTTGCTCACAATCTCTTCAACGCTGACGCCAGGTGCGCGTTCCTTGAGGACAAAAGCGCCATTTTCGATTTCCAGGTAGGCCAGGTCCGTCAGTACACGCTTGATGCAGTTCGCACCGGTCAGCGGCAGGCTGCATTGGCTGAGCAGCTTGGACTCACCGTCCTTGGACGCGTGGGTCATGATCACGATGATGTTTTCTGCGCCGGCCACCAGGTCCATGGCGCCGCCCATGCCTTTGACCAGCTTGCCGGGGATCATCCACGAGGCGATGTTGCCGTGGACGTCGACTTCAAACGCACCCAGCACGGTCAGGTCGACGTGGCCGCCGCGAATCATTGCAAAGGACTCGGCGGAGGAGAAGATCGAGGCGCCGATACGCGCGGTCACGGTTTGCTTGCCGGCGTTGATCATGTCGGCATCAATGGTTTCTTCGGTGGGAAACGGGCCCATGCCAAGCAGGCCGTTTTCCGATTGCAGCATCACTTCCATGCCTTCGGGGATGTAGTTGGCCACCAGGGTCGGAATGCCGATGCCGAGGTTGACGTAAAAACCATCCTGCATTTCGCGGGCGACGCGTTGAGCCATTTGTTCGCGGGTGAGAGCCATGGTGACTTCCTCTTATTGTTCTGGACGTGGATTATTTGCGGACGGTGCGCTGTTCGATGCGCTTCTCGAAGGTGCCGCAGATGATCCGGTCGACGTAGATGCCAGGGGTGTGGATCTGCGACGGTTCCAGCTCGCCCGGTTCGACGATTTCCTCGACTTCGACCACCGTGATCTTGCCGGCGGTGGCGGCCAGCGGGTTGAAGTTCTGGGCCGTGTGGCGGTAGATGACGTTGCCGAAGTGGTCGGCTTTCCATCCCTTGACGATGGCAAAATCACCGGTGATGGACTCTTCCATCAGGTAGGGGCGGCCATTGAATTCACGGGTTTCCTTGCCTTCTGCGACGGGCGTGCCGACACCGGTGGCAGTGAAGAACGCTGGGATGCCAGCACCGCCTGCGCGCATTTTTTCCGCCAGGGTGCCTTGGGGAGTCAGCACCACTTCGATTTCGCCGCTGAGCAATTGCTTCTCGAACAGCGCGTTTTCACCGACGTAGGAGGCGATCACTTTGCGGATCTGTTTTTCTTCCAGCAGCACGCCCAGGCCGAAACCGTCGACACCGCAGTTATTGGAAACCACGGTCAGGTCGCGGGTGCCTTTGCGCTTGATTTCGGCGATGAGGTTTTCCGGAATGCCGCACAGGCCAAAACCACCCGCGAGCACGGTCATGCCGTCTTCCAGGCCTGCCAGCGCTTCTTCATAGGACGCCACGCGTTTATCGAAACCTGCCATATGCACCTCTTTTATTGTTTGTGGTCCAGCCATTGAACGAAGTGTTGCGCCGACGGATTGATTTGTTAAGTTGTTTTTTAAGGTTGATTGATTTAGAAAACAGCATAGTCGAGCCGTCTACGGAGTAGCCTCATGACAGTTAAACAGATGCGTGCCTTTCTTGCCGTGGCCCAGAGCCTGAGTTTTGCCGCTGCCTGCGAACGCCTGCACCTCTCCCAATCGGCCTTGAGCCTGACCATCAAGGGCCTGGAAGAAGGGCTGGGCGGGCGCTTGTTCAGCCGTAATACACGCAATGTCGCGCTGACACCCGAGGGCGAATCCCTGCTGCCCCTGGCACGCCGGCTGATGGCTGACTGGGACAATGCCGAGGACGAACTGCGCCAGTTGTTCACCCTGCAGCGGGGGCGGGTAACGGTGGCCGCGATGCCGTCGTTCGCCGGTAACCTGTTGCCGCCGATCCTGAAGATATTCCGCGCACGTTACCCCCAGGTGAATGTGACGGTACACGACCTGATCAACGAACAGGTGCTGGAAATGGTGCGCGACCGCCAGGTGGAGCTGGGCGTGGCGTTTGAGCCGGCGGAAGGCTCGTCACTGGTCTTTACCCCGCTGTACCTGGACCGCTTCATTGCCGTGGTGCCTGGCGATTCACCGTTGGCGCAGTACGCCGAGATCGATTGGCAAACCCTGCTGGAGCAACCGTTTATTACCTTGCAGCGGCCCTCTACGGTACGGGTGATGCTCGAAGAACACCTGGGCGCTTTAAAACGCAAGCTACCGGTGGCATTGGAGAGCCACCAATTGGCAACCGTGGGCAAGATGGTTGCCAGCGGCTTGGGCGTCAGCGCGGTACCGGCGTTATGTGCGCAGCAGATGCGGGAGGCGGGAGCCCATTGCATTACCTTGACCGACCCGGTGATAGAGCGGCCGATTGGGGTGTTGACCAAGCCGGGGTATGAACTGTCAGCCGCCGCGCAGGCGTTGTTTGACATCTTTCGCGATGAGGCGGGGAAGGGCCGGTTCCCGCTGTGACGCTTGCGTCAGCGCCGGTTTATATGAATAAAAAATAATCGCGCGCATAAAAAAGTCCGCTCGGCTAACCGGGCGGACTTAATGTTGTAATGATTTTTTATCAGCAGTATTTATCAATCACTTTAACTTGCGATTGGCCCTTGATGTTCTGCCATTCGGTATTAAGTGTATGGAACACCTGCTCGATAAAGTTACGATCGGCAGCCGCTTTTTTACCGACATAACCCTGGCCGCGGCGGTACATCCGCAGGCGCGCCGCCAGTTCACGGTTATTGCGGTCGAACTCCGCTTCTTCGGTGTGGGGCGCCAGGCAGTCAATTTTGACTTCGCCCGATTTACCAATCCACAGGATATGGTCGTCGAGTTTGTCTTTCTGCGCTGCGAACATATCAGCCAATTCATCGATAGTTGGTTGGTTGTTCAGATTCATGTGTAAGCCCCTTGACCAGTTGGCGATCTATCAATTGATTCGTTAATACACGTTTAAGTTGTCTCCGGTTCCGAAAACCGGGCGTCAGCGACTGTCTGCCGAATACGGGCAGGGTCTTGAACCTGATGCATGTAGTCTTGCTGATGAACTGCTACGCAATGGTTTCATAACGAAGACAAGCAGCGTTTGAGCTCCTTGTACCGATCCTTTCGGGCCGGTCAGCTTCATCAATCTGCCTTGTGGGCAGTGCACATCCGGAAAAAACAGCTCGGCGGTCAGACGAGCTTGTTCAAAACGCTTGTTGCCAACGCTCCCGATCCGGGAGACGTCTAGATCATGCAAGGACAAAAAGGTTACGTCAACGGTTATGTAGTGATTATTTTCGATCACTACATAAATCGCCGTGGGGACGGGAGGATGCAGGAGAAGGTGACTTGGGCGTCATTTTTTGTGCTGATTAGTCGCCGGCGCCAAGTGGCCATTCAGCACTTGACCCTGGTGGGAGGGGGTAAGTCGAATCGTCGCACCGCCCCCTTCGACGGGTTGATCTGTGGTGTCTTTAGGCTCCCAGCCGCTCGGCCAGCAAAGGCAACAACCGCTCACAAGAGGCTTGGATTTTCACCTGCAAGAGCTCATCCCCTCGGGTCTTGCCCAGGTTAATGGCGATCACCGGCTTGCCCTGTTCGACCATCGCCTTGCACAGGCGAAATGCCGAATAGGCCATCAGCGAAGAGCCTACCACCAGCAAGCCCTCGGCCTGCGCCACTGCGGCCATCGCCCTGGCCGCCGTGGCCGGCGCGACGTTCTCGCCAAAAAACACCACATCCGGCTTCAGTCGTTCGCCATCGCAATGGGGGCAGTGGGGTACCTGGAACTGCTCTTCGAAGGTCGGGTCAAGCAAGGTGTCGCCATCAGGCGCCTGGACGGCATGCACCTGCGCCAGGTAGGGATTGGCGATTTCCATTTGCCGCTGAACGCCATCGCGGGGGCTGCGTAGCTGGCAATCCAGGCACAGTACTCGATGCAGGCTGCCATGCAGTTCGATGACATCGTGGCTACCGGCCTGATCATGCAAGGTGTCGACGTTTTGCGTGATCAGGCCACTGATGCGCTGGCGTTGCTGCAGGGTCGCCAGCGCGCGGTGGGCGTTGTTCGGTTGGGCGATACGTACTCGCGGCCAACCCAGCATTGCCCGCGCCCAGTAACGGCGTCGCGCTTGCGGTGTGGCCAGGAACTCCTGGTACATCATCGGCGCCTTGCCCCGGCGTACGCCTTCGCTGTCACGGTAATCGGGTATCCCCGACGACGTACTGATCCCTGCACCGGTCAACACCAGAAAGCGCCGTTCGGCCAGGGCCCGGTGCAGGGTGTCGAGGTGATCCTCTTGATGTTCCAGCGTGTCGAGCATGGGGTCCCCTATTCGCCGCGGATGTATTGCTCCAGCTGTTTGATCAGGTCGGCCTGGTCGGCAATGGCTTCTTTTACCAAGTCACCGATGGAGAGCAGGCCCAGCAGTTTGCCGTCTTCGACAACCGGCAGGTGGCGCAGGTGACTGTCGGTCATGATGTTCATGCACTCATCGACCTTTTTATGGGTGTCGACGGTGATCACCGGAGAGCTCATCACCTCATGGACCTTTGTAGTGACCGACGACAGACCCTTGAGCATGATTTTGCGCGCGTAATCACGTTCGCTGATGATGCCTACCACCACGCCATCCTCAACGACCGGCAAGGCCCCGACGTTTTTCTCCGACATCCGGACCAGTGCTTCAAACACGGTGTGGTCGTGTTTGATGACATGGACTTCCTGGTTTTTCTGGTCCTTGGCTTTGAGCACTTGTGCAACGGTTTTCATGGCGACCACTCCGGTTTTTTTTAGTTAGTCTGGCTCCCCCTACAGAATCCTAGACGGCCCGCGCGGCGGCAAGGTCCAAAGCGGCGTTAAACCCGTCGAAAAACGTCATTCGCCGGTTTTTTTTACCTTTCATCCCGCATTCGCCGGCTTTTTGCCGCGCTTGGGGCTGCCGGCGGTCTTGCGGGGTGCGGCCTTGCGCTTCTTTTTCCACGGTGCGGCGCCTCGGCCCGCCGGGCTGGCCGGCCCCATGATGGTCATGCGCATGCCGTTGCAGCGCGCCACCTGCTTGCTCATCCAGGCCGCCTGTTTGGCGACGAATTCTTCCAGGCTCATCTCGCCGCTTTGCACCATGTCCAACGCCTGCTCCCAGATCGCGGTGGTGCCGGGGTCGGCGATGGCGCGGGGTACCGCGTCGATCAGGCTGAAGGCTGCCGGGGTTGCCGACAGTGCCTTGCCGTTCTTCACCAGGTAACCCCGGTCGAGCAACCCTTGGATAATGCCGGCGCGGGTGGCCTCGGTGCCGATGCCGGTGGTGTCCTTGAGTTTTTGTTTGAGCAGTGGGTCTTCCACCAGTTTCGCGACGTTTTTCATCGCCTTGATCAGGTCGCCTTCGGTGAAGGGCTTGGGCGGTTGGGTCCACAGGTCCTTCAGGTTGACCTTGGCCACTGCGTATTCCTGGCCTTGCACCAGTGTTGGCAAGGCCTGGGGGGCCGGGGCTTCGCGCCCCTTGGCCGGTGCGAGGGCTTCGGGCAAGGCCCGTTTCCACCCCGCTTCGATCACGACTTTGCCCACCGCGCGTAACGCCTGGCCCGCGCAGTCGAAATCCGCCTGGGTGCGATCGTATTCGTGGTTGGACAGAAACTGCGCCAGGTAGCGCGCGCGAATAAGGGTGTAGACCGCGCGGTGCTTGCCGGTGAGTTGGCCAACGTCCTTGCCTGCCCCGGTGGGAATGATGCCGTGGTGGGCGCTGACCTTGGCATCATTCCAGGCTCGTGAGCGGCGCTGGGGGTCGATATGCGGCATCAACTCGTTCACTGCCGCATCCGCGCGGCCCAGCGCGGCGAGAATCTTCGGCGCTTCGCTGTGCTGGCTCAATGGCAGGTAGCCGCAGTCACTGCGCGGGTAGGTGATGACCTTGTAGGTTTCGTAGAGGGATTGGGCGATATCCAGGGTTTCCTGGGCGCCGAGCCCGAGCTTCTTCGAGCAGATTTCCTGCAGGGTGCCCAGGTCGAAGGGCAGGGGGGCCACTTCGCGCATGCGTTCGGTGCGCAACTTCACCAACTGTGCGCGGGCGGCCTGGGTCATGGCGTCGGCGGCGTCCCGGGCGAGTTGCGGGTTGAGGCAGCGGCCCTGGTCGTCACAGGCGTCCTCGGCGGCGCGCCATTGGGCGGTGAACGTCATGTGCTCATGACGCAGGTCGACATCGATCGCCCAGTACGCCACCGGCACGAAGTCGGCGATGCTGCGGTCGCGGTCCACCACCAGGCGCAACGTCGGGGTTTGCACGCGCCCCACTGGCAGCACGCCTTGGTAGCCGGATTGACGGCCGAGCAAGGTAAACAGGCGGCTCATGTTCATGCCGATCAGCCAGTCGGCGCGGGAGCGGCCCAACGCCGAGTGATACAGGCTGAAGGTCTCGGCACCGGGCTTGAGTGCGGCCAGGGCCTTGCGAATGGAGGCGTCGTCCAGCGCCGACAACCATAGCCGCTGGATCGGCCCGCGATAACGGCAATGTTCCACCAGTTCCCGGGCGATCATTTCGCCTTCACGGTCGGCGTCGGTGGCGATCACCAGTTCCTGGGCTTCCCCCAGCAGGCGCTTGACCGCCTTGAATTGGCTGGCGGTCTTGGGCTTGACCCGCATTTTCCATGTTTGCGGGACGATCGGCAGATCGGCGAGCACCCAGCGTTTGTACTTGGCGTCGTAGGCGTCGGGCGGGGCGGTTTCCAGCAGGTGGCCGATGCACCAGGTGACGGTGACTCCGCTGCCCAGCCAGCAACCGTCGCCACGGCGACTGGCGCCGAGCACGGCCGCGATATCCTTGGCCTGGGAGGGTTTTTCACAGAGGAACAGCCGCATGGTCAGCCCATTCGATACAGAGTTGAATGGGGAGCAGGATGGGCAAAAGACGGGAAATGATCAACCTTTATATGGATGGATATACAGCTATTTGTGTGGCGCTGGAAAAAATGTGGGAGGGGCAGCCTCCCACAGGGGATCTCCTGTGTTCAGAAGATCGGTTTAGTTGTTATCGATATCCACATGCCGCGTTTCCTTGAGGCAGAACATCCCCACGATCAGGCTAACGCCAGTCACCGCTACCGGGTACCACAGGCCATAGAAGATATCGCCGGTGTACACCACCAGGGCAAACGACACGGTTGGCAGGAACCCACCAAACCAGCCGTTACCGATGTGGTAAGGCAGGGACATCGAGGTGTAGCGGATGCGCGTCGGGAACAGTTCCACCATCAGTGCCGCCAGCGGGCCGTAGCACATGGCTGCGATCAGGATCAGCGCGACGATCAGCACCACCACCATCACCTTGTTGACCTGGGCCACATCCGCCGAAGTCGGATAACCCGCCAGCGCCACCGCGCCACGCAGGGCGGCTTCGTCAAAACCATCGATACGCACTTCACCCACGCTCACTTGCACCGGGCTGCCGGCCGGGGCGGCGGCGCTGCTGTAGGGCAGGCCTTGCTTGACCAGGAAGGTCTTGACCTTGTCGCAGGGGCTGTCGAAACGCGCCTTGCCTACCGGGTCGAACTGGAAGGTGCAGGTGGCCGGGTCGGCCAGTACGGTGATTGGCGCCTGGTGGCTGGCCTGGTCCATCGCCGGGTTGGTGTAGTGCGCCAGGCTCTTGAAGATCGGGAAGTACAACGCGGTGGCCAGCAGTAGGCCGAGCATCAGCACCGGCTTGCGTCCAACCTTGTCCGAGAGCCAGCCAAAGAAGATAAAGAACGGCGCCCCGATCACGACGCTGATGATCAACAGCATGTTGGCCAGGGCCGGGTCCATCTTCAGGAACTGCGTGAGGAAGAACAGCACATAAAACTGCGCCGCGTAGAAGGTCACCGCTTGCCCGCCGTTGATGCTGAACAGCGCAATCAGCACCACCTTGAGGTTTTCCCATTTGCCGAAGGACTCACGGATCGGCGCCTTGCTCGCCTTGCCTTCCTCTTTCATCTTCAGGAAGGCGGGTGACTCATGCAGGCTCATGCGGATCCAGGTGGAAATGCCCAGCAGTACGATGGAAAACAGGAACGGAATGCGCCAGCCCCAGACTTCGAACTGGTCACCGGTGAAGTAACGGCATGCCAGCACCACCAGCAGCGAGAGCAGCAGGCCGAGGGTGGCAGTGGATTGAATCCAGCTGGTGTGGAGACCGCGTTTGCCGACCGGCGCATGTTCGGCGACATAGGTGGCCGCACCGCCATATTCACCACCCAGCGCCAGGCCTTGCAGCATGCGCAGCACGATCAGGATGATCGGCGCCGCGATGCCGATGCTGGCGTAAGTGGGCAACAGCCCGACGCAAAAGGTCGCGACGCCCATCAGGATGATGGTGACGAGAAAGGTGTATTTGCGTCCGATCATGTCGCCCAGGCGACCGAATACCAGGGCGCCGAACGGTCGTACGACAAAGCCGGCAGCAAAGGCCATCAGGGCAAAGATAAACGCCGTGGTGTCGTTGACCCCGGCAAAGAACTGTTTGCTGATCACCGCCGCCAGGGCGCCGTAGAGGAAGAAGTCATACCACTCGAACACCGTCCCCAGGGACGAGGCGAAAATGACTTTCCTTGATTCGCTGGCGGTACTCGGGCTGACCGCCGAGCCCAGGACTTGAGCATGTTCTGACATCGGGTATCCCTCACAGTGATTATTTATTGTTGTTCCACTGTCGGCGCCAACCTCGGCGCCGGTCTGTTTTCCGTTCCTCAGCAGGAGCGGACTTGCTCGCGAAAATCGTCAACGATTACGCGGGAAACCTGGCTGAACGTGGCGCCTTTGCATTTTTCTCGAGTTGGCTGCTGGCTCCTGCAGTATTCGGTGAAAGGATCAACTGCGCGGCTTTCTCGGCGATCATCAGCGTCGGTGAACAGGTATTGCCGGATGTAATGCGCGGCATGATCGAGGCATCGGCGATGCGCAGGCCGGGCACGCCATGCACGCGCAGTTGCGCGTCGACCACCGCGTCCTTGTCATCGCCCATGCGGCAGGTGCCCACGGGATGGAAGATAGTCGTTCCGATGCGCGCGGCGGCTTCGTGCAGTTGCTCTTCGGTTTGCAACGCATCGCCGGGCAGGTACTCCACGGGTTTGAACTGGCTGAGGGCCGGCGCCGCCACAATGCGCCGGGTCAGGCGAATGGCATCGGCAGCGACGCGCAAGTCTTCCGGATGGCTGAGGTAATTGGGCTGGATCAGCGGTGCATCCGCCGGGTTGGCTGAGCGGATATCGATGCGGCCACGGCTGTGCGGGCGCAGGTCGCAGACCGACGCGGTAAAGGCCGGGAAGGCATGCAGCGGCTCGCCAAAACGCTCCAGGGACAGCGGCTGTACATGGTATTCAAGGTTGGCCGAGGTCTGTTCCGGGCCGGAGCGGGCAAACGCACCGAGCTGGCTGGGCGCCATCGACAGCGGGCCGCTGCGGTCATACAGGTAGCGCAGGCCCATGCCCATCTTGCCCCACACGGTGCCGGCGATCTGGTTCAAGGTGCGGGCGTTTTCCAGCTTGTAGATCAGCCGCAGTTGCAAGTGGTCTTGCAGGTTGCCGCCGACACCCGGCAGTTCATGCACCACGTCAATGCCCAGCGGCTTGAGCACATGGGCGGGGCCGATTCCCGAGCGTTGCAGGATACCCGGCGAACCGACGGAGCCGGCGCATAGCACGATCTCCTTGCGGGCTTCCCAACTGACCTGCTGGCCGTGCTGGCGCCCGAGTACCTTGGAGGCGCGGCCGTTCTCCAGCAGCACACGGTCGACCTCCACCTCGGTCAGCACGGTCAGGTTAGGCCGTTGGCGGATCGGCTTGAGAAATGCCTTGGCCGCATTCCAGCGTACCCCGGCCTTCTGATTGACCTGAAAGTAGCCGCAGCCTTCGTTATCGCCTTGGTTGAAGTCGCTGATGTTGGCAATGCCGCTCTGCGCCGCGGCGTCGCGAAACGCATCCAGGATCGGCCACGACAATCGTTGTTGTTCTACCCGCCATTCGCCGCCATCGCTGTGGAATTCCGAGCCGCCGGCAAAATGGTTTTCGCTCTGCTTGAACAGCGGCAGCACGTCTTTCCAGGCCCAGCCGGCGTTGCCTGCCGCCGCCCAGCCGTCATAGTCCTGGGCCTGGCCGCGCATGTAGATCATGCCGTTGATGGAGGAACAGCCCCCCAGCACCTTGCCGCGTGGATAACTCAGGGCGCGGCCTTGCAGGCCCTCCTGGGCTTCGGTCTTGAAGCACCAGTCGGTGCGCGGGTTACCGATACAGAACAGGTAGCCGACGGGGATATGGATCCAGGGGTAATTGTCGCGACCACCGGCTTCGAGCAGCAGCACGCGGTGGGCGGGGTTGGCGGACAGTCGATTGGCCAGCAGGCAACCCGCGGGGCCGGCGCCTACTACCACGTAATCGTATTGCGCAGCTGCAATGGGCATCTGAGGTCTCGCTTGTTTTTCTTATTGGCTCCATCCTAGTTGTTAGTTTTCGTCTTAAAAATGTTAGTTTTTACCCAGCTGCTGTGCGTTTTTAAACAGCGCTGCCGGTAGGCGCCAGCCCCTTTGGCGAACGAGCTTGTTGTGGCGAGGCTTAAGTCATTATTTATGCCCAAGGGAGAAAGGCGACATGTTCGACTGGAATGACCTGCGGTATTTCCTGGAGTTGCAGCGCAGCGGCCGCCTGCTGACTGCCGCACAGCGCCTGAAAACTACCCACGCCACGGTGGCGCGGCATATCGAGGCCATCGAGAAAAGCCTGGGTACGGCGTTGTTTGTGCAGCACGCCCAGGGCTACGAGCTGACGCCTGCTGGCGAAGCCTTGCTCAAGCACGCCGAAGCCATGGAAAACGTCGCGCTGCTGGCCGAAGACGAACTCACCCACAGCGCCGCCCCGCTAGGCAAGATCCGCCTGGGCGTGGCCGAGGGCCTGGGCGTGATGTTCCTCGCCAGCCGCATGGGCGGGCTGTTCGAGCGCTACCCAGGGTTGGAAGTCGAGCTGGTGGCGGTGCCGCGCTTTGTCAGCATTCTCAACCGCGAAGCGGAAATCAGTATTCACCTCGAACGCCCCAGCGTCGACCAACTGGTAACGCGCAAGCTCACCGACTACCGCCTGGCCCTCTACGCCAGCCGCGCCTACCTGGCGCGCACGCCACCGATTGAAAAACGCGAAGACCTCGCGGCCCATTCATGGATCGATTATGTCGACGACCTGCTGTTCAGCCAGGAATTGAAGTTCCTTAGCAGTTTCTGCCGTAACCCCAAGGTGGTGTTCCACAGCACCAGTGTGATCGCCCAGCACCAGGCGGCACGCTCGGGGTTGGGGATTGCCGTGTTGCCGTGCTTCATGGCCGCCGGCGACCCCGACCTGGTGCCGTTGCTGCCGGGGGAGGGGATTCAGCGCAGCTACTGGATCAGCTCGCGCAGGGAGTTGCACAAGTCGGTGCGGCTGCGGGTGTTGTGGGATTACGTGGTGGAGTTGTGCGCGCGGGAGCAGCCGCTGCTGCTCGGCGAATCCAACTGAAGAAACCGGATCAACAATGTGGGAGGCTCCGCTAAATCTCCAACTTGGCGCTGTCGCGCAGCAAACTGGAGCCCCTGTGGCGAGCGGGCTTATTGTGGCAAGCGGGCTTGTTGTGGCTAGCAGGCTTATTGTGGCAAGCGGGCTTGTTGTGGCTAGTAGGCTTGTTGTGGCGAGCGGGCTTGCCCCGCGTTGGGCTGCGAAGCAGCCCCAAGACCAGCCGCCCCGGCAATATCTGATACACCGCATTCTGCTTTATTGGGGCTGCTTCGCAGCCCAACGCGGGGCAAGCCCGCTCGCCACAACAAGCCCGTTCGCCACAAAAATTCGGTCATGGGCAAGCCCCCCTCCCACTTTGATGGGTGGCGTTGGTTGAATCGAGTCAATCGCGCAATACGAATTCCGCACTGCCCAATCGCTCCCCATTCACCAGCACATGCACCTTATGCCTGCCAGGGTAGTGCTTACGCGTGGTCAGTTCGCGGATGTGCTGCTCGCGGCTGATGCGTTGATGTTCACCCGCCGCCAGCGTGAAGGCCTTGAGCTTGAACACCTTGGCCGCGCTGTGGCCGGCGCTTTTGACATAGTCGATGGCGTAGTCCACCACCAGCTTTTGCGCGGTGGCGGCGGTGGACTCCAGGCTGAACGACAGGTTGATGCGCTCGCCCAGTTTGATGACCGCCGGGGAGACGTTCAAATGATGAATCTTCACCTCGGCCTTGGCCCCTGCGCCCATGATCGTCAGTGCCCGGGTGTTGCCTTGCTTGATCAGGCTGCGCAGTGCATGGCGGGCAATCCAGGCGGTGTGGGGGTTGTCGAGGTTCCAGCCTTCAATCAGGCTGAGCACCCAGTCCGGGTGGTCCTTGGTGATGTCGTTGAGATGGTTGGCCACGGACTTGCGCACGTAGAGGCTGCTGTCGGCCTTGAGGTTGTCTAGGATCGACGCGCACAGCTCGGGGTTGGCCTGCACTTCGGCCAGGCGAAACGACCAGGGCAGGCGTGGCCGCGAGCCCTCGCTGGCGAGGCGACGTACGTGTTCGTTGGTATCCCGCGACCACTGTTGCATCACCGCCAGGGTGCGGTGGAAATCGTGCAACAGGAAGTGCCGGATAGCGAATTCGGCCGAACCGAACGTGGTGAAGTATTTGAGCGCGGCCATGGAGCGCTTGAAGTCATCCCGGCCGTAACTCGCCACGTAGTGCGGCAGGAACAGGCTGACAAACCCGCTGTTCAGGCGCGGCGCCAAGGCGTAGAGCAATTTCAGGGTCTGCGGGTAATCCAGCGCGATTACCGCGTGCAGGCTCTCGCTGACCCGCGCCATGCGCTGCATCACCGACAACTCGGCCAACCCGGCCTTCGCATGCTTGAGGAAACCCTTGGCGTCGAACGCCGGATACACCGCGCTCATTTCGGTGGCGATGTGTTGCAGGCGTTCGACGTTGAAGATTTCCTTGAGGGCCGGGGCGCTTTGGTCGGTCATCGGTGATTCCTGTGGGGGTTAGAGAAACCAGCGGTACTCCCGCGCGTTGATCTCTTGCTGAAACGCCAAGTGATCCTGACGCTTGTTTTCGCAGTACACGTCGACAAATTCCGCCCCCAGCTTATCGCGTACCACGGGGTGATGTTGCATGGCGCGCACGGCGTCGAGCATTTCCAGGGGGAAGTCGGCGCCGCTGGTGCGGTCCTCGTTCAGCGGTGTGATGGGTTCGCGCTTGGCCTCCAGCCCATGTTCCAGCCCGGCCAGGATCGCCGCCAGCACCAGGTACGGGTTGGCATCGGCGCTGGCCAGGCGGTGTTCGATGCGCAGGTTGCGTGGGTCGGACTCGGGAATGCGCACGCACGCATCGCGGTCTTCAAAGCCCCAGCTCGCACGGGTTGCCGCGTTGACCGTACCGCCCAGGCGGCGAAAGGCGTTGTGGTTCGGTGAGAATATCGGCATGCAGTGCGGCAGTAACTCCAGGCAGCCGGCAACGGCATGGCGCAGGGGTTGCTGCTGGTGCGCCGCGAGCAAGTTATTGCCGGCGCCGTCATAGAGGCTGACATGCACATGCATGCCGCTGCCGGGAAATTGCAGGTAGGGCTTGGCCATGAAGCTGGCGCGGTAGCCATGCTTGAGCGCGACGCCACGGGTGCTGCGGCAGAACAGGGCGGCCCAGTCGGCGGCACGCAGGCCATCGTCCAAGTGGCCGAAGTTGATCTCGAACTGGCCAGGGCCGAGTTCGGCGGTGATCACCGTGATGTCGATGCCCTGGTCCTTGGCGGTTTGCGCCATATCGTCGAGCACTTGCGAGAAACGTGACAGCCGTTCGATATGCAGGTTGGGCTGGTCATCGGCGTCGTCGCTCAACGGGTCACGGGCATATTGCGGCAGGCCATTGTCGAGCTTGCGGTCGAACAGGTAGAACTCCAGCTCAAACGCGACCACCGGGTGAATGCCTTTGTGGTGCAGACGCTCCAGCACCTTGGCCAACACTTCCCGAGGCTCGAATTCGATGGGCGCCTCGGTGCCGTCCGAGGTGATCAGCATCTGCCCCAGGGGCTGGCTCTCCCAGCTCACTGGCTTGAGCGTGCCTGGCACCAGGCGGCGGTTGGCGTCGGGGTCGCCGTCGTTGAAGCAGTAGTCGCCGATCTTGAACAGCCCGCCCTGAGTTCCCAGCAGCACGGCATTTTGCGGCAATTTCAATGGGCCGCCGGCGGCGACTTTTTCCAGCATCTCCACCGGGTAGCGCTTGCCGTAGAAATGCCCGGGGATGTCCAGGGCGATCAGGTCGACGTAACGCACGTCGGGATGGTTCTGGCGAAAGGTCCGTACTTCGGCCAGTAACGTGGAGGCATGGCTTTTCACGGGTGTTGCTCCTAGTTGTAGACCCACAGCACGCGGGCGGGCAGATCGGTCAGGTTGGCATAGCGACAATGGGCGTAACTGGCCAAGTGGAAGCTGTCGCCGGGGCCCAGGGTCACCGATTCGGCTTCGCCTTCCACCCACAGCGTCAACTCGCCTTCCAGTACAAAACCGGCCTGCTCGGCGCGGTCGCTCATGCTCTGTTCGCCGCTGTTGGCGCCGGGGGCCAGCAGGCTGTCGAGCATCGAGAACGCGCCGTTCATGCTGGGCGAGACGAGGATGTCGGTGATGCCATTGGCGTAATACACCGTGCGCCGCTCATTCGGGCGGGTCACCCAGTCCACGGCCTTGGGTTTGGGCCGGCTGTAGAAGTAAGTGGTTGGCACATCGAGGGCGTGGCTGATGGCGGTCAGATCCGCCACGGTCGGGCGCGACAGGCCACGCTCAACTTGGGACAGGAAGCCCACCGAACGCTCGATTTTTCGCGCCAATTGGGCGAGGGTGAGCTTCTTGTGCTTACGCAGGTCGTGGATCAGCGCAGCCAGGGTGGCGAGTTCTTCTTGTTGGCTCATGAAATTTATGTCGAATAATTTCATGAAAAATTACAGGATTAATTTCACGCAGGCAATGCCCATGCAGTCGGAGCCGTGTTTGTTCGCCCTCGACGGCGCCAGGAGTTCGTGCTGCTCACTTCTGGCTGAATGATTCCCCGTGCCTGCGGTCGGAACCTGGGTACGCGTCATTCATTGAAGGAGCCCCCATGAAGTCCAGAACACTCGCTGCTTGCCTGCTGGTCGCCGCCAGCCTGTCCACCGCCAGCTTTGTCGTGCAGGCTGGAGATACCCCGCAGGAAACTGTGCAGCCGTCCAACATCAACACCCGCGACTTGAAAGAGGGCGACCGCGCTCCGGATATCCTGATGCGCAAGGAGTCGGCCGTCAGCGACTGGAAAAAGCGCGGCCTCAAGCAACCCGAAGAAGACAGCCAGTGGGCACGGGTGGGTGACAAGTTCGTGCTGCTCAAAACCACCAACGGCACCATTCTCGAGATCACCCCAGTCAAGAAATAAGCCGGTGGCAGCACCTGCTTTTTTCGAGATTCCTGGGTTAAGGTAACCGGCTGAAATGGTCGCGTTACCTTCAAGGAAAAGAGCAGGATGCTTGCCACAATAAGAAACTACCCCCGCACCGTGAACCTGCTGCTGTCGGCTACCTTGATGCTGACGCTGGCCAAAGCCATCACCTTCCCCTACCTCGTGATCTACCTGACCAGCCACTTTGCACTGGACATCAGCCAGGTCGGCCTGGTCATCGGCAGTTCGCTGATTGTCGGTTCGCTGCTCAGCGTCTATGGCGGGTTTCTGGTCGATCGCATCAACAGCTATCGGCTGCTGCTCGGGTTGAGCGTGCTATTTGCGCTGGGCTTTGTCGGCACGGTACTCGCGCAGAATATCTGGACGTTCTACAGCTGCCTGATCCTGATCAACCTTGCTTATGCGGTGATCGACATTGCCGTCAAGGCCGGTTTCGCCAGCCTGTTGCCGGAAGAGGCGCGCAGTGAAGTGTTTTCCATCAAGTACACCCTGACCAATATCGGCTATGCGGTGGGGCCGTGGTTTGGCGCGATGGTGGCCAAGCTGGATATCAGCCTGCCGTTCATTCTGTCGGCCCTGTTGGGGGTGGGGTTTTTCCTGCTGTACTGGCGCTGGGGTGATCGCTCATTGGCTACCGCCGATGCGATGCAAAAACCGGTGTCATTCCTGGCCGTTGGCGGCGTGCTGCTGCGCGACCATCGCCTGGTGTGCTTCACCCTGGGTGGCCTGCTCAGTGCGGTGGTGTTCGGCCAGTTCACCGCGTACCTGTCGCAGTACCTGGTGACCACCACCACGGCGGAATATACCTACACCGTGATCAGCGCCGTACTCACCACCAATGCCGTGCTGGTGATTGCCTTGCAGTATGTGATTGGCCGACGTATTTCCCACCGTCACCTGAGCCGCTGGCTGATCTTCGGCCTGAGCATGTTCATGCTGGGCTTGGTCGGTTTCGCGCTGTCCACCAGCGTGTGGTGGTGGGTGCTGGCGATGGCGGTGTTCACCATTGGGGAAATCATCGTGTTCCCGGCCGAGTATATGTTTATCGATCGGATTGCCCCGGACCACCTGCGGGGCATGTACTACGGCGCGCAGAACCTGTCGAACCTCGGTGCCGCCCTGGGGCCGGTATTGTGTGGGCTGGTGCTGGCCAGCCTGCCGGCACACTACATGTTCTACATGCTCGGTGCGTTTATCGTCGCGGGTGGGGTGTTCTATTTCATTGGTTCGTCGTTGAAGGCAAGTCATCGATCATGAGCTTGCCCATGTTGTTGCTTTGCAGTTCGTAGCGCAGCTCTTCGACCATCTTTTCCACTTCTTGTGGGGTCTGCAGCCGATTGGTGTTGATGCCGGTCACGACCAGGTCGACCCGACCGGTTTGAGCGTCGTAGACCTTGAGGGTCAGCGATGCGTCCCGGCACAGTGTGAATTCGCAGGTCAGCGGCGCCAGGCCTTCTTCGATGCAATTTCGCAGTTGAGAGAGGGTGAACATGTGGGTTCCTTCAAGGGGGTCGTTTTGCGACTGCACAGGTTCAAAGACCTGTGCTCACCCTGAAAGGTTAAGGACTGCAACGACACGCGATAAGGCGAATTCGCACTAGCCTCACTAGTGCATTTGCACTTTTAGCGCTTGTTCTTGACCCGCATTTCTCCGGCAAACAACCCGCGTTCACGGGCCCAGACGATGGCTGCACTACGGCTGTGCACCCCCAGCTTGGAGTACACCGTCGCCACATGGTTACGCACGGTATTCGGCGCCAGTTTAAGGCGTGAGGCGATCTCCTTGTCGGCCAGGCCTTCGCAGATCAATCCGAGCACATCGCGCTCGCGGGCAGTGAGGTCGGTGAAGGTAACGTTTGGCAGGTTGGGGCTGTTGACGCTCTTGGCATTGGCCAGTTTTTCGATCAGGGTCTGGCTGAACCAGGAAGCGTCCTGCATCACTTCTTCGATGGCCGCCACCAGTTCCAGCTCCGAGCGTTTACGTTCGGTGATGTTCATCAACACCATCAGGTAGCAGGGCACGTCCTGGATGATCACGGTGTCGGCGGAGACTACGCAGTCGATCACCTCATCGCCTTTCTTGCGCACCTTCAGGTCCAGCCCATCGAGGTTGCCGGCTTTTTCCAAGGTAGTGAACAGCTGCGCGCAGGCCTGGGCGCTGTCGATAAAGTCGATGTCTTCGATGGCCTTGCCGATCAACTCTTCACTGATGTAGCCCGTGATGTTCATGAACGCCTCGTTGATATCCACCACCTGGCGGTTGGCGGCGCTGCATACCAGGGTGGGCACCGGGGTCAGTCGAAACGACTTGGCGAAGCGTTCTTCACTCTGGCGCAGGGCGATTTCCGCCTTGCGTCGTGGCTCCAGGTCGGTGAAGGAAAACAGCATGCAGTCTTCCTCATTCATGTCCAACGGCTGGCCAGCGACGATCACCAACTTGCTGCCGCCTTCGGGCAGGCGCAGTTCGGCTTGCATCTGCGGGATGGTCGCCCCTTCGCTCAGGCGTTGGATGGCCAGGTCCTTGCGCTCGGCCTGTTCCAGCACATCCAGTTCATACACCGAGCGGCCGATCACCTGGTCGCGGTTGTAGCCGGTCATCTCCAGGAACCCCTGATTGACCTTGATATAGCGCAGGTCGCTCAGGCGGCAGATTACGGCGGGCGCCGGGTTGGCGTTGAAGGTTTTCTCGAAGCGTTGTTCGGCACTGGCCCATTCGGTGGCATCGCTGAGGATCAGCACCAGCAACTCCGGCTCCCCGCGCGCATCGGTCAGCACCAGGCTGCGCAGGCGGTGCACCCAACTGCGGTGGTCGTCGTCGAGGGGCGTGACTTCCACCACCACATCACTGAATTCTTCACCGGCCGCCACACGGCTCAGCGGGTAGCTGTCCAGCGGCAGCGGGTGGTTGTTGCGATAACGCAGGGCGAAGCGCTTGGCGTACTGCTCGGTGTTGGCGCCCAGCGCCAGGACGTCGCTGACACCGTGCATGGTCAGCGCGGCTTCATTGGCCCAGAGGATGGTCTGGTCGACCTCGGCCAGTATCACACCGTCGGACAGACCGGAAATGATCTGCTGCAGTTGGCGGCGGTTGGTTTCTTTGGCTAAGACGTCCTGGCTCATGGTTTCTCCGTGGTTGGCGATCCGTGTCCCGGGCGGGGGAGGGGCGCATGGGAAGTACGACACCCGGGCTTAAAGATAGTGCAGATCAATTGCCCGTCACGGAGTGCGAATGCACTAGAGGGGGTGGTGCATTTTTGCGAGGACGACGTGCACGCTGTTCGCCAGGCTCAAATGATCAATTGCGCGGAAAGGATCGAGCAGGACCTTCGGCAATGTGGTCGGTAAAGGTCTGTCGGTTGCTGACAGGGGGGATCTACGCCATTTCAGGGGAGGGGGGTGTAGAACCCCCTCACCACTCAAGCTTATGTGATTAATTTACCGATCAGAGGCACAACCAATAGCGTACTGATCGCCATTGAAATTACATTGCCGATATAGGGGTGAAAGTGTCCAGGTAACCGCTGGGTGATAGCACACGCCAACGGCGGTGCGATTAACGCACCCAGTGTTGCACTTAAGGCAATCACGGCGCCGCTACCGCCGTGGGTCAATACTGCTGCAGGCACCACCGAGACCAGTGGAACGTAAGTCGGATACCAGCCTTGCTTGATCCATTGATGCCTCCATATCACTACACCCAGCGCTGACGTCAGAGCCTGCGCGGCGACCATGTGCAACACCAGTCCCGATCCGTACGCCGGGCTCATGGGGTTCAGGGCATAGGCCAGCAACACTCCCGCCAACAGACCAAGACTGGCAAGTTCATTCCCAAAGAATGGTGCTTCGGAGAAGTCTGCTAGTACTCGGCGCAGACTCCATACGACACCATAAGTGGGTGGACTGGTCGGCAATGGTTTGGTTGGGGCGACGTAATCCGAGCGCACTATTGAGGGGGCTCGGCGAAGCAGCATGAACGCGATGACGCTGCCCACCGCCATGCCCAGCACATTACCGATGACCACCGGCAAGCCGAGTGGCACGCATACAAAGTTGACGATCAACAAGCACATCGGCGTAACCAGCAATGCCCCAAGCACCGCGGCGTTGAGTGTGACCTTCCAGCCACCGCCAAACATCAGCACCATCGCTGCCGGCAACGAAACGAATGCTGCAAACGTCGGTTGCCATGTTTCTGCCGTGATGCTCCAACCCCATAGCAGATTGCTCAACAGCAGCCCTAACAGGGAGCTGGTCACAAGCCAAGGCCACAATCCAGTGCCATAGGAAATGGGAAAACCCTGCCAGGCTTTATTGCGCTTGCTCGCCCACCAAGCCAGGTAAGCACCGCCTAATAGACCAAGTGAAGCAAGTTCATGCTTGTAGAAGGCAACCTCGCTGATATCTCCCAGCACCCAGCGCAGCCAGGCTGCTGGATGCGGCAAGCTGACGACCATCTCATCGTATCCAGGCCATGACCCCCGATAACTGAATACAACCCATATCACCAATAGAATGCTGGTCAACGCGAGGCTAAGGACTGTTATATCTGTCCACGAACGGGGGCGAGCTGTCTTGGTAAATGAAGTTTCCATGACGTCCCCTCTGATCAGCGCGGCAGGGCTGGGTGTCGGGAATACCCGAGCATCTGATCGTATAAGTCATTGCGCCGGTCCCGTTGCAGGTCATTGAGGCTGTTCCATATAGGGGCGCTACGGGCACTCGTGAGGTCAATGTCGGCAAACAGAATTTCCTGCCGATTGGCCGAAGCTACGGCGCCAATCGGCCAACCGTTGGTTCCAGCAATCAACGAGCATCCGAGGTAGCGAGCATCCCGTTCTTCACCGATGCGGCTGGCTGCGGCGATAAACACGTTGTTTACATGGGCTGCAGTCATGGTCAGGTACGACGCCATGCATTTGCCTGCCTCGTCAAAAAGCGGTGGTGGCGTCCACACCCAGTTGTTCAGGCTGCAAATGATATCGGCGCCCTGTTGGCTGAGAATTCGCGGCACCTCCGGGAACCAGATATCCCAACAAATCAGCAGACCGATTCGGCCGATCGGGGTTTCAAATACCGGAAAGCCTGTATCGCCAGGAGTGAACCAAAGCTTTTCCAGGTTCCACAAATGTGCTTTCCGATATTTGCCTATGAATCCGTCGGGTCCCAACAGCACGGCAGTGTTGAACAACTGCACCCCTTCAATCTCACTCAGGCCTGCCACCAGATAAACCTGATGCCTGCATGCAAAATCAATCCACGCCCGCACGCTTGGCCCGTCCGGTATCGCTTCAGCGTGATCGAACGCGTCTTTGCGACTGCAGAAAAAATACCCGCAGTTGGAGAGTTCGGGCAGAACGATCAGGTTGGCGCCACCGTTCACTGCTTCGTTTGCTAGTTCGAGGCTCTGACGCAGGTTTTCGGCTCTATTGAAAACGCCGACTTGCGGAGCAAATTGAATAACAGCAACGCGGGTAGGGCTTGTCGGTTCTTGCATGGGGGTGACCTCTTATTATGCAACCGGGATGGTTGAATGTTTATAAGAAGTGATGAAGTGTTTAAATGGAAGTCAGATGATTCCTGTCGTGATGTAGTCTGATTCTGTTGAGTCTTTAATTTTTATTTATATACTCGGGGTAATCTTGCATTGTGAAATCGCCGTTGAAGTTTGCGTGGGTTTTGTTGCAAATATTTATCACTGTGTCTATAGCGCCTCTGAAGCATGGCTCTGTCCAGCCCGCGTCAACGGAAAATGACTCGCCGCAAAGATACAGTCCCGACGTGTATGAAAAGTCTCTGTTGTATTTCATAAGGCTGACAGCATCATAATACGTGCCCGCACGATAGAGTTTTGCGCAACCCAAGGAGTGCTTGTCTTTCATCCAGCGTTGAACAAGTGCTTGTTTGTGCCCTATGTAGGGAGATATTCGTTCTTTTATGTTTGTTGATTTCAGGAGGATTCTGTCAAGTTCTTCTATGCATTTTTCGACGAGTTCGTTGTCGCTGAATGAAGACAATTTTGTGGCGTCGTCTTCCCATGTGTAGCTGAGAAGTATGCAATCATAGGTGCTGTTTTCGTTGTAGCGGTAAGTGTATACGTCATGTATGAAACTGTCGGTAACTATCGCTTGTGGGATGTTTTTGTTATTTGATAGGAACGTTTTTTTGAGGGGGGCGTAGACCTTGCAACTGGTCTCCCAGTGCGCGGTTTTGTACGCTGCAATAATTTCAAATGGAAGCATGTCCTGATTGAAGTTTTCAAGAAGAATCTGCGTCTCTATTATCCATGAAGGTAGCGTCATTACCACTGAGTCGAAGTCGATAAAATATGAGTTTGTGATTTTTGATTGAATGGGATGCCAGGTGTAGTGAACTCGGATTTGCCCGTTTTTTAGTTTTTCCAGTTTCGTTACTGAACTGCTGGTGAGTAATCCGGATTCTCGTTTTATCAAGTGTTCGTATAGAGACTCCTGGGTTTCGGTCGGTTTTATAAATAGTAAAGACTCTGCCAAAGATGCAAGGCCTATATAATTTGGCTTATTGAATTTTAGTCCTTTTGAATCGACAACTTCAGGAGCATTCAAATAGGGGGACGGTATAGGCGTGCCATCGGGATTTACACGCCCATGAATTAATTGGAGATGACTGCTGAATCCGAATATGGCTGTGCGTATCGGATAAAGAGAACATATGTCATAGAATGCTCCCCAGCTACCGTCACCGATTCCGATAGAGTAAAAAATTGCTGATTCTTCTGCCGTCATTCCCATACCTCCAAAATTACCAGGATCGTTAGCGTTCCAAGCGTTAATCGTTGGTGTTTTGACAAGGTCGCGAAATGTAATGCCTTCGTATCTCTTTACGATAGCTGCCCAATAGTCTTCCCACTTGTCAGTGCCGTAGTAGTGGGCGATTGTTGATGTCATGTGCTCGGCGAATGCCGTCCATTTTGCGAAGACAACCCCTAAGGTCTTGCCTGGGGGTGGTGTTCTTCCATCCGTGTTTTTCCAGATCAGCATTATTGGTTGATCGTTGTCATCTATGCATCCTTCTTGGAGGTAGATTCCAGTTGATCGGACCCATGGACTACCAGGGTTCGGGAAATTTGAGTGGGCCAGTTCGAACTCATTTGCGTAATACGCCATAAGCGAGCGCCCATCTTTTGGTTGTTCATTTGATTTGTTGAAGAAAGGCATTCTCATTGCACCCATTTCAAATGGGGGTCTGCCAAGGGTGTTGGTGTTGTTGCTTCCAAGTGCCGTAAGGTGTCTTCCGCCAATACGCGTTGATTTTTCAATCAGGGTGATATTGGTGAACCCGCACCTGTGTAATTCTCGTGCGGTTGTTAGGCCTGTAATTCCTGCGCCTATCACACAGATTTTATGACGGGGCTCTGTTGCTTGTGCCACTCCGTTTTTTTGTTCTAATAGAGTGCGGTAGTCAAAACACAGATCTGGCGGGTTTGGAAAGGTTGCCGTCCACTTACTTTTGGAAGAGCGTTTTTTTCTATGGAGTTTTGTGGCGATGTCTGCAGGGTAATTGAAGTCTGATCCGATAGTCATTTTGGTATTGTCCATTAATAATTGATTGGCTTTTTACAGCGTGAACGTGATTTCGCGGGGCGGGAATAGGCAGGTTGTAATTTTTGGCTAAGGAAGGTCGCGTTGTTTTGTAGGTGAAAACTACTTGATCTGAAAGTCACGGTCGGGAAGCAAAGCTATGAGTGGGATTTACACCTTGTTATGAGGGGCTGGACCAACATGCCATTCAATTAAGGGTAGTTGGCGTGACATGCTCCTGATAGTAAGCCTCCTTGCCACAACGGAATGTGTTCGACACGTTATTATCAATTAACGTAGTCGCTCACGACGCTACGTATCTAAAAACCAACTGGTATGGACCTGTGAACTCTGACAGTAGGCAAGCCCTTACACCCACCGTAGGCTGGTGCATGTGTCCACCGCATAGATGAGTAAGGAGCCTGGCCATGACAAAAAATGAGTTTAGCGTTCATCTAGAGGAAAAAATGGCTGCTGCCCGTAAGCGAATCTCGTCCAAGATGACCAAGTCAGACCGCATGGATTCGGGCAGGGTGGCGTTTTTGACCGCGTTGAAACATGTGGTCGATGGGGCCGGCAGTCCAGAGGACCTGGGGACCCTCGATGCCGTCAATGATGTACTGCAGGACCTGGGGATGCTGGCAAAGTCGAAGACCTTTTTGGCCATGCTCGAGCCTTGAGGAGGGGAGTGTCTGGTGTCGTGAAGGGCGCATTGCCACGCTATCTGTCTAACACCGAATAACCCCTGTCGCTCTCCATGTTGATGCCTCTTTCATCAACATGGAGCCAGTGCCATGAGCACGTTCAACCCATCGACCCCGCGCCTTCGTTCAGTGAAGTCGAGGGTTACCTGAGCGCGATCGGCCCACAGTTGTTCGAGCAGGCTGCACCGCTGTTGCCGAAGCAGCCCGCCCGCGTGGAGCCGCTGCATTTACAGCGCGTGCCTGTATCCACGGGAGACCTTGCTGGTGCATCGTTCGCGCAGTGGGCGGCTGGCGATCAGCCTTGCCAAACGCGTTTGATTCTGGGAAAACCCCAGCCTTTGCGCATTCAACGAGAGCCTCCATGAGCGACGACACCCTCCAAGTCACCGATATCCGCCCAGGCACCGGCAAGGCCGTGGTCAAGGGCGCGCTGATCACCACCCAATACACTGGCACCCTGGTCGATGGCACGGTGTTCGATTCGTCCTGGGCGCGCGGCAAGCCGTTCCAGTGCGTGATTGGCACCGGGCGGGTGATCAAGGGCTGGGACCAGGGCCTGATGGGCATGCAGGTGGGGGGCGTGCGCCAGTTGTTCGTGCCGGCGCACCTGGCCTACGGCGAGCGCTCGATGGGCGCGCATATCAAACCCCATAGCGATTTGCGCTTTGAGATTGAATTGCTGGAAGTACTGACGCGCGATGATTGAAAGGCCATGAACAGGGACGTTGATCCACAGGCGTTACCGGGTTGCTCCATCGAGGGCATTCGGGTGGTTGAATTGCGGGGCCGCGATGAGGCTGAGCTGCAACGGTTTTTTGCGCAGGCGCCGGATTACTTCCTGGCGGTCAACGGTGAACCGGCCACGCCCAACGAGGCCCGCGAGGAACTGCAGGGCCAGTTGCCGCCAGGCTGGCGCTGCCGCCGGATGTACTGGCTGGGCTACCGTGATGGGCAAGGCCAACTCGTCGCCGTGGTCAATATCGCCGCGGACCTGCTCGCGTTGGGCGTGTGGCATATCGGCTTGCTGCTGGTGGACCCGCGCCTGCACGGCACAGGGCTGGCGCAGCGGCTGCATGTGGATCTTGAAGCATGGGCGGTGACACAGGGCGCCGAGTGGCTACGGCTGACCGTGGTACTTGGCAATGCCAAGGCTGAGCGCTTCTGGCCCAAGCTGGGGTACGTGACGGTGCGGACTCGGGAGGGGATCAGGATGGGGCGCCAGGTGAACCGCGTGGCGATCCAGGTGAAGGCGCTGGCCGGTGGGCAGGTCGATGATTACTTGAGGCGCGTGGCGCGGGATCGGGCCGAGGCGCAGTAGCCATGGTTGTCCACTCTTCCATTGTGGGAGCGGGCTTTGGGGAGGGTTGAAAATCGCTTCCTGAACCCGTCCTGAAGAATATTCTTATTCCCCATGCGGAAAATTTCCTACGGTTTACTCTCCTGTAATCGGCGCGTAAGCTTCGCGCGTTTTCATCAATAGCGGAGACCCTCAGTGGGTACTTGTTCGAGTGACAGTTGTCAGCCGGTCTCGGTAACCGGCCCATACTTGGCAAGGTAACGCGCATTTTCCAGATGCCGTTGTCTCGCCACCTAGCGAGAAGCGGCATCCCGGCAGCGGCCAGTCCTGGCGCCTGCCTGATCCCTCTCATCGACGCTGACCTGCACCTGAGTTGACTCGGGATGCTACGGACGCGCTTGCCTGTTACGGCAGGCGGGCCCCGCCGGCTATGCCTGTCTGACAGGCGTGGCGCGGATGGGCAGTACCTGCATGACGGTTTTTTCCTCACGCAGGAGTCACACCATGAACCTCACTCTGGTGAAAGCGTTTTTCGCCGGCTTCCTGCGAGACCCGGCATATCGCCCGGCACTTCCGTCGCCTGGCATTACAGGCGCTGCCGTCGCTGTACGTTGTGTTCCTGCCGCTGATTCTGCTGGCGTATAGGGGCCTGGCCCCGGCAGTAAAGGGGGGCCGCATCCGTAAGTTTGGCTGGCAGTAACACGCTGTATCGACCACCCCTGGCCCTTGTGAGGGACGGCTGACGGGCCTCCATCGGGAGCAACGGTGGTTTCAATTTGCTCAGGCATTCATGGAGTTTTTTATGCAGGCAATCAACAACATCAACCTCAATTCCCTGATCGATACCCTGGTCAGCCTCACCGCCGCGTTTATCCTCGGTGGGCTGATCGGCTTCGAGCGCCAATATCGCCAGCGTACGGCGGGTTTACGCACCAATGTGCTGGTGGCGGTGGGCGCAGCGATATTTGTCGACATGGCCAACCGCCTGGGCGGCGCGGAGGGCGCGGTGCGAGTGGTCGCGTATGTGGTATCGGGTATCGGCTTTCTGGGTGCCGGCGTGATCATGCGCGAAGAAGGCAATGTGCGCGGGCTCAACACCGCCGCCACGCTTTGGGCCTCGGCGGCGGTGGGGGCATGTGCCGGCGCCGACCTGATCCTCGAAGCGCTGCTGGGGACGCTGTTTGTACTGGCGGCCAACACGTTGCTGCGCCCGATCGTGAACAACATCAACCGCCAGCCGTTGGACGTGGTGTCGGCGGAGGTGACCAACATCCTCTATGTCATTGCGCGGCGTAGCCAGCAGCAGGCGGTCATGGTTTTGCTGGAGGCCGAATTGGCGCGCTGCAACTACCCGGCCAGCGACGTCGACGTCCGGCCGTTCGGCAGCGACGAAGTGGAAATCGAGGCCACGCTGGTGGCCACCTCGGTAGACGGCGACGAGCTGGATGCCCTGGTTGCGCGCATTTCCACCTCGACGCTGGTGGTACAGGCCTTCTGGAGCCCGAGTACCACTGACTGACCCCCCGCCAGGCATAGCCAGGCCCACGGGGCTATGCTTTTTTGTGAGGAAAAGTCCTACATTCAGTCAGGAGTATCCCTTCAAATAATACGCCACCTCATTGCTAAGGTTGCGCGCTTGCGGCTGGCCGGCGGCAAAGGTACGGCTTTATAGGGTCAAGGTGTTTTTCAATTGAAGGGACCAGGCACTGCCTGGCTGGCGTCCTGAGGGGAAAGGCAGTACCGCTTGTCGGAACTGTCATTTCTCACAGGTACCCGAGTCCCGTGTGATGTGTCAGCGTACTTTGTCCTCCCAGGGGAGTTATATGAGTAAAGCGTTAATTGTCGATGATCATCCATTTATCCGGGCCACGGTCCGGTATCTGTTGAAGCAGGAAGGCTTTACTGAGATCGATGAGGCGGGCAACGGTGCAGATGCTGTGCAGAAGGCCAGGGAAGGGCGCCCGGATCTGGTGATCCTCGACCTGGCAATGCCGAAGCTGGGCGGGCTGGAGGTGATCGCTCGGATCAAGGCGCTTGGCCTGCCGTGCAAGATCCTTGTGCTGACCTCCTACCTGGCGGTGTTTTTTTCCACCCGCTGCATGCGCGCCGGGGCCATGGGGTTTGTCGCCAAGACCGGCGAGCTGGACGAACTGCAGAAGGCTATCAAGGCGGTGATGTCCAACTACAGCTGCTTCCCCAGCTTGCCCACCAGTTCGGTACGGCGCGATGATTTGCAATCTACCGAGCAAGCCATGGTGGAGGCGCTCTCGGATCGTGAGTTGACGGTGTTGCAGAAACTGGCCCTGGGCCTGGGCAACAAGGAAATCGCCGAAGACATGCTGCTGAGCCACAAGACCATAAGCACCTACAAGACGCGTCTCAAGGAGAAACTGCGTATGTCATCGGTGGTGCACCTGTCCAAATTTGCCCAGCGCAATCATCTGATTTGAAATGATCGCCTCCGCGTTTGCCCGACTCGCGGCCATTCTGTTGGCGGCCCTGTTGCCCCTGTTCGCGGTGGCCCTGGATGAAGCGCACCCGTTGCGGCTGCTGGGCCACTCCCACCTTGAAAACCCCGGCGTTGAGCTGGACGAAGCCGATTGGCGCTGGCTGCGCGAGCGGCGCAGCGTGTTGATGGGCGTCTCCGCGCCGGACTACGCGCCGTTCGACCTGAGCAACAATAATGACGAGCTGGAAGGGATCACCGCCGATTACGCGGCGCTGGTGGCCCAGGCGCTGAATATCACCGTCGAGGTACGGCGCTATGACACGCGCGATGAGGTGATCGAAGCCCTTAAGCAAGGCCAGGTGGATTTCCTCGGTTCGGCCAATGGTTACGAGGCCGCAGACCCGCAACTGGTGCTGTCGCGCTCCTATGCCAATGATCAGCCGACCCTGGTCACGCGTACCGGGGACAGCCAGGCCCTGAGTGCCGACCTGGCCGGCAAGCGCGTGGCCATGCTCTATCACTACATGCAGCCCGCCGCCGTGCAGGCGTTTTACCCTCGGGCCCACCTGCAGCTGTTTGCCTCGACCTTCGAAGCCATTGGCGCCGTAGCCTTCGAGCAAGCGGATGTGTACCTGGGCGATGCCATCAGCACCCGGTATCTGATCAGCAAGAACCACCTCAACAATGTGCGCATGGCGGATTTTTCCGCCCTGGAGGTCAACCCGTTCGCGTTTGCCGTGGCCAGGGGCGATGATCGATTGCTGCGCATCCTCAATGCGGCACTGGCGACCATCCCCGTCAATACGCAGCTGGAGATCCTGCGCCGCTGGAGTGCGGGCAGCAGTGGTTTCCTGGAGGCCGACCGGCTGCGCCTGAGCCGGGGTGAGCAACGCTGGCTGGAGAAACATCCCCGAGTGAAAGTCGCGGTGCTCGACAAGTTCCTGCCCCTGTCGTTTTTCAATGCCAAGGGCGAATTCGAGGGGTTGAGCGCCGAAGTGCTGTCGCGGATCAGCCTGCGCACCGGCTTGAAATTCGATGTGGTGAAAGGCAGTTCGCTGCCTCGCCAGATCGACGCGGCCAGTATGGGCGACGTGGATATGATCGCGGTGATCACCCCCAGCAATGAGCGCGCCGAAAAGGTCCGTTTTACCCGACCTTACCTGACCAATCCCTATGTGCTGGTCAGCCGTCTTGATGGAAAAAGCCCGCTCACCCTGGAGGACATGGCTGGAAAACGCCTGGCCTTTATCGGAGGCAATACGCTGGGCGAGCGTATTGCCCGCGACTTCCCGCGTGTCGAGTTCGTCGACACCGAGAACCCTGAACAAGCCATGGCGATGGTGGCCAGCGGCGCCGCCGACGCGACTGTGCTGTCATTGATCAGCGCGCGCTACATGATCGCGCGCTATTACCGCGACCGCCTGCGGGTGACCAGCACGGTCGGCGCCGAACCGGCACGCATCACCTTTGGCGTGAACCGTAGCCAGTTGGAGCTGTACTCGATCCTCGACAAGGCGTTGTTGAGCATCACGCCCGAGGAAATGGACGAACTGACCAACCATTGGCGCAGTGAAGTGATCATCGAAGACAGCTATTGGCTGCGCCATCGCAATGCAATCATCCAGGGGTTCGGGCTGGCTGCATTGTTGTTGCTGGTCACCCTGGGCTGGGCCATGTACCTGCGCAATCTGATTCGCAAGCGGGTCCAGGCCGAACGGGCGTTGAGCGACCAGATGCGCTTTATGAGTGTATTGATCGACGGTACGCCCCATCCGATTTATGTGCGCGATCGCCAGGGGCGGTTGATGGCCTGCAATAACGCCTACCTCGAGGTATTCGGCTTCAAGCTGGAAGACGTGATCGGCAAGACCGTGGTGGAAACCGATACGGGTAACCGGCCGCAAGCCCAGTCCTATCATGACGATTACCTGCGGCTGATGGCGCGGGGCGAGCCGCAGATTCATGACCGCATACTCCGGGTGCCCAGTGGTGAGGTCCTGACCATTTATCAATGGATGTTGCCGTATCGTGATGGCGACGACCATGTGGTGGGCATGATCGCCGGCTGGGTGGACGTGAGCGAACGCCAGCGCCTGCTCGGCCAGTTGCAGGAAGCCAAGGACGAAGCCGACGCCGCCAACCGCGCCAAGACCACCTTCCTGGCAACGATGAGCCATGAGATCCGCACGCCGATGAACGCAGTGATCGGCATGATCGAGCTGGCTCTGAAAAACGCTGAGCAGGGCCGGGCCGACCGTGATGCGCTGGAGGTGGCGTCGGTGGCGTCGCGCGGCATGTTGGAGTTGATTGGCGACATTCTCGATATTGCCCGCATCGAGTCCGGCCATCTGTCCCTGGACCAGGCACCGGCCAACCTGCATGAGTTGCTGGCGTCGGTGGCGCGGGTGTTCGAAGGGCTGGCGCGAGCCAAGGGCCTGGCGTTGAAAGTGGAGCTCGATCCGGCGCTCGATCGCCCGGTGCTGATCGACCCGCTGCGCTTCAAGCAGGTGGTGTCGAACCTGTTGAGCAATGCCATCAAGTTCACCGCCCAAGGCCAGGTGCAGCTCGGCGCTCAAGGGCTGTTAGCGGGTGAGCAACTGACCCTCAAACTCTGGGTGCAGGACACCGGTATCGGTATCAGTGCCGAAGACCAGCAGCGCTTGTTCAACCCGTTTATCCAAGGTAGCAACACTGAGCAATCGGCGCGCAGCGGGTCTGGCCTGGGGTTGGTGATCAGCCGTAACTTGTGCGAAATGATGGGGGGGCAATTGCACTTGACCAGCGTGCTGGGGCAGGGCACACGGGTGGATGTGAGCCTGCCACTGGTCACCACCGACGCCATGCCGGCCCCGGGATTGGCACCCGCCGCGCACCTGCCGCCGGCGTGTGCCTTGAGCATCCTGGTGGTGGATGACTACCCGGCCAATCGCGTGCTGCTGACTCGGCAATTGAGTTTCCTCGGGCATCGCATTACCACGGCGGAAGACGGCGTACAGGGGCTTGCGCTGTGGCAGACCGGTCACTTCGACGGAGTGATCACCGATTGCAATATGCCCCTGAAGGACGGTTACACATTGGCGCGGGATATTCGTGCGCAAGAGCGTGAGCGTGGGTTGGTGCCGTGCCTGCTGCTGGGGTTTACCGCCAATGCCCAGCCTGAGGAGGTCGAGCGTTGTCGCCAGGCGGGCATGGACGGATGCCTGTTCAAGCCCACCGGTCTGGAAGATTTACGCGCGGCGTTGGCCGTGCGCAGCGCCAGCTTTTCCCCGCCGGAGGCTGAACCCCTGTTTGATCTGAGCGCGCTGATCGCCTTGACGGGCGATGATCACGCCGCCCTGAAAGAGCTATTGATACCATTACTCGAGAGTTTGGAAACCGATCGTGCACGGTTGTCGTCCCTGCAGCACCAGGCTGACTTTTCCGGGCTGCACGACCTTGCGCACCGCGCCAAGGGTGGCGCGCGGATGGTCAAGGCACAGGCGCTGATCGAGGTCTGCGAGACGCTGGAGAGGGTGTGTGAGCAGCGCGATCACACTGCACTGGAGGCGGCGACGCAAGCGGTCGGGGAAGCGATCGGTGATTTGCATCAGCATCTGAGCCGTTATTGCAATCAGCCTTGACTGGGGTTGAGTGCCACTCGGTGGGTTTGGGAGAAATCCTACGTGAAGAGGGAATATGCCTGATTTTGTCTTCGGGATATGTCTGGAAAATGGGCGGCGCTCACTGACGAGCACTGACTGCCTCCCAGGGGTTCGCCATGCCGAATAAAGCACTGACTATCCTGATTGCCGATGAACAGCACCTGCAACGCCTATACATCGAAAAAATGCTCAATCAGCTGGGGTACCACCGGATCGTTCCGGTGCAGACCTTCGAAGAAGTCAAGATTCTCACCGCCATTCCGGCCGAGCCCTTTGATGTGCTGATCATCAATGCGGGGCTGGCGGCCCATGCCAGCGAGCCGCAACCCCAGGTACGCCATGTGCTGGTCTACGACCACCAGGACCTGGGCCAACCGACCGGCGCCACACCGGCGGTGCTGGTTCGCCTGCCCGGCGTGCCGGACCCCATCAACCTTGAACATTTCATGGACATCATTGATCCACCCGAGGCCACTACGGGCCTTCGGGTATTGCCGTGGCTGCGGGAGTTGTCCCGCGTGCCGGTGGCTGGGGTCTAGTCCCACTTCGGTGCGATGCCCTTGGGGCTGGTCAGGCGATGGCCGCGCTCCAGCCCAGCAATCTGTGCCATGTCGGCATCGCTCAAGGTCAGCTCCAGGGCCTTGAGGTTGCTCTCCAGATTGGCGCGCTTGGTCGACGATGGGATCACTGCATAGCCGCTCTGCATGGCCCAAGCCAGGGTTACTTGCGCCGGGGTCGCATGGTGGCGTTCGGCGATCTGCTGGATCACCGGGTCTTTCAGCACCTCGCCGTAGGCCAGGGTCATGTAGGAGGTGAGCGGGATACCCTGGGCTGTCGCGAACGCCACCACCTTGCGGTTTTGCAGGTAGGGGTGCAGTTCAATTTGATTGGTGGCGATGTTGTCGGCGCCGACCGCCGCGATGGCCTGCTTCATCAAGTCGATGGTGAAGTTGGAAATCCCGATCTGGCGCGTCAGGCCCAGGCGCTTGGCTTCCAGCAACTGGCCCATGAATTCGGCGACGGGTACCTGGTCTTCCGGCGATGGCCAGTGGATCAATGTCAGGTCCAGATAATCGGTCTTGAGCTTGCGCAGGCTCTCCTGGAGGCTCGGGATCAACTGGCCTTCGGCGAAATTGGCGATCCAGATCTTGCTGGTGAGGAACAGCTCTTCACGGGGGATGCCGCTGTTGGCGATCGCCTGGCCGACGTCGGCTTCGTTTTCGTAGATTTGCGCGGTGTCGATGGCGCGATAGCCCAGTTCAAGGCCGGTGCTGACCGAGTCGATCACCACCTGGCCTTGCAGGCGGAAGGTGCCGAGGCCGAAGGCGGGTACGGTGTGCGTGGGGATAGACATCAGTGACTCCTGAAGGGGGTAAACAATGGCGCCGAGTATCCGCCCGTCGTTCCTTCGGAAAAACCGTTGAATCCGAAAAGGAGTCTTGACTGCAAGTCACGAATGCAGCATTTCCGGTTGGATGGGTGGGCAAGGGCGTGAGCCGTGGCCCTGGGCGACAAGCGTGGGCGGCGTTGCTGCGCACGCTGGATCGGCTGTCGCCGGGCTACCGCGACTGATGTAGAGTCGTGCGGCCGACTCAACCGAAGGATACCCCCATGACCCAGGAAACCCGTTTCTCCCGGATGGACCCGGAGTTGCGCAAGGCCCATCTGGTCCAGGCCACGCTCACCTGTCTCAAGCGCGATGGTTTCCAGGGCGCTTCGATCCGCAAGATCAGCGCCGAGGCCGGGGTATCGGTGGGGCTGATCAGCCATCACTACTCCGGCAAGGATGAGTTGGTGGCCGAGGCCTACCGCACCGTCACCGGCCAGGTCATGGACCTGCTGCGCGAGACCATGGCCAAGGCCCCGTCCAGCCCCCGTGAGCGGTTGTCGGCGTTGTTCCGTGGCTCGTTTTCCGCCGAGCTGCTCGACCCGCAATTGCTCGACGCCTGGCTGGTGTTCTGGGGCGCGGTCAAGACTGCGCCGGCCATCAACCTGGCCCACGAACATTCCTATGCCGAGTACCGCACCATCATGCGTTCAGCCCTGGCCGACATGGCCCGGGAGGAGGGGGGGGAGCCGTTCGACGCCGACCTTGCGGCCATCGGCCTGAGTGCCTTGCTTGACGGGCTGTGGCTGGAGTCGGGGCTCAACCCCGGCACCTTCACGCCGGAGCAGGGCATCCAGATCTGTGAAGCCTGGGTCGACGGCCTGCAAGGCGCCGGTCGCCAGCGCTACCAGCTCAAACCCTGAGTTTTTGCGCCGCCTGGATGCAATGTCCGGGTCGGTATTGGCCTTTGGAAAATTATACAGCCTGCCAATTGCAACCTTGTTGAACACTCGTTTAGTATCGCCCCATGTCGCACCCCTCAAGCCAATTAAAATAATTCGAGGAAGCCATGACTGCCGATGCGCCCGTGCTCACCCAAGTGCAAGCCGGCATTGCCTGGATCACCCTTAATCGGGGTCCCCAGCGCAATGCATTGGATATCCCCACGCTCAAATACCTGCAGGCCTTGCTCGACGGCTTCAACCGCGACCCGGCTGTGCGCGCGGTGGTATTGACCGGCAGCGGTCGCAGCTTCTGCGCCGGCGCCGACCTCGCCGAATGGGCCGAGGCAGATGCTCGTGGCGCCCTGGAAACCTACGGTTGGACCGAAACCGCCCACGCCCTGATGACCCGCCTGCACACCCTCGACAAACCTACGATTGCCGCGATCAACGGCACCGCCGTCGGCGCCGGCATGGACCTGACCCTGTGTTGCGACCTGCGCATCGCCGGCCAAGCGGCGCGCTTCAAGGCCGGCTACACCAGCATGGCCTACTCCCCGGACGCCGGTGCCAGCTGGCACTTGCCGCGCCTGATTGGCAACGAACAAGCCAAGCGGCTGCTGTTCCTCGACGAGCTGTGGAGCGCCGATCGCGCCCTGGCGGCAGGGCTGGTGGGCGAAGTGGTCGCTGACGATCAACTGCACGCCCGCACCCTCGATCTGGCGACGCGTCTGGCCAACGGCCCGACCCTCGCCTTCGCCCTGACCAAGACGTTGATCCGTGAGGGCGCCCACCGCAGCCTGCCCGAGCAACTCCAGGCAGAACGCGCGGCAGGCTTGTTGTGTGGGCGCAGTGTCGATGGTGCCGAAGCCTTGCGCGCCTCCCTGGAAAAACGCCCGGCGAATTTCTGCGGCCAATAACAAGACCCCGAACAGGTAGCGCCATGAATTTCCAACTCAGCCAAGAACAAGACATGTTGGTGGACGCGGTACGCAGTTTTGTTGCCAGGGAATTATTGCCTCACGAGGAGGCGGTAGACCGTGCCGACGCGGTTCCCCCGGAACTCGCCGCGCAGATTCGCGACACCGCCATCGCCGCGGGTTTCTACGCGTTCAACATGCCGGAAGAGGTGGGGGGCGGTGGCCTGGATTACCTGTCCCAGGCGTTGATCGAGCGGGAGTTGTCCAAGGTCTCGTGGGCGCTGCATGTGTTTGTCGCGCGCCCGTCCAAGATCCTGATGGCTTGCACCGGCGCGCAGATTGGCGACTACCTGTTGCCATGCGTGCAAGGCAAGAAAATCGACTGCTTTGCCCTGACCGAACCGGGTGCCGGCTCGGATGCCAACGCCATCAAGACCCGCGCCGTGCGCAGTGGCGATGACTTCGTGATCAATGGCAGCAAGCACTTCATCAGCCATGCCGGCCATGCCGACTTCGCCATTGTGTTTGCCGTCACCGACACTTATGAACACAACGGTCGCCAGCGCAATGCGGTGACTTCGTTCCTGGTGGACCGGGGTACCCCAGGCATGACCATTCGCCGGGGCCCCAAGTGCGTGAGCAACCGTGGTTACCACACCTATGAAATGTTCTTCGACGACTGCCGGGTCCCGGCCTCCAAGGTGCTTGGCGACGTGGGCAAAGGCTGGGACGTGGCCAACGCCTGGCTCACCGCCGGCCGCGTAATGGTCGCCGCCAATTGCGTCGGCCAGGCCCAGCGCGCGCTGGATGTATCCCTGCAATGGGCGGCGGACCGCAAACAGTTTGGCCAGCCCATCGGCACCTATCAGGGGGTGAGTTTCAAGTTGGCCGACATGGCCACACAGATTCGCGCCGCCGAATTGCTGACCCTGCACACCGCCTGGAAGATGGATCAGGGCAGCATGACCGACGGCGAGGCCGGCATGGCCAAGCTGTTTGCCAGCGAAACCCTGGGTAAGGTCGCTGACGAAGCTGTGCAGATTTTCGGTGGCATGGGCTTGATGGATGAAGGCCCGGTGGAGCGTATCTGGCGCAACGCGCGGATCGAACGGATCTGGGAAGGCACTTCGGAAATCCAGCGCCATATCATCGCCCGCGAACTGTTGCGGCCCCTGTTGCGTTGATCGGCGCGGAGAACGCTCATGTCCCAGGCTATTCGCGACAATCTCAAGCGCCTGCTGGCGCCCCGGCACCTGGCGTTCGTCGGCGGGCGCAGCATGGCGCGTGCCCTCAAGCGTTGTGCCGAGGGTGGCTTTACCGGGCCGATGTGGCTGGTCAATCCGCAGCATGACCACCTCGAGGGTATTCCCTGTGTGCGCCGCGTCGCCGACCTGCCGTGCGGCCCGGACGCGGTATTTATCGCCACCCACCGTGAGCTGACGTTGACCTGCGTCGCCGAGCTGGCGGCTATCGGCACGGGCGGCGCCATCTGCTATGCCTCTGGCTTTGCCGAAACCGGTGCCAGTGGCGCGGCGTTACAGCAGCAGTTGCTGGCGGCGGCGGGGCAGATGGCCTTGCTGGGGCCCAACTGCTACGGCCTGCTCGACTACCTGCACCGCTCGGCGCTGTGGCCGGTGGCCCATGGCGGCAAGGCCGTCGAGAAGGGCGTGGCGGTGCTGACCCAGAGCGGCAACTTCGCCTATAACCTGTCGATGAGCGATCGCTCGTTACCGGTGGCCTATATGGCTTCGGTGGGTAACCAGGCGCAGCTGGGCGTTGCCGAACTGATGGATGTGTTGCTCGATGAACCACGCGTTACTGCCATCGGCCTGCACCTGGAAGGTTTGAAGAATGTGCCGGGGTTTGCCCGCGCCGCGCATAAGGCGCTGGAGAAGGGTATTCCGATTATCGCGTTGAAAACCGGCGTGTCGCAGATCGGTGCCGAGCTGGCGTTGAGCCATACCAGTTCGTTGTCCGGCTCCGATGTGTTGTACGACAGCCTGTTTGCGCGGCTGGGCGTGATCCGGGTCAGTGGCCCGGTGAGTTTTGTCGAGACGTTGAAGGCGGCAGCGTGCGGCAATCTACCGGGCGGCCATCGCCTGATTGCGCTGGCCTGTTCCGGGGGCGATGCCGGGCTGATCGCAGACTATGCCGAGCGCAACCGCCTGGCCTTGCCCAAACTGGATGAAAACCAGCGCGGTGAACTGGCGCAGGTGTTGCCCAGCTACGCCAACCTGGTCAACCCATTGGACTTCACCACTGCCATCTGGGGCGACAGCACGGCACTCAACAGCATGCTCGACACAGTCCTGCGTACCGACGCCGATGCTGCGATGCTGGTACTGGACTACCCGGCTGAATTCACCGGTGAGCGCCAGGAATGCGACCTGTTGCTCGAGCTGTTCTGCAATGCGCTCAGTCGGCACGGCAAGACCGGTTTCGTCACTTCGGCTTTTCCCGAATTGCTGCCGCCCCATGCCCGTGAGCGTTTGCATGCCCAAGGCATTGCTGCGTTGCAAGGTGTGGAGGACGCACTCGCAGCCTGGGGACGGATCGCTGGGTATCAACATCAGCGACGCATCTTGCTGGCGCGGGGCGAATCCCGCCTCGCTCCGCTGTGCCCCCTCCCTTTGCAAGGCCAGGGCCTGGCGCTGGATGAGTGGGCGTCCAAGCAAGCCTTGCGGGTTTTCGGCTTGAACACCCCGGCCGCGGTGTTGAGTACACCGGGGCGGGCACTGGCCGATGCGAGCGTGTTGGGCTACCCGCTGGTGCTCAAAGCGGTCAGCGCTCAGTTACCGCATAAAACCGAAGCCGGGGCCGTGGCGCTGAACCTGCAAAACGGCGGGGCCCTGGCGACTGCGCTTGAGCAGATGCGCGCGCACATTGCCGCGTACGCACCGGGTGTGGTCTTCGATCAATTGTTGCTGGAATCCATGGCGCCGCCGCCGTTGGCCGAGTTGATCGTCGGCATCAAGCGCGAGAATGACTTCGGCCTGGCCCTGGTGATTGGCGCCGGGGGCGTCCTGGTGGAATTGCTCAAAGACAGCCGCAGCCTGCTGCTGCCCACCACGGATGATGCGATCCGCCATGCTGTGCTCAGCTTGCGCAGCGCTGTCTTGCTGCAAGGCTTTCGCGGGCGCGAGGTGGCGGATATGGACGCGTTGGTCGCCGCCATCCGTGCAGTGGCCGACTACGCATGCGCCAACGCCGGGCAATTGCTGGAACTGGATGTAAACCCATTACTGGTCAATGCCCAGGGCGCCACGGCGGTCGATGCGTTGATTCGTTTAGGAGATGAGCATGCACGATAAAACGATGACCGGCGGCCAAGCCCTGGTGCGATTGCTGGCCCACTATGCGGTCGACACGGTGTTCGGCATTCCCGGCGTGCACACCCTGGAGCTGTATCGCGGGTTGCCTGGCAGCGGCATTCGCCACGTGTTGGCTCGCCACGAACAGGGCGCAGGCTTTATGGCCGACGGTTATGCGCGGGTCAGCGGCAAGCCGGGGGTGTGCTTTGTGATCACCGGGCCCGGCGTGACCAATGCGGCAACGGCCATCGGCCAGGCTTACGCGGACTCGATCCCGATGCTGGTGATTTCCAGCGTCAACCACACCGCCAGCCTGGGCAAGGGCTGGGGCAGCTTGCATGAGACCCAGGACCAGCGGGCGATCACCGCGCCGATCACTGCGTTTTCAGCGGTGGCCTTGAGTGCCGAGGACTTGCCCGAATTGATCGCCCGTGCCTATGCCGTGTTCGACAGTGAGCGGCCACGGCCGGTGCATATCTCGGTACCACTGGATGTGTTGGCGGCGCCCATTCAAAGGGACTGGAGCCATGAGGTGGTGCGGCGTCCCGGGCGCGGCCTGCCTGCGGCGCACTGCCTGGATCAGGCGGCGGCGAAACTCTCTGCGGCCAGGCGCCCGATGATCATTGCCGGCGGTGGCGCGCTGGCGGCCGGTGCGGTGTTGCGGCGCTTGAGCACAGTGCTGGCGGCACCGTTTTTCACCAGTGTCGCGGGTAAAGGCCTGTTGCCGATCGATGACCCGTTGAATGCCGGTGCGACCCTTTGCGTGGCGCCGGGCTGGCAACTGATCAGCGAGGCGGATGTGGTGCTGGCAGTCGGCACCGAGATGGCCGACACCGATTATTGGTGCGAGCGTTTGCCGCTCAAGGGCGAGCTGCTGCGGGTGGATATCGACCCGCGCAAATTCAATGATGTCTACCCCTGTGCGGTGGCGCTTAACGGCGACGCCGAGCAGACCTTACGGGCCTTGCTGGAACGCCTGCCGTCTGCACCGCGCGACGCTGACGCGGCGGCATCACACGTCGCGACGTTGCGGCAGGCAATAGCGCGGGGGCACGGTCCATTGCAGTCGATCCACCAGGCCATTTTCGAGCGTATCCACGCCGAGTTGCCCGTCAACGCCTTCATCAGCAGCGACATGACCCAACTGGCCTATACCGGCAACTATGCCTTCCAAAGCCGCGCGCCGCGCAGCTGGCTGCACCCCACTGGCTACGGCACGCTGGGCTATGGCCTGCCGGCGGGCATCGGTGCCAAGTTCGCCGCGCCGCAACGCCCGGGGTTGGTGCTGGTGGGCGACGGCGGTTTTCTCTACACCGCCCAGGAACTGGCGACCGCCGTCGAGGAACTGGACAGCCCGCTGGTGGTACTGCTGTGGAACAACGACGCCCTTGGCCAGATCCGCGACGACATGCTGAGCCTCGAGATCGAACCTATCGGCGTGCTGCCGCGCAATCCGAATTTCGCGCTGCTCGGCCAGGCATTCGGCTGCACGGTGAACCAGCCACAGAACCTGGATGAACTGCAAACGGACTTGCGCAATGGCTTCAAGCGCAATGGCGTGACCTTGATCGAGCTGAAACATGCCTGTGCCTGTTGACCTTCAGAGGAGCAAGACCATGGGCGAACACCACATGACTCAAGCCATGCACCTACGGGACATCCTCACACCCAGCGTTGTGGCCGAGCGGTTTGACTGGCCCAACGGGCGGCGCCTATTGCTTGAGGAACTGACATGAAAGTTTTGATTGTGCATGCCCATCCGGAGCCGCAGTCGTTTACCGCCGCGCTGCGCGACCAGGCCATCGCCACGCTGCAAGGACTGGGGCATGCGGTGCAGGTCAGCGATTTGTATGCCATGAACTGGAACCCGGTGGTATCGGCGTCGGATTTTTCCACCCGAGAGAATCCCGACTACCTGGTGTACGCCCTGGAGCAGCGCCTGGGGGTGAAAAAGCAGTCGATAGCGGCGGATATCCAGGGTGAGCTGGATAAGTTGCTGTGGGCTGATCTGTTGATCCTTAATTTTCCGATCTTCTGGTTCTCGGCACCGGCGATGCTCAAGGGGTGGATCGACCGGGTGCTGGTGTCGGGGGTGTGTTACGGCGGTAAGCGCTTTTACTATCAGGGTGGGCTGGCGGGCAAGCGGGCGCTGGTCACGGTAACCTTGGGTGGGCGCGAGCATATGTTCGGCGAGGGGGCGATCCATGGTCCGTTGGAGGAGATGTTGCGCCCGATTCTGCGCGGGACGCTGGCGTATGTGGGGTTTGAGGTGCTGGCGCCGTTTGTGGCATGGCATGTGCCGTATATCAGCACCGAAGCGCGGCAGGATTTTCTGATGGGGTACGAGCAGCGGCTGCAAGGGCTGGCGGATGAGCAGCCCCTGGTGTTCCCGAAACTTGAGCAGTTCGACGAAGCGCTGCACCCCCTGTCCTGAACCGAACATCCCTTCAATGGGGGAGGGGGCCTGTCCCCTCCCAGATGCCCGTCAGTGGGCTGCGCGGTGTTCCCGCAAACGCTCTGCCGCATTGCGCAGCAACTGCTCGGTGCTATCCCACCCCAGGCAACCATCGGTCACCGACACGCCATAGTTCATCGATGCGCTCAACGGTTGGCAGCCTTCGAACAGATGACTTTCCAGCATCATGCCGATCAGCGCGGTATCCCCTTGCAGGCGTTGCTCCAGCACGTCATTGAACACCGCCGGCTGACGCAGCGGGTCTTTGCCGCTGTTGGCATGGCTGCAATCGACCATGATCCGCGCGGCCACCTTGGCCTTGGCCAGGTCGAGTTTCACCTGGGCCACACTCTGCGCGTCGTAATTCGGCCCACGGTGACCGCCGCGCAGCACCAGATGGGTGTCGGGGTTGCCCGAGGTCTGGATGATCGCCGGGTGGCCCTGGCTGTCGACGCCGAAGTGTCGATGCGGGTGGGAGGCCGAGCGCATCGCGTCACAGGCAATCGCGACGCCGCCGTCGGTACCGTTCTTGAAGCCCACGGGCAGGCCCAGGCCGCTGGCCATTTCGCGGTGGATCTGCGATTCGGTGGTGCGCGCGCCAATGGCGACCCAACTGAGCAGGTCGTCGAAGTAGCCGGCGGCCATGGGTTGCAGCAGCTCGGTGGCAACCGGCAGGCCCAGGCGCAGCATTTCGCGCATCAGCTCGCGGGACAGGGTCAGGCCCGCGGCCATGTCGTCGCTGCCATCCAGGTGGGGATCGTAGGCCAGGCCTTTCCAGCCGATAGTGGTGCGCGGTTTTTCGACGTAGGCGCGGATCACCAGCAGCATCTGGTCGCTGACATCCAGGGCCAGCCTCTTCAGGTTGCGCGCGTATTCCATGGCCGATTTCGGGTCGTGGATCGAGCAGGGGCCGACAATCACCAGCAAGCGAGAGTCGTCGCCATTGAGGATGGCACGCACGGCTTGGCGATGGGCGTGGATCTGCTGGTCGAGGAACGGGCTGAGGGGCAACTGGTGCTTGAGCTCAAGCGCGCTGGGCAAGCGCTGGGTCAGGGCTTCATTGGCGCTGGTCAAGGCGCTGTTCAGGGCAGAGAGGGGCAGAGCGGCGACGGAGGAGTTCATATTCAAGGCTTCCTGGGCAAGCGGCGGGCTGTTCCCGCACGCTTGGCCCTACTGGGGTGTTCGACAATTGGCCGTATTGGCTACGTGAGTTGGCTTGCCACCAATAGGTGACCGATCGGAGGCGGCAGGCTGTCCCGAGCGGAGCTTGCTAAATCGCCATGCAGTGGAAGTGTCGTAGCGGTAATAAGTGGCGTAGTTCATGACGTGATTCCTTTAAGTGTTCTTGATCAATCAAAAAAAGTGGCGGCCTGAAAAAACAAAACCCCCGGTCGGGGAGCCGACCGGGGGTTAGATTTCTCTGGTAGGCGACCCCTTGAGTAGTGGGCGCCGATTTCAGGTATCAGGCGCGCCAGTGGCTAAACCAATACCCAAAATAAAAGCTGACCAGTGCGCTCAAACCGTTAACGCGGGTAGCCACGACCGAGCGCGGGGCGCTGGAAGCAGGGCAAACCTGGGTTTGGGTGAGTTGCAACATGGTATGTCTCCAAATGATGGGGGGAGCTTACTAGAGGCTTGCGGTTGGATTCAATCAGTAATTTCTATTACGTGGAGGTACTTACGACTATGGGGGGAGTGCCGATATGCTGGTCGCACTTCGATAATGATTGCGGGGACGCGACCATGACTGCCTTGACCCTTGCAGCAGCCCAAACAACTTCCATCGCGGGCGATGTGCCGGCCAATCTTCAGCGGCACCTGGCGTTCATGCGGGCGGCAGCCGGCCATGGCGTGCAATTGCTGGTGTTCCCAGAGCTGTCATTGACCGGGTATGAACCGTCCCTGGCGGATGAATTGGCCATAGCGACTGAAGACGCACGGCTGGCGCCCCTGCGGGAAATGGCGCGAGAGCTGCGGTTGACGGCGGTGGTGGGCATGCCGATCCGATTGGCTCCAGGCACGGGCGTGTTGATCGGTGCCCTGGTGCTGGGGGCGGATGGCTCCTTGGGGGTCTACACCAAGCAGCATCTGCATCCCGGCGAAGAGGTGGCATTCATTGCGGGACAGGGCGGTGCAGCGTTGGCGTGGGGAGACGATCGGATTGCGCTGGCGGTGTGCGCAGATTTCTCCCACTCCAGTCATCCGCGCAATGCCGCGCAATCGGGAGCAAACGTGTATGCCGCCGGCGTGTTGATCAGCGAGGCTGGCTATGCTGCCGATACCACTCTGTTGCAGGGGTACGCGGCTGAGCACCGTATGCTGGTAGTGATGGCCAACCATGGGGGCCCAACGGGCGGCTGGACCTCTGCCGGGCAAAGTGCCATCTGGGCTGCCGATGGCCTGGTTGCTGCGGCGTCCGGCACTGGCGAAGCACTGGTCATTGCGCGTCGCGAGGCTGGGCGCTGGACCGGACGGCAGGTGGCGATCTGAAAAGGGAGGGCGTGACGGTATGACATTCCACTTGCGCGAGGCGACGGATCAGGACCGGCTGTTTGCACGTACGCTCACCCGTGAAGCGATGAATCGTTACTACGAGCAATTCGGTTTCATCTGGTCCAATGAAGGCTTCGATACAGCCTGGGCGGGACGAGAAAGCTGGTTGATCTGTCGCGACAATGCCGTGATAGGTTTTATCAGCCTGAGCCGGGACGATGAGGCGCTGTTCATCCGCGAGTTACACCTGGTCGAGGCGTTTCGCGGGCAAGGCGCGGGCAGTTGGGTGTTGGAGCAGATGGTCCTCAAGACTCGCGCGTTGGGTTTGAGGCTGCTGCGTCTGACGGTGTTCAAGACCAATCCTGCCAGGTTGCTTTATCTCCGGCACGGATTGAATGTCGTCCGGGATGAAGAGTGCTTCTGGCAAATGGAGCGTCTTTGTCAGACTCTCGACTAAAACAGGCACTGCACTTGAATTAGCGCATACTGGCTTCAGGAAACTACTTCTCTATCGCTGTGCTGGACTTCAGGTTCATCCAGGATAATCCCTTCTTTCATGCCCAGCAGCACTGCCACCTTGTGGGCCTCTCCACGCCGTCCCTTTTTGCGCCCAGCGAGCACTTGATACGTGGTTGCCGGGTCCACGCCGTGTTCCCGGGCGAATGCTTGAACTGATTTACCTTGGTGTTCAAGCCAAGCCTTGGCTTGTGCAGCGGTGCGGATTCCGGGCATAGTTCAAAACCGTTCAAATTTGTTTAACCAAGGGATGAACGTATCACCTCTTGGGGTGTGCCAATTTAGGATCATACATCCAAATGAGTGGAATCGGTTCGCGTTTAAGGCAAGAAAGAGAGCGGCTTGGCCTGTCGCAAAAAGTTTTTGGTGAGATAGGAGGCGTAGAGGCCAACGCCCAAGGCAAGTATGAAAACGGAGGGCGCGCACCGAAAGCGGATTACTTGTCGCGCGTGGCAGCGAGAGGTGTGGACATCCTGTACGTGTTGACGGGCACTCCTACTCCGACGCAACTGGATAACCTGAGTCATCTCGAAGAAAAAGTCCTGGGCAACTACCGGGCAATGTTCAAGGAGGACCAGGATGCGATCCGGCGCTTGACCTCAACCTTGGCCGAGCTTTCATCGATAGTGAACGATAAACTCAAGCCGCTGCCCTAGGGTTCCTGACCTTTTGCCCAGGAAACAACGCTGTTCCTCACCCGAGGAACAGGCGCAGCGCGTTTAAACTCTATATATATGACACTTGCAACTAGGTCTGTGCCTTGGTTTTTGCTAAGGTGCTCGGCAACCTATAAGACCATATCGCGAGGTGTCTGCTTGATTAGGGTGCTAGTAGTCGATGACCATGATCTCGTTCGTACAGGCATTACACGAATGCTGGCTGACATCGATGGCCTGCAAGTAGTCGGCCAGGCTGAATCGGGGGAGGAGTCCCTGATCAAGGCTCGGGAATTGAAGCCGGATGTGGTGTTGATGGACGTGAAGATGCCTGGGATTGGCGGTCTTGGCGCCACCACCAAGTTGTTGCGCAGTCACCCGGACATCAAGGTCGTAGTGGTGACCGTATGTGAGGAAGACCCGTTTCCGACCCGCCTCTTGCAGGCAGGGGCGGCGGGTTACCTGACCAAGGGTGCGGGCCTGGCAGAGATGGTGCAAGCCATTCGCCTGGTGTTTGCAGGCCAGCGTTATATCAGCCCACAGATTGCCCAGCAGTTGGCCATCAAATCTTTCCAGCCCACCAGCGACTCGCCATTCGATGCGCTGTCCGAGCGGGAAATCCAGATCGCCTTGATGATTGTCGGTTGCCAGAAAGTACAGACAATCTCCGACAAGCTGTGCTTGTCGCCCAAGACCGTCAATACCTACCGCTATCGGATTTTCGAGAAGCTCGCCATCAGCAGTGATGTTGAATTGACCCTGCTCGCGGTCCGCCACGGCATGGTGGACGCCAGCGCCTGACATGACCACACCGTTTGATCCAAGTGCCTTCCTCTCAACCTGCAGTGGTCGCCCCGGCGTGTACCGCATGTTCGACAGCGAGGCACGCCTGCTCTATGTCGGCAAAGCCAAGAACCTGAAAAACCGCCTGGCGAGCTACTTTCGCAAGAGCGGCCTGGCGCCCAAGACGGCCGCCCTGGTGGCGCGCATCGCCCAGGTCGAGACGACCATCACGGCCAATGAAACCGAAGCGCTGCTGCTGGAACAGACGCTGATCAAGGAGTGGCGGCCGCCTTACAACATCCTGCTGCGCGACGATAAATCCTACCCCTACGTGTTTTTATCCGACGGTAACTTCCCACGCTTGAGCATTCATCGTGGCGCGAAGAAGCAGAAGGGCAAGTACTTCGGCCCTTACCCCAGCGCCGGCGCCATCCGCGAAAGCCTGAGCCTGCTGCAGAAGACCTTTTTCGTGCGCCAGTGCGAAGACAGCTTCTACAAGAACCGTACGCGGCCGTGCCTGCAATACCAGATCAAACGCTGCAAGGCGCCCTGTGTGGGTCTGGTGGAGCCGGCGGAGTACGCCGAAGATGTACGTCACTCGGTGATGTTCCTCGAAGGTCGCAGCAATGCCCTGACCGATGAACTGTCCGGTGCCATGGAGCAGGCAGCCAGCACCCTGGATTTCGAGCGCGCTGCCGAGCTGCGTGACCAGATCTCCCTGTTGCGCCGTGTGCAGGACCAGCAAAGCATGGAGGGCGGCACCGGCGACGTCGACGTGGTCGCGGCTTTCGTCAACCCGGGCGGCGCCTGTGTGCACCTGATCAGCGTGCGTGGCGGGCGGGTGCTGGGCAGCAAGAACTTCTTCCCGCAGACCGGTATCGACGAGGAGGTGGCCGAAGTCATGGCCGCCTTCCTTGGCCAGTACTACGTCAGCAGCCCCGAGCGCGACTTGCCGTCCGAATTGATCGTCAACGTGGTGCATGAAGATTTCCCCACATTGATCGAGGCGATCCACGAACTGCGTGGTCGCGAGCTGGACATCAGCCACCGCGTGCGCGGCACCCGTGCCCGCTGGCAGCAACTGGCCGTGACCAATGCCGAGCAGGCCCTGGGGGCACGTCTGGCCAATCGACAGCACGTGGCCGCACGCTTCGAGGCCCTGGCCGAAGTCCTCAACCTGGACGAGCCACCCCAGCGCCTGGAGTGCTATGACATCAGCCACTCCAGCGGCGAGGCGACGGTGGCCTCGTGCGTGGTATTCGGGCCGGAGGGGCCGATCAAGTCCGATTATCGGCGCTATAACATCGAAGGCGTCACCGCTGGCGACGACTACGCCGCGATGCACCAGGCCCTCACGCGCCGCTTCAGCAAGTTGAAGGACGGGGAGGGCAAACTGCCCGATATCCTGCTGGTCGATGGCGGCAAGGGCCAGTTGTCCATGGCCCGTGACGTGCTTAACGAACTGGCGGTGCCTGACCTGATCCTGCTCGGCGTGGCCAAGGGGACCACGCGCAAGGCTGGTTTCGAGACGTTGTACTTGAATGATGCCGCCCATGAGTTCACCTTGAAGGGCGACTCCCCCGCGCTGCACCTGATCCAACAGATCCGCGACGAGGCGCATCGTTTCGCCATTACCGGCCATCGTGCCCGTCGCGGTAAAACCCGGCGAACTTCAACGCTGGAAGGGGTTGCCGGGGTTGGCCCGACACGCCGACGCGATCTGCTTAAACATTTTGGTGGCTTGCAGGAGCTATCCCGTGCCAGCATTGACGAAATTGCCAAAGCTCCCGGTATCAGTAAAAAGCTCGCTGAGTTGATTTATGCCAATCTGCACAGCGAATAGAATGCCTTCTCACCTCGTAGCCAGTTGTGCCGATGAATATCCCTAATCTGATCACCGTTCTACGCGTTCTCCTTATTCCGATTTTCATTCTGTTGTTCTATTTGCCGTACGAGTGGAGCTATATGGCCTCCAGTTCGGTATTTGCTTTTGCTGCCGCAACCGACTGGCTTGATGGCTACCTGGCTCGCCGCCTGGAACAGAGCACGCCGTTCGGCGCATTCCTCGACCCGGTGGCCGACAAATTGATGGTCGCCGTGGCCTTGGTCCTTCTGGTACAGGAGCACGGTAACCTGTGGTTGACCTTGCCGGCTGCCGTAATCATCGGGCGCGAGATCGTTGTCTCGGCCCTGCGCGAATGGATGGCCGAAATTGGTGCCCGTGCCCATGTGGCTGTTTCGAACATGGGCAAATGGAAAACCGCCGCGCAGATGCTTGCACTGGTGATCCTGCTGGCCAACCCGTCGGATTTCACCTTCTGGGTGCTGCTGGGCTATGCCTTGCTCCTGATCGCCGCTGGCCTGACGTTGTGGTCCATGCTCCAGTATTTACGCGCTGCCTGGCCGCATCTGCGTACCACCGTTGAAAAGAAATAAAACTTTTTTGAATCAAGGGGTTGACGGGTGGTGAGGATTCTATAGAATGCGCATCACCAAGACGCGGGAATAGCTCAGTTGGTAGAGCACGACCTTGCCAAGGTCGGGGTCGCGAGTTCGAGTCTCGTTTCCCGCTCCAAAATTTAAAAAAGCCACTCATATGAGTGGCTTTTTTTTGCCTGGAATTTATGTGCTGAGGCGTCAGACCTTAGCGTTGGGGGGGGCAGGGTGCATCCAACGCCCCTCTTGGAGATAGAGATCAGGCATCAAGCGCCAAAAATAGAAAGGTGGCGAGCCAGTGCTCGCCCATGTAATGGTCATGCAGGTGGTCGCTGCTTGCCTGCAGATGCATCGCCGCCGACTCGGTCAGTCGGCGACGCTCATCGCTGCCGGCAGCAAAGCCTTGGGAGATACGGGTCATACACCAGGCGCGACTGAGATTCAGCCCGTCCAGATGGGCCAGGCGACCATCAGTGCGGTCACTGACCTGGACAGGGATGAAAAGACTGCCGGTCGCAGAAAAGCTCGGAGCGGGTAGATATTTCGAGAACCACTGACGGAACGCTTCCGGTGCCAGAACCCGTTGCATCAGCAGGGCCTGCTGCCAGGTGGGAGATAGAAAATCCTCACCGCCCGGCTCAAGGTCTGGGCAAGCGACAGCATCCTGGAAGTATGAGAGGGCCAGTCCCTGTAGTAACCGGTCAAACTCAATGTGGTTGAAGGCCTGCGCATAGTCGAGCGCAAGCAAGAGCGCGAAGGCGGTGTTGTTGTGTTGTCCGGAGCGAATCGGGTAAACAAGTTTTGGCAAATAGCTCTTTAGTCGTGAGGCTATCAACTCGGCCAGAGGCTCCAAGTTCGCAAGCCACTGCGGCGCTTGTGGCAAGGTCGATTCTTTGAGCTGGGCGGCGAGCTTGAGCAACCAGACCCATCCATAAGGGCGCTCAAAACCGGCCTGGGCCGGTCGACGAAAGAAGTCTAGCTCAGCCTCTACCTTCGGTCCCGTGAAGTGGCTGTTGAAGTGCTGCTCAATCTGCTGCGCCTGCGGATCTTGTGGCGCTCGCTCCAAGGCACGAAGCAGAAGCCAGTGACTATGGACACAGGAATGCCAGTCGAAACTGCCATAGAAAATCGGGTGCACACTACTTGGTTTTTGCAGGTCTTCGGCAGACTCGAACACGCGGTTTTGGGAGTACGGAAACTCCTGGCGCACGTGTCGCAGAGTCGCTGAAACGATATGTACGAATTGGAGATTGTTCATTAAAGATAACGGCTTCGTATTTAAGGTGAATTTCACTGGGGTCGCGCAAGTTGAAACCCACGACACCATGGATGATGTCGTCAGGGAGTCAAATCATCGGGCAACTCCGGCGCGGGGCTCTGGAAAGCGATGCCTGGGGCACGATGGACGTCTTCAATCAAATCGGTGACGTGCTCCAGGCCGGCATGCACGCCAACGAGATAACCCTGACTGGCCGGGGGCATGCTGCGCAATAGCTGCCCTACGGGAACTACGCGCGCCGTAATTCCTTAGCCAAACGTTTAAGCATGGGCGCTGGTTCCCAGCTTTCACCAAACTGCGCCTGCAACTTCGCCAGGTTGTCGTGCAGCGACACCACGCCTTGGGACCAGCGCGCCATGGGGCCAGACTGGTGCGGTGGGTAGCCATAGCCGCGGGTTATCAGCATGTCGATATCCTCAGGATTCATCGCCAGTCCTGCACTTAGCTGGCGACAGCCCTGATTGGCAATGGAACAGAGAATCGCCTGGAGCACACCTTCATCGTCGAGCGGGCAATCGAGCTCGGTGATCGGGCGGGAGCCAAGCGGCGACCATTGCATGGCCGTCAGCGATAGACCGAAACTTCGGCACACTCGCGTAATGGATTCCAGGCTTACACCACCGACCAGGAGGTTATCGAGGTCCGCCGCCCAACCAGTCCTCATTTCTTGCCCTAATAGCCGCTGGCCAGGTGAATGCACACACGCCAGCCCTATGGCTCGTGCACCTCGCACTGCCAACTGAACGTGCTGGGGTTGATTCGACTCGCGAATCCAGAACTGTAGGAGTGTCTTGGGTCCTGTGCCGTAGATAAAAGCAGGCAGCAAAGCATGCCCCTGTATCTGCTCGGGGAGCTGAGTCAAGTCAACGCTTTCCCCTTCGCGAATCGCATAAACAATAACCGCGCCCGGTTTCATCGCCGCGCAATAGCTGGCGAGGGCCTCCAACCGATCTGCCTGTGGTCCCTCGGTACAGTCCAACCATACGTCTGTAGCTTCCAACGCGGACAGTGTCTCGGATCGCATTGCATTAGGCTTGATCCAATTAATCTGCACGCCATCGACGCTCAGCTTACAGCCGAGAGGAAGCTGCGCTGCGGATAACGTCACCGCCCTTAGTGGCGGAGCATGCTCGTCGGGCCGTGGTGTCGTACGCCAAGCAGCGGCCTCATCGTGCAAAAAGCTGTTCATCAAGGCCATCTTTTGTCCGGATTGCTCGACCTCTAAATAAAGGCGTTCCTCCAACTCATAACCCTTATCAAAGTCATCCGGGTCGATGGCTTCCACCGCCTGCAATACGGCAGCCTTGCCTTTGTAAGAAAAAAACTCTGCGGGCTGGGTGGCCCGGAATTCGCTGAAGAAGTTTTCCGGTGTTTGCGCGAGTAGGTGACTTCGATTGCGGGTTTGTAGAGGCGCTCCGAGCGTCGCCGCCCAGTCCACGATATCTTTGAAATGGCCCGCCCAATCCTCTTCCAGGACCTTATCAACCAGCTTCAGGTCTCGTGCCTGTGCGGCCGTGATGAGCGTACCTTCCACCAGCATTTTCACGGCTGGCTCAATCCCGATCAGCCGTGGCAAGCGTTGCGTGGCGCCAGCCCCCGGTGGTAGGCCTATGTGGATTTCCGGGACCCCGATACGGGCGGTCGCGGTTGCCAGGCGCCAATGGCACGCCAGCGCAAGCTCCAACCCCGCCCCTAGTACGCGACCGTGCATCAGGGCTATGAGCGGCTTCGCGCAAGCCTCCACCGCGTCCACCAGAGGCCGTGCTGCGTCGCTGTTGTACACCACGCCCAACTCGTGCGCTAAGGCCCCGATCGAGAAATCCGCACCTTGCCCATGGACGACAGCCAGTCGCGCTTCGCCGTCCTGCTCGTAAAGCGCCAGGCAGCGAGCGAAATCATCCAGCAGCGCTTCGCTGAAGGCGTTGAAAGGCGGATTATTCAGTTGCAGCAGCGCGAGTGAACCTTCCCGCCGATAGTTGACCAGAGACATGCAGGGCTCCTGTGGGAGACGGCTCAGGCCGTCCCTCCAACGATAAGATTGTCAATTTTCAGAGTGGGCTGCCCGACGCTGACCGGTATGCTCTGGCCTTTTTTTCCACAGACCGCCATCCCCGGGTCCAGCGCTAGATCATTGCCGACCATACTGATTTGGCTGAGCGTTTGCGGGCCGTTACCTGTCAGGGTGGCCCCGCGCACAGGGGCAACCAACTTGCCGTCTTCGATCAGGTAGGCCAGTGCACTTTGGAAAGTGAATTGGCCACTGACAATATCGACCTGGCCGCTGCCTGGAGTGGCCAAGTAAAGACCACGCTTCACTGAAGCGATGATTTCCTCAGGCACCAAGTCGCCATTGCGCATGAAGGTGTTGGTCATACGAGGCATCGGTAAATGGGCATATGACTGGCGACGGCCGTTGCCAGTAGGGGACATGTTCATCAAACGAGCGCTGAGGCTGTCGTGCATGTAGCCGCACAGGATCCCATCTTCGATCAGAGGCGTGCATTGTCCCGCTTCGCCCTCATCGTCGATATTCACCGAGCCCCTCTGGCCGAGCAGCGAGCCATCGTCGACCACGTTGACGCCTTTGGGCGCCACTCTTTCCCCCATGCGCCCGCTATAGGCGGAAGTCCCCAAGCGGTTGAAGTCGCCTTCAAACCCATGACCCATGGCTTCATGCAGAAGAATGCCGGTCCAACCGGGCCCCAGCACTACCGGCATACTGCCGGACGGGCTGGGAATGGCATCAAGGTTGAGCAACGCGCCATCGACCAGCTTGCGCAACTCCTCGGCTATGTTCGCTTCGTCCAGCGTCTCCAGCGCATAACGTCCACCGAGGCCGGTAGTGGCCATTTCGCGTTGCTTACCGTTGGCTACCATCACGCTCATTTGCACGATGATCAGCGGACGCACGTCGGCAGCCAGGCGTCCATCGTGGCGCATGACCATTACGGTCTGTTGCTCTACCTCGATCATGGCGAAGACATTGATTACCCGCGGGTCCATGGCCCGGGCCATACGGTCGATGCTTTTCAGGATTGCGACCTTGGCATCCGTGTCCACAGAATCGATCGGATCAACGTTGGCGTACTGCGCCTGCGGTGCCGTAGGTTGAAGGTTGACTTGAATCTGCTTACCCCCTGGGGGGGCAATGGTGCGTACTGCACGCGCAGCATCCATGAGGAACCGCTCGTTGATCTGCTGGGAGTAGGCAAAAGCACTTTGGTCCTGGTCCAGCGCCCGCAGGCCAAAGCCCTGATCAACACTGAACGAACCAGACTTGATCAGTCCTCCTTCGATATTCCAGCGCTCTCGCTTGACCGACTGCAAATACAAATCCGCAAAGTCGACCTGGTGCGCCATGACATCGTCCAGGACGCGCGCCAAGAGACGCTCGTCCAGCCCATAGGGTTCGAGCAGCAACTGCCTGGCGGCCTGCAGATTATTTATGTGTGTATGAGGTGCGTTCATGATATCCCGGGTAGCTCGTTCAAATGAGGTGGATGATCAGTCGGCGTCGGCCGCAATTCCCTTATCGATAAAACCGCGTAGCCGCAGTCGCGACTGCACACCGACAACCCGCGTAACCTCTTGGCCTTTCCGGTAAATCACCAGGGCGGGGATACCCGCCACTTGGAACCGTGCCTTGCCGGCCTCCGGGTCCTGGGCGTTGATCTCGTCCATATTGCATTTCATGACCTTGAGCCGGCCGTCATACTCTTCGGCCAATTGGTCGATCACCGGCGCGAGCATCTTGCATGGGCCGCACCAGGGCGCCCAGAAATCCACCAGCACCGGCAATTCGGAATCAGTCACCAGTGCGTCGAAGGTCGCTAGGGACAGGTCTTGAATCAATTCGCTCATGTGGTTCGCTCCGTTCAGAATTTACGAGTTATTGGCCGCCGATTCGCAGCTGGTCGATCAGGATCGAGCCACTGCTGATATTGCCCAGGGTCAGGGTGTCGCTTCCCACCGCTACGATGCCGGCAAACATCTCGCGCAGATGACCGGCAATGGTGATTTGCTCGACCGGAAACTGAATCTGGCCGTTTTCAACCCAGAAGCCTTGGGCGGCGCGCGAATAATCACCGGAGGCCAGGCGTACGCCATCACCCATGAGGTGGGTGACCAGAAGCCCCGTATGCAGCTTGCGCAGCATGGTTGGCAGGTCATCTTCGGCACGCGTCAGCTGGCTTTTGAGGATAAGGTTGTAGGCACCCTGGGCGTTGCCGGTGCTGGCCATGCCGAGGCGTCGCGCACTGTAGGCACCGAGAAAATAGCCGTTGACCCTGCCATGCTCGACCACGGCGCGACGTTGCCCGGCCACGCCGTCGGTGTCGAAACAGGCGCTGGCCGTGCCACCGACAAGGAAGGGGTCCTCGAGCACGTCAATGTGCTCGGCAAAAACCACTTGACCAAGGCTGTCACGCAGAAAGCTCGAACCGCGTGACAGCTCGCTCCCGTTTACCGCCTGGAAAAAATGCTGAGTGAGGCTATGGGCAGCCCTGGGCGCGAGCAGCACCGGGCAACTGCGCGAACTGATTGAGCACCCGCCCAAGGCTTCAAGCGCAGATCGCGCAGCGCGCTCACCCGTAGCTTCCGGCGCCTGGAGGCGAAGCGGTGCAGTTTGATAATCCATCCACGAATCCAGCTTGCTTTGCCCATTACGATTGGCAATGACTCTCGCGGAGATGTTGTGGTCGGTACGCGTCGTCGTCCGGCAAAATCCTCGTGACGTCACCAGTTGGAATTGCGAGCGCGAAGTACTCAAACTGGCTCCGTCACTGCGCACTTCACTGCCTGCCGAGCGTATGCCGGCCTCAACGCGATGGGCGTGTTCAAGCGCCTCCTCAATACTCAGGTCCCAGGGGTTGTCGAGCTTGAGGTCTGCGTAAAAACGGCTAAGCCCGTCGCCGTCCACCAATCCCGCGTGGGGGTCCTCGTTGGTGTAGCGGGCGATATCCAGCGCTTTACTCACCATGCGCTGTCGGTTGCCCGGGCTGAAATCGGTGGAGTGCGTGGTGCCTTGCCGATCACCGCGAAAAACCGTGAGGGAAAGCCCGCTTTTGGCATGTTGCGAGCGCGTGTTCACACGGCCGTCGATGACCTCGACGCTCAGGCCGGCCATCTCTGAGAGAGAGACCTTCACATCGCTTGCACCAGCCGCCTGGGCCTGTGCGATCAAGTCATGAGCCACTTCTGCCAGTTGTTCCTCGGTATAAGCGAACTGATGATTCATGGATAACTCCTGTTCAGAAAGAATATCCAGAAGCGCCTTCACGCTGCGGATGGTTGAATGAGAACGGCGGTGGCGCGTCCAGATCGAGTACGTGGTCGTGCAGGCTGTCCAGGGCGGGTCTGTGGCTGATACTCACGACCGTGGTGGCAGGCAACTGAGCGACCATATGGCGGTAAACGGCGAGCTCGGTCTCAGCGTCCAGCGCACTGGTGGCCTCATCGAGGAACACAAGGTCCGGGCGTTGCAGTAGCAGCCTTGCAAACGCCAGCCGCTGCTGTTCACCTCCGGACAACTTGTGTTGCCACGCAGCTTCTTCATGGAGCAGCGCTGCGCAGTGCGGCAACTGACAGTCACGCAGCGCCTGCTCGCACTGCGCGTCACTGAACTGAGCCGCCTCGGCGGGGTAACAAAGTGCTGCCTTGAGCGTGCCGGTAGGCGTATAGCTGCGCTGGGGAACAAACATCACCTGCCAATGGCTCGGCGTCCGTATCATCCCGCTGCCATGTGGCCACAGGCCGGCGATGGCGCGCAGCAAGGTGCTTTTGCCCCGCCCGGAAGCGCCCTTGATCAACCAGCGCTGGCCCTGGCTGATGTCGAGCGACCTGAGCGACAGCAAGGGTTGACCCAACGGTTTGAGCAGGTGCACATCGCGACAAATCAATCGGTCGCCGCCACGCTGCAGCTCAAAGCCATTGGGCTTCGCATCCAGTTTGTTGATTGCCCAGCTGAAGTCCCGCAGCCGGTTAACCAGCGCCAACCAGAGGGTAAAGGTTGGGTATATCTGCACGAACAGGTTCAAAACGCTGGTCATTGCGCCGAACGCCCCACCGGCTGGGCCGCCAAGGCCACCTCGGATGCGCGCAACGTCGCCAAGGCTGATGTCCCCGCTCAAGTAGCGCGGTAGCGCAAGCAGGAGAGGCAGCAGCGAGAATGTTTCGGAATAGGCGTCGCGGGCGAACATCAGCCTGGAGGTCCGTTTGATGATTGCCACCCAGTTGCTGCGTACTCGCATGAAGGCGCCAGATAGCCGCTGACCTTCTGTTTCGCCACCACGATAGATAGCGATCTGCTCCGCATTTTCGCGCAAGCGCATCGCCAGGGAACGAAACTCGGCTTCCACCGTTTGCTTGTGGTTGTTGAGGCCTATCAGCGACTTGCCTGCCCAGTGCACCACAGCCAGTTGGCCAAAGGTGTATGCAAAAGCGGCTAACAGCAGATATCCCGGAATGGCCAAGGCCAGCCCGAATACACTGAATGACAACTCACCCGAAAGTCCCCAGAGCACCACCCCGAAGGACACGGCGCTGACCACTACTTGAATGATGTTGAGAATATTGTTGAGCGTAATATCGACGAACTGGGCAACGTCCTGGGCGATGCGCTGATCGGCATTGCCGAGCACGCCCTCGCGTTCAAGCTCGAAAAAGTGGTTGGCCTGCGTCCAGCGTTCTACATAGTGACGCGTCAACCAAGTTCGCCAACGCAACTCAAGTAGCTGCCGGAAGACCGCGCCTATGAGCATCAATACCGGAGTGGCCAACGCCAGCAAAAAGTTGAGCACCAGCACGGGAAACAGCGTTGCCCAATTCCGCGCGACTAGCGCATCGACCAGGTTGCCACCGGCCTTGTTCGCCCACACGGCGACATATACCCCACCCAAGGTAATGCTCACGCACACAGCGAACAACAGGTAGGCCAGCCACTTCTCCTCCGAAATCCAGAACCCTATTACGAGGCGACCTATACCCGGACGCAGCCTGCTGCTGTCGGTTCTTTGATCGGTAGCGCTCATGCCGGCACCGCATGTCGCGCGGATGTGACGTTCAGTTGATGTGAATAGTGCAAATCGAGTTGCTGGTTATGACTGATGCTGACAATGGCGCTGTTGGACAAGCGGGCGAATACCACCTCATAAAGCGTGCGCTCGCTGGCTATATCCAGCCCGCTGGTGGCCTCGTCAAAAAAGACGAATTGCGGTTGTTGCAATAACACTCGCGCAATGGCCAAGCGCTGCTGCTCGCCGCCAGAGAGTACTTTCTGCCAGTCATCACATACGCTCAATGACCCCGCGCGCTCGGTCAAGCCGACATCGAGAAGCGCCTGCCTGCATTGCTCCGTGCTGAACCTGGTCTCAACATCCGGGTAGCAAAGTGCGGCTTGCAAGCTGCCCTCGGGGATGTAGCTTTTTTGCGGGACGAACAGCGTGGTCGCCTGACTTCCCGGCAGAGTGATGTCGCCGTTGCCATGGGGCCACAGCCCGGAAAGCGCGCGTATCAACGTGCTTTTGCCGGAGCCGGAGGCCCCTCTGATCAACCAGCGCTGGCCTGGTTCTATACGGATGGCGGCCACATGGCTGAGCAGTTCACCAGTGGGTGCCTTCAGCGCCAGGGGCGACGCAGTCAATACCGCCTCGCTTGAGCGTATAAACCTGATACCCGAGCGGTTGAATTGCAGTTTATCCAGCGCCGCCTTGAAGTCACGCAACCGGTTGGCAGAGGCCAGCCAGATGCTGAACTCGACATAGCTGGAGATGAAGTAGTTCAGCGAGGAATGAACGCGTTCGAAAGAAGCCGTAATCTGAGTGATGTCCCCTAGAGAGGCCGCACCTGACAAGTAACGCGGCATCGACAGTGCGGTGGGAACCAGGCTGCCAATGTGAAAATAGGTCACATTGGTAATCGATAGCTTGCAGGTGCGAATCAACAACGCGACAAAGTTGAGCTGTATCTCTCGGAACTGCCGCATCATGCGGCGCCCCTCTTGGGGACCACCGCTATAAAATGCGATTTGTTCAGCGTTTTCCCGCAGGTTCATGCCCAGCGCACGGAAGTCCGCCTCGACGGTCTGCTTGCGCGCATTGAGGGCAATCAACGGCTTGCCCATCCATTGCGCTATCAGCATACCCAGCAGTGAATACAGGACCACGGCGTAGAGTAGATAACCAGGAATTGCGTAGTGGTTTCCGGCCAGGTTGAACTCAACGGTACCGGACATTGACCACAGCACCGCACCGAACGCGAAAGCATTCACTACAGCCGTTATTGTCCCCACGCTCAAGGACAGCGCGCGCTGCACGAATACGTCGATGTCTTCGGCCACGCGCTGGTCTGCATTGCTAAGCAGCCCGTCGCGCTCTACGCCATAAAACCGCTGATCGACGGTCCATTGGTGGAGAAAACCGTGGGTCATCCAGGTTCGCCAGCGAATGCGCAAGTAATCCTGCGCCGCATAATTGACGATGGCCAGAAACGCCATTGTCATCCCCAGCGCCAACCCCAATCCCAGTGCCCCCCACAACGTAGGCCAATCTCGTGCGACCAGCGCATCCGTCGTTTTTGCCACAATTCGGATTGCCGCGAGGGACACGTAGACCGAACCGAAGTTGATCGTGAGATTGGTCGCCAAAAGCCCCCAAGCCCAATACCGGTCTTCAGAAACCCAGTAGGGCAGCAAAAGCTGGGCGAGCGAGGGCCTGGCAGTGGTTTTTACGGCACTGGTCATAGGGGTACCAAAGGACTCAAGGAGTTGCCGGTTTGGCTTCAGTCACGAAGTCGATTTTGCTCAGGCCGCCACCCTGTGCCGCGGATAACACGGTGGCAACCCGCTCGTAGCGCACTGCCTTGTCGGCGAACAGGCGCACGTTGGGCACGGGATCCTGCACTGCGGCCACTGCGATGCGTTGTCTGAGTTGCTCATCATCCAGCGCTTCCTTGTTCCACAGCACCTGGCCGTCGGCGGTGATCGATACATCGATCGCATCTGGCTGCTTTTCCATGGCGTGGCTGTCGGCTTTGGGCAGCTCGAGTTTCACCGCGTGGTTGATGACGGGGAGGGTGATGATGAAGATGATCAACAACACCAGCATGACGTCGATCAACGGCGTCATGTTGATATCGGACATCACGTCGTCGGCATCGAACTGTGAGCCACCCATACTCATGCCCGTGCCCTCTCGGCGACAGTGTCGGAGCACTTGACGGAAGTTGCCGCGGCGGGCTGTACAGCACTGTCGGTAATGCTGACGCGGGCGCCGGTGAGGAAGTAAGCGTGCAGGTCGTGAGCGAATCGCGCCAGCGCATGACTCACGCTTTTGTTGCGACGCGAAATCGCGTTGTAACCCAGCACTGCGGGGATCGCCACGAACAGGCCGAACGCCGTCATGATCAGCGATTCGCCTACAGGCCCGGCGACTTGGGCCAGGGACGCATCGCCCGACGTTCCTATCACTTTGAGCGCGTGGTAAATACCCCAGACGGTACCAAAGAGCCCCACGAACGGTGCGGTGCTACCAATCGACGCCAGCACCGCCAAGCCCATTTGCAGGCGCGACAAATGCTCTTCCACCACATCCTTGAGGCAGCGTGCCAACCAGTCACTCAGGTCGAACCGGCTGTGCAGCTGGGAGCTCTGTTGCTGCCGGTGAGTATTGGCGGCAACGCCGGCCTGGGCCAGATGGACGAAGGGGTTTCCGTCGCCAGTATTGAGCAGCTTCACACCCTCCTCGAAGCTTTCGGCGCGCCAGAACGATGTCACCGCGCGGCGCGTCATGCTGCGAAGCTTGATCAACTGCCCAGCCTTGATGATCATTACTCCCCAGCTCAGTATTGACATGATCAGCAGGACGAAAGCGATAGTTTTCGACACCATATCCGCTGTTTGCCAAGCGTAGGCCAACCCCAATTCTTGCATGATCAATCCTCTTCTGTGTCACTCGAGCATCGTCGAGCGGTTATTTGCTCAAATTGAAGTCAACGGTTTGCACTGCGCGCACCGAGATGGCTTGACCGCCCTCTATATAAGGGTTGCAAACAGCGCCTCGTACGGCGTTAACAGCGGACTCGTCAAGGTCTTCATTGCCACTGCTGCGAACGACGTCCGCGCGCTGTACCAGTCCTTTAGGGTTGATTTCCAGGCGTACCAGCACTTGTCCCTGGGCATGTAGCCGCCGGGCTCTACGCGGATAATCCGGCGCCGGCACGCGGCAACCTATGGAAGGCACATCCTTGGGCACTGCGGAGGGCAGATCCATCAGCTTTTGCGCAACAGGTGCCGCCTGGGCCTGCGTCGAATTCTGGTCAGGCTTGGCTTCAGTGGGCGGGCTCGGCTCGACCGGCTTTTGCTCGACCACAGGCTGTTTTTTCTTCGGTTCAGGCTTGATAACAGGCTTGGGCTTAAGCTTGGGCTTTACTTCCTTTGGCTTGGCCTCGGGTTTGGGCGGCGCCTGCTCTATCGTGCGTGTTGCCGACTCACTGGTGAGCACGGCAGGCTCTGGCGCAACGGGCGCCTCGACCACCGGTGGCGGCACCACCACGGGCGGCGGTGGCGGCATGGCGATCAGGCTTACGCGCACACTGGTGACCGGCGCGGAAGCGTCCATCGTCAACTCTCGTTTGCTGACCTGGGTGACCAGCAGCACAAGCGCCGCCACATGAATGAGCACTGCAAAGCTAAACGCCGTGACGATAGGCAAGCGGCTTTTTTTCGGCTCGGCAAACTTGCCAATCTGGCTGGCATCCCAGCCACGTCCGTGGGGCAGCTGTTCTACACGCACATTCATATTGGTCACACGCCTCTCCCCGCACTCGTACGCTTGACCTGGATATCCGCTGGCTGCAGGGTCAGGGTTCCGTTGGCAGTGAGCACCAATTCGAACCCCGAGCTATGCAGGAGCATCCGCGCAACGTCGTAGCCACTAAAATGGCCGCGAACGCCATCACTGTGCATCTGGCTGATCAAACCCGGATCAAACACGATCGAGCACCCGTTGAGACGCCCAACTTCAAGCAGCGCGTTGCTCAACGTGCCGCCAGCTATCGAGTAATCGCGCTGATCGGCCAAGCTGCAAGCCATGCTGCTCCCACAACCTCCCGCCATCAGCACTGACAGGCTCACGGCCTGGGCAGGCCGAAAAATACGCTTGGGAAGGAGGGAGTGCAGCACGTTGGTTATCGCCTAACAGTTATTCTTACTACCTATGTGCAACGAGGAAGTAAAAGCGTGAGGGGCGAATGCGATTATTTTTGATTTTTTTTGCAGGGCTGCAGTGAAGGCAGGAGTGGCGCGGGTTCTGGCCGGTCAAGCCAAGGGCGAGAGCACACGAGCAGGCAAGCGCAGACGTCAGGCAGCGCTGATGCTGACCCAGAAACCCGTGGTGCGCTGTACGATAATCGGCAGGGTTTGCGCTATTGATTCGATGGCAGTGTCGCTGTCGTCCAACGGGAATATGCCACTCACCCGCATGGCGGCGGCATGAGGATCCAACCGCACCACGCCGGTACGATAGTTGCGCAGGGCTTCGATCACGGTCGCCAGCGGCTGGTCATCGACCACCAGCAGCCCCCGCGTCCAGCTACATTCGGCTACAGCGGAGATAGGGAAGATATTGAAGCCATTCGTCCCTACCGAAGCGCCTTGCCCTACGGCAAGCATGCGCGAATTGCCGGCCGCATCCCATACCTGCACAGGCCCGGTGAGGGCCGCCACCCTGAAGCCATCATTCAGATGCCGGATGGACAGGCGACCATCGCCCAGTTCCACCCGGCCGCCCGTCAACTGAATACTAAGGGGTAGCCTGGAAGCCGCTGCCTGCAGCAGCATTTCCCCTTCAATCAATTTGATCTTGCGCTTGCCGCGAACCTCATCGATATCGATGTTGACCGCACTGCGCGCATTCAGCGTAAGCGAACTGCCGTCACCCAAGGTCAAGGTCCGACGCTCTGAGGTGCGGGTCGAAAGATCGGCGAGGAGGTTGCCGACCGGATAGGTTCTATCGACCAGCGCGCCACCCATTACGCCTACTGCTGCCACGCACAGGGCGTTGCGCAGGAACTCACGACGACGCGATGGTGCCAGTAATGTAGAGCGCACCGCCTGATGCTGGGTAGGTGCCAGCCTGAGTGGAATCCGGCCCAGCGTCGCTTCTATGTAGGCACAGGCCTGATCGTGTTCCGCACTGCGGGCTCGCCAGGCGGCGAATTCGTGCTCATCGTCGAGCGTGGCTTCACCGGAACGCAGTAACACCATCCACTCGATCGCCTGCTCGGCTGCGTCGTCAGTATTGTTCTTAGATACCTTGCTCATGGCGAGCCGCCTCATAACAGCACCGCAGTGCCTTGACCATATATTGGCGAACTCGAGCCGCCGAGACTCCGAGCAGTTCACCAATTTGCGCGTAGGTCAAACCGTCGAGCTGGCTGTACAGGAACGCGCTCCGGGCATTGACCGACAGCCCTTCCAGCGCCTTGTCGACCGCCAACAGTGACTCCATCAGCAAGTGCTGCTCTTCCGGCGAAGGATGACACGCCTCGGGTGCCAGAGCCAGGGCATCCATATAGGCTCGTTCCAGGTCCCGGCGACGCGACAGTTCATACATGACCCGGTTGGCGATGGTGGTGAGCATCGCCCGTGGCTCTTTGACTTCCTGCAGGGTGGGCATTGCAGCCAACTGGGTGAAGGCCTCGGAAGCGACATCTTCGGCGTTGTATCGGCAGCCAAGCTTGTACCGCAAGCGTGCAGTCAGCCAGCGGTAGTCGCTGCGAAAGACCACAGTCAGGAAGTCGGATCGAATAAGAGAGTCAGTGGCGGCCATGAATGCACCCGTTCAACTGCAAATAAATACGCTCAACACAGACTGTCCGGCGACTTAGTCAAGCGGCTGGGCACACGTACGCAAATCTTGGGCCAACACAGCTCGGCAAGTTGAGGTAACACCGTGGATACGCAACGTTGTGGTAATTGAGCGCCATACTGGTGCGGGAGAAAACCGTAGCGCTCCATCATTGATCGACGGAGAGAATAGCGCTGCGGGAATTTTTTTATTCATTCTGCGGGCTTGATGAGTGTTACCTAGATGCACCTGGGTAAAGCGATAAACTACCCGTTGTAGGAAATTTACTCGGCAACGACACTTCCGGAAGACGCTGCCTCCCGACGCCCTCATATCCTTCTTCAACAAGGAGGAAGTAGATCCAAGAAAATACATTTTTTTCGTCACGCCTCTCACGCTTTTGCCATCTCGTCACACAGAACCAGTAACCGAACATTTTGATTTCCTGGGGACAAGTGGAGCGCAAACGTATGGCATCAAGCTGCAATTTGGCAAAACTCGCTTTGGCTATTTCGCTGATTTCTGGAATGTCACCTGTGCAAGTTGTCCTGGCGGCAACCGCGCAAGAGGCCGCAGCGCAGTTCAATGTTCCTGCGGGCTCGCTGGACCAGACACTTCTGGCAATCGGGCAACAGACCGGAAGAACCATATCCTTCGACCCGGCCTTGGCTAAAAATTACCGCGTGCCGGCGGTTACCGGACTCTTGAGCACCGAGCAAGCCATCGCTCAGGCATTGCGCAGCACTGACCTGCGCCTGGGTATCACCGGCAACGGCACACTGACCATTGAACGTGCTCCGCAAGCCGCCGTAGCGCCAGCGGCGACCAATAACGATGCCGTACTTCCCCGCATAACCGTGAGCAGCAGCACCGAAAACGAGGATGCGGAGGTCTACAACCCAAGCAATGCCACTGGCGCAATGCGGGGCAACACCTCCATTCAGGAAACGCCACGCTCGGTTCAGGTAATCAGTAACAAACTGTTGACCGACCGCCAAGCCTCTTCCCTCGAAGACGCGTTGCGCAGCTCTGGCGGCGTAACAACCTGGCAAAATAACCGCGGAGTCAATAGTTACTTCATTCGGGGCTTCAGCGTTGCGAACACCAGCACCAATGGGGTGGCGGATGTTGGCGCCGGTGCTACACCCATCGAGGGGTTGGACCGTGTCGAAGTCATCAAAGGTCCGGACTCCATCATGACCGGCAGCGCGGGTTCTTCGGGCTCGATCAATCTGGTCCGCAAAGCGCCGATCACCACGCCATTGCATCAACTTCGCGTGGACGTGACCAGCAAAGGTGAATTTCAGCAAGCGCTGGATCTCGGGGGGGCGTTGAGTGATGACAAACAGTTCAGCTATCGACTTAACCTCATCCATATGACGGCTAATGAAAGCGAGCCGGATTACAACGGCGGCCGTCGTGACTATATCGCTCCTGTCATACGCTGGAAGGATGACGATACCAGCCTGACGATTGGCGCAGAATTCCAAGGCCGGCGAGGCACGCCAGGCGCTGCGACGTACTTCTACCAAGGCAAGATACAAAAGCTTTCCAATTACCGCATCACCGGCAAGGATGATCGAATCACCGGTAATACCAAAACAGGTTATTACGAATTCAGTCACAACTTCACGGACAACCTCACGTTTGAAAGCAAGGCGACCTATACCCGTGAAGAAGATCAGATTCACCTATGGGAGCCAGGGGGGGCGGGTGGTGCTCCGGCCTACGGGCCGAACGGCTTGATCCGCTCTAGAGGCCTACAATCGGGATCGAACACCGATTCCTTCAACACCCAAAACAATATTATTTACACGTTGACCACCGGTATTCTCGAACAGAAACTTCTGGCTGGGGTTGACTACCAACACTACACAACAACGGCGTTTGACACTGCGAATCGGGCTTCAGCCAGCGGCAACCTCAACCTGGGCCACGACTTCGATCTACCTGAATTCAGTTACACATCCCCCAACTATTACCGCTCCGGCAGCTATCTTCAGACCCAAAAGGGGCTGTTGTTGCAGGACTTGGTCAAGGTTGGCGATAAGACACACGTCATGCTTGCCGCGAGACGTACGCTGTACAGTGCCAACTCGACTATTTATGTACCCGACCTGCCCGATTATCCGGCCAATATACGTGGCACGTCCTCTCAGGAGGATTTCAAGAGCAGCAAGTGGGTTCCGAGCTACGGCATCAGCTACGACATCACGCCCGATGTAACGGTGTATGCAAACCATTACAAAGGTTTCCAGGCCAACAACGTTGCTGATAACGCCACTGGCGCGCCGCTGCCTCCTAGACAAAGCGATTCAAAGGAGGCCGGGGTAAAAGTGAAGTTCAACGACGACGCTCTGACCTTGACCAGCGCCATTTTCCAGATGGAAGAAACCGGCGTACCAGTCTCCGATGGATTTGGCCGAACGATCGGTAACCAAGGGCGAAAGTCCAAGGGCGTGGATTTTGACCTGGCCGGTGAAATTTTCCCGGGCTGGGCAATCAATGCCAGCTATACCTATAGTGATTTCGCCGAGCCGTCAGGGCCACAAGCGAGGAACCCCTCTTTTTCCGACGTCACTCAAACGGTCGGCCAGCCAAAACACTCTGGCAGCGTCTGGACCTCCTATGAACTATTGGACGGCACGTTCAGAGGCTTGGGAGCGGGGGTAGGCGTGAATGCCTATAGCAGCACGGTAAACGGGTACGCTTCAGGCTACAATTACTTCACCCTTCCGGGCGGGGCTCAGACTGACGCGTCGATTTTCTACCGGCAGAAAGACTGGTCACTGACGTTGGGCGTCAAAAACATCTTTGACCGCACGCTTTACTCATACACGGCGACGCCAGCCTATATCGGGGTGCGGGCTGAGCGTACAACCCGGTTGACAGCGACCTATAATTTCTAAAACGGCCCAAAAACGCCGGCCTGCATATTGGCCGGCTTTTTCTTGAAAAGTGCTCCACTTGGAACATTTGAATACAGGACTCGGGCCCGTTGTGCATAACATCGCCGAGTCGTGCAGTTGTAGTTTCAGGCAAGGCCGACACTTGCCGAGGGCCTGGTACGTTTGACCCCCATCATGCGGTATGACCACCGAGCACTTCAGCCACCCAGTCGGCAATGTACTGACCGGCATTGATGCTGTTATCAAAACTTGAATGCTGCACACCCCCTTCGCGTTCGGTGAAAATTTTCAGCTCGCGCTTTGGACTGTTTACCAGTTGCTCATAGGTTCGGTGTGCCCACTTAAGCGGAATCTGCGAGTCCTTTTCACCGTGGGTGACCAGGAAGGGCACCTTGATGCGATCCAGGATGCCGTCCAGATGGACGTTCTCTGCGATGGTCATGAATTCGTCCGTATCCTTGGCGCCCCATACCCACGACACATGCGACCAGTAATGCGGCACCGGGAAACTGCCTTCCTTTTCCATGCGACGCTTCTGCACATCACGCCAGTCATGGTTGGCACCCCACACTACGCCGCAAGCGAAGCGCGGTTCGAAGGCGACCGCGCGCGGGCAGTAATAGCCGCCGAGCGACACGCCTTCCAGGCCAATACGTTTGGCGTCGATGTCGTCGCGGGTTTCCAGCCAGTCCACCACGCGGCTGGCCCAATGCTCGCTGTCGAAACGCGCCGTCAGGTGATGCAGGCGCAGTGCTTCGCCCGTGCCGGGTTGGTCGATGATCAATGACGACACGCCACGTTTGGCCAGCCAGGCGGGCAGGCCGACGCGGTATTTCATTTCTTTGGTGGAATCCAGTCCATTGACCTGCACCAGAATCGGCGCCGGGCCGCTGACGCCTTCGGCACGAACCAGCAGACCGGAAAGGTGTTTGCCTTCGTAAGGGATCTCAACGCGCTCGCAGTTTTCTCGCGCCAGCTCGATACCGCGTTGGAAGGTGTGCAGAAAGCGTTGGTACAGCTGCGTGCGGCCAGGAGCACCATGGGCCTGCAGGCGTTCGCAGCTCAGGTAATAGGTGGCGGCGCGGTTGTATTTTTCGCCGGCTGACAACATTCGGCCTTTGGCTTCGTCTTCTTCAGCCAGGCCGCACAGCTTGTCGGCCATGTTCGCCCAGGTTTCACGGAAGGCCTTGCTGCCGGCGGCATCCGGCTGCTTGGCGGCTTCTTGCAGTGGCGCACACATCTCTTCGATTTCGCCGATGCGGGCGCCCATTTCAATGGCCAGATCGACGGAGAGGTTCCATACGTAGTTGGTCGGGAAGTAGCGAAACATGAGGGTAATTGTCCTTGTGCAAGCAAAGGCAGACGGCCAGGTCTTGAGCGGTGATCGCCGGACCTGGCGGTTCGAAGCAGGCTAAGGGGAGGCCCATTGTTTGGCTAATCGCGAGTCAGGATGGGAGGTATTGCGAACGCAGATAGAACGTATGCGCGCCGTCGACCCGAGGGTTTCTACTCGCCCTTCAAGCAGCCACTACTGCTCCAACTCGTTGATGATTTGACTGATCTTCGCCCGCAGCCAACGGTGCATCGGATCCCCCTCCATGGTCCGGTGCCATAGCATGAACTCACGCATCACCGGGATCTTCACCGGGGGTTGCACGATGCGCAGCGGCAGGTAGTCGGCATAGAGCCTGGCCATGCGCTGGAGCATGGTGGCGACGCGTTGGGTGCCGACGATCAACTGCGGCAAGGTGTTGAAGTCGTGGGTCACCACTTCCATGCGCCGCGTGAAACCGTACTGGCTCATCAGCCATTCTTCGACGCTCAACTGCCGGTTGCGGCCGAAAATCACCGAGACATGCCCCATCTCGATGTACTGATCGAGGGTGATGCTGTCGCCCACTTGGGTGTTGCCGTCCCACACCACGCAAACATGCTCTTCTTCGAACAGCAGTTGCGATGGGTGGCCTTCGATCAGGTAGCGCTCGGGCACGATCATCATGTCGGCCTCGCCGCGCATCAGCAGCTCGGTGGAGGCATCGCCAGGGCCCAGCAGTTCGAAGGTAATGTGCGGGGCTTCCAGGGAGATCTTCTGGATCACCCGGGCAAACAGAACGCTGATCAGATAGTCCGACGTGATCAGGCGAAAATGGCGCTTGCTGGTGGCAGGGTCGAACACCGGTTTGGCGGTGATCGAGGACTGGATCGTCAGCAGTACCTGGCGCACGGGCGCCGCCAGTTCGCGGGCGTAGGGCGTGGGTTGCATCTTGCGCCCGACCTGCGCCAGCAGTTCGTCTTCGAAGTAGAGGCGCAGCCTGCCCAGTACGCCGCTGGTGGCGGATTGGGTCATGTGCAGGCGTTCGGCGGCGCGTGTGATGTTCTGCTCTTCCAGTAACACATCCAGCGCCACCAGGAGGTTGAGATCCAAGTGGTTAAAACGCATGGCGGTCTCGATTCTTGTATTTATTTTGTAAATACCTTCCGACCTTCCTATCGCGCCGTCAAGCCCCCTGACGAGGGGCGTCGGCCTGTGTCTTTGGGTTTTTCCCCGTCATTGGGTGCTGCGCGACCAGGTATTGCGTTTGCCGATAGGTCGCATCCCGACAAGCGATTAGTCAGTACGTTTTTGCCACTTCAGTATCGGCCCACAGTCGGTTGGCCGTGACGCTCTATCGACTCCACAACCAGCATCAGCAGCGCACTGCCAGGCATTGCTGTCCGGCCCGTGTGCTGAATAATTCAAATGGAGTGGTAACAATGAACATCATTGGCCTTGATGCCTTGATTTTTGGCGTCGACGACATTCAAGCCTGTACCCATTGCCTGCGTGACTATGGCCTGCAACCTGTCGATGTCGACAGCGAGGGCGGCCGTTTTGAAGCCCTCGACGGCACGGCCGTGATTATCCGTCGTGCTGACGATGCCCGTCTGCCGGCGGCCATCGGGCCAGCGCCCTCGATTCGTGAAACCATTTATGGCGTGGCCAGCGTCGCTGATCTTGAGGCCATCGCCGATGAGTTGGGGCGCGATCGCCTGGTGACCCGTGGCGCGGATGGTTCGGTGCACAGTGTGGACGATATGGGGTTTGCCCTGGGTTTCCAGATCAGTGTACGGCGCCCCTACAGCGCGCCAGCCGACCTGACCAATGCGCCGGGCCATGCTCCCCAGCGTCCGGTCAACCAACCGGGCATCACCCCCGACATGCAGGCCCTGCCACGCACCCTTTCCCACGTGGTGTATTTCGTGCCGGATGCGGCCAAGGCCGAGGCCTTTTACAAACGCCTGGGCTTCACGACCACCGACACCTTCGTGGGCGCCGGCCCGTTCATGCGTCCAGCCGGTTCCGATGACCACCATTGCCTGTTCATGATCCAGACGCCACCGCACATGAAGGGTTGCGAGCACTTCACCTTTCACATGGGCAGCGGCACGGAAGTGCTGCTGGCCGGGCGCCGTTTCGAACAGCAAGGCTGGACCAGTTTCTGGGGGCCGGGCCGTCACCTCTTCGGCTCCAACTGGTTCTGGTACTTCAACAGCCCGCTGGGCTGCCACATCGAATACGACGCCGACATGGACAAGCACGATGACGCCTGGCAAGCGCGTCAGGCGCCGTTGTCGGCGGATAACTCGCAGTTGTTCCTGTTCACGTCCCGGGAAAAATGGTTCCCCAGCGGCCCGCCGCCCAAGCAGGCCTGAGTGCGGATTTCGTCCATGAGTCACGACGTGATTGCGCTATGTCGCCTGGATGAACTGCTCGAAGGGCAGTCCCGTGGGTTCGATCCCCTGGGCACGGGAAAGGACAGCGTGTTTGCGCTGCGCCATGACGGCGAGGTGCGGGTTTATCGCAACAGTTGCCCGCACCTGGAGGTGCGCCTGGAGTACCGCAAGGACCGTTTTCTCAGCGTCGATGGCAGCCAGATTGTCTGTTACGCCCATGGTGCCCGCTTCCTTCCGGACAGTGGCCTGTGCGTCTACGGGCCGTGTCTGGGCGAGCACCTGACGGCTTTGAAATGGCAGGCGCAGGCCGATTGGCTGGTGCTTGAAGCGGGTCAATTGGAGGCGTGTGCACCTGAGTCAACGTATCGCGGTTGCTGATACATCGTATCCCTACATGCGATTAGTCAAACGCCTGCTTTGCCGAGAAAGTGAGCACAACGCGCTAGCGAATGCGTGCAGAAACAGCCGGTAGTGAGGCTTCGGATCGCTCCGGCAGAACGCTTGCGTGAATAACAAGAATAAGAGTGAGACAAGCATGAACGCAGTGAAAAAGGTGCTTATCGTCGGTGGTGGTATCGGTGGATTGTGCGCCGCAATCGCGTTGCGTCGCCAGGCTATCGAAGTCGACCTGGTCGAGCTCAAGACGCAGTGGACAGTCTACGGTGTCGGCATCATCCAGCAGAGCAACGTTGTGCGTGAGATGGCCAAGTTGGGTGTGTTGGACGGTTACCTGGACGCTGCCTACGCGTTCGAGGATGTGACCATCAATACCACGGCCGGTGAACAGCTGGCGCGAATTCCCGGCCAACGCCTGGCGGGCCCCGAGTATCCGGCCAACGTCGGCATCTCGCGCCTGGCCCTGCATCAAGTCCTCAGCGAAACCACGATTGCCCTGGGTGCTTCGATTCGCCTGGGCCTGAGCGTGCAAAGCCTGGAGCAGGTGGACGAGGGCGTTGATGTGCTGCTCACCGATGGCAGTCGCGATTGTTACGACCTGGTGGTAGGCGCCGATGGCCTGTACTCGCGAATACGCGGTTTGCTGTTCGGTGAGCAGTACCGGCCGCGTTTCACCGGCCAGTCGGTGTGGCGCTACAACTTCCCACGCGCGGCTGGAATCGATCACCTGGCGACCTTCCAAGGCCCCGCCGGCAATGCCGGGCTGGTGCCGCTGGGACGCGACCAGATGTACCTGTTCGTCACCTCTCATGAACCCGCCAACCCGAGGATGGATGCCGCCACGCTGGCGACCCAGATGCGCCAGCGCCTGAACGGTTTCACCGGGCTGATCGGTGAACTGCGCGAGCAGATCCTCGACAGCGACCAGGTGGTCTACAAGCCGCTGGAGGTGGTGTTCGTCAGCGAGCCCTGGTACCGCGGCCGTGTCGTGCTGATTGGCGACGCGGTGCACGCCACGACGCCGCACCTGGGCCAGGGCGCTGGCATGGCCATTGAAGATGCCGTGGTGCTCGGCGAAGAGCTGGTCGCCGACGGCAGCGTCGAACAGCAGCTCGAACGCTTCATGGCGCGCCGATACGAGCGCTGCAAATTCATCAGCGAAAGCTCGGTGCTGGCCGGTGACAAGGAAATGACCCACGACAGCGGCTTCGACCGGATCGGCCTGGTCAGGCGGATGCTCGAAGTCACGGCAGAGCCCATCTAAGGCCCGGCAAGACCGAATTCGCGCTCCCACGGATGCTTTATGCCTGTGCAGGCTTGGCCCGGTTCGTCCGTGGGCGCTGTTTCACCTGAAGAACTGACATACAAAAACAATAAAGAGGGTTACTTCGATGGCTACTCGTAAGATCGCTGCGTCGCGGCGCGTCCCTTTCACCCTGACCCTTGCGGCCAGCCTGGGACTCGGCGCCACGGCCGCCCAGGCATTTCAGATCGATACCGGCAATCCCGATCTCAGCTTGCGTTGGGACAATACGCTCAAGTACAGCGCGGCCTGGCGCCTGAAGGACCCCAGCAGCAAGCTCAGCGAGGGGCAGACGGCGCTGAACCAGAACGACGGCGATCACAACTTCAAAAAGGGGCTGATTTCCGATCGCCTGGATATCCTTTCCGAACTGGACATCGGTTATCGCGACTTCGGCGCGCGGGTGAGCGGTGCAGCCTGGTACGACACCGTTTACCAGGAACGCAACGACAACCACGACGCGGCCAGTGCCAACCAGCGTTCGGTGGGCTTCGACGAGTTCACCAGTGACACGCGTCATCTGCATGGTGGCGATGGCGAACTGCTGGATGCCTTTGTCTACTGGAACGGTACCCTGGCCGACCGTGCCTTATCGGTTCGCGCGGGGCGCCACGGCCTTATCTGGGGCGAGAGCCTGTTCTTCGGTAGTAACGGCATCGCCGGTGCCATGGCGCCGGTGGACGTGGTCAAGGCGCAATCGGTGCCCAACACTCAGTTCAAGGAAATCACCCGGCCGGTCAACCAGCTCTCGACCGCCTACCAACTGACCGACAGTGTGTCATTGGGCGCCTTCTACCAACTGGAGTGGGAGGCCACCCGCTTGCCGGGCGCCGGCAGCTATTTCTCCACCAGCGATACCATCGGCGAGGGCAATGAACGGCTGATCACGGGCGGGCCGTTCCCGGATGTCCTTGGCGGTAATGCCAATAGCCCGGCGGCTTTTTTCCATGGCAAGGATAAGAAAGCCAGGGACTCCGGCCAGGGCGGCCTGCAGCTCAAGTTCAACACCGGGACGACGGATTACGGCCTGTACGCGCTGCAGTATCACGAGAAAACGCCCACGTTGTATTTGAAACCGAATGCCACCGGGCCGAACTTCAGTACTGGGCAAATCGGCGAGTATTCCTGGGTCTACCCGGAAGATATCCGTGTCTTGGGCGCCAGTTTCGCGACCTCCGTGGACGAGTACAGCTTTGCCGGCGAGGCATCGATGCGCTGGAACATGCCGCTGGTGTCCAACGCCCAGACCGTCCTGCCGGGCGTTGAGGCGGACAACAACGATAACGCCTTGTACGCGGTTGGCCGGACGGCCCATGTCAACCTCAACGTCCTGGCATCGCTGGGCCCTTCCTTCGTTTCCAATGAAGCCAACCTGACAGGGGAAGTGGCCTGGAACCGCCTGCTGGCCGTGACCCGGAACCGCGCAGCCCTCGACCCCAACGCCACCGACGATGGCCTGGGCTTGAAGCTGGTGTACACGCCCACCTATCGCCAGTTCTTCCCCGGCATCGATATCAGCGTGCCGCTGGGCATCAGCTATTTCCCCATGGGCAAGTCGGCGGTGATCAGCGGGTTTGGTCCCGATAGAGGAGGGGACATGAACATCGGCGTCTCCGCCACCTACCTGGACCAAGTGACCGTGGGGCTGACCTACACGCACTACTACGGTCCCGAGGACACCAGCCTCAACGCCGCCAGCCAGTTCACTTACAAGCAGTCGTTGAAGGACCGGGATTACCTGGCCTTCTCCGTCAAGACCACGTTCTAAGAGGATTCGCGCATGACCATTCAGTTCACTCTAAAGGCCTTGTGCTTGACCCTGCTGGCTGTTGCCGCGCCGATGACGCTGGCCGCCAGCGCCGAACAAGCCGCCGCACTGGGCAAGACCCTGACGCCCTTTGGTGCCGAGAAAGCAGGCAATGCCGATGGCAGCATTCCCGCCTGGGACGGTGGCTACACCAAGGTCGATCCGGCCTACGTTCCGGGGGGCAAGCGCAGCGATCCGTTTGCCGCGGACAAACCCTTGTACAGCATCACCGCGCAAAACGTGGCGAAGTACGCCGACAAGCTCAGCGACGGCACCAAGGAGCTGTTCAAGCGCTTCCCGGACACCTATCGCATCGATGTCTATCCGACCCGGCGCACGGCGGCCGCGCCGCAGTGGGTGTATGACAACACCTTCAAGAATGCGACCCGCGCCAAACTGGTCAACAGCAGCGCCGGCCTGATCCCCGACGGTGCCTATGGCGGGATCCCGTTTCCGATTCCACAGAACGGTACCGAAGCCATCTGGAACCACCTGCTGAACTGGCGCGGCACCTCGGTGGCGGGGCATTTCCGCCACTATCTGATGACGGCCGACGGCAACCAGGTGATGACCAGCGACGGCTTGTTGACCCAGGAAATGCCTTACTACTTCCAGGAAGGTGGCCCTGAAAACTACTCGGGCGACTACTGGCTGGTGCGCTTCGTCAATCTCGGCCCGGCGATTCGTGCCGGCGAACAGATCCTGGGGCGTGAGAACATCAACGGCGACAAATCCCAGGCCCATGTCTATCTGAGCGGCCAGCGCCGGGTGCGCACGTTGCCCAACGCCTGCTGCGATACACCGACGCCGTCCACCGCTGGCGTCATGTCGTTCGATGAGCTGAGCGTGTGGGGCGGGCGCACGGACCGGTTCGACTGGAAACTGGTGGGCAAGCAGGAAATGTATGTTCCCTACAACACCAACAAGGTGCAGGCCGCCGCCCAGCCGCAAGACCTGTTCGCCAAGCACCATCTGAATCCTGACTACGTGCGTTGGGAGTTGCACCGCGTCTGGGTCGTCGAGTCGACGTTGGCCGCCGGCAAGCGTCATCAACTGCCCAAAGGCCGCTACTACCTCGACGAAGACACCTGGCAAGCCCTGCTCGGTGACCGTTGGGATGCCAGCGGTCAACTGGCCAAGACCCTCTGGTCCCTGCCGTCCGTACTGCCCGACCTGCCTGGCCTGGTGCAACTGTCTTCGGGTTTTTATGACCTGACTTCGGGGGCGTGGTTTATCCAGAACGTCTACGCCGGATTGCCGGATCAGTATCGCGCGGTTGATCGCTACAAGGCCTCGGAGTTCTCGCCTGCGGCGATGGCCGGACGCGGCGTGCGTTAAACCTGAACCGAGCGTGAAGGGCATGCCCGTCGGCATGTCCTTGGGGTACGAGTGTTTGTCCGAGGTAGGTTATGAACAGAATCAGTCAGGCGGGTGCTTTGCTCCTGGCCCTGTATTTGCCCTTCGTCACGAGCCAGTGCCTGGCGGGGCAGGCTGCGGTGGGCGTGCCGCTCAATACCCCGGCCATGCGGGTACCGGCTGCGCAGAACAGCGTATTGATCGACCTGGCGCGTGCCGGTACACGCCTGGTGGCCGTGGGCGAGCGTGGCTTGATACTGCTCTCCGACGACAATGGACAAACCTGGCGCCAGGCGTCGGTGCCGGTCTCGGTCAGCCTGACGGCGGTACGCTTCGTTGATGCACAAAAGGGCTGGGCGGTCGGCCACGCGGGCGTGGTGCTGGCGACGCTGGATGGTGGCGAGCACTGGACGTTGCAGCTCGACGGCGTGCGCGTGGCGCAGCTGGAACTGGACGCCGCCAAGGCGGACCAGGCCACGGCTAGCGACCCGGATGCCGCACTGGTACGGATACAAAATGCCGAGCGTCTTGTCGCCGATGGTCCAGACAAACCTTTCCTGGCCCTGGAATTCGTCGATGCCCGCCGCGGGTTGATCGTCGGTGCCTACGGTTTGGCGCTGCTGACCACCGATGGTGGCGCCACCTGGCAGTCGCTCATGGGGCGTATCGCCAACCCGAACGGCTTGCACTTGTACGCCATCAGTCGGCAGGGCACACATTGGTTCCTGGCTGGCGAGCAGGGTTACCTGGCGCGCTCGGACGACGACGGGCTGTCGTTCAGTCAGTTGGACAGCCCCTACGAAGGCAGTTTCTTCACCCTGCAGAGCCGCGCCGATGGCGCACTGGTGGTCGCCGGCCTGAAGGGCAATGCCTTTGTCTCCCACGATGCCGGCGCAAGTTTCCAGCGCTTGTCAGTTCCCATACCCATCTCCTTCAACGACTCCATCCGCCTGGCCGACGGCCAGCTGCTGCTGGTCAACCAGGGCGGCACGCTGTTTCGCAACAGCGAGCAGACCGGGGCGGCGCTGCTGCCACTGGGCAACCCCTTGGGCAAGCCTGTTTCAAGTGTGATCGAGGCCGCCGATGGCAGCCTGATCGTTGCTGGTTTCACCGGGCTGCAGCGTCTTGCGCAGCCAGCCACTGCCGCTTCGGAGTGAGGTTATGACGTCTCCTGGTAATTTCCCCCAGTCCCCAGCCAATGCGTTCGAAGACTTCGATCCGCGTTCTGGCTCGGTGCTCGAACGAGCCCTGTTCAACCATCGCCTGTGGGTGTTGTTGCTGTGTCTGGCGACCACGTTGGTGCTGGGTTGGCAGTCCAGTCGTGTCGAGCTCAATGCCAGTTTTGAAAAAATGATCCCCACCCATCAGCCTTATATCGCCAACTACCTTGAGCACCAGAAGGAGCTGAGCGGGCTGGGTAATGCGGTGCGCATCGCCGTGGTCAACAAGCGGGGCGATATCTACGACAGCGCCTACCTCAAGACCCTGCAGGCGTTGAGCGACAAGATCTACCTGCTGCCCGGTGTCGACCGTGCGTACATGAAGTCGCTGTGGACACCGGCCACACGTTGGGTGGCGGTGACCGAAGCGGGCCTGGAGGGTGGGCCGGTCATTCCGGATAAATACGATGGCGGCGCCGCGAGCCTTGCGGCGTTGCGGCGCAATGTGCAGCTGTCCAATGAACTCGGCCAGTTGGTGGCGTTCGACCAGGCATCGAGCATCATTCAAGTGCCGCTGTTACAGCGCACCCCGGATGGCCGTGCGTTGGACTACACCCAGCTGTCGCAACAGCTGGAGGCGTTGCGTAGCCAATACCAGAGCGACAGCATCGACATTCGCATCACCGGGTTTGCCAAGAAAGTCGGTGACTTGATTGCCGGCCTGCGGCAGATCCTGATCTTCTTCGCCGTGGCGATCCTGATCACCACGGTCGTGCTTTATTGGTACACCCGCTGCATTCGCAGCACCTTGCTGGTGGTGTTCTGCTCGTTGGTGGCGGTGGTCTGGCAGCTTGGCTTGCTGCCGTTACTGAATTATCAACTGGACCCCTATTCGGTGCTGGTGCCGTTCCTGGTGTTTGCCATTGGCATGAGCCATGGGGCGCAAAAGATGAATGGCATCATGCAGGACATCGGGCGCGGCATGCACCGGGTGGTCGCCGCACGCTTCACATTCCGCCGCCTGTTCCTTGCCGGGCTCACCGCGCTGCTTTGTGATGCGGTCGGTTTCGCGGTGCTGATGATCATCAAGATCCAGGTGATCCAGGACCTGGCGATGATCGCCAGTATCGGCGTGGCGGTGTTGATCTTCACCAATTTGATCTTGCTACCCATATTGCTCTCCTACGTTGGGGTCAGCCGCCGTGCGGCGCGATTGAGCCTGAAAAGCGAGCACGCTGAACAGGCCGGTCAGCATCGCCACGGGTTCTGGCGTTTCCTCGACCTGTTCACCCAGCGGCGCTGGGCGGCGTTGTGCATCGCCCTGAGCCTGGCGCTGGCGACGCTCGGCTTCATCGTCAGCCTGCAATTGAACGTCGGTGATCTGGATGCCGGCGCGCCCGAGCTGCGGGCCGATTCGCGCTACAACCAGGATGACGCGTTTCTGACCCGGCATTACGGCGCCAGCAGCGACCTGTTCGCGGTCATGATCAAGACCCCCGCCAGCGCCTGTTCGCGCTATGACATCCTGAACAAGGTCGATGCCCTCGACTGGCAGTTGCGCACGTTGCCGGGTGTCGATTCGACCAATTCCCTGGCGCTGCTCAACCGCCGCATGCTGGTCGGCCTCAGCGAAGGCAGCCCGAAGTGGTACGAGCTGCAGAACAACCAGGCGATGCTCAACATGGTCACCGCCGGGGCACCACGCGGGCTCTACAACGAAGACTGCAGCCTGCTGACGCTGTACGTCTACCTCTCCGACCACAAGGCGCAAACCCTCAGCCGCCTGGTGGATCACGTCGAGCAATTCGCCGCGGCGAACAATACCGACGAGGTCCAGTTCCTCCTGGCTGCAGGCAATGCCGGGATCGAGGCGGCGACCAACATTGTCGTCAAACAGGCCAACCGCGAAATGCTGTTCTGGGTCTACGGTGCGGTGATCCTGCTGTGCCTGGTCACCTTCCGCTCCTGGCGCGCCACGATTTGCGCGGTCATTCCGCTGATGCTCACCTCGGTACTCTGTGAGGCGCTGATGGTCTGGCTGAACATCGGCGTCAAGGTCGCGACCCTGCCGGTGATCGCCCTCGGCGTGGGCATCGGCGTTGACTACGCGCTGTACGTGATGAGCATCCTGCTTGGGCATATGCGCCAGGGCACAAGCCTGTCGCAGGCGTATTACCGGGCACTGCTGTCCACCGGCAAGGTGGTGATGCTGACCGGGGTGACCCTGGCGATCGGCGTGGCCACCTGGATGTTTTCGCCGATCAAGTTCCAGGCTGACATGGGCGTGCTGCTGGCCTTCATGTTCGTCTGGAACATGGTCGGTGCCCTGGTTCTGCTGCCGGCCCTGGCTCACTTCCTGTTGCCGAGCAAGCGTGTGAGCAAGGAACCGGTTGGGCACACAGTCGCGGATGAGCCCCACTGCCTGGTCACTGCGGCGCTGACGCCCGTCACCGCCGAGCAGAGGACCAGGGAACAGCACTCATCGTGCAAGAAGACAGTCTCTGTGGCGGCTAATCCGGTCGCGCCATAACAACAAGAAAGGACGTTGCGATGCCTCGTATGTATCTGTTCCCACAGCCTCTATGGCTTGACCTTATCGCCGGCCTGAGCGCCTTCGGCATGGCGTTCTGCGCGACCCAATCAGCGGAGGTGCGTGATGAACGTTGAACGCCAGGCGCGGCTGCCGCAGTCCTTGTTGCTCTTGCTCGGCAGTTGCCTGCCGGTGCTCGGTGCGGTGCTGCTGGCTCCCATCCTGCCGCGTATGCAGGAACACTTTGCCGACACGCCAGGTGTCGCGGTGCTGGTGCCCATCGCCCTGACGCTGCCGGCGTTGATGATTGCGCTGTTGGCCCCCGTCGCCGGGATCATCGCCGACCGATTGGGGCGCAAGCCGTTGCTGATCGGTGCGATGGTGCTCTACACGGTTTGTGGCGTGCTGCCGCTATGGCTGGAGTCGCTGCAGGTCATCGTGATCAGCCGCGCCGGCATCGGTGTGGCCGAGGCGGCGATCATGACCTGTTGCACCACGATGATGGGGGACTACTACAGCGGCGCGCGACGTGAACGCATATTCGCGCTGCAAATGGTTGCGACCTCGCTGTCGGCGGCGATCTTCATTGCCGTCGGCGGTGTGCTCGGCGAGCACGGTTGGCGCACGCCGTTTGCCCTGTATGGGTTGGGGCTGGTGTTCCTGCCACTGATGGCCTGGTTGCTGTGGGAGCCGCGCGCGCAGGCCGTCACCGCGACAACCACAGCGGACAGGGCATTCCCCTGGCGCGCCCTGGCCCCCTTGTATGCCCTGGCATTCCTGGCTGGCTTGAGCCTGTTCATCGTGCCGGTACAAGTCAGTTATCTGCTCAACCTGCTGCATGTCGAAGGGTCGCAGCAGATCGGCCTGACCATGGGCGCCAGTCAGTTCGGCGTACTGGTCGGCGCCTTGAGTTTCCGTCTGTTGCGTGGTGTCCCGGCGCCTCGGCAGATGCTCCTGGCTTTCTTCGCGGCCGCTATCGGCGGCGGGTTGCTGGCGGTGGCCGACCGTCATGGGCTGGTGGTGGTCGCCGTGCTGATCAACGGCTTGGGCATCGGCCTGATGATGCCGACCCTGCTCACCTGGATCATGAGCCAGGTTGACTTCCAGCAGCGCGGCCGCGCGGCCGGCGGCTTCACGGCGCTGTTCTTTGCCGGTGAGTTCGCCAGCCCACTGGTGGTGCTGGCGATCACCGGCGGGGTGATCGGCGCCTTGCCTGCCGCACTGGGAATCATCGCAGGGCTTCAACTTGTGGTGGCCCTGGCCTGCCTTCGGTTGCGAGGCAGCGGGGCCGCTTTTGCCGGCGCGGTCGTCGCAGAGCCTGATCGCTGATCTGTCTATTCGACATTTCATGAAAACAAGAACAATGAGGAGATCATCATGAGTTATTTGCTCAACACCTGGTACATCGCTGGATGGGCAGACGAGCTGACGCAAGGTGGGATGCTTGGCAGGACCATCGTCGAGCAACCCATCGTGTTCTTTCGCAATAGCCAGGGTGTGATCCAGGCGCTCGCCGATCGCTGCCCACACCGTTTTGCCCCGCTGCACATGGGCAAGGTTGTCGGCGATAGCGTCCAGTGTCCGTACCACGGCTTGCGTTTCGATGGCAGTGGCCAATGTACGCACAACCCCCATGGCGATGGGACCGTCCCCAAGGCCGCCTGCGTTCGCGCGTTCGCGGTCGTCGAGCGGCATGGGGCGATCTGGGTCTGGCCTGGCGATTCGAGCCTGGCCAACGAGGCGCAGATCCCTGATTTTTCCTTCCTCGAACAGGCCCCACCCCATGCCAAGGGGCATGGGTATTTGCCAACCCGCGCGCACTACGAGTTGCTGTCCGACAACATCATGGACCTGAGCCACGTTGATTTCCTGCACCCCGATACGCTGGGTGGCGGGGCGTTGTCACGCACGCGCGCGACCATCGAGGAGTTGCCCAACGACCGCGTGCGCATCAGTTGGTGGGCGCCAGACGATGTCCCCCCACCGGCTTTCGGCGCTCATCTTGAAGACCCGAGCCGGGCAGACGTCTGGGCCGAAGTCATCTGGCACGCCCCCGGCCTGATGCTGCTGGGCAGTGGCGCCACGCCGCCCGGCCACCCCAGGGAAGAGGGGCCCGTGACCTGGAACCTGCATCTGATGACGCCGCAGGACGCGACGAACACCCATTACTTCTTCGCCAACACACGCAGTTTCGAGCAGGACAATGCGCAGTTGAACACCTTCATCCAGGACATGTTGATCGGGATTTTCGCCGGTGAAGACAAGCCCATGGTCGAGGCTCAACAGCGCCAGATTGGCGAGGTTGAGCTGCTTGGCCTCAACCCTGTGTTGCTGCCAGTCGATGCCGGGGCCGTGCGTTGCCGACGTGTTCTGCGTCGCTTGATTGCCGCTGAGCAGCCAGTGAGTGCACCGAGATGATCGATGTCGTGGTGACCCGCAAGCGTCGCGAAGCCGAAGGCATCTACAGCTTTGAACTGGCCCCGGCCGAGGATTCCCTGCTGCCGGCTTTCAGTGCCGGCTCGCATATCGACGTGCACCTGCCCAATGGCCTGGTGCGCCAGTACTCGCTGTGCAATCACCCGGAAGAACGTCACCGCTACCTGCTGGGCGTGTTGCTTGACCCTGCGTCTCGTGGCGGTTCCCAGGCCATGCACGAGCAAGTGCACGAAGGCAGCCGGCTGCGGATCAGCGAGCCACGCAACCTGTTCCCGCTGGAGCATGGGGCGGGGTACAGCGTGCTGTTCGCGGGCGGCATCGGCATTACACCGATCCTCTGCATGGCCGAGCGCCTGGCGCGGATCGGCGCGCCTTTCGAGCTGCACTACTGCGGCCGCTCGGTCGGGCGCATGGCCTTTATCGAGTACCTGCGCCATTCGGCGTTCGCCGATGGCGTGCACATTCATGTGGACGATGGCGAGGCTAGCCAGCGCCTGGACAGCGCTGGGGTTTTGTCCGCGCCGACCCGTGACCGTCATCTGTACGTCTGTGGCCCCAATGGCTTCATGGAGCACGTGCTCGGCACCGCGCGTGCGCAGGGCTGGGCCGAAACGCAACTGCACCGTGAGTACTTTACCGCTGCTGCTGCCCCGGTGAGTGAGGCGGGCGGGTTCGAAGTGCAACTGGCCAGCACCGGACAGTGTTTCCAAGTGCCGGCCACGCTCAGCGTTGCCCAGGTGCTGCTGGAGGCCGGCATCGACATCCCTTTGTCTTGCGAGCAGGGCATCTGTGGCACCTGCATCACGCGCGTGCTGGAAGGCGAGCCGGAGCATCGCGACATGTTCTTGACCGATGCCGAGCGGGCCCGCAACGACCAGTTCACACCGTGTTGCTCGCGTGCCAGGAGTGCCCGGCTGGTGCTCGATCTTTAAGGTTTTCCATTCATCCATCTCTACCCGCTGCGGTGTTTTGCCAACTGATTGAGGAGTCGAACATGCAACAGCTTCCAGGTTTCAAACGCGTGGTCACCGGGCACGATGCCCACGGCCAGGCGGTGGTCGCGCTCAGCGGACCGACACCCAACAGCTTCCCGCTCAAGGCCGTGCCCGGTACGGTGTTCCATGAGATCTGGAACAGTGGCGCCAGCCCGGCCGTACTCGACAATGGCGAGGACCCCACCCGCAAGCCGCTTCAGTTGAGTCCGGCGCCGTTGGGCAGCGTTATCCGTGTGGTGGATATCCCGCCCGACAGCGTACAGAACCAAGTCAGCGCCGAGGATGCCGCGGCGGCCTTCGCCGAAATTGGCCAGGCCCATGCCGGTACGGGGCAGGCAGATTCCAAACACAAGCTGATGCATCGCACCGAAACCCTCGATTACGGCGTGGTCACGGAGGGGGAGGTCTGGTTGGTGCTCGATGGCGAGGAAGTGCACCTCAAGCGCGGTGACATCGTCGTGCAGCGAGGTACCAACCACGCCTGGAGCAATCGCACCGAGCAGATGGCACGCATGTTGTTTGTCCTGCTGGATGGCCGCTTCGCGCCCGAACTGCAAGGAGGCCAGGCATGAAGCTCAGTACCTTCAAGAATCATAGCCGCGACGGTCGCCTGCTGGTGGTGTCGCGCGACCTCGCCTGGGCGGCCGATGCCAGCGATATTGCGGCGACGTTGCAGGTTGCCATTGAACAATGGTCGAGCGTCGAAACCGCGTTACGCGCGCGCTACGACGCCTTGAATGAAGGCACCCTGGCCGGCGCCTTCGCCTTCGATCCGCAGCACGCTGCCGCACCCTTGCCACGTGCCTGGCAATGGCTGGATGCCTCGTCCTTCCTCAGTCATGGCGAGCGCATGCAGAAAGCGTTCGCGCTGGATCCGATCGAAGGTGTTGAACACACACCCTTGATGTATCAGGGCTGTGGCGATGATTTCCTGGGGGCCCACGACGACATCGTGCTGCCCAGTGAAAGCCACGGTATCGACTTTGAAGGTGAATTCGCGGTGGTGGTCGATGAGGTGCCCATGGGCTGCTCGGCGCAAGACGCCGCCGACCATATTCGGCTGATTGTGCAAGTCAACGATGTCAGCTTGCGTGCGCTCGCCCCCCGTGAAATGAAGACCGGCTTCGGGTTTATCCAGGCCAAATCCTCGTCAAGTTTTGCCCCGGTGGCGATCACCCCCGACGAGTTGGGCGAGGCCTGGCGGGACGGGCGTGTGCATTTGCCACTGAGGGTCGAATGGAATGGCCAGTGGTTCGGGCATGCCCACGGTGGCGCCATGCATTTCGGCTTTCATCAGTTGATCGCCCATGCGGCGCTGACCCGGCGCCTCAGGGCCGGCTGCGTGATCGGTTCTGGCACGGTTTCCAATGCCGACCCCACGGTTGGCGCGGCCTGCATCGCCGAGCGTCGTGCCGTCGAGATGATCGAGCAAGGGGCGCCGCAGACGTCCTTCATGCGCTTCGGTGATCGCGTGCGCATGGAAGTTCTCGACCTGCGCGGGCAGTCGGTCTTCGGGGCGATAGACCAACGTGTCGTGCGCGGAGGCCTCCCATGCGCGTGATGATTACCGGGGCCAATGGTTTTGTCGGCCGGGCGCTGGTCAACCGATTGCTCCAGGCGAATGAATGGCAAGGCCGTTCGATCAGCGCGTTGATCCTGCTGGATAAAGAGTTGGTGGGGTTTGCTGACGATAAACGCCTGCGTCGGCATTGCGGCAGTGTGACCGATGCCGCGTTATTGCGTCGCGCCCTGGCCGATGGCATTGATGTGGTTTTTCACCTGGTCAGCATCCCTGGGGGAGCGGCCGAGCAGCATTATTCACTGGGCTATCAGGTCAACCTGCTGGCAAGCCTGGAGTTGCTTGACCAGTTGCGCGCGCAGCCTGGCGCGCCGGTGCTGGTGTATGCCAGCAGCGTGGCGGTGTACGGCGGCGACTTGCCGGCGCGCCTCGATGAGCGCGCCGTGCCACACCCGCAGTTGAGTTACGGTGCGCACAAGGCGATGGTGGAAATGGCGCTCAACGACCTGGCCCGACGAGGCGAGGTGGACGGCCGTGCCGTACGCCTGCCCGGCATCGTTGCCCGTCCACGTGAACCCAACGGGCTGCGCTCGGCGTTCATGAGCGACCTGCTGCATGCCTTCGCCGAAGGCCAGCCGTATTGCTGCCCGGTTTCACCGCAGGCGCAGGCCTGGTGGATGTCGGTGCGGTGTTGCGTGGATAACCTGTTGCGGGCCGCCGAACTGCCGGCCGCCGAGCTTGGCGAGTCACGCGTCTGGCAACTCCCGCTGCTGCGCCTGTCCATTGCCCAGGTCATCGATGCCCTGGCCGCTGCCTATGGCCAGGAACGCCGTGCGCTGATCAGCTTCGCACCGGATGCCGGGCTGCAAGCGTTGTTTGGCAACTTCCCTGCCATGAAAACCCCTCTGGCCCGTGCCCTTGGCTTTCGCCATGACGGCTCGGCTGCCGCCTTGATACGAAACAGTTTGAATGCTGCTGCCCCGGCGCGCCGTGCGCGTGGGCGGGTGGCACTTGGAGTGAGCGAACATGCAATCAACTAAACGCCGCCTGGTGGACCTGTCCGTTACCCTGGACAACAACCCCTACACCGATCCACCGCCGTTGCTGCCGAAAATCGACTACATGGACCATCAGCAAGGCTGGCCGGAGATGGCCGCGATGTTTCCCGGCCTGTCCAAGGCGCAACTGCCTGGCGACGAATCCTGGGCGGCTGAGCGCCTGCAGATCACCACGCACAGCGGTACGCATATGGACGCCCCCTGGCACTATGCCTCGACCACCGACGGTGGCAAGCCGGCTTTCGGCATCGACGAGTTGCCGTTGGACTGGTGCCTGCAACCCGGCGTGAAGCTGGATTTCCGTCATTTGCCCGATGGCCATGTGGTCAGCGCCGCCGAAGTGCAGGCGGAGCTGGCGCGCATCGACCACGTGCTGCAGCCGTTGGACATTGTCCTGGTCAACACCCGCGCCGGCGCGCTGTTCGGTCAGCCAGGGTATCTGGATGCCGGGGTCGGTATGGGCCGCGAGGCTACGTTGTATTTGCTCGAGCGCGGCGTGCGTGTGGTCGGCACCGATGCCTGGAGCTGGGATGCGCCGTTCAAGTACACACGCGAACGCTTCGCGGCCACGGGCGATGCCTCGATCATCTGGGAAGGGCACAAGGCCGGGCGTGACATCGGCTACGGCCAGATGGAGAAACTGGCCAACCTGGAGTGCCTGCCGGCTCATGGTTTCCAGGTGTCCTGCTTCCCCTACAAGATCCGGCACGCGTCGGCCGGTTTCGTCCGTGCCGTAGCGATTTTCGAGGCGTGAACGTGCCGGCGGCCGCAGGAAAAAAACGCAGCAGCCTGTCCCGGGGGCTGGAGGCGCTGCTGTCCGGGCACATTCTGGAGGGGCGACTGCGGGGCGGTGAACAGTTGCCCACCGAGTCGGCCCTCATGCTTGAGCATGGGGTCAGCAGGACCGTGGTGCGCGAGGCCATGTCGCGTCTACAGGCTGCTGGAATGGTTGAGACACGCCACGGGATCGGCACGTTTGTGCGCGGCAGCGCCCTGTCGCTGGGGGCATTCATCGACCCGGCTACCCTCGGCATCCTCGATGATTCGCTGGCGATCATGGAGTTTCGAATCGGTCTTGAGGTGGAAGCTGCCGGGCTGTGCGCCCAGCGACGTCGTCCGGATCAGTTGGCCGGGTTGCGGGGGCTTCTCGATCAACTCGGACAGCCAGCCGTCAGTGTCAATGACAGGGCGGCGTTGGATTTTCAGTTCCATCTGAGCATTGCCCAGGCGTCAGGTAATCACTACATCGCCAACACACTGGCCAACCTGGGCGTGATCATCATTCCGCGCAGTCGATTGGATTCTGCGCGTTTGTTTCATGATGAGCCGTTGCACTATGAACAGCGCATGCAAAGCGAGCATGAACAGATCTATCAGGCGATCCTCAACCAGGACGCTGAATACGCGCGCGCGGCCATGCGCCTGCATCTTCAGGACAGTCGCGAGTACCTGCAGCAGGCTCGCCAAGCGTTGAGGCCATGAAGGACCTTCAGAGTGCCGATGTACCGGGCAATGGCTCGCACTATCCGGCAACAGCGCTGACCATCATCGATCCTCGCTGGACCTTGTTCGTGCGTGTCGTGGCGGCTGGAAGTCTCAGCAAAGCCGCGGTACTGCTGGATATGCCGCAGTCCATGGTGAGTCGCAATATTGCCTTGCTCGAGTCGCAATGTGGCGAGCGCCTGTTTCATCGCACGGGGCGCGGGGTGGTCCTGACCGAATTTGGGGAGCAACTGCTGCCGTGCATATCGGATCTTCTTGCGGACGCTGAAGGCCTTGCCGATGACATTCGCAACCTGCGGGGAAAGCCGGTGGGGGAGGTGGTCGTGGGCATGTTGCCGTCTGCGGTGCGTCGGTTTGCCGGGACGCTTTTTTCTGCGGTACGCGCCCAGATGCCCGGTGTGAGGTTGCACCTGATCGAGGGCGCGAGCGCTCAACTCGAAGAGCAGTTGCACGATGGTCGTCTGGATATGGCGCTGGTGCTGCGCGAGAGCGAGGCAAGCATCGGGCAGGCCCATCTTGTGGCCAGGCTGCCGTTGCACCTGGTAGGACCGGCCGCCGATCCGCTGTTCGTCAAGCGAGATATTGCATTAAAAAATCTATCGAGGTTGCCATTGGTCGTGCCTGGGCGACCGCATCTGTTGAGGGCCAGGCTCGACCATCTGGCCACCGAGCAAGGCGTGGAATTATGCGTTGCCGTCGAAGCCGACTCCGTGCAGCTCCAATATGAAGTCGTCGCCGCGGGTGGCGGCTATGCGATCGCCTCTGTGCTACCGGGCTCTCTGGACCCGCGACTGAGTTCGTCACGTATCGTCGAGCCGCTTCTCGAGCGCTTTGTGGTACTGGTCGAGTCACCACGTCGCCCCTTGACCCGTGCCTCCCGTGAAGTGCGACGCTTGATCGGCAGCCTGGCGATGCCATCGATTTGAGCGATAGCTGCTTTCGATCCCCAGCAGTATTCGGTGGGGGATGTGCCTCGTAGGGTGTCAGTCAATCACCGACTGATACTCGATTGCGAGGTTAGCGCTATGCATCACGCCCAACAGCACCACGTCGTTGCCCCGACGCTTTTTCTCAGCGATGCCGATGTGGCCTCGCTCGCCGACTGGAGCGCCGCCGTCGCGGCGCTCGCCCAGGCCTATGCCAGCCCTACCTCGGATGCCATGGTGCCGCCCCGGTCGATGGCGCGGGGCGATGGGATCTGGCTGCGCAGTTTGACCGCCGTACCACCGACTGGCGGCCATATGGGCTGCAAGTTGATCGCGGCTTCCATGCGGGCACGTTGCGCCAGCTATTTGATCGCGTTGTTCAACCAGCAAACCATGGCGCTCAGTGCCCTGATCGACGGCAATCGGGTAACCGGATTGCGCACCGCGGCAACCGCTGCGCTGGCGGTGGATTTGCTGGCGCCCCAGCGTGCGCTGCGGGTGGGTGTGATTGGCGCGGGGTTCGAGGCGCGTGGCGCCTTGGATTGCCTCAAATCCGTGCGCGATGTCGCCCATGTTCGCGTGTTCAGTCCAACGCCTGCGAGCCGCGAACGGTTTGCCGACAGCTTCAGGCCGGGGCTGGATATTCACGCGGTGGGCAGCGCGCAAGAGGCCGTGCAGGACTGTGATGTGGTGATCTGTGCCGCCCGCAGCCGTGACGAGTCTCCAGTACTGCAAGGCGCGTGGCTTGGCCCGGGTACCACAATCGTATCGTTGGGTTCGACCTTGCCTGAACAACGGGAAGTTGACCCGGTCACGATGGAGCGAGCCGTGTGCATCGTCGCGGATATGCCGCAAGAGGTACTCCACGATACGGGGGATGCCATTGCGGCGATCACTGCCGGTGTCTATGTCGCCGACAAATTGGTCGCGCTGTCGGACCTGGTGGCAGGGCGTGTCATCCCGCGCCAGAACGACAGCGACATCGTTCTCTACAAATCGGTGGGCTCGGCCTTGCAAGACGTTGTCATTGCGCAAGTGCTGTACGAGCGCGCCCGGCAACAAGGCCTCGGACTCGAGTTGCCTGCCAGCATTGTCCCTGTCTCGAAATAACCCCTCCACTGTCCGAAGGAAAATCATCATGGCGACTTACAACAAAGCGGATGCCCGTGCCTGGGCGCGTGAAAACCTGGTGGGCTGCTCGGCTGTCACCCTCCCAAGCTTCAGTGCTGATCTGAAGCGCCTCAATGAGCGTGGCATACGCCACGACATCGAACATACGGTCGGGCTGGGCTACAGCGCCACGTTGCTGTGCAGCGAGCTGGCCATCTCTGCCCAGGAAAACGCGCAATTCACCGCTTGGGCGCGTGAGTCGGGGAAAAGCCTGATCCTGTTCTTCCACGCGGCTTTTGGCACGCTTGCCGAGAATATCGAGGCGGTGAAGCTCGCCGAGAATGCCGGTGCTGACATCGTCCTGCTGTCCTATCCGCCACAGTTCTGGCCGACCAGCGAGCAGGAAATCTACGACTACACCAAGGCATTCTGCGACGCCACGGACCTTGCGGTCATGCTCTTCCCGATTCCGCTCTGGGGCTTTGAGCGCGTGCATCCGGCGGGGATGTCATTGGAATTGGTCCGTCGCCTGCTGGCCGATTGCCCGAATATCGCCGCCATCAAGTCCGAGCAAGGGTTCCCATTGCCGGCGGGCATTTGCGAGATGTACCACCACTTCCGTGACCAAGTGGTGATCAGTTGCCCGATCGAAGGCGATGCGATCCCCTTGATGAGCCTGATGAAGCTGCAGTTTTCCGGCACCAGCAACACCGCGTGGATGAGCGACTACTACCCGAAAGCTTTCGAGCTGGCCCGCACGGGGCGTTTCGAAGAAGCGATGGAACTGTACTGGAAGGTCAATCCGGCACGCAGCGCCAACGGCGCCGCTGCGCAAAGCTATGCCGGCGGCACCGGTGTGCTCAACCGCACGATGTGGAAATACCAGGACTGGCTCGCCGGCTTCAACGGCGGCCCACTCCGCGCCCCGGCGATGCGTGTGCCGGATCGCTTCATGAAGTCTCTGCGTCAAGGGTTGGTCGCGTCGGGGCTGCCAGTGACTTCGGACCCTGATGCCGCCTTCATGATCGGGCGTCACCCGTGCTGATCAGGAGGGTTGCACCGTGAAGCATTTACTTAAGGACCCGACACTGTGGCGTACCGGAGCCTACATCGCTGGAGACTGGTTGACCGAGACGCCACACGGTCGTTACACGCTGCGTAATCCGGTGGATCAAACGGTGCTGGCCGAGTTGCCACGCTGTCGCGAAACTGAAGTCCGGCACGCCATCGACGCGGCGCAGGAGGCCTTTGGGCCGTGGCGGCGCCTGACGGCCAAACGCCGTGGCGAGGTGTTGCGCCGTTGGTATGAGTTGATGGTTGAACATCGGGAGGATATTGCCACGCTGATTACCCTGGAGGAGGGCAAGCCCCTGGAGGAGGCGCGCGGCGAAGTCGATTACGCGGCGTCTTTTGTGCGCTGGTTTGGCGAGGAAGCCACGCGGGTTCGCGGCGAAATGATTCCCGGCGTAAAGGACACTCAGCGCATCGTTGTACTGCGCGAACCCATCGGGGTGTGCGCCGCGATCACGCCTTGGAACTTTCCCGCTGCCATGATTACGCGCAAGGCCGCCCCGGCCCTCGCGGCCGGCTGCACGATGGTCGTGAAACCGGCCAGTCAGACGCCCCTGACCGCACTGGCGCTGGCCGAACTCGCGCAACGCGCGGGTGTGCCGGCCGGTGTTTTCAGTGTGATCACGGGTAACGACACCCGCGACATTGCCGGTGAGCTCACGGCCAACCCGTTGGTGCGCAAGCTCACTTTCACGGGCTCCACCGAAGTGGGTCGGTTGTTGCTCGCGCAAGCGGCGCAGACGGTGAAGAAATGCTCCATGGAGTTGGGCGGCAACGCCCCGTTCATTGTCTTCGACGATGCTGATCTGGATGCCGCCGCTGACGGGGTGATGTTGGCCAAGTTTCGCAATGGCGGGCAGTCATGCATCGGTGCCAACCGGGTGCTGGTGCAGTCAGGGATTTATGACGCACTGGCCGAACGCATCGTCGAGCGCATGGCACGCCTGAAGGTGGGCAATGGCCTGGAACCGGGTGTGCAGGTCGGGCCGTTGATCGATGACGCGGCAGTACGAAAGTCCCAGGCCCTGGTTGATGACGCGCTGGCGCAAGGGGCTCGACTGCTGTCCGGCGGCAAGCCCCATGTGCTGGGAGGAGGTTTCTTCCAGCCCACCCTGCTGGCCGACGTGACCCATGGGATGCGGATCGCTCGCGAAGAGATCTTCGGCCCGGTCATGCCGCTGTTGCGTTTCGACCGCGATGACGAAGCCATTGCGATGGCCAACGACAGCGAGTTTGGCCTGGCGGCGTATCTGTTCAGCCGTGATGCGGCACGCATCTGGCGCAACGCCGCTCGTATCGAATCGGGCATGGTGGGCATCAACTGTGGTTTGATTTCGAATGAGGTCGCGCCCTTCGGCGGCGTCAAGCAGAGCGGTCTTGGGCGCGAGGGATCGCACCTTGGGATCGACGAATTTCTTGAAGTGAAATACCTCTGCTGGGATGGCTTGGAAAGCGTGTGAATCCGTGTCGTTGAAGGCCGATTGATTGCGGTTCGAATGAACTGCAATCAATCGGTTTTTTTATTTATCCGTAGGCACGCGGATAACACCGGGTTTTGTCGCAACGCCAAGACCCATCAGCTGAAGCGATACCTCGGATTGTGCAAAGCGATTTCAGCGCAGATAACCAATTCGATAGTCTCGTCGTTGATCTGACATTTTCCGTCGGAAACTCATGACTCTGCAGCATTGACTCGACGACGCCGCAACGCTCGTCGGTGTGCCATGCACTGTCAGCCGGGTGAATAAGAATAATTAGGAGAGCGTGATGATTGCAGCAGTCAATAAGGTCCTGGTGATCGGAGGAGGGTTCTCCGGTATGACCGCGGCTATCCAGCTCGCCCGCCAGGGGGTGGAAGTTGACCTGGTCGAAATAGATCCTTTGTGGTGCCCTCTAGGGGCGGGAATTACCCTGAGTGGGCCCACGCTACGAGCGCTTGATACCGTTGGGATTCTTGAACAGGTGGCCGCGCAAGGGTATCTGTCGACCAATTTCGATGTGTTTTCACCGGCAGGCGACCTGATTGTGCAGTTGGCGCTTCGACCTCCGCTCAGTGATAAAGCGATTCCTTGTGGCGGCGGCATTCTGCGCCCGGTGCTGGCTCGTATTTTTGCCGACAAGACACGGCAAGTAGGCACCCATGTGCGCCTCGGCATCACGTTCGACGGCATCATCGAGCACGCGGATGACCTTGAAGTGTCTTTCACCGACGGCACCTCTGGGCGCTATGACCTGGTCATTGCCGCCGATGGTGTGCATTCGCAGATACGAAAGGCGTTTTTCCCCGAAGCGCCTGCGCCGAAACCCATTCACCAGAGTGTCTGGCGTGCTGTACTGAGGCGTCCGCCGGAAATCGTGCGGCCCAGTCACTGGCTCGGACGCACCAAGGTTGGCGTCAATCCGATTTCCGAAACGCACATGTACATGTTCCTCATGGAAAGCCGCGAGTTTTCCGAGTGGATCGATCCGGCCAGTTGGCCAGGTGAAATGGCGCGGCTGCTGGGTGAGTTCCCCGCCCCGATCCTGCAGGCGCTGGTGCCTCAATTGTATGAGCCGGGCGCCAATATCGACTATCGTCCGCTGGCCAATCTATTGGTGCCGTTGCCCTGGCATAAAGGCCGCATGGTGATGATTGGGGACACGGTGCATGCCACCACGCCACATCTGGCTTCCGGGGCTGGAATTGGTATTGAGAGCGCCATCGTGCTCGCCGAAGAGTTGCTCGCCAGCGCCGATCTACAGACTGCCCTGAACCGGTTCGAAGCGCGGCGTTGGGAGCGTTGCCAGCTCGTGGTCGAAAACTCCGCGCGGCTGTGCGAGATAGAAAAAAGTGGGGGTGACAAGGACGAGCATGCTCAGATCATGCGCGAGTCTACTGCGATGTTGGCCGAGCCCATCTGAATCAAATAAGTCGCTGTTCTGGTGCCTGGCACTTATGTCTATGGTGCGCGGCACAGGACGCGGACTCAGCGGCTTGAGTCCGCGTTGACGCGCGGTTGAGCACAGTTCCGTTGATTAAGTGTTTACCGGTTCAGGCCCATAATCACCACCTCTTTGACATATACGAAAAAAGACTCCGCTGACACCACAATCCCTTCGTCAGAAAGCTGTTGGAACAGTGCGCGCTGATACTGACGAAAACTGGAAAGAGCGCTTTCATTTTCAAACCACATGCTGCAAGCGCCTTCATATACCGTTATGTCGGGGCCGAAATAGGCGGTTACCCTGTCACCGTCGGGCAGGTATCTGGAACGAACATGCCGGCGGAGTGCACTTTGAAAGTCTGGGTGTCGGCTGATGATTGCCTCGTGCGCCGAATCCCATGCGCTGAAAAAAGAATCCAAAGACACCGTTGGATTCTTTTTCAAAAAAATCATCACTTTGCTGTGGAGGGACCCTGAACTTGCAGGGACGGTTTCGACTTCATCCATCAACTGAGCGGCCTGGTTAGACAGGTCCGCGAAGTTTTTTGCATCAGGCCCTACGGTTTGTTGGGTATAGGGATCGCTGAACGTGTGAATCAAACCCGGCATATCATCAAAAAATAACTCCGTGATGGAGTCTCGGTGAAAATTTCTTGTATAGGTCACATCGGAGTCCATTCCGAACGCGCCGTCGATGATATGGTTTTGTACGTATCGTTTGACACTCAATGGTTTGGCTCGAGCGATTTTTCCGTGCTGATGCTCTATATATTCCAAAAACTCAGCATGGGTCATTCCAGGTTTTCGGCGTACGGCGGCTAGCATTTTAATCATGAGAGCTCTCGCGTTTATTGGACTGATTTTAAATGAATGTAGTGTCCTGAATATTTAATGCATATTTGTTATGCGCGATGTTCGGGCGTTACTTTATTCAGCAATAAAATATATAACCAGAACGGACTGGCGAACCAATCAGCGTTTCCGCTAGGAGGTATCGCGCAATAGCATGCTTGACGAGCCTTGGGTGGGTGGTGGCGCGCATTTCCATCGGCTCGGTGGCGAGCCAAATGGCATCGATGCGGATCACTGGAGCCGCTCGCGGACACCGTCGGCCTTAGTGCTGGAGTTCAGAAGGTGACTTGGCCGGACGTACTGTGCGGAGCCTCAGTAGCCATGATCGCGCTTGATCAAGCCTTGCATGGGCTTGCCGACCTGATGACGCCTGATATTGGCCAGCAATACCTCGAACGCGCTCTGCGGTGCCGTCATTGCGCCAACGTGCGGCGTCAGCCAGACATGTGGGTGCTGCCAGAACCGATGATCCGGCGATGGCGGTTCTTCGTTGAGCACGTCGAGAATGGCGTGGCTCAGTTGTCCGCTATCCAGCGCTTGAAGTAGATCGTCTTCCTTGAGATGACCGCCCCGGCCCAGGTTGATCAGGCTGGCACCCTTTGGCAGTGCGGCCAGCGTCCTCGCGTTTAGTATGTCGCGAGTGTCGTCGGTCAGTGGCAGTAGGCAGATCAGAATGTCGCACTGGCTGAGAAAGGACTCGAGCTGGTCGTCGCCGGCATGGCATTGCACACCGTCGATACTCTTCTGCGAGCGCGCCCAGCCATGCAACTGGAAGTTGAACGCACGCAGGCTCTGCAGCACCGCAACGCCCAGATTACCCAGGCCCATGACGCCGATCCGACGTTGCGCTGCCGGGGTCAGGAAGTGGTCTTGCCAGCGCCCGGCCTGTTGTTGATGCAGGTACAGAGGGATCTGTCGGTGCAGGCTCAACACGGCGAAGCAGGCGTACTCGACGATGCCTTGGGCAATGCCGGGGTCGAGCATGCGGACGACCTTGATAGGCTCTGGCAGCTCGCCGAGGTCGAATTGATCGACTCCCGCCGAGGTGGCGAAGATCACTTGCAGGTTCGGGAAGCGTTCATGCAGCTGTCGTGGCGGTTGCCAGGCGGCAAAGTAGCGTACTTGCGACGGGTCGCCAATGTCCGGCCAGAAGCGCACGTCGATGTCCGGCGCGTGTGTTTCGAACAGCGATTTCCAGGCGCGGCCACGGGCCTCGTCGACTTTGAATAGCAGGGTCATGGTGTCTCTCGCAAGCGCTGGCAAGGTGTTCAGACGATGCCAAAGTCACACGCAACAATCTCCCGTATCACGGGCCGTGAACGGAAGATTGCGCGTTATTTGCCGGTTCAGACCGCAGCGGCGATGGCCTTGCCCAAGGCTTCGGTGTTGCCCTTGCCGCCAATATCGGCCGTCAATGGTGCATTATCCGGCCCCATCGCCAGTACGGTTTCGATGGCAGCCAGCACCGCTGCGCCCGCCTGCGGGTGGCCCAGATGTTCGAGCATCATCGCGCCACACCAGATCTGTCCGATCGGGTTGGCGATGCCTTTGCCGGCGATGTCCGGCGCCGAGCCGTGCACCGGCTCGAACAGGCTCGGGAAGTTACGCTCCGGGTTGATGTTGGCTGACGGCGCGATACCGATGGTGCCTGTGCAGGCGGGGCCGAGATCGGAAAGGATGTCACCGAACAGATTGCTGGCGACCACCACATCGAACCAGTCCGGATGCAGGACGAAGTTCGCGGTGAGGATGTCGATGTGGTACTTGTCGACCTTTACCTCAGGAAATTTCTTGCCCATCTCGACGACGCGCTCATCCCAGTACGGCATGGTGATCGCGATGCCGTTGGACTTGGTGGCGGAGGTGAGGTGTTTCTTCGGGCGGCTCAGAGCCAGGTCGTAGGCGAACTTGAGAATGCGGTCGACGCCGACGCGGGTCATGACGGTCTCCTGTAAGACGATTTCCCGGTCGGTGCCGGGAAACATCTTGCCGCCGACGCTGGAGTATTCGCCTTCGGTGTTTTCCCGTACGACCCAGAAGTCGATGTCGCCGGGCGCGCGATTGGCCAGCGGCGCCTTTACCCCCGGCATCAGGCGGCACGGGCGCAGGTTGACGTATTGGTCGAACTCACGACGGAACTGCAGCAGCGAATCCCACAGGGAAATGTGATCAGGCACGACGTCTGGCCAGCCCACCGCACCGAAATAGATCGCGTCGTAGTCTTTGAGAATGTCGAACCAGTCGTCGGGCATCATTTTGCCGTGGGCCAGGTAGTAATCGGCGCTGGCGAAATCGAACCAGTCCCATTGCAGTTCCAGGTCGTGTTTGGTCGCCACGGCGTCGAGTACGCGCACGCCTTCGGGCATGACTTCCTTGCCGATGCCGTCGCCGGGGATCACCGCGATTTTGTACTGGGCTTTGCTCATGGGTTCGACTCCTGGGATTGATGTGGACTGATTGCCAGTGTATGCAGTGGCCCTGTATTAATAATTAGCCTTGAGCGAAAGCCATTCTTAGTTTTAAGGAAAGAATCATGGCGATGATCGATGACTTGAGTTTCTTCCAGCAGGTGGCGACACGCGGCAGTCTCACCGAAGTGGCGCGGCACCTCGGCCTGTCGTTGCCAGCGGTGAGCAAACGCCTGAGCCAGCTTGAAGCGCGTCTGGGCGTGCAGTTGCTGCAGCGCACCACCCGGCGACTGTCGCTGACTCCGGAAGGGACCTTGTACCTGGAAGGAGGACGGCCGATCCTGCGGCAACTGGAAGAGCTGGAGAGTGCGCTCAATCGCCGACAGCCGACGTTGCAGGGACGCTTGCGGATCAACGGCACCCTGGGTTTCGGTCGACAACACCTGGCACCGGTGGTCTCCAGCTTTGCCCGATTGCACCCGGAGTTGGAGCTTTCCCTGGAGTTGTCCAGCCAGCCTTCGAGCTTGCTGGATGACCAGTTCGACATGAGCGTGTGCATGGGCGAGCCACCCGATTCGCGACTGATCGCTATGCGCCTGCTGGAAAACCCGCGCATTCTCTGTGCTTCCCCGCAATACCTTGAAGCTATGCCTGCTCTGTCAGGGGTGGAGGATCTGGTCCGGCATAACTGCATCGTGCTGCGTCAGTTCGGCAGTGATTACGCGATCTGGCGTTTCAGCAAGGATGGCCAGGATTACTCGCACAAGGTCAGCGGAACGCTGTCGAGCAACGATGGAGAAGTCGCGTTACGCCTGGCCCTGGACGGGCATGGACTGATCCTGCGTTCTCGCTGGAATGTTCAGGATCACCTTGAAAGCGGGCGCCTGCGGGCGGTTCTGAGCGATTACCAGGCGCCCAGGGCCGATATCTTCGTGGTCTATCAGCATCGCCGGCATACTCCGCAACGCATCTCGGTGTTCGCCCGTTACCTCGCGCAGGAGCTGGCCAGACGCTTGCCGTTCGCGGCGCTCAAGTAGGCGAGTGGCCCGCGCGAACGAGGGCAGGTGCCTGTAGAAATAAGCATGATCTGAGGTTATGACATCTCTGACTATTCGTGCATTGCCCTCTGCTGTCATGCTCTTGTAACGTCGAAATGTCCCGCTCGGTCGAACAATAAAATCAAACCTGAGCAAAGCACGTGGGTGCAGGGTGTTCAGTCGAGGTTTTAACGCTGCCGAATTAATCTACGTCCAGGATGATTTGCCATGAAAACCTTGTCTGTTGCTCAAGCGTTCGGTTCCGTCATTTCCCTGTTGAGTCTTTCGGTGGCGTGCGCGATGCCCGCCGTGGCCGCGGAAATCACCTTTGTCTCCCAAGGCGGTGCTTACCAGGAGGCCCAGACCAAGGCCATTCTGGATCCGGCAGCCAAACTGCTGAACATTACCATCAAGCAGGACAGCGCCCCCGACGCCTGGCCGATGGTCAAGGCCCAGGGCGAAGCGAAAAAACCGGTCTGGGATGTGATCGATACACCACCCTCCAACTGCCTGCGCGGTGGCAAGGAAGGGCTTATCGAACCGCTGGACCTGAGCAAGCTGCCGAACGTACAGAACATGCCGGCGGCCTACCGCACTCCGTATTCGGTGGCCTACGAGTTCTACTCGTCGGTCATTGGCTACAACAAGAAAAACCTGAAGAAAGTGCCGCAGACCTGGGCCGAATTCTGGGACGTGAAGAACTTCCCCGGCGTGCGTGCCTTGCGTAACGATCCGATGAGCACCCTGGAGGCGGCGCTGCTGTCTGACGGCGTGCCCCGTGACAAGCTTTACCCGCTGGATGTCGACCGCGCCTACAAGCGTCTCGAGCAGATCAAGCCGAACATTGCCGTGTGGTGGACCTCGGGTGGTCAGTCGGCGCAACTGCTCGCCGATGGCGAAGTCGACATGCTGATGATCTGGAACGGTCGAGCCAGCGCCGTGCAAAAGAGTAATCCGGACGTGGCCTTCACCTACAACGACGGCCTGCTGCAAAACACCCAGTTGTGCATCCTGAAAAATGCCCCCAACTATGCGGCGGCTGTGAAGTTCCTCAACGAAGCGGTATCGCCTGAATTGCAAGCCAACCTGCCGCTCTACATTGACTACGGTCCAGGTAACCCGGCGGCGTTCGCCACGGGGAAAATTACCCCCGAGCGGGCCAAGGAACTGCCAAGCTCGCCGGATAACGCGGCCAGGCAAGCGCTGATGTCGGAAGAGTGGTGGGCCTCCGCTGAAGGGATTGCCGCCAAGGATCGCTGGCTCAAATTCGTTCAGTAAGGTGTCGGCATGATCGATTATTTGATTCTGGGCGGTGGTTCGGCCGGCTGCGTGCTGGCCGCCCGGCTCTCGGAGGACCCCGACAAACAGGTGTGTCTGATCGAGGCGGGGCGCGATATTTCCCTGCACACGATGCCCGCCGAGATACGTAGCCGTTACCCGGGGCGCGCCTATCTGGATGCCAGCAATATCTGGCAGCGCCTGACCGCGTTGATGGGCCAGCGTGCCGGTGCCACCCGGCGCTATGAGCAGGCGCGGATCCTCGGTGGGGGCTCGGCGATCAACGCCCTGATGACCAACCGTGGTGCGCCCGCCGACTATGACGAATGGCAGGCGCTGGGGGCCGAAGGTTGGAGCTGGAACACCTGCCTGCCGTACTTTCGCAAGCTGGAAAACGACACCGACTTTTGCGGGCCACAGGACCAGGCGCTGCATGGCCGCGACGGCCCGGTCAGGATCCGGCGTACGCCATCGGAGCGCCTTTCGCCTTTCGTCAAAGGTGTGATGAAGGTCCTGGGCGGGCGTGGCCTCGAGCACAAGGCCGATCAGAATGGGCTCTGGGAGGAGGGCGTGTTCGTGGGTGCCATTGGCGTCAGCGAGCAGGGCGAGCGAATCCCGACATCGGTGTGTTATCTGACCGATGAGGTGCGCAAACGCCAGAACCTGACCCTGCGCACCCGCTGCGTGGTGGATCGGGTGTTGATTGAGGCCGGTCGGGCGACAGGCGCCAGGATTATCGACAGTCATGGCGTCGTCGAGTCCTTGCGGGCGCGTGAAGTCATCGTCTGTGCCGGTGCGATCCACAGCCCTGCGGTGTTGCTACGCAGTGGGATTGGTCCGGCGGACGACCTGACTTCTCTGGGCATTGCCCCGGTGGTGGACCGGCCAGGGGTGGGGGCCAACCTGATGGAGCATCCTTCGATTGCGGTGTCTGCGCTGCTCAATCGCGAAGGCCGCACGGCGTTTCCCGAAGAGCACCATGAGCAGGCCATCGTGCGTTTTTCATCCGGGCTGGATGACACGGTGCCGTGTGATATGCATGGCGCAATCCTTTCTCGATCAGGCTGGCATTCGATCGGTTATCGACTGGGCACGATGTTTTTCTGGGTCAACAAATCCTATTCCCGTGGTCATCTGCGCCTGACATCCAGCGATCCCCATGAGGAACCGCACGTACGCTTCGACATGCTCAGCGATGGCCGCGACCTCGAACGTCTGAAGCAGGCATTGCGCTTCGGCGCCCAGACCTTGTCGGCGCCCGCCTTGAACCGGGAATGCAGTGTGGTGTTTCCATCGAGTTACTCACCACGAGTGGCCAGGGTCGCAATGCCGGGCTGGTTCAATGCACTGCAACGCGGCGCCTTGAGCGTGTTGCTGGATATCGCCGGGCCGTTGCGGGGCTTGCTGATTCAGGGCCTGGTGACTCAGGGGGTCACCCTGAAAAAGCTGCTCGCCGATGACCAGGCCCTGACCGAGTTCGTGCAGCGCAATGTCGGTGGCACCTGGCACCCGTCAGGCACTTGCCGCATGGGGCGCGCCGATGATCCGCTGGCAGTCACCACCGGTGATGGCCGCGTGATCGGTGTCGCCGGGTTGCGGGTGTGTGACGCTTCGCTGATGCCTTCGATTCCCTGCGCCAATACCAACGTCCCGACCCTGATGATCACCGAGCGCATGGCCGATCTGATCAAGGCTGAGGCAAAAATGTCAGGCAGTGTGGCCACGGTGGCGGCTCGACTGTAGCCATCACCTGGCCGGCGAGCCTGTCAGGGCGGGGGCATCAAGCTCCCCAACCGACAATTCCCTTCACTTCCAGAAACGCCTCCAGCCCCCATTCGGCGTACTCACGGCCGTTGCCCGATTGCTTGTAGCCACCAAACGGCGCGCCGGAATCCCAACTCGGATAGTTGATGTACACACTGCCGGCACGCATTTGCAGGGCAACGTCGCGGGCCCGCGCCTGGTCCGTCGATTGAACGTAAGCCGCCAGCCCGAACACGCTGTCGTTAGCCATGCGGACTGCGTGCGCTTCATCCTCGTAGGCCTGGATGACCAGCACCGGTCCGAAAATTTCTTCGCGGGCGATGGTCATATCCTGGGTGACCTGGGCGAAGATCGTCGGCTGTACGTAGTAACCCTGGGGCAGGTGATCGGGGCGACCTGGACCGCCGCACACCAGTTGTGCACCTTCGTCGATGCCGATGGCAAGCATTCGCTGGATGCTGTCGTATTGGCGTTGACTGATCACCGGGCCCATGGTCGTGGCGTCCTTATCGGGCGCGCCAACGATATGTTTTTGCGCGGCGCGACGGGCGATGTCCACGGCCTGGTCGTGCAGCGCGACGGGCACCAGCATGCGCGTAGGCGCATTGCAGGATTGCCCGCTATTGCCAAAGCAACTGTCTACACCGTTGGTCACTGCCGCTTGCAGGTCGACATCGTCGAGCAAGATGTTGGCCGATTTTCCGCCCAATTCCTGATGCACACGCTTGACGGTCGGTGCGGCCAGGCGCGCGATTTCCGTCCCTGCGCGGGTCGAACCGGTAAACGAAACCATGTCCACGTGTGGGTGTGCAGACAGGGCAGCACCCACCGTCGGGCCGTCGCCGTTGATCAGGTTGAAAACGCCCGCCGGCACGCCGGCCTCATGCATGACCTCAGCGAACAGCAAGGCATTGATCGGTGCGATTTCACTCGGCTTGAGGACCATGGTGCAGCCGGCGGCGAGGGCCGGCGCGACCTTGCAGACGATCTGATTGATCGGCCAGTTCCAGGGTGTGATCAGCGCCACCACACCCACAGGCTCGTGGGTAATCAATGTGGTGCCACGGGATTTCTGGAACTCGAACGTGTCGAGGGTGCGCAGCAGTTGCTCCAGGTGACGTTTGCCGATCCCGGCTTGCCAGGCGTGGGACAAGGCTTTCGGGGCACCGACTTCCTGGACGATGGCGTCAGCGATTTCATCGTAGCGCGCCATGAAGACATCCAGAATCCGTTGCAGCAGTTGTTTGCGCTGCGCGGGTGACGTGCGCGAGAACCCTGGAAAAGCGCGCCGGGCGGCCATGACGGCAGACTCGACATCGTTCAGGTCTCCCATGGCGATTTCGCAGAATGCCTGCTCGGTGGCAGGGTTGATCACGGGCAGGCGATCGAAGCTGTGAGGCTCTACCCAGCGGCCATCGATGTAAAACTTCAAGGTGTTTTTCATAGCAGGGAAGGGTCTCGTGAGGGAGAGGAGTGCCGCGCCGAATATCCGTGGGTCGCCTTACGCAGCCGCTCACCAGAATAGGCGGGGTATTTTGTTCGGGACAATTTACTAATAGTTGTGCCAGGCATAAACTCAGGTCATGTCTAATCTACGTCGCAAGGTTCCCAGTTCCAGCTCATTGTTCGTCTTCGAGGCGGCCGCTCGATGTGGCAGCTTCACCCGGGCGGCGGATGAACTGTGCGTCAGCCAACCGGCCGTGAGTCGCATGTTGTCGCGCCTGGAAGAGCACCTTGGCGTGCAGCTTTTCGAGCGTGTTCATGGTGGGGCGAGGCTGACGGAAAGCGGCAGCATTTTGTACCGTCGCGTGCAGGAAGGCTTCAGTACCATCGAGTCGGCAATCAGTGAAATCGAGGCACGGGCGACGGGCATCGAGACCGTGACGCTGTCGGTGTCGACGGCGTTCACCACCCATTGGCTGATGCCGCGCATGAGTCGTTTCAGCCAGCGATTCCCCACTGTCGACATGCGCTATCAATTGATGTCCGGTAGGATCGGCGGCCCCTTGGTGGACGTCGATCTGGGCATGCGTTACCTCGAGGCGGGCAGCCTGAAGGCCACGGATACACTGGTTATTCCAGAAATTACCCTGCCTGTGTGCAACGCCCAGTACCTGGCGGATGTCGTTCAGGGCAAGGCTAAAAAACAGGTGCCGACGCTGATCAGCATGGACAACCAGGACCGCGGCTGGGCCGCCGCTTTTGAAACGCCGGGACGCGCCGACAACGCGCTGGTGTTCTCCGATTATGCCGTGGTGGTACAGGCCGCCTTGTTGGGCCAGGGCATGGCGCTGGGATGGTTGAACGTGGTGTCGAACTCCTTATGCAAAGGCGAGCTGGTGCCGGCGACGGACTCTTTTCGGGTCAACTCCCGGCGTTGCTGCCTGGTCGTTCCGGCCAATCGTCCAGTGCGCCCGATCGTGGAAAGCGTGCGTGACTGGATCATCGAGGAGATGCGTGAGGACATGCTCAGGATCGACGCGCTTTACCCTCATCTGGGGCTGCTTGCCGCCCTGGAATCGAGCCATTGAGCACAGGTGCGGCACGTCGAGTAAAAAAACAGTAGGTTATGCCTCAGGGGTAGGGCAAAACAAAATATTTCGCGAGAATGCGGGCAGATAATGGGCCTGTCCAGTCAGCTTCACCCTTACGACTTTTCTTGCGGAGCGCCCTATGTCTTTCAAGCAGTTCAAAGCCCTGACGTTCGACGTTGTCGGTACCCTGATCGATTTCGAAGCCGGAATCCTGGCCCATGTACGCGAAGTCGCGGGTGAAGCGGGCAAGGCCCGCAGCGACGACGACATCCTCAAAGCTTATCGCGAGGCCCGTGCCTCGACTGATTCGGGCTGGTGGCCGGATGACCTGGAGCGTTGCTACCACGTCATCGCGTCCAAGTTGGGGCTGCCGGACAACGACGACTATGCCAAGGGCCTGGCGCAGGCGGTGAAGAACTTCCCGGCCTTCCCTGATTCTGTCGAAGCGCTCAAGCGCCTGCGCAAGCACTTCAAGCTGGTGGCCACCACCAACTCGCAGATCTGGGCGCTGAACTACATGGCCGAAACCCTCGACCAGCCGTTCGACGTACGGGTCACCGTCGACGATGTGCGCTTCGAGAAACCCGATCCGCAGTTCTTTGCCTACACCCGTGGTGTGCTGGCGACCCAGGGCATTCTGTTCGAGAACATCCTGCACGTTGCCCAGAGTCAGTACCACGACATCGGCGTGGCCATGCGCCTGGGTTATCAGACCTGCTGGATCGAGCGTCGTTTTGCCCAGAAAGGCACCGGCGGCACCCTCGAATCGGAACGCACCGAGCCGCATTACCACTTCACTTCGCTGGCGCAATTGGCCGACGCGGTCGAGAAAGAGCTGGGTTGATCCCCTCGGCGCTTGGGCCTTGGCCGTGAGCGCCAATCCTTATTGAGTCGAGAGGCTGGCATGACTGTTCAGAGCTTATGGGCGGCCACCGCCCAACCGGCACCTGCGCTGCAATCCCTGGAAGGCGAGCGGCAGTGCGACGTGGTGATCATTGGTGCGGGTTACACCGGCCTCTCGGCAGCCCATCACATTGCCCGCAGTGGTCGCGAGCCCCTCATCGTCGAGGCCAATACCCTGGCCTGGGGCGCGAGCGGACGTAACGGCGGTGTGGTGTCACCGAAGTTCCGGGTGGGCTTTCCCACGCTCATGGCGCGCTTTGGTCGTGACACTGCGTTGCAGATGTACCACACCGGTTATGCCGCGGTGGACAGCCTGGTGGAGATGGTTGAAACCCTTGGCCTGACCGGGGCCGAGCTGCATCTGGGCGGGCACATCGCGGCGGCGCACAATGTCCACGCGCTGGGCGCGCTGGAGTCGACCGCGAACTGGATCAAGCGTGAAACCGGCGGTACGTCATCACGGATGATCTCGGCCGACCAGGTGCGGGAAATGACCGGCTCGACGATCTTCGCCGGCGGCCTGCTGACCCCCAAGGCCGGCGGTATCCACCCTTTGAACTACGCGCGCGGCATGGCCCGCCACTTGGCCGGCCATAGCGTGAAAATGTTCATCAACAGCCCGGCCGAGCAGGTCCGTCGCGAAGGCGATCGGGTGATCGTGCAGACGCCGCAAGGGCGGGTCAGTGCCAAGCAAGTGATCTACGCTACCAATGGTTATTCCGACCAGACCCGCGCCACCGATACGCTGCACCGACGCTTGATTCCTTTCCGCAGCGCGATCATCGCCACTGAGTCACTGCCACCGCACATCCTTGCCACAATCATGCCGGGTGGGCAGGTGTGTGGTGACACCAAGCGCATGTTGCGCTGGTTCCGCGTTATCGGTGATCGCTTGATTTTTGGTGGGCGGGGAGCGTTCGGCAAAGGCGATTCACAAAGCGCCTTCGATGCTTTGCAGCGCAGCATGGGCGACGTTTTCCCGATCCTGCGCGACCAGCCTATTGCTTATCGCTGGTCGGGCCTGGTGGCCATGACCTTGGATTATCTTCCCCATGCCGGCCAGCTCGATGAACGCAGCTACTACGCCATTGGCTACAACGGTGGCGGGGTCGCGATGTCGACCTGGATGGGCAAGCAACTGGCCGCCATGACGGCGGGCGAGAAGGTCGAGCTCGGTTTGCTCGCGGGCGAGCATTTCAACCCCATTCCTCTGCATGCCTTCCGCGCGCCGGGCGTTCGCCTGGCGGCGGGCTGGCAGCAATTTCTAGACATCATCGGCCGATGAGCGAGCGTTAAGGTATGCCACCGATTCTGCATTACTCCCACCCCTACACTGATCGTCAATTGCCCTGCGCCGCATTCGCCCTGCAGGGCGATCCGCTGGCGGCCGGGCGAGTCATCAACTTCCACGACCCCGTGCAGGGCTATGCCGCAGGCAGTAGTGTCAGCACCGGTGCGAACCTGTTGATCGAGGCGTTTCCCTGGGTTGAACTGGGTGTGGTTGAAGCCGGAGAACTGCGTTTGCAGGGTGAGGGTTTTGACCTGCAACTGACGGCAGGGGATTGCTTCGTCGTGCCTCGTGGACTCCGTGTGCGTTGGCACCATCACGGGCAATTGCGCCGGCTGTTCATGGTGTTTCCGGGGCTTTCAGCCTCCACGCAAATGCCCCGCCTTCCGATCAGGATCGACCTGTCCCAGGCGCTTGCACCGGCGAGTCCGCCGGCAGCCAGTGTGCTGTTGACCGCGACGCCCAAGGCCTGGAGCGAAACCCTGTTCAGCGCCGGCAACCTGCGTGTCGGGCTGTGGCAATGCGAGGCGTACGCGCGCAAGCAGGTCGAGCCGGGTTACAGCGAGCTGATGTTTATCCTTGAAGGCTCGGTGACGTTGCGGGCTGAACAGGGCGACAGCCATCATGTGCGGGCGGGAGAAACGGTGATCGTGCCCCAGGGCGCCACCAATGCGTGGGTCAGCGAAGAGACCGTACGCAAGGTGTTCTGCATCTTGTCGTGAGTTCGGCAAAGGGCCGGCAGGATCCATCCGACCTGCAGCGGCGCGCTGGCCAACGGTACGGCCAGCCGCACCGCTGCAGGTTTTTTTTAGACCGCCCGAACCAGGCTGCGCAACGGCACGGTGCTCTTGACCACCGGCGATTTGATCACGATGTAGCTGAAGTACTTCTCGATGCCGATTTCCTTGTCGAGGATCGATTCCATCAGCTCCTGATAGTGCTGGATGCTGCTGCACAGGAAGCGCACCAGGTAGTCGTAGCCGCCGCTGATCAAGTGGCACTCGAGCACTTCGTCGATGTTGCGGATGCTCGATTCGAACTTCACGAAGTCGGCACGCTTGTGATCCGAGAGGGTCATTTCGGTGAACACGGTCACCGAGTTGGCGAACTTGGCCAGATTGACGTGGGCTTCATAGCCGCTGATGTACCCGGCGGCCTCCAGGCGTTTGACACGTTGCAGGCAAGGGCTGGGCGACAGTCCAACGGCTTCGGCGAGGCTGACGTTGGTCATGCGCCCGTCCTTCTGCAATTGGACCAGGATGTTGATGTCGATACGGTCGAGCTTGGTTGCAGCGTCCATTGATCAGTCCTCGCAATGTCAAATCAGGGCCGTCGTACTCAGGTGTGCAATGCCTTTTGATGGGCATGGGCCAAGTCAGCGAGGCTGGCGTATTCACAGCGCTTGCCGTCCATTGCCTGAGGCGAATGGTTCCACGGCTGGTCATGGCCGCGCCGTAGTGTGCAAACCGGAAAATCCACCCGCTCGTTCCACGGGTCATCGCTTTCCGTGCTGCGCACCGGTAACAGTTCCGATCGCTCCAGCCCCAGGCGATGCAACTCGCTCTCCAGGCTGTTGTGCCAATCCTCGTCGCTGGGTTCAATGATCGCATCGAATTCGACCGGCAAGCGACGGGCCAGGGCAAGTACATCGATACCCTGGGGTGGGGCAATCAGTATCAAACGGTAGAACTTGCCCAGGTACTGGAGGGCACCGGGGGCGTCTTCGAAAATCGGCCACCAGGATGAAGAGCTACTGAATGCCACACTTTCATCCCAGCCCGGAATGGTTTGCAAATGTTGCGCCACACGATGGTAGAGCTGGCCGTGGAAAGCCGCTGCGCTGATCTGCGGTGCACGGCTGGCAAGCTCTTGCGCCACCTGTCGGTAAGTACTGAGTAGCTGCGCATCACTGGCGCTGGATTCACTTTGCACTGCCAGCGGTCGCAGGCCTTCGAGGATGCCCCGTTCGCGGTCAACCAACGTGCTGAATGACAAGCCCAACGCCTTGTATTGGGTGACTCTCATGACTTGCTCCTGAGTAGGCCATGCCGGTTCCATCATGATTCAGCCCAGGGCCCGACACTGCCGGGACAGGTCGGGCCGGGTGTTACCGTTACTGCACTCAGCAGGCGGCCAACGCTTTGTCGAGCATCTGCAAGGCTTCTGCCACTTGCTCTGGAGTGGTCACCAGCGGCGCGAGGAAACGCACTACGTTGCGATGTACACCGCACTTGATCACCAGCAAACCGGCGTTTCGGGCTTCATCGATGACCTTTTGCGCCAGTGCTGCATCGGGGCTACGGGCGGCATCGTCGGCGATCATTTCGATCGCCTGCATGAAGCCCAGGCCGCGCACGTCACCGATTCTCGGGTAACGTTTCTGCAAGGCCAGCAACCCGTCATGCAGTTGGGCTGCCAGTGTCTCGCCCTGTGCCAGCAGATCCTGCTCTTCGAACAGGTCCAGCACGGCCAGTGCCGCAGCACAAGCTACTGCGTTGCCACCATAGGTGCCGCCCAGGCCGCCCGGCGTCGGTGCGTCCATGATCTCGGCGCGACCGACCACGCCCGACAATGGCATGCCGCCGGCCAGGCTCTTGGCGACGGTCACCAGGTCGGGCTGGATGTCGGCATGCTGGAAGCCGAACATCGTGCCGGTACGGCCGAAGCCCGCCTGGATCTCATCGAGGATCAGCACGATGCCGTGCTGGGTGCAGCGGGCGCGCAGGGCTTGCAGGAATTCTTTGGGTGCCGCAAGGAAGCCGCCATCGCCCTGGACCGGTTCGATGATGATCGCGGCGACACGGTCCGGCGCCACGTCGGTGGCGAACAGCTCGTCCAGCTCGGCCAGCGCATCATCGCTGCTGACGCCGCGATAGGCGTTGGGGTAGGTGGCGTGATAGATCTCGGCGGGGAAGGGGCCGAAGTTCTGCTTGTAGGGCTGGCTCATGCCGGTCAGGGTCACGCCCAGCAGGGTACGGCCGTGGAAGCCACCGCGGAAGGAAATAACCGCGGTGCGATTGGTGTAGCCACGGGCGATCTTCACCGCGTTTTCGACGGCTTCGGCACCGGACGTGAACAGCACGCTTTTGTAGTGGGCGTCGCCGCCGATCAGTTTGTTCAGGCGCGCGGCGACCTGAATGTAGTTTTCGTAGGCCACCACCTGGAAGCTGGCATGGGAGATCTCGCCGACCTGCCGACGCACCGCCTCGACCACCTTCGGATGGTTATGGCCGACGTTGAGCACGCCGATGCCGCCGACAAAGTCCAGGTAACGCTTGCCATCGACATCCCACAGTTCGGCGCCCTGCGCGCGCGCCGCGACCACCGGGTGGGCGGTGGCGATACCACGCGGTACATGCTGTTCGCGCAGGGCCAGCAGGCGTTGGTTTTCAGTCAGTGCAGAATTCATCTCGATCTCCGTGAACGCCGAAGGTGGCGGGTGATGTCATCAGGATAAGGATTGCCCGGAACCACAAGCGCTGAACTTGGGGTGCCGCGCGCTGTGATCGACTGTTTTGCAGGGGTGTGACGAAATATTTCGCTGCGCAGGGCGCAGGGTATCGTTTGCGTCAGAAACGACATCGGCCCATGGCCGTGCGATTTGTCGGCGGGACCTTGAATGGTTGACGCCGGCAAACCGTGCTGCCATGAGCCGATAGGTTCTGGCTGAATCAAACCCCGGCGCGTGGCACGACGATGGTGTCTTCCGGATGCAGGCGCATCATCATGGGGGCGCCGATGGGCGGCAGGCTGAGGTTGCCTTCGTGATGGCTGGGTTGGCGCAGGCTGACCGTTGGCCCACCTTCGAGGTCGACGAACACCTTCAGGCTTTCGCCCTGGAAAACGATGTCTGCCACGCGGCCACGCAGACGGTTCCATTCCGGCCCCGAGCTGTTGTTGTCCAGCAGCAGTTTTTCCGATTGCAGGGCCAGGAATACATCGCCCGATGCCGGCACCGGACGGGTGGTGCGCAGTGCTGTGCTGCCCAGGGTCAAGCCGTTGTCCGCACTGCGTTGCAGCGGCACCAGGGTGCTCTCGCCGATGAAGCTGGCGACGAAATCGTCGGCCGGGTGATCGTGCAGGCGGCGCGGTGTGTCGACCTGTACCAGCTGGCCGCCGCGCATGATTGCGATACGGTCGCTCATGGTCAGGGCTTCGCGCTGATCGTGGGTCACGTAGATCATGGTGGCGCCCAGGCGCTTGTGCAGGGCTCGCAGCTCGATCTGCATGATTTCGCGCAGTTGCTTGTCCAGGGCCGACAGGGGCTCATCCATCAGGATCAGCTTGGGTTCGAAGACGATGGCGCGGGCCAGGGCCACGCGCTGGCGCTGCCCGCCAGACAGCGCCGCGATGTTGCGGTCTTCGTAGCCCGTCAGTTCCACGGTTGCCAGGGCGCTCTTGACCCGGTCGCGGCTTTTGCTGGCGCTTTCGCCACGGGCACGCAGTGGAAAGGCCACGTTTTCGCCGACAGTCATGTGCGGGAACAGCGCGTAGTTCTGAAATACCACGCCGATTTCGCGTTTGTGCGGCGGCATCAGAGTGACGTCGCGTTCGCCGAATAAAATGCTGCCGGAACTGACCCTGATAAAACCACCCAGAATGCTCAACAAGGTGGTTTTGCCTGAACCGGACGGGCCCAGCAATGACATGAATTCCCCGGCTTCGACCTTGAGGTCCACGTTGTTCAAAGCCTTGAGGTTGCCGTAGTGCTTGCACACCTTGTTAACGCTGACCGATTCAAAACCTTCAGTGAAATTCATGAAGCGTCGTCCTCTGTAGAACCAGGGATTGCCCGATAAGCCTGCTGGTTATCTGAACACAGGCATGGGCCTGGTTCGTGCCGTTTTGGGGGGCCGGACCAACATGATCTGCTGTCCGGTGCGAGTGGGGGACCACAGGCTGCTTTATGCCCGCCTCAATCAGTCCAGGCCGCCGATGTGCCAGGCCTTTACCTCGAGAAACTCGTCCAGGCCATACTTGGAACCTTCGCGGCCGGTGCCCGATTGCTTCATGCCACCGAAGGGCGCCACCTCCATGGAAATGATCCCGGTGTTGAGCCCGACCATGCCGAACTCCAGGCGTTCGCCCATACGCCAGGCGCGGCGCATGTCCTGGGTGAAGTAGTACGCGCCGAGGCCGTAGGGCGTGGCATTGGCCAGGGTCAGTGCCTCGGCCTCATCCTTGAAACGGAAAAGTGGAGCGACCGGGCCGAAGGTTTCTTCCGTGGCCAGCAGCATGTCGGCGTTGGCGTCGCGCAGCACGGTCGGCTGCACATACAGCCCCTCGCCTTGAGGTACGCCGCCGATGGCGATGCTCGCGCCTTTCTCCAGGGCGTCGTTGATGTGCCGTGCCACCTTGTCCACGGCGGCGGCGTTGATCAGTGGTCCGATGGTGACACCGCTTTGCAGGCCGTTGCCGACTTTCAACTCGGCAACGGCAGCGCACAGGCGTTCGGCGAAACGATCGTAGATGCCGTCCTGCACCAGGATGCGGTTGGCGCACACGCAGGTCTGGCCGGCATTGCGGAATTTGCTTTGCATGACGCCGGCGATGGCCAGGTCAAGGTCGGCGTCGTCAAAGACAATGAACGGCGCGTTGCCGCCCAGTTCCAGGCTCAGGCGCTTGATGGTGGCGGCGCACTGGCTCATCAGCAACTGACCGATCCGGGTGGAACCGGTGAACGACAGTTTGCGCACATCGGGGTTGGCGGTCATCTCGCCGCCGACCCCGGCAGGCAGGCCGGTCAGGACGTTGAACACGCCGGCCGGGATGCCCGCGCGCTCAGCCAGTACCGCCAGTGCCAGGGCCGACAGCGGGGTCATCTCCGACGGCTTGACCAATACCGTGCAACCGGCCGCCAGGGCGGGGGCGCATTTGCGGGTGATCATCGCGTTCGGGAAGTTCCAGGGGGTGATGGCCGCGACGACGCCAATCGGCTGCTTGAGCACCAGAATGCGCCGGTCGGCGGCAGGCGAAGGGATCGTGTCGCCATAAACTCGCCGGGCTTCTTCAGCGAACCACTTGACGAAACTGGCGCCGTAGGCGATTTCGCCACGGGACTCGGTCAGCGGTTTACCTTGTTCGGTGGTCATGATCAGCGCCAGGTCTTCCTGGTTTTCCATGATCAGGCCAAACCACACCTCCAGATAGCGCGCGCGTTCAGCAGCAGGCACTTCGCGCCAGGCGACGAAGCGCGCTCGCGAGGCCTCGATCGCGCGGCGGGTTTCAGCGGCCTGCAACGCCGGCACCCGGGCAATCACGCTGCCATCGGTGGGGTTGGTCACGTCGATCGTCGCGCCGTCATCGGCCTCGATCCAGGCGCCGTTGACGTAGGCGCGTTCGACAAGCAGGGAAGGGTCACGCAGTTGGTTTTTCAACATGATCAGGGCCTTGAGGGTGCGAACGATGGGCCCATTGTAAAAAGCCCCGTCCAGTGGCCGATGCCGAGATACGCCTGCGCACGGGTGATAGATGCTGAAATGAGGCGCGTGACGGCAGGCTGTGCTGGGGCTGGAAATTGCCTGGGTCGTGTGATCGGCGGGTAAGGAACAAAGCCCCGGAAACGCCTTTGCCCGCGTGGGCGGTGCCGCGCGGACATTGATGATGTCCAGCACACCGCCCACGCGGGCAAAGGCGTTTTTGAGGAAGGATCAGTGCTTGTTGCGCCCGGCGATCAGCACCAGGATCAGGGAGGCCAGGATCAGGATCGAACTGATTGCGGCAATGGTCGGGTCGATCTCGTCGCGCAGCGCCGTGAACATGCGCTTGGTCAGCGTCTGGTTGTCGCCACCGGAGATGAACAAGGCCACCACGGTTTCATCCAGCGAGGTGATGAAGGCGAACAGCGTGGCCGACACCACGCTCGGCTTGATCTGCGGCAGGGTCACGGCCATGAACGCGCGGAAGCGGTTCATGCCCAGGCTGCGTGCCACCATTTCCTGCGACATGTCGAAATTACGCAGGCCGGCCAGCAGCGCGATGATCACATAGGGCAGGGCGAGCATAATGTGCGCCAGCACCAGCCCGGTCAGCGTGCTGATCAGGCCGACCCGGGCATACACGAAGAACACGCCGGCGGCGATCAGGATGATCGGCACCATCATCGGCAGCAGCAGAATGATCTGCAACGTACGCACCACCTTCAGGCTCGAGTTGTTGATGGCGTAGGCGGCCGCCATGCCGATCGGCAGGCTGATTGCCATGGTGAAGAATGCCGTGATCAGGCTGACCCGTGCCGCTGACATCCACTCCACACTGTTGAAGAACGCCTCGTACCAATGGAAAGACCATTGTTTGGGCGGGAACTGCAGGAAGCGTGCTTCGGAGAACGACATGGGCACCACGATCAACACCGGGATGATCAGGTACAGCAGGATCGCCGCGACCACCACGGTGAACAGCACGTGGGACAGGCGCAGGTGACGCAGGTTGGCAAGCAGGTTCATTTAGCGAGCTCCCAGAATGCGTTCGATGGGAATGAAGCGATTGATGCCCCAGAAAATCAGGAACACCACGAACAGCAGCACCAGGCCGACCGCACTGGCGGCGCCCCAGGCGTGGTACAGCTCGACATTGCGTTGCACCAGCATCGACACCAGGATCGTGCGACCGCCACCGAGCAATTCAGGGGTGATGAAGAAGCCCAGGCAAATGACGAAGACCAGGATCGAACCGGCCATGATCCCGGGCGCCGCCATTGGCAGGAACACGCGGCGGAAGGTGTAGAAGGGTTTTGCGCCCAGGCTTTCCGACGCTTGCATGAGGTCCTGGGGAATCTTCTTCATCACCGAATACAGCGGCAGGACCATGAAGGGCAACATCACGTGCAGGGTGCCGATCACCGTGCCGGTGGTGTTGTGCATCAGTGTCAGGGGCTGGTCGATGATCCCCAGGTCCATCAGCGTCTGGTTGACCAGCCCGCGGCGTTGTAGCAGCACCAGCCAGGCATAGGCACGCACCAATACGCTGGTCCAGAACGGCAGGATCACGCAGATCAGGATGAGGTTGGCCCAGAGACCCTGCAGGCGCGAGGCGGCGTAGGCGATGGGGAAACCCATCACGACCGACAGGATGGTCACCATGAAGCTGATCTTGAAGGTCAGGGCGAAGGTGTCCCAGTAGATGGTTTCCTGGAAAATCCGGACGTAGTTGGCCAGGGAAAACCCTTCCTCGGTCTGGACCGACTGCAAGGCCAGCCAGCACAGGGGCATGATCAGCAGCACCACCACTATCACCAGCGCGGGGGTGAGTAGCAACAGCATCGAGGTGTGTTCCTTGCGCTCTTCGCGGGCCAGGGCCTGTTCGCTGCTCAACGGCGGTTGGGGCTGGTCGCTGGAGTCGGGCATGGATTTGGCGAGATAGGCGTTTGACATAAAGACCTCTCGTCACTGCAGGGGGCTGGAGGGAATCCAGCGCTGGCGGACAGTGCTGGCGGCAATCGTCCTCACGGACTGCAAGGTGCGGTGCTCGGATAGTGTCATGTAGGGAACTCCCAATGGTGGGCAGGTACGTAGGGCGAGCGCGAGTTGTCTGCATAGCTCACTCTGCGGGACCCTCAGGTCTAATGTACCGGGATGCCAACGAACGAAGCGGGTGGAATTGGCCGGTGCCGAAGTGCTTTATGTCGAAATCGGGGAGGCAGACGGCATGTCCTGCGCCGAGGCGTCTGGCCCGCGGCGCAGCATCAATCGGCGGTTATTTTTTCTGGACGAAGGCCAGCCAGCGCTCTTCAGCCTTGACCCCGTCCTGCGAGGCCCACCATTGCGCCGAGAGCAGGGCCTGGCGGGAGATGTTCTCGGGGGCGGACGGCAGCTTGGCTTCACGCTCGGCCGGGATCACGCCGGTCTTGAATGCCTCGGGATTCAACGGGCCGTAGTCGATGATCATCGGCAGTGCCGCCTGGAGCTGCGCATCGATGGCTTCGTTGACGAACTTCATCGCCGCCACCTTGTGCGGGGAACCCTTGAGTACGCACAGTGAGTTGGTTTCCAGCACGCCCTGGTTGTAATCGAAGGCCACCGGCGCCCCGGCGGCCTGCACGGCGGTGATGCGGCCATTCCAGGCCTGGATCATGTCCACTTCACCGTCGCTGATCAGCTGCGCCGACTGCCCGCCGGATGTCCACCAGGTGGCAATGTCGGGCTTGATCTGTTCGAGCTTCTTGAAGGCGCGATCAACGTCCAGTGGGTAGAGCTTGTCCACCGGCACGCCGTCTGCCAACAACGCGATTTCCAGGGTCGGGCGCGGCAAGTTGCGCAGGGAACGTTGGCCTGGAAACTTCTTGGTGTTCCAAAAATCGGCCCAGGTCTTGGGTACGTTGTCGCCCTTGAAGGCGTCCGTGCGATACGCCAGCACCGTGGAGTAACTGATGTAGCCGACGCTGTAGTCGTCCTTGAGGCTGTCGGGTATCTGCGCGGCGTTGGGAACCAGCGACAGGTCGAGCTTCTCGAACAGGCCTTCGGCCTCGCCTCGGATGCAATCACCAGTGGGCAGGTCGACCACATCCCAGGTGACTTTGCCGCTCTCGACCTGGGTCTTGATGATCGGATAAGCCTTCGGTGAACTGTCCTGCTTGAGCGTCAAGCCGAGTTTTTTCGCGGCCGGCTCGAGAATCGCCTTGCTCTGGGCGTCCTGGTAGGCACCGCCCTGGGAAACGAATGTGATGTCCTCTGCCATGGCCTGGGTAGCGCCACCGAGGAACAGGGCCAGGCTCGCGAGTTTGAAAGCTGTAGTGCGCAATGTGCTCATGGAAAGACTCCGAATGGTTGGCAGATTTCTTGGGCGAGCTGTCGTTTTTGTTGTCGGTCGCTCTGCGGGACCATGGAGGTCTAATGTACTGGCTTGCCCACGAGTGAAGCGGCTATGAATGTGCGGATAAAAAGCTGTTTATTGCGAAATTCGCAACGGTCACGGTATTTCGTGCGTCGACTGCAGGGGAGGGCGTCGAGAGCGTCTCGTCCGTAGCGGTTTCGCTGGGGGATCTATCCGATGCGGTGTTTGGCGTGGCGTCGGTCTAGCTGGGGGGGCGCGGGCTCATGCAAGCATTGGTTGAAATTCTCTATGGCCGCGGGCGAAGCGGGCACTTTGATACTATGATGACTGTCAATCTCCATTCCGCCGGGCGGCTTCTCCAACCAGATCAACCAAATCAATCAGTCGATCCAGGCTGTCGGCAAGTGCAGGTGGATTGCTGTGGGTAAATCCTAAGAAGATGGAGAGCAGTATGAACACTCAACCCATCCACAAAATTTTATGGCACCTCGCCGGCTGCGTGACCGGGCTGGCAATGGTTGCCGCCAATCCAGCCCAGGCTGCCGACGGCGGCATCGCCGGTGGCCCTACCGCAAGCTATAGCATTGCCTTCAGCAACTCCTACGCGGGCAGCGATTTCCGCAAGGTGATGGTGAGCAATTGGCAGGCGATGGCGCTCCAGGCGCAGAAGGATGGCTTGATCCGGGAGGCTCCGGTGGTCAGCGCTAATAACTCGGCGTCGGAACAAGCGGCCCATATCCAGGACATGATCGTCAAGGGCGTCAATGCCATCGTCATCCTGGCCGCGTCTGACACGGCCCTCAATGGGGTGATCCGCGATGCCTGCAACGCCGGCATCGTGGTGGTGGTCATGGCCAGCCTGGTCACCGAGCAATGCGTCTATACCGTGGATTACAACTGGTCTGCCATGGGCCGTGTGGAAATGGATTACATCGCCGAGCGTCTGAAGGGCAACGGAACGTTGCTGGAGATCCGTGGCATTGCCGGCGATGCCACCGATAAAAACATCAGCGACGGCATTCGCAAGGCCGCCAGCGACTATCCGGGCCTGAGATTCGCCAAGACCGTGTACGGGAACTGGACGGCTTCTGTGGCCCGCAAGGAGGTGGCGCTGGCGCTGCTATCGCTGCCCAACATTGATGCCGTGGCGACTCAGGGGGGCGACGGTTATGGGGCGGCCATGGCGTTCAAGGCGGCGGGACGTCCGTTGCCGATCATCGTGATGGGCAACCGTCAGGACGAGCTCGCCCTGTGGAAACAGGAGCGCGATGCCAATGGCTACGAGACCGTCTCTGTCTCTGCCTCCCCGAGCGTCTCTCAGGTGGGTTTCTGGGTAGCCCAGCAGATCCTGGCGGGCAAGCAGGTGCCGAAGTTCGTCGAGGTGCCGCTGGTGCGTATTGACGCAAAAGACTTGGACGCCTGGCTCGCCACTATGCCAGTGGGCGGCGCCGCCAATCCTTCCTACAGCCAGGCTTCCGTTGCGGCGATGATCGACGCTGCCATCAACAACACGGTGTCGCCGGCGCCGTTGCCGGAGGTGACGAAGCAGTAGTGGCGGGCGAGGAGGCGAGGCCCCGATGTTGACATTCAAATCGGCCACGGCCAGGCCCATTGCCGTCAGGATTGGCCTGGCAGTTGCCGCACTGGTGTTCTTGATGCTGGCGGTATCGCTGGTGAACCTCTACGGCCTGCGAGGCATGGTGCGGGCGGTGGATTCCGCCAGCCATTCCGCAGAAATTCTGGCTTCGGTCAACGGTGCCACCGGGCGGGTGGAAAACTTCATTGCCACCCGCGATCAGGAAAGCTTGTCCCAGGCCGAAGGCATGGTGGCGACGGCTATCACCGGCCTTGCCGCCATTCCGGTGGCAGAAGCGCAATCGCTCAAGGGCAGCCTGGAACGGCTCGCCGGGGCGATCGCCGCCTTGCGGGCGGCGACCCTGACCATGGATGGCGAAACGGAGAACATGACCGCCCACTACGATCGAATGCGAGAGGCGACGATCGTCGTCGAACAGGGCATCGCCGATGGGCTGAAGACGCTTGGTGCCCGCGCCACTGACCACCAGGCGCGGGTGAGCAATATTGAGAGTGCCCACCGTATCCTGGATATCCTGCGCAACGGCGAACGGATCATCACCGCCAATGTGGCCAAGGTGCTGGTGACCGGTGATGGGGCGGCCGCCACTGCGGCGAGCAGCGCCTGCGCGGCATTGCCGCCCGTGGTCGAGCAATTGCGCGAGTTGATGGGAGCGCCGCAGGAGGTGGAGACCCTGGGGCAGTTGGCGACGGCGGTCGCTGCCGCCTGCCTGGCGGTCGAGCAGCTTGGCGCGGCACCCAAGCTTCGCGGTGGCGAGGCTTTGCGGCATCTCGGCACCGTTGGGGACGTGGCCGAACGCCTCGAAGTCATGCTGGGTGAAGTGGAGGAGCACGTTGCCCACGAAGCCAGCGACATTCAGGCCGCCACCGGTTTGCTGCAAAATGCGGCCGCATTGTCCAAGCGTTTCGCCGAGCGTGTGGCCACCCTGGAGGCGCAGACGTTGTCGTTTCGCCTGGCACCCTCGGCCGAGGTCGCCAGCGCTGTCGATGCCATCCTCGATGAACTCTCCCGTCTCGCGCGCGTTCTCCCTTCATCGGTAGGGCCGCAGACCGACGCTACGCCCCAGACGGTCAGCGATCAGATCGCCGGCTACCGGGCCGCATTCGCCAGGTTCCATCAGGCGAGCAATGCCTTGAGTGACGCGCGCGACCAAGTTCGCAACGAGGCCCGCAGCGCAGGCCTGTTGGTTGCACGCTTCGCTGGCCAAGCGCGTTCAGACGCCTTGGTCCACAAGGATCGCGGCATGCTCGCGACGATCATCGCGGGCGCCGTCGCCATCCTGCTGGCCGGTGCCATCGCCTGGAGCACCTCGCGGTTTGTTGCGCAGCCCATCGTTGCCCTGGCCTCGGTCATGCGCCGGCTCGCTGCCGGTGACCTGAGCGCCGAGATCGCCAGCGCCGGGCGCGGCGATGAGATTGGGATCATGACCCGTGCGGTGCGGGTGTTCCAGGAGAATGCTTTGCGCATCCGGGTGCTGGAGGCCGAGGCCGAAGCCGAACGACAGCAGGTCCAGGCCTCTTTGGAGAGAATGGTCGATGAACGGACCGACACGCTGCACCGGCAGACCGAGGTGTTGGAGGCGCAGGCCGTCGAACTCATTCAGGCGCGCAACCAGGCCGAGACGGCTAACCGGGCCAAGAGCGATTTCGTTGCCACGGTCAGTCACGAACTGCGCACCCCCCTGACCCTGATTCTCGCCCCCCTGGAGCAGCTCTCAGCGGTGACCACCCCGCCCGCGGACTGGCGTGTGCAAGTCGAGCGCGCCCAACGCAATGCGCTGCGCTTGATGAGCCGGGTGAATGAGATCCTCGACTTTTCCAAGGCCGAAGCCGGCAAGGTGGAGTTGTTTCCAACGTCCGTTGACTTGAACAAGGCGGTAGGTGTGCTGGCCGAGGATGCCGCGCTGGTGGCGCAGGGCAAAGGCTGCACCTTGACCTGCAGCATCGACGCCGCGCTCGGCACGGTGTTCCTGGACCCCCGACACTTCGAGAAGATCGTGCTTAACCTGGTGAGCAATGCTATCAAGTTCACGCCCGCTGGCGGCACCGTGCACGTGGCCGTGACGCCGATTGATGGCGAGCGATTTGAACTCGCGGTGCAAGACTCGGGGATTGGCATTGCGCCTGACAAACTGCCGTTGTTGTTCCAGCGTTTTTCCCAGATCGACAATTCCGCCACGCGCCATTACAGCGGCACAGGCATTGGTCTGGCCCTGGTCAAGTATCTGGCCGAACGGATGGGGGGCGAAGTTGGCGTCAACAGCGAACCTGGACGCGGCTCATGCTTCTTTGTGCGACTTCCGCTGGGGGCCGAGCAAAGCATCGTGCCGATCGACGCCAGCAATAGGATGCACGAGCGGTCAGCACCGAGCACCACCGAGCAGCGCTACCTGCGTTTCGACGACGGCCGCCAAGGCAGTCGCGGCGACCCGGCGTCGACGCAAGTCGCAGACGACGAGCCCCACCCGGAACACGCCTTGCGATCCAAAGTACTGGTGGTCGACGACAACCCGGAAATGCTCAGCTACCTCAACGAACTTTTGCGCGACGACTACATTGTCGCCACCGCAGCCGATGGAGAACAGGCCTGGGCAATACTGCAGCGTCGACCCATCGATGTCGTTCTCTCGGACGTGATGATGCCCAAGCTCGACGGCTTTGGCCTGACCGCCAGAATCAAAGCCAGCGCCGGCTTCGCTCATCTGCCCGTGATCCTGTTGACCGCCCGCGGCGGCAGCGAGGCCTGCGTCTCCGGGCTGGAGAGTGGCGCCGATGACTATATCGCCAAACCCTTCTCGCCGCTGGAGCTCAAGGCTCGCGTACGCGCGGCCCTGCGCATGAGCCAGGTGCAAGCCGAACTGAACGCAAAATCCCGTCAGGCGGGCATGGCCGAAATTGCCACTACGGTGCTGCACAACGTCGGCAATGTCCTCAACAGCGTGAACGTATCGGCAGAGCTGGTCAGCGGCCAGATGCGCAACTCCAAAGCCCAGGGCCTGGGCAAGGTGGCTCAGCTGATGAACGAACACGTCCATGACCTGAGCGATTTCCTCACCCGAGACAACAAAGGGAAGATGCTGCCCGACTACCTGCTCAAGCTGGCGACAGTGGTGACGGCAGAGCAACAGGGCATCATCGAAGAACTCGGGCAACTCACCAAGGGCATTGACCACATCAAAACCATTGTCGCAGCCCAGCAGTCCTATGCCGTTGCCGTCAGTGTCGTCGAGACAATAGCGATCTCGGAATTAATCGATGACGCCTTGCGCATGAGTGCCGGACCACGGGGGCGTCAGGAGGTGACGGTGGTCAAGGAGATTGCCGACTTGCCCCTGCTGTCGCTGGACCGGCACCGGGTGCTGCTGATCCTGATGAACCTGATCAGGAATGCCAAGCAGGCGTTGGACGGCGTGATCGATCGCAGCCCGGCCATCACGTTCAACGCCTCTGTTGCGCACGGGCCAGTATTGCGTATCACGGTGGCCGATAACGGCAACGGGATTACGCCAGAGCATCTGGTGCGCATCTTTTCCCATGGCTTCACGACGCGCCAGGACGGTCACGGTTTCGGCCTGCACAGCTGCGCGCTCGCTGCGCAGGAAATGGGTGGCAGCTTGACCGTGCGCAGCGACGGGGCTGGACAAGGCGCAACCTTCATCCTCGATGTCCCCCTTGATGCCCAGCAGAATAAGGGATGAACACTGAATCGGCGCATCTGGCTGGTCGATGATAGGTGCGTGGCTGAACCCGTGGCTTGCGTTGGGTACGCCTTCACGTAATACCGTCGATCAAAATATGTCGTTGTCCCCGACTGCACTGCTCGATCCGCGCTTCAACCTGGTACACCTCGCGCAGCATGCGTTCGGTGATCACCTCATGACTCGCGCCGCTGCCCTGGGCGGTGCCGTCGGCAATCACCAATACCTGATCGGCAAAGTGCAAAGCCTGGTTCAGGTCATGCAGGGCGATAAACACAATGACCTGCTGTTTACGGGTCAAGGCGCCCATGAATTTCAGCACTTGCACCTGGCGATGCATATCGAGGGCGCTGGTGGGTTCGTCCATCAACAGGATTTCCGGTTCGCGCACCAATGTCTGGGCGATGGACACCAGTTGCTGTTGGCCCCCACTGAGTTCGCCCAGGTTTTGAAAGGACAAGTCGCTGATGCCAAGGGCGTCGAGCATCTCGTCCACCCGCTTCAGCTCGTCATCGTGGACGGTCCATTGCGGCGACAGTTGCTTGCGGGCCAGGAGCACCGATTCGTAGACCGTCAACCGCGCACTGGCATTCAAGCCCTGGGGCATGTAGCAGATGCCTTGCTGGCCCTTTTTCGAGTCCTGCAGGATCACCTGGCCAGGCCCGTCGATCAGCCCGGCCATGCGTTTGAACAGGGTGGACTTGCCCGCCGCATTGGGCCCCACCACCGCGACTACCTGGCCGCCGGTGAACGCGGCAGTGGTAACGCCACGGATAATCGTGCGCTGGCCATAGCGGGCACCCAGGTCTTGCAACTGAATCTTCACCATGCGTTTTTCTTCCCGCTGAGGATCAGAGATATGAAGAACGGCACGCCGATCAATGACGTGACGACCCCGATCGGGAAGATCGCGCCCGGGATCAGGGTTTTGCTCACCACCGAACTGGCGGACAGAATCAGTGCGCCGGTCAGCAGTGAGGCCGGCAGGAAGAAGCGCTGATCCTCGCCGATCAACATCCGCGCAATATGCGGGCCGACCAGCCCGATAAAGCCGATGGTGCCAACAAAGGCCACGGGGAACGAGGCGAGCAGGCTGACCATGATCAACGTTTGAAAGCGCAGGCTGCGTACGTTGATCCCGAAACTGGCGGCCTTATCGTCGCCCAGTCGCAGCGCGGTCAGGGCCCAGGCGCGTTTGGCAAAGATCGGCAGGGTGATCACGATCACCAGGCAGATCACCCCAAGTTTCGGCCAGGTGGCTTTGGTCAAGCTGCCCATGGTCCAGAACACCACGGCTGCCACGGCTTGTTCGGTGGCGAAAAACTGCACCAGGGCCAATAACGCGTTAAACGTGAACACGAGGGCGATACCCAGCAGCACGATGGTTTCCGCGGTGACCCCGCGACGCATGCTCAGGAAGTGAATCAGCAACGCCGAGAGCATGGCCATGATGAACGCGTTCAGCGGCACCATGTACTGCGCGGCCAATGGAAACAGTGCCACACCAAACGCCAGCCCCATGGCCGCGCCAAAACTGGCGGCGGCAGAAATGCCCAGGGTGAAGGGGCTGGCCAGCGGGTTGTTGAGGATGGTCTGCATCTGGGCCCCGGCCAATGACAACGCCGCGCCCACCGCCACCGCCATCAGGGCGATCGGCAGGCGGATATCCCACATCACTACGCGAATCTGCGCGGGGGCACTGTCCGGCGCGATCAGCGCGCCCAGGACGTCGCTGAAGCTGTAGCTCGCCGGGCCCAGCGCCAGGTCGAGTAGCACGCTGCCCATCAACAGCAGGGCCAGGGCGCCGAGGATCAGGCGTTTGCGCAGGACCAGGCGCCTGTAGGTGTCGCGCTGGATCACCGCCGTCATGGCTTGAGGCTCACGAAGTAACCCGGCTCATAGGGCACTGGCAGGAATCGCTCGTGCAACTCGCGAAACGAAGCGTCAGGGTCCAGGTCGGTAAACAGTGTCGGATGAAACCATTTGGCCAATTGCTGGATGGCCACAAATTGATAAGGGCTGTTGTAGAACTGATGCCAGATGGCGTGGAATGCCTGGTCATCCTGCGCCTTGATCCCGGCATAGGCCGGACGCTGGGTATACCACGCCAGCTTGCGCCGGGCTTGTGCCATGTCGGCGCCGGGGCCGACACCGACCCAACGGCCACCGGGAGCAAAGGCTTCCCAATTCGCGCTGGTGACCACCACGTGTTGCGGGTTGGCGACGATCACCTGCTCGGGGTTCAACTGGCCGAAGGTGCTGGGGATGATGTTCCTGGCAATGTTGTCACCGCCGGCCATGTCGACGAAAAGACCAAAGTTTTCATTGCCGAAACTCAGGCAACAATCTTCGGTGTAGCCGCCTATGCGCTCGATGAACACGCGCGGGCGCGAAGGGTGCTGCGCTTTGATGACGTCGGTGACGCGGCGGATCTGCTGGTTGCGAAAATCGATGAACGCTTCGGCGCGCGCTTCTTTGCCAAATAGCTGGCCGAACAGGCGCATGGTGGGCTCGGTGTTCTGCATGGGGTGGTTGCGAAAGTCGACGTACACCACGGGAATCCCCAAGGCGTCGAGTTTCTCGATGTAGCGGGCATCCTCGGTGGCGTGCTGGGCCTCGATGTTGAGGATGATCACATCGGGATGCAGGGAGATGGCCTGCTCGATGTCGAAGGTACCCTCTTCGAAACCGCCAAACGTGGGGATTTTGGCGATGGCGGGAAACTTACGCAGATAAGCGCCATAGGTGTCAGGGTCGGACTGGATCAAATCCTTGCGCCAGCCGACGATACGTTCAATGGGGTTTTGCGTATCCAACGCGGCGACCAGGTACAACTGGCGGCCCTCACCGAGAATGACTCGCCTGACCGGCAGGTGCACCTTGATCTCGCGCCCGAGCAAATCGGTGACGGTGCTGCGCGCTGTATCCGGCTCGGCCGCTGTTGAAGCCAGTGACCAGCCTGCCAATCCAGCGAATAGCAGCGCGGCAATGGCGTAGCTGCGTCGAACAATGGTACCCATGGTTAGAGCCTTTGCTGTGGCCGGGCCGGGGGGCGATTCAACTTGCCGAACGGCACCGAAGGTTTCAGAAATCGACCGAGGTCGACAGTAGAACGGTACGTGGTGAACCTTGAGAGAACGCGCCATAGGAGGCCACGCCCGACCAATACTCGCGGTCGAACACGTTCTGGACGGTGACGCGCAATATCGTCGGGCGCTGGGCGATGCGGGTGCTGTAGCGCGCACCGACGTCGAAGCGTGTCCACGGATCCAGCGCCTGCGTGTTGGCCTGGTCCACGTATTGGCTGGCGGTGTACAAGGCTCCGCTGGTCAGCGTCAGCCCCTCGACCTGCGGCACATCCCATTCGGCCCAGAGGTTGGCCTGGACATTGGGCACGCCAATCGGCTTGTTGCCTCTGTTGGCCGCCACGCCTGTTTCGGTCAGTTGTGCGTCCAGCAGGGTCACGCCGCCGAGCAGGCGCGTACCTGGGCCGGCCTCGCCGGAGACATTCAGTTCCAGTCCACGATTGCGCTGTTCGCCTTGGACCGAAAAGGCACCGCCTGACAGCTCGCCGCTAGGTTTCGTAATCTGGAACAACGCAAGGGTGGACATGACCGTGCCGTAGTCGAGTTTGACCCCGACTTCATGCTGGCGTGAGACGTAGGGGGCAAAGACCTGGCCTGCGTTCGAGGCCGTGGCCGGGGCGATATCGCCCTTGCTCAAGCCTTCGAGGTAGTTGTAATAGAACGACACCCGCTCCCAGGGCCGTACAACCAGCCCGAACAGCGGCGTAGTCTTGCCGTCGTCGTAAGCGGTGGTTACGGCGCCGGCGGTGTTGTAGTTGTTGGAGCGAATGCTCTGCTTGCGCAGGCCCGCAGTGACTTGGACGCGTTGGTCGAGTATCGACAAGGTGTCGGCAACAGCTACCCCGGACAATTCGGTTGCCGAGACTTTCGGCGTCGCTGGCGTTGCGATGTCAACCTTGGGGCGCTCGATCGGCTGGTAAATGTTCGACAGGATGGGCGTGCTGGAAATGATGCCGCGCGACAATTCATCGCGGTAGCGGGTGACTTGCAGCGTGCTGCTGTGGCTGATCGGCCCAGTGTCGAAACGCAGTCGGGCACCGACGTCGACCGTGTAGCGTCGTACCTTGAACTTGTAGTAGCCGGGCGTCGACGAGGTGTCGCCGGCGCTGTTGATGATGGTCGGGGTCTGGTCGGACAGGCGTGCCACATCAGACTTCCCACCGCCGGCATGGCCGAACAGGGTCAGTGCGTCGCTGAGGTCATATTCGCCGCCCAGCAGTGCCGATTCATCCAGGGTTTTCGACCAGCCCCACGCCTGGCTCACGTTGGTACGCCCGTTGGCGGCAGGGGGAATCGGCACACCGTCTGCAATCAGGAACGGGCGTGAGGCCGCGTCGAATTGTTCCTTTTGGGTGATCAGGTCCAAGGTGGTACGCAGGCGATCACCCTGGTAATCCAAGGCGATGGCACCGACCCCGACATCCCGCGATTGCTCATCGATCGCGGTATCACCTGCTTGTAGACGCCCATTGACGCGCACCCCGAATCGCCGATCTTCGCCAAACCGCCGGCTCACGTCGAGGTGAGTGCCGAGTTGAAAGTCCTGGGCGTAACTGGCGGTCACTCGCGTCAGGTCCTCGTCCAGGGAACGCTTGGGCACTACGTTGATGACGCCGCCGACAGCGCTGTTGGGCGACATGCCGTAGAGCAGGGCGCCGGGGCCCTTGACCACCTCGATGCGCTCGGCGTAGTCGGTAAATACGCGGTAATTGGAGGCCACGCCGTACACCCCATCGAACGCGAGTTCGCCGAGGTTGCCTTCGCCCACTGGAAAACCACGGATGAAGAAGGAGTCGACAATCCCGCCTGCCTGGCCGGTAGCGCGAACCGAGGAGTCGCGTTCGAGCACATCACCCACGGTTGTTGCTTGCTGGTCCTTTATCAGGGCTGCGGTATAGGTGCTGACGCTGAAGGGGGCGTCCATCACGTCCGTATTGCCGAGTAAGCCGAGGCGCCCGCCGGTGGCCACCTGGCCACCCGAGTACACGGGTGGCAGGCTGCTGCTGCCGGGTTTTTCCGGGGCCGTCACGGTGGTGGCCGACAACGTGACCGTGCGTTGGACCAGGGTGTAGCTGCCGTCGCTGCGCAACACCATCGCCAGGCCACTGCCGTCCAGCAGGCGGGTGACGGCTGCCTGTGTCGAATAGGTGCCGCTCAGCTCAGGGCTGGTCAGGCCTTGCGTGATCGACGGTTCGAATGACAGGGCAATGCCGGCGTCCACGGCAAAGTTCGAGAGCGTTGCACCGAGCGGGCCTGGGGCAATGTGGTAAGCACGCACCGCGACCGAATCCAATTGCACCGGCACCGCCGCTGAAGCCAGCGCGCACACGGACCAGGCCAGCAGCACGCTGAGTACTGCGCCGTGGACCATGGGTTTGAACGGACGGGCCGGACGCAGGGGCCGTGCTACGAGCATGAAAGGATGACCCAAAGGACAAGAGAAAAAGGCTGTTCCTACCTTTGCCAGCCGAGAGTGGAAAAAGTATCACCCGGCCACCGTTTATTTTGCGCACGGTCAGGCGGGAGACAAGGTCACCCAATAACCGCGCAAATGCCCGGTCACCAGCACGGGGTAAGTCTGCACCAGCATATTCAAGGTGCGATCGGTATCGCTGATCGGGAAAGCGCCGGAAACGCGCAGGTCGGCAATGGCCGGATCGCAGCGTATGAAGCCTCGGCGGTAGCGCGCCAGTTCAGCGACGAAGTCGGCCAGGCGCATCCTGTCGGCCATCAACATGCCTTGGGCCCATGAACCGGCGTAGCGGTCAGCCTGCGTCAGCGAACCAAACGTCTGCGCGGAAAAGTCGGTACGCTGCCCGGCATTGACGATCAGCGGGGCCGCCTGGCTGTTATCGGCCAGCGTCACTTTTACCGCGCCATCGAGTACCGCCAGGTGAGTGCGCGGGCTTGACTCACGTACAGTAAAGCGCGTGCCCAGGGCTTGCATGCGGCCTTGGCGGGTGCTGATCAGGAACGGCCGGGGCAGGGGGGGCGTGTCGACCGCGGTTTGCACCAGGATTTCGCCTTCGCGCAAGTGAATAAGCCGTTGGCGGTCGTCGAACACGACGTCGATGGCGGTATCGGTGTTCAGGGTGAGGTGCGAACCATCGGCCAGGGTAAGTTCGCGACGCTGGCCAACATCGGTGCGGTAGCCCGCTGACCATTGCTGCGATTGTGCCAGCTTCCAACCGCCCCAACTCACCGGCACCACCGCCAACAGGAGCGCCAGTTTGCCCAGCAGGGCGCGGCGTTCCGGGCTGTTCGGTCGATCGAGGGCCGACATCGCCAGGGAGGGTGGTAAACCGCCGAACTTGCTCTGCAGCAATGTTGCCCGTGACCACGCGCGGTTACGCTCGGGGGTGCTGATCTTCCAGCGTTCCCATTCGGCGCGTTCGTGGTCCGTCAGTTCGCGCTCGCTCAAGCGCATCAGCCACTCGGCGGCTTCTTCGAGTACCTGCGGGTCCAGCGGCGGCTCCTTGCGCAGACCGAGCATTCACTCCACCAGCATCAGGCATTGTACGAAAGCCTGTTTCATGTAGCGCTTGACGGTGATCAGCGATACACCCAGTTGCTCGGCGATGTCGTCGTACTTGAGGCCGTTGATCTGCGACAGCAGGAATGCGCGTTTGACCTGCGGCGCCAGGGTATCGAGCATGGCGTCGATTTCGTGCAGGGTTTCCAGCACCAGAAAGTGCGTCTCGGGCGACGGCGCTTCGTGGGCGGGCACATTCGCCAGTGCCTCCAGGTAGGCGCGTTCCAGTGCCTTGCGCTGGTACCAGTTGATCAGGATACCCTTGGCCACGCAGCTCAAGTACGCCCGTGGCTGGTCAATCACCGTGACCTGTGATGCCAGGATCCGGGTGAAGGTGTCCTGCGCCAAATCCGCCGCATCCATGGCGTTACCCAGCTTTCTCTTCAGCGTGGCATACAGCCAGCCGTGGTGCCCGCTGTACAGGGCCTCGATTGCGCGCAGACGGTTGGGGTGGTTGGCGGAGAGGGTTTCGCTCATGGCGGCAGGTTTTATGTTATTGAGAAGTATTCCCAATGCTAGTTGACTAAGCGACTGGAACGCAAGCGCGATCATCTTCGGTCAATCCGGCGCATGGCAGGCGCGTCAAGGCGTCAATCAACCCATCGATTTCAGCTTCGGTGCTGTAGTGTGAAGCGTCACGCATCAGCGCCGCGCCGGTGTTGTTGAAATGGATCAGGTGTTCGACAGCGGGTGTGTCGGCACGCATGCAGTTCCTTGTTCAGTTGCTGTCTGCAACAAGGCTGGAGCGCGTGGCCGCCGATCTGTACCGCAACGCCAGCATCGGCATCAGCGCTACCGCATAGGCCAGGCACACGAAAAGATAGGTGTATTGCAGGCCGTAGACCTGGTTGAGCAAGCCACCGATGGAGATGCCGGCAATCGAAGCGAATTGCGCGGTACTTTGGGCGATACCCAATACGTAGCCTTGGCGCGAGCTGTCGGCGGTTTTCGAGATCAACGCCATCAGCACGGGGGTGGTCGCGCCCAGCAGTACCCCCCAAACAAAGTAGGCGACGACAAATATGCCGGGATTGCGCGTAAATCCCGCCACGGCGGTTAACCCGATACAACCGACGACGATGTAGGTGATGCGCTGCAGCGTTTGTGCTTGAGACCGGTGCTCAAAGTAGCGCGACCAGGCGCTCGCCGAGAGGATGAAGCCCAGTGCCAGCAGGCCATAGCACAGGCCAACCACTGAGTGACTGACCTCGAATGTCGCGCTGACATACAGCGAGAACGAGGTCTGGGGCAGCATGCGCGCCAGCAGCAGAATCCCCATGACGCACAGCAGAGACAACTGCGGAAAGTCGCGCCATACCCTGCTGGTGCCCGAGGCAGGCGGGGCGGAAGTCGCCGCCGGTTTTTTGGGCACTGGGGGAACGTTCGGCAAGGTCACGGCGGCTATCAGGGTACACACGGCACAGAGTGCAGAGGCGACGATATTGATCCAGAAGAACGTCGCGTAATCGAGGATCAAGCCGCCAACGACCGCGCCCAGCAATGAGCCGACATTTGTCGATATCTGCAAAATCGCAAACAGCCGGGCCCGCCGTGACGGCGCTTCGATACTGACCCCATACGCTTGCGCAGGGGCGATATAGCCGGCAAACGCACCTTGCAGGAAACGCAGGACCAAGATGACCCAGATATCAGTGGAAAACGCCAACCCGAGCTGGGTCAAGGACAACCCTGCGAGTGCGCGGATCATCATCAATTTATGCCCGTGTCGATCACCGATACGCCCCCAGAACGCACTGGTCACCATGATGCCCAGCATCGGCCCGACGTACACGGCGATGCTGGCGAAGCTGAACACCGACTCCGAAGAGGCCAGCCCACGCAGGTGCACGGGCCAGAACGGCCCGCTCATTTCCATCGCGCCCATGGAGACCAGTTGGATCGCGAACAGAAGATAAATGAGGATTCTCACACTCGAACCCTGGATAACACCGGTTTGGGACATGAGACGGCCTCGGTGGTTGAACAGCTGCGAACGGGTTAGTCAGGGGGGGTTGTCAACGGTAGTTGGCGTCCTGCATCCAATGCATGTGCAGCGGCGCGATAGCGTCGACATGTACCGCGAGGAGGATGCCAGGCCGCACAGGCGGTTGTCAGGTGTAACCGCGCTCTTGCAGTAGCGGAGCGCATGTTCGGCTATCGCCAACATTGCGGATCAGCAGGCTGCGTTCGCTGGGTTTTCAAAAAAAACAGGTCGGGATGATACTTTTTCCCATGTCGACTGGCATTAAGAGTAATTCCTATTTCCCTCGTTGAAAGGATCCTCTTGTCATGCCTGTTGTCAGTCGACCCAGCGGTGAACGCGTGTTAACCCTTGCCATTCGGACCGCCCTGTTGAATTTCGTCATGGTCGCCGCGGGCGCCAATGCCTGGGCTGAGACGCAAGCGCCTGTCGCCACGGAGGCCGATACGCCCCCCCTGACCCTCGACACCACCACGATCGACGGCCGCTACAACGGCCCGACAGCGTTGCCCGAGGTGCTCGCCGGCGGGCAGGTGGCGCGTGGTGCACGCCTGGGCATGATGGGTAACAAAGACGTGATGGACACGCCTTTCAACGTCACCAGCTACACCGCCAAAACCCTCGCTGACCTGCAAACCGTGACCGCTGCCGATGCCCTGGAGCGCGACCCCTCGGTGCGCTCGACGGGGCAGACAGGCGGGATCGTCGACTCGTTCTTCATTCGCGGCTTTGCCATCGGCGAAGGCAACTTGGGTGAACTGGCCTACGACGGCGTTTATGGCGTAGCGCCTAACTATCGGGCGTTTACCGAATACGCCGAGCGCATCGAAGTGCTCAAGGGGCCGGGCGCCTTGATGTATGGCATCTCCCCCAACAGTGGGGTTGGTGGTGTCATCAATATCGTGCCTAAGCGGCCGCTGGAGGAGGACCTGACTCGTTTTACCGGCAGTTACGCCTCGGACTCCCAAGTGGGCGGGCACTTGGATATCAGTCGCCGGTTTGGTGAAGAAAACCAGTTTGGCGTACGTTTCAACGGCAGCCTTCAAGGCGGGGATACGGCCGTTGACAACCAGAGTCGCGACGTAGGGATCGGTGCGATTGCCCTGGATTACCGCGGTGAGCGGTTGCGCCTGAATCTCGACTACATCAGCCAGAAAGAGAGCTTTGAAGGCGCCTCGCGCCCCTTCACCGTCGCACCCGGTGTGCAGGTGCCTTCGGCCCCAGACGGCCGTACAAGCCTGCCGCAAAAGTGGGGTTGGTCAGACACCAAGGAGCAGTCGGCTTTGCTGGGCGGTGAATATGACTTGAGCGATTCACTCACGGTGTTCGCCCATGCGGGTGGGGGGCGCTCGGATGTGAAACGCATGTCCGACCAGGTGCCACGTATCCTCAATGATGCCGGCGACACCAGTAATATACCTGGCTACTACAAATTCAATGTTGATCGTTCCACCGCGGATATGGGGATCCGCGGGCTGTTTGCCACGGGCCCGGTGACCCATATCACCACGTTGATGGCCACCCGTTACCAGGATGAACTCTCGCGGGGCATCACTAACGGCACGGACATTCGCTCGAATATTTACCATCCGGTGGACACACCCAAGCAGTACATCAGCACCCCGAAGGTGCTGCGCATCTCCGAGTCGGAGTTGTCCGGCGTGGCGCTGACCGACACCCTGGGCTTTCTGGATGATCGCTTCCAACTGACCTTGGGCGTGCGCCGACAATACATCGAGTCGCGCAACTACAATGCTGCCGGCGCCGTCAGCTCCCGCTATAAAGACAATGCCACTACGCCTTTGGTCGGCGTGGTGGTCAAACCGTGGGACGATGTGTCTTTCTACTACAACTACGTGGAAGGCTTGAGCAAAGGCGACATTGCCCCAGGCACGGCGGACAACTCCGGGGAAACCTTCGCACCCTATAAGTCCAAGCAGCACGAGATTGGCGTGAAGTACGAGCACGCTACCTTCATGACCACCCTGGCACTGTTCCAGATAGAAAAGCCCAGCGGAGAGGTAGGCGCTAACAATCTGTTCTCGGTACAGGCAGAACAGCGTAACCGTGGCGTCGAGCTGAGCGTGTTCGGTGAGGTGGCGCCGGGCACGCGCTTGATGGGCGGTGTGACCTTCCTGGAGGGTGAGTTGACGGATTCGGCCACTGCCGCCAACCGCGGCAATAAACCGGTGGGAGTGCCGGATATCCAGGCCAACCTATGGGCAGAATATGACACCCCGTGGCTGGAAGGTTTTACCCTCACCGGCGGTGCGATCTATACCGACAGCCAGTACGTCAACCAGGCCAACACCCAAACGCTGGATGCCTGGACCCGTATTGATGCAGGCGCGCGCTATGCCACCAAAATCGAAGGGCGGCCGACGACTTTCCGCGCCACGGTACAGAACGTATTCGACCGTGAGTATTGGTCTGGCGTGGCCTCCTATGGTGCATTTTCGCCAGGGTATCCGCGCACTTTGCAACTCTCGGCTACCGTCGATTTTTGACGGGGGCCGGTACGCGGGACGCGCGGGGCGAGTTGGCCGCGGTCCCGACCCCACCCGGACTCACGACGCGCAGCAACGGCGCCGCTGCTGCGACTCGACTGTTACTGCGCTTGCAGTTGTGCCCATTAACGGCGCACCCCTTGAGCTATTTGGTAGCACCGCGCCTTGACCCCATGCGCCAGGCTGACGCGGGTTTTCCGGCGATTTCTGCCAAATCAATCACTTGACGCGTAACCGAAGAATTGGCACGCATCCTGCTTTTTTGTATTCGTGGATAATTGGATACAAAAATTCAAAAGGTGCTGTCCGATGCAATTTGCCTCCGCTTACGTTGACCGCCAGCCCCTCACCGCCGAGGAGGAGGCCTACAGTTTTCTGCTCAATGCCATTTGCAACGGCCGTTATCGCAAGGGTGATCGCCTGATTGCAGAGGACATTGCCACCGAGCTCGGGATGAGCCGCATGCCGGTACGCGAGGCTTTTCGCCGCCTGGACGCGCAGGGCCTGGTGACCCTGCGGCCCAACCGTGGCGCGGTCGTCAGCGGCGTGGATATCGATGAATTGCACGAAGTGTTTGAAATGCGCAGCGCCCTCGAAGGCCTGGCGGTGCGCGTTGCCACCAGCCGTATCGGCGAACGCCAACTGGCGGCGCTGGAGCGCCTGCTGGACGAGATGGACGATTACCGCGACGACAGCGCCGAGTGGGTCAGCCGCCACCGTGCCTTCCATGAATTGCTCTGCAGCCTCAGCGGGCGTCCGCGCTTGATGAAGCAGATCTCGGCGCTGTACTCGCTGGTCGAGGCGCCTATGCGGTTGTGGTTGCAACACGGTGACAAACCGCTCAGCGCACGCCAGGAGCACGCGGTGATCCTCGATGCCATCCGTGCCGGGGATGCCGCCCGTGCCGAAGCGGTGGTGCGCGAACACATCGAAGGCACCGTGCCGGCGCTGATTCAATTCCTGCAATCGGAAAAATAGAAGCGGGCCCAAGCCCGACTGTGTTTTGACATTGAGTCCTGCCCCCGTTGTTCAACGAACTGGAGTGTCTGGTCATGCATAAACGCCGCGCCTTGCTGGTGGCTGTAACCCTGGGTCTCTGCACGCAAGGGGCGTTTGCCGCGCCCCAGGTGCCGGAGCGCCTGCAGAAAGTCGATAAGCTCACGTATTGCTCGGGGATGGATTCACCGCCCCTGGTGTCCTTCGACGAAAACCAGAAACCGCGCGGGCTCACCGTCGACCTGGGCCTGGAAATTGCCAAGCGCCTGGGTGACAAGCCGGTGCAGTGGCGGGTGATTCCGTTCTCCGGGCTGGTCCCGGCGCTGCTCGCCCAGCAGTGCGACATGATCGTCGACCAGCTGTTCGACAAGCCTGAGCGGCGGCAGGTCATCGACATCGTCAACTACATGTATTCCAGCCAGTCGGTGGTGGTCCCCAAGGGCAACCCCAAGGGCATCAAGGCGCTGGATGACTTGTCCGGGCACAAAGTGGCCGTGCTCAACGGCTCCACCATCAAGACCCTGCTCGATACCCAGAATGAAAGCCTGACCAAGGCCGGCAAGCCACCGATGAAGCTGGTGGTCTACAACACCGACACCGATGCATTCCAGGCGCTGCGCATCAACCAGGTCGACGCCTACGGCACCACCGTGGAGACCGCCGGTTACTACGCGGCGATGGCGCCGGAGCTGTTCCAGGAGGGCGTGCCGGCTTTCAGTCGCATCCTCACCGGCCTGGGGATTCGCAAGGATGACCCGCAACTGACCGCCGCCGTTCAGCAGGTGATCAGTGATATGCGCAGTGACGGCAGCTATGGGCAATTGCTGAACAAATGGCATGTCAGCAGCGACACACTCGACTGAGGTTTGCCAGCGATGAATTTCAATTGGGATGTGTTCTGGCAGTACCTGTTGCAGCCGAGCGGGGTGTACCTCACCGGGCTCTGGCTGACCTGCCTGATCAGCGTGCTGGCGATGGCGCTCGGTTGTGTCCTGGGGCTGGCGGCCGCGCTGCTGCGCTTGTCGAAAAACCCGCTGTTGCACCTGCCGGTGCGTTTTTATGTGTGGTTGATGCGCGGTACGCCGTTGCTGGTGCAGATCGTCTTTCTCTACACGGCCTTGGCGGCGGGCGGCATCTTCCGATTTGAGGACATTGCGCTGTTCGGCCTGGTCGTGCCCGGTAATATCCAGGCGGCGATCATTGCCCTGGGCCTCAATGAAGGGGCGTACATGGCCGAGATCATCCGCGCCGGCATCGGTGCGGTGGACAAGGGCCAGTATGAAGCCGGGCGCTCCCTGGGCATGCCGTTCGCCAAGCTGATGCGCCGCATCGTGTTGCCTCAGGCGTTCCGGGTGATCGTGCCGCCGCTGGGCAACGAGTTCAATGTGATGCTCAAGAACACCACCCTGGTCAGTGTGATTGGCGTGCAAGAGTTGCTGCTCAGCACCCAGATGATCACCTCGGCGACCTTTCGCGTATTCGAGCTGTATCTGGTGGTCGCGCTCTACTTCTTGACGCTGACGACCCTGTGGGGCTTTTTCCAGCGCTGGCTGGAGACGCGTTTCAGCCAGTCCGATCGGCCTGCCGCACCGCCGCCGGCATCCAGCCGCATGTTCGGCCGCAGCACCCTGAAATTGCTGAGGGGACGTTAACCATGGCGCACCAAAGTGAAGAACTGATCATCGAAGCCCTGGATATCCACAAATCGTTCGGCACGCTGCAGATTCTCAAGGGGATTTCGCTGCAGGTGCGACGCGGCGAGGTGGTGGTGCTGATTGGCGCCTCCGGTTCCGGCAAGACCACTTTTATCCGCTGCATCAACCTGCTGGAAGACATCCAGGCTGGACGCATCCGCGTCAACGGCCGCGCCATGGGTTATCGCGAGCGCAGCGACGGCAGCCTGGTGCGCGATTCGGAGCGCAACATTGCCCGGCAACGTCGCGACATCGGCATGGTGTTCCAGCGCTTCAACCTGTTCCCCCATATGACTGCCCTGGAAAACATCATCGAAGCCCCGATCCAGGTGCTCGGCGTACCGCGTGCCGAGGCGCTGGAACAGGCTCATGGCTTGCTGGCACGGGTCGGGCTGGCGGACAAGGCCAGCCATTACCCATCGATGCTTTCCGGTGGCCAGCAGCAACGGGTCGCGATTGCCCGTGCCCTGGCAATGAAACCCCAGGCCATGTTGTTCGACGAACCCACCAGCGCGCTCGACCCGGAAACCGTCGGCGAAGTCCTGCAGGTCATGAAGACGCTGGCCGAAGAGGGCATGACCATGGTGGTGGTCACCCATGAAATGGGCTTTGCCCGTGAAGTGGCCGACCGTGTGGTGGTGCTCGATCAGGGGGAGCTCATCGAACAAGGCCCGCCGGAGCAGATTTTCAGCCACCCCAGCCACCCGCGTACCCGGGCCTTTCTCAGCCGCGTGTTATGACCCTTGCAAGGAAAATCACCATGCGTTTATCGCGTTTGTTTGCTGCTCTGTGCTGTGCCGCCCTTGTCCCCGTGACCCAGGCCGCCGAGTCGGTGGTGAAGGTCTATAACTGGTCCGATTACATCGGCCCCGACACCGTGAAGAACTTTGAGAAAGACAGCGGCATCAAGGTGCAGTACGACATTTTCGACACCAACGAAATGCTCGAAGCCAAGTTGCTTTCCGGGCACTCGGGGTATGACGTGGTCGTGCCGTCCAGCCAGTTCCTGTCCAAGCAGATTCGCGCCGGCGCCTACCAGCCGCTGCAACGCGCGCTGCTGGATAACTGGAAGCACCTCGACCCGCGCCTGATGCAACGCCTGGAAGCCGCCGACCCCGGCAACCGCTACGCCGTGCCGTATATGTGGGGCACCGTGGGCATCGGCTACAACGCAGAAAAAGTGCGCGCCGTGCTGGGCAAGGACGTGGTGCTGGACTCGTGGTCGATGGTCTTCGAGCCTGGCAACCTGGCCAAGCTGAAAAGTTGCGGCGTGGCCTTCCTCGATGCGCCGGTGAAGATCATTCCCCAGGTCATGCTCTACCTGGGCCTGGACCCCAACAGCGTCAAGCCCGACGACTACAAGCAAGCCTCCAAACGCCTGATGGCGCTGCGGCCGTCGGTGACCTACTTCAACTCGTCGAAATACACCGCTGACCTGGCCAACGGCGATATCTGCGTGGCCGTCGGTTATTCCGGCGACGTGATGCAGGCTCAGAGCCGGGCCAAGGACGCCGGTAAAAATATCGACATTCGCTACCTGATGCCCAAGGAAGGCGTGAACCTGTGGTTCGACATGCTGGCGATTCCCAAGGACGCCGGTAACACAGCCAATGCCCACGCCCTGATCAACTACCTGCTGCGTCCCGACGTGATCGCGCCGATCAGCGACTACGTCGGCTACGCCAACCCGAACAAGGACGCCACGCCGCTGATGGACCCCAAGGTCAGCGGTAACCCGGGGATCTACCCCGGCGATGACGTCATCAGCCACACCTTTGTCTCCGCCGACCTGCCGGAAAACATCCAGCGCCTGATGACCCGGGAATGGAACCGGATCAAATCCGGCCAATAAATCGAAGAGCCTTTGCTATGTTGAAATTTTCAGCTCACGAGTACCCCTATCCATCGCAACGCCAGTGCGTGTTCGCGCGTCGCGGCATGGTCGCCGCATCCCAGCCCCTGGCCGCCCAGGCGGGTATCGAGATCATGCAAAAGGGCGGCAATGCCATCGACGCGGCGATTGCCACGGCGGCGGCGCTCACGGTGGTGGAGCCCACCGGCTGCGGCCTGGGCGGCGATGCCTTTGCCTTGGTGTGGTGCAAGGGCCAGTTGCACGGCCTGAACGGCAACGGCCACGCGCCGGCCGCCTTGAGTATCGACGCGGTCAAGGCCGCGGGGCACGATCGGATGCCGCTGTACGGCTGGACCCCGGTCACCGTGCCCGGCTGCCCGTCGGCCTGGGCGGAGCTGTCGCAACGCTTCGGCAAGCTGCCGTTTGCCGAGCTGCTGCAACCGGCCATCAGCCTGGCGCGTGATGGTTTCCCGCTGTCGCCGGTGGTTGCCCATCAATGGCAGATCGCGCTGGATGAATTCACCCCCCATCGCGACCCGGTGCTGGACGCCTGGTTCGATACCTTCCTGATCGACGGCCGCGCGCCTCGGGCAGGGGAGATCTTCCGCAACCCGGCCCAGGCGCGCACCCTGGAAGAACTCGCCACCAGCCGTTGCGAAAGCCTGTATCGCGGCGCCCTGGCCGCACGCCTGGATGCCCATTCGCGGGCCAGCGGTGGCTACTTGCGCGCCAGTGATCTCAAGGATTACCGCGCGCAGTGGGTGGACCCGATCCACATCAACTACCGTGGCGTGGACGTGTGGGAAATCCCACCGAGCGGCCAGGGCATGGTGGCGCTGATGGCGCTGAAAATCCTCGAAGGCTTCACCTTTGATCACCGCGACAGCCAACAGACCTGGCACCGCCAGCTCGAGGCGATGAAGCTCGCCTACAGCGACGGCCTGCACTACATCACCGACCCTCTGCATATGCGCGTGGCAGTCGCCGACCTGCTCAGCGACGACTACAGCACGCGCCGCCGCGCGCAGATCGGCGAACAGGCACAGCCGCCCAAACCCGGTGACCCGCACGCCAGCGGCACGGTGTACCTGGCCACGGCGGACGCTGAAGGCAATATGGTCTCGTTCATCCAGAGCAACTACCACGGCTTCGGCTCCGGCGTGGTGCTGCCCGACAGTGGCATTGCGCTGCAGAACCGTGGGCAGGAATTCAGCCTCGACCCGACCCACGCCAACTGCCTGGCCGCGGGCAAGAAAACCTTCCACACCATCATCCCCGGCTTCCTCACCAAGGATGGCCAAGCCCTTGGCCCGTTCGGCGTGATGGGCGGCTATATGCAGCCCCAGGGCCACGTGCAGATGGTGATGAACCTGGTGGACTTCGGCCTCAACCCCCAGGCCGCGCTGGATGCGCCACGCTGGCAATGGCTGGGCGACATGAAGGTCGGCATCGAGCAGGGCGCCTCCCGTGACCTGGCCAATGCCCTGGCCCGGCGTGGGCATGACGTGCAGATCGCCAGCGACCTGACCGACTACGGGCGTGGGCAAATCATCCTGCGCGACCCGGTCAGCGGGGTGCTCTGCGCAGGCACTGAACCGCGGGCGGACTCCCATATTGCCGTGTGGTAACCGCCTGGCGCAGCCCTCGTCTGAGCATGTCACGGCGACTCGTAGCGGGTCGTCGAGGCTTTCCTATGGCACGGGCTTTCGGCCCAGATTGCCCGGCAGCGGCATCCTCCGCAGCCGGCAATCCGCTGGGATTCAAAGGCGGTGGAATTAGCGTTTCTTGATAAAAAGTTTTATTGACTAAAATAAAATATCGGGTAATTATTTCCCTGCATCTGCTTTCATGCAGAGTCATCTTCAGGGTTATCCCGATGAGTCATACACCCCCGTCTTTTCTTGCGACTCTTTACATCGAGGCCACTGAGTCGCCCTCGGCCAATCGCATCACCCCCCAGCTGATGCAGGGCTTCCCCGCCGAACCCAAACACCGAGTCACGTGGCACAACTGGATGCGCGCACCCTTCAGCCAGTGGGGCTTCCGTCATCTGGCGCGGCTGCGTCCCACCATCGATGTGGCGGCGGGTCCAGGGCCTGCCGGTCAGCTCAAGGAAGCGCCCAACGCGCTGGATCAGCTGTGTTTCGACAGCGAATGCGGGTTGAGCATCAGTGTTATCGAACACCTTGTCGCCAGCCAGACCGACGCCTTTCTGGTGCTGCAGGGCGACACGGTGTTGTTCGAGCGCTACTTCAACGGTCAGCGTGCGGATGACCGGCACATCATGTTCTCGGTGACCAAGTCGCTGATCGGCACCCTTGGTGAACAGCTGGTTTCCAACGGCACGCTCAAGCCCGAGCTGTCCGTCGCGTACTACGTGCCTGAGCTGGTGGGCAGTGCGTTTGGCGATGCCACGGTGCGTCAGTTGTTCGATATGGCGGTGGGCATCGACTACAGCGAGGTGTATGACGACCCCAGCTCTGAGAGCTCGCAGTATGGTTATGCCTGCGGCTTTCAACCGGCACCGGCGCAGTACGCCCAGTTCGACTCGTTGTACCAGTACTTGCCGTCTCTCAAGAAGCGCGGCAGCCACGGTGGTTTTTTCCATTACGTGACCGCAACCACCGAAGCCTTGGCATGGGTCATGGAACGTGCCTCGGGCAAGGCCTGCAGTCAGATGCTGGAAGAGATCTGGGTTCGCCTGGGATGCGACCGCGATGGTTATTTCATGGCCGATCCCTGGGGCCGTAACGTGGCCGGGGCGGGCTTCAGCGCAACCTTGAGAGACATGGCACGTTTCGGCCGCCTGCTGGCCAACGACGGTCACCAGGACGGCGTTGAGCTGCTGTCGCCCGAGACCGTGGCCCGTATCGCCGCCGGCGCTGATCCTTCGGTCTACGCGCAAAATGCCGAGTTCTCGAGCTGGACGCCGGGTGCGTCCTATCGCAGCCAGTGGTACGTGTTCAACGACCACAGCCAAGCCCTGATGGCTGGGGGCATCCACGGCCAATACCTGTTTATCGACAAGCCGTCCGGCGTGGTGATCGTCAAGCAATCGTCGCTCACCGATGCGGTCAGCCCGTTCGATAACGACAGCGTGCGCATGCTGCGCGCGATCGCCGCGCAACTGAGTCACTGACCCACGCCTAAAAAATAAGAGTTTTGCGTTCTATTCACCTGGCTTGCCCAGGTGTTGGCGGCGCTCTGCGTCGCCATTGACTGCCCTGTAACAACAATAATTCCACAGGAGCTTCTTATGGTTTTCACCAAGCGTTTTTCCCGAGCGCTGTTAGCGCTCGGCTTACCCCTGACCAGTCATGTCGCGTTGGCGGGCTACACCTTTGAGGACGGCGATCTCAAGGGTGAAGTCAATCTCACGGTGGGCGGGGCGACGCTGTTTACCCGTGGCGTCAACTTCGGCAGCGGCCAGGTCGATGCGCGCAACGGCAAAAACGGCGGCGCCAGGATCAACTGGCAAGAGGTCTACGTAAAACCCGGGGTCAAACTCGAGTATGCGCTGCAACCGGACTTCAGCCTGCTGGCGGGCGGTTCCCTGGTGGGCGCGAGCACGTTTGGCGATGGCGATGCGGGGGGCTTCAGCCGTAGCTCCGACGGCAGGGTCGCCGCCGAAGAACTCTACGGCGGTTTCCGCGCCGGCGAATGGAAGTTCACCGCCGGCCGCCAGAACTACATGATCGGTACGGGGTTCATCGTCATGGACGGTAACCTCGACCAATACAAGGATGGCGCCTACTGGCTCGGCCCGCGAACCGCGTTCAAGGATTCGGCGATCCTCGCCTGGGATCATGGCGCGCTGAAGTCCCAGGCCTTCACCTTGCGCACCGATGATGACTTGGGCGATTTCCGCATGACCGGCGTCAACCTCGATTACAACCTCGATGACCAGGTGACGCTCGGCGCCATGGCCATGAAGGTCAATGCCCTTGGCCCCAGGGGCAGCACGCTCCCGCGCCGTCGGGACGGCATGCAGGTGTACAACCTGCGGGCGCTCAACGCCAAGGTGCCCGGCGTACAGGCGCTGACGCTGAATGCCGAGTACGCGCTGGAGCGCGGCAGCGGCGAGGGGGTCGACTACGATGCCAACGCCTGGTACGCCCAGGCCGACTACGCCTTCAGCACCGTGCCGCTGACGCCGATCCTCGGCTACCGTTACGCGAGCTTTTCCGGCGACGACAACCTCACCGACAACCGGCAAAAAGCCTGGGACCCACTGAGCAAAGGCTTCGTCGACTGGAGCACCTGGCTGGTCGGGGACGTGGTCGGCAACTACCTGCTGTTCAACAGCAACGAAAACGTCCAGCAGTTCTCCCTCAAGACCCACCTCAACGAAACCCTGACCCTCGGCGCGATCCACTACCAGTTCTGGCTGGACGAGAAAAACTACATGGGCGCACCGGTCAGCGATCGGCGCTTTGCTGACGAAAGTGTGGTTTTCCTCGACTGGACGCCCACGCCGTCGTTCTATACGTCGCTGTCCTACAACTGGGTCAAGCCACTGGCCGCCGCCAAACAGGTATTCGGCGATGACCAGACGTTCAGTGCGCTGGAACTGTATTTCACCTATCGCTATTAAGTGCCGCGAGCCATCGTGGCCGCGCTGGAGTGTTTGGATCATGAACAGGTTTTTGCGTAATACCTTGCTGGGCACTGTCACTTCGTTGCTGATCAGTGGTTTTTGCCTGGCTGAAGAGCGGACGGTACGGATCTACAATTGGATCGAATACCTGCCGCCCGAAGTGCTCAAGAGCTTCCAGGACGAAACCGGCATTCGTCCGATTTACGATGTGTTCGACAGTTCCGAAACCATGGAGTCCAAGCTGCTGACGGGCAACTCCGGGTATGACGTGGTGTTCCCCGGCACCGCCAACCTGGGGCACTTGATCACCGCCGGAGCGGTGCAGCCACTGGACCGCAAGCAGTTGCCGAACTGGCAGCACCTGGACCCGCAGTTCATGCAATCCCTGGAAGCTGTGGGTGACAACGGCAACCGCTACGCCGCGCCTTACCTGTGGGGCACCACATTGATCGGCTACAACGTCGACAAGGTGCGCAAAGCCCTGGGCCCCGACGTGCAGATGAACAGTTGGGACATCATCTTCAACGAAGAAAACCTCGCCAAGCTCGCCAGCTGCGGGGTCGGCTTCCTCGACGCCGGCAACGAGATCCTGCCGATTGCCTTGCACTACAAGGGCCTCGACCCCAATAGCCAGAAGCGCGAGGACTATGTGCAGGCTCAGGCCGCAATGATGAAGATTCGCCCTTACATCACCTACTTCAACTCGTCGCGCTACGGCATGGACCTGGCCAACGGTGATATCTGTGTGGGCGTGGGCTGGTCCGGCGGTGTCGCGCTGGCCAAGCAATTGGCGGATGCCGCTGGCAAGGGCGTCAAGGTCGAAATGGCATTGCCGAGGGAAGGCGCGCCGATGTGGTCGGATGTGATGATGATCCCGGCCAACGCGCCCGACCTTGCAGAGGCTCATGTGTTCATCAATTACATCCTGCGCCCGGACGTGATTGCGCGCATCAGCAACAAAATCGGCTATCCCAACCCGAACAAGGACGCCACCGCGCTGGTGGACGCCAGCATCCGTAACAACCCCAACATGTATGTGCCGGAGCCCGCGCGCAAGACCCTGTTCGCCCTGGAGCCGATCCCGGCTGCGGTGGAACGCATCCGTACCCGCACCTGGACCGCCATCAAGAGCAACCGCTGATCAGTGTGGCCCGGTGCGTGCGCGCCGGGCTTGGAGCTTGCCATGACTGAACGGATGGACATTGCCCCCAACTTGCAGCGGGTGCTGACCCTTCGCGTCGCGATAGGGCCGGGTGTGATGCTGGGCGACAGCATTGAAGGCCTGCGCTGCAATTACCCGATTGTGGGCGGGGATTTCGACGGGGTCGGCATCAGCGGCCAGGTCCTGGTGGGCGGAGAAGATTGCTTTCTTTTGCGCCCGGATGGCGTCGGTCAACTGGATGCCCGCTACAGCTTGAGGACCGACGAAGGTGAGGTGATCAACATCCGTAACCTGGGGGTGCTGAGCATGACCGAGTATGGGCGCCAGTTGGAGCGCGACGGCCAATGGCCGATTCCTGAGACGGAGTACCGCTGCACCTGCACGCCGGTGTTCCAGGTGCCCAAGGGGCGGCTGGACTGGCTCACCCGTTCAAGTTTTATCGGCCTGGTGCATTACCCGGGCGCCGACCAGGTGGTGATTCGTTGCTATCGCTTTTACTGAGCCCCGACCCTGAAAGCTTTCAGGCCTGCATTCCGTAGAACAGCAACTCGGTGATACGCCGGACCTGGGTAGAGTGCGCGTCGATATCCGGGTGTTCCTGGTTCACCAGCCGGAACAGTTGCAGGTGCGAATAGTCGTTCAGCAGGAACGCGGCCAACTCCACATCGAGTTGCGGGCGCAGCTTGCCGGCCCGTTGCAGTTCGCGCAGCAGCTCGCTGATTTCGGCCCTGAGCGCATCGTTCATGGCCCGATAACCTTCGGGCAGTTCATTGCTGCCACCGAACAGGATCAATGGCAGCAGTTCGCGCCACAGGCTGGGGTGCATGACTTCCAAGGCATAACCCGTCAGCAGCCGTTCCAGGTAGCACAGCGCCTCGACCGGATCCTCTATTTCCCGGATCAGGCTGCGCGTGTCAGTGATGGCGCGTTGATCGGCGTGGTGCAGGATTTCCAGGATGATTTCCTGCTTGTTGCCGAAGTACTTGAACACCGTGGGCGGCGACACCCCGGCCTGGCTGGCGATCTGTTCGATGGTGGTGTTCTGGAAACCCTGGCGCTCGAACAGTTCGATCGCCGCCTTGCTAATGGCTTGCCGGCGTTCGGCTTTCTGACGTTCACGCAGTCCGCTCACGGGAGGTCCTTGTCACGAGTAAAAAGAGGGGCACCAGGCGCTTGTCGGCCCGGTATCCCTGCAAAATACTTAATTGGGTAAAGCTTTTAAAGCTCTAATTGCCATTCAAGGCGCCTGCCGCCGATGTTTCTTCAGGCGGTAGGCAAATTGCGCCCGGCTCAGTCCCACGAGCCTGGCCGCAGCGGCCAGGTTGCCTGAGTTCTGTTGCAGCGCCTCATTGATCAGGCGCGATTCCAGGCCCTCGATGGAAAACCCCTGTTCCAGTTGGCCAAGCGTATCCAACAGTGCAGGGCGGGGCACTTGCCCGGTGTTTGACAGGCTGCCGTGATCGTCCAGGCCGTAGGGATCGGCCGGCATTGGTTCGTTGCGAAACAGGTGCACCAGGTCGATGGCCTGGCCTTCGTTACTGGCGATCAGGCCGCGCTCGATCAGGTTTTGCAGCTCGCGCACATTGCCCGCGAAGTCGTAGCGCAGCAACACCTTCAGGGCGCGCATGGTCAGGCCCACGGGGGTGCGCGCATATTCCTGGCAGAAGCGCGTCAGGAACGCGTTGATCAACAGCGGGATGTCGTCGCGGCGTTCCCGCAGGGGCGGCAGGGCGATGGGGTAGACATTCAGCCGGTAGAACAGGTCTTCGCGAAACGTGCCGTCAGCGACGGCTTTGCGCAGGTCCAGGTTGGTAGCGGCGACCACCCGCACATCCACCTTGATGCCGCGCACGCCGCCGACCCGTTCGATCTCGCGCTCCTGCAAGGCCCGCAGCAGTTTGCTTTGCCCGGTCAGGCTGAGGCTGGTGATTTCATCCAGAAACAGTGTCCCGCCCTGGGCTCGCTCGAAACGTCCGGGACGTGAGTGTGTCGCGCCGGTATACGCCCCACGTTCGACACCGAAGAGTTCGGCTTCGATCAGGTTATCCGGGATGGCCGCGCAATTGAGCGCCACGAACGGGCTGTCACGGCGACAGCTGAGCTGGTGCAACTGGCGTGCGAACATCTCCTTACCCACCCCTGACTCACCGCTGATCAGCACGGTGGCGGGCGTCAGCGCGACGCGCTGCAGGGCCTGCATCGCGGCATTGAACGCGGCACTGGCGCCCACCAACGGCGGTGGCTGGCTGCCGCTGGCACGGTTGCCCATTGCGCTATCGAGCGTAGGGGCGGCGGCGGGGCGGCTGACGGTCTGGGACACATTCAGGTAGCGCAGGTCCTGCTCGACGTCGCCCCATTGCTCGGCCGTCTTGCCGATCACCCGGCAACTTCGGTGGCCCATGCCGCGGCACTCCACTTCGCGGAAAATCACCATTTGCCCGAAAAGGCCACTGACGAAACCGATGGCATAGCCCGTTTCTGTCCAGCACACCGGATCCTGACCGATGCCATAGGCACCTACATGTTCGTCGGCTTCGCACGAGTGGTGCCAGAGAAATTCGCCTTCGTAGAAGCCTGAGTCGGCGTCGAACTTGAAGTGCAGGGGCTCGACCTTGGTCATGCCTTCCAGGGTGTGCAGATGTGTGCCGGCGCGAAACACGGCTGCGGCATCCGCCTGTGGCCAGCGTTCGCGGATCAGCCGGGCATCCCGCGCACCGGACGCGTAGCCGGCACGGGTGAACAGGCCGCGCGCCTGTTCCAGCCCCAGGCGCTCGATGACCTCCCTGCGCAGGGCGCCAAACGACGAGCTGTGCAGCAACAACATACGTTGATCGTTGAGCCAGATCCGCCCGTCTTCGGGAGAAAAGAACAGGCAGTCGGTCAGTTCCGCCGGCGTCGGTGAACTGCTGTCGCTGAGTTGGCGGCTATCGCCCCTCGGATGGTAAGACGCGGTGGCCACCCGGTCGTCGGGCAGCGCGCTGTGGGGATTAGTCATTGTTATGCCCCTGCAAAGCGAGTGAACGATATGAGCAACTGCGAAGATAGTTATTAAACATAACCTTATCAATTGAACAAGTGCCAGCGGCCTGGTTTTTACCGCCGCGCTGCGGGGTGTCCATGGGCCGTGCGTGGCAACCCTTGGTCCAGAGCCTTCGGCGCGTTATGTCAGCGCCAGGGTGTGCAAGCGGCACAGCCTTTGCTCAAGGCTTGATGCGGCGTTTGCACAGTGTGCAGGCGATGACAATTACAAGAACCGGGAGTTGCCATGTCAGTGTCTGAAACCACCCATTTTCTACAGCGGGCCCTTGAGTCCGAATGCCTGTTCAACGGCGATTGGAGACCCGCTTCGGGAGCCCTGAGCGCGGTGATCGAACCGGCCACCGGCGAGCCGTTGATGCAGTGCGCCATGGCCAACCCGGCCGATATCGCCATCGCTTGCCGGAGTGCGGCCCTGGCGCAGCCGGCATGGGCCGCCCTCGGCCCACGGGAACGCGCCGAGGTGTTTCGCAAGGCGGCGGACCTGGCTCAGCAGGCCTTTGCCGAACTGGCGCTGTACGTCGCGCGGGAAACCGGCGGCGCGCTGTTCAAGGGCGAACACGAGGTGCGCGAGGCCATTGTGCTGCTGCATCAGGCGGCGGGGCTGTTGTCCCAACCCCATGGGCTGGTGCTGCCCAGTGCGGCCGGTCGCCTGTCTTACGCCCGGCGTCAGCCCCATGGCGTGGTCGGGGTGATTTCACCGTTCAATTTCCCCCTGGTGCTGTCGCTGCGCTCGGTGGCGCCGGCCCTGGCTGCGGGGAATGCGGTGGTGCTCAAGCCCGATCCACAGACGCCGGTCAGCGGTGGTTTTATCATCGCCCGGCTGTTTGAAGAGGCGGGTTTGCCCAAGGGGCTGTTGCACGTATTGCCCGGTGCCGCGCCGGCGGGTGAAGCGCTGTGCCGCGACCCGAATGTGCGGATGATCGCGTTCACCGGTTCCACGGCGGCCGGGCGCAAAGTCGCCGAGGTGGCCGGGCGGCATCTGAAAAAGGTCGCGCTGGAACTGGGCGGCAAAAACCCCCTGATCGTTCTTGAAGACGCTGATCTGGACCTGGCCGCGAGCAACGCAGCCTGGGGCGCCTGGCTGCACCAGGGGCAGATCTGCATGGCGACCGGCTTGATTCTCGCCCATGAATCCATCGCCGAACGCCTCACGCGCAAGTTGGTGGACAAGGCCCGGGCACTGACCGTGGGCAATGCCGCGCGAGGTGAAGCCGCACTCGGTCCGTTGATCAATCAACGGCAATTGCAGCGCGTGCACGAGATTGTCAGCGACAGCCTGCAGGCCGGCGCGCGGTTGGAGGCGGGCGGCGAATACGACCGGTTGTTCTACCAGCCCACCGTACTCAGTGGTGTGCGTCCAGGCATGCGCGCCTTCGAGGATGAAATTTTCGGCCCGGTGGCGACGGTCGTCAGTTTTACCACCGACGAGGAGGCCATCGAACTGGCCAACCGCACCGAGTACGGCCTCTCGGCGGCCATCATCTCGCCGTCGGTCGGGCGCGCCATGGCCATCGGCGAGCGGCTCGACTGCGGCCTGCTGCACATCAACGACCAGACCGTGGCCGACGAATGCATCAACCCTTTCGGTGGGCGCGGTGCCTCCGGCAATGGCGGCAGCGTGGGCGGGCCGGCCGACTGGGACGAATACAGCCAGTGGCAATGGGTCACGGTGAAAAATACGCCGCCGACCTATCCCTTCTAAGCCCCGGCCCATGGGGTTGAAACACGCATGCCTATACAAAAACAAGAGGGCTTGAACATGAACCTGCACAACAAAACCTTGATCGTCACCGGTGTCGCTTCCGGCATTGGCGCCGAGCTGGCACGGCTCGCGCGTTTCCAGGGGGCGACGGTGATCGGTGTCGATCGCCATGCACCGCAACTGACCCTGGATGGCTTCTTCCAGGCCGACCTGGGCGATCCGGCCAGCATCGATGCGCTGGTGACGCGCCTGCCGGCGCGCGTCGATGGGCTGTGCAACATCGCCGGCGTGCCCGGTACGGCGCCGGTGCAAACGGTGGCCGAGGTCAATTACCTGGGGTTGCGGCATCTCACCCAAACGCTGCTGCCACGCATGCCGGCGGGCGGCAGCATCGTCAATGTCGCCTCGGTCCTCGGTGCGCAATGGCCGCAACGCCTGGAACTGCACAAGGCCCTGGCCGCGACGCACAGCTTCGAGGCCGGGCAGCAGTGGCTGGCGGCCAATCCGGTGGAGCAGGCCAGCTGTTACCAGTACTTCAAGGAAGCGCTGATCGTGTGGAGCTTCCAGCAATCCCAGGGCTGGTTTCGTGATCACTCGGTACGTATCAACTGCGTCGCGCCGGGGCCGGTGTTCACCCCGATTCTCGGCGATTTCGTCAGCATGCTCGGGCCGGAGCGGGTGGCCGCGGACAACCAGCGCATGACCCGCCCGGCCCTGGCCGATGAGGTGGCCGCGGTGATCGCCTTCCTCTGCTCGGACGCTGCGCGCTGGGTCAACGGGGTCAACCTGCCGGTGGATGGTGGGTTGGCGGCGACCTACGTGTAAAGGTTGTAACGGCGGTAAACCCCGGTGCGGATCCACCGTGCCGGGGGTCTTGAACAACAACAAAAATACAGGACATACAAGATGCTCAAGCCTATCTTGCGGGCGGTTGCGGCCATGACTTTTGTCGCACTGACATCGACTGCACACGCTTACGATTTGCCCGGACTCAACCTGGGCAGCACCAGTTTCTACGACGGCTCACCTGCGCCGGCCGGCCCGGGCTGGTACCTGGAGGAATACCTGACGTACTCCCGGGCCAGCCGCTTCAATGATGCCAACGGCCACAAGCTGGCATTGCCCAAGCAGGACCTGGAGGTGGTGGCGCCTACCACCCAGATCATCTACCTCGGCCAACCCCTGGCCAATGGTGCGATGCCGGGGTTCACCCTGATCAACACCTCCCTGGCCCACGTGGATGTCGACGATGGGTTGAACAATGCGGCGCTGAGTTCGCGGGCTGGCTTTGGTGATGTGATTGTGGGGCCCTTCCTGCAACTGCCGACCCTGAGCCGCGCCGATGGCAGCCCACTGCTGACCCAACGTGTCGAAGCCGATATCTCGGTGCCGGTGGGGGCCTATGACCGCAAGCGCTCGATCAACCCCGGCAGCAATTTCTGGTCATTCAACCCGTATTACGCGGCGACGTACTGGTTCAACCCGCAGTGGTCGGCGAGCGGGCGTTTCATGTACCTGTGGAATGGCAAGAATGATGACCCGCAGGCCGGCTTTGGGGATGTTTCCGATACCCAGGCCGGCCAGGCGTTGCATGCCAACCTGACGCTGCAATATGCCTTGAGCCAGCAACTGAGCGTGGGGGTGAACGGCTACTGGTTGAAGCAGATCACCGACACCAAGGTCGATGGGCACGCCGTGAGCGGGCGTCGGGAGAAGGTCTGGGCCGTGGGCCCAGGCCTGGTCTATGCCTTCAACAAGGAGAACGTGCTATCGGTGAACGCTTACTTCGAGCAGCAGGCTGAGAACCGTACGCAGGGCAACAAGCTGGTGCTCAACTGGCTGCACAAGTTCTAGGCCTTGGTGTGCCCGGCCGCTGCCGGGGTGGGCAGGTTCAGTGGCGCCGTACGCACCATCACACTGATGATGGTCAGTGCGGCGATCACTACGCCGGGGGAGGTCGCCAGCAGTACCCCGGCGGTGCCGGCGCCAGCGGCGAGCAGTTGCCCGGCCGCCAGCGGCCCGGCTACCGAACCCAGGCGGCCGACGGCCACCGCTGCACCGACACCGGTGGCACGCACCGAGGTGGGGTAGGAGGGCGGTGCCGACGCGTACAGCACCAACTGCGCGGCCATGACGAACAGGCCGGCGGCAAACCCGGCAATGGCCATGGGCACGATGCCCACCGACAACCCGACCCCTGCCAACGCCGCCAGCAACCCGGCATACACGGACAGCACCACTTTGACGGCGTTGCACCGGTCCAGCAGCACGCCACCGAGCAGCGAACCCAGGGCGCCGCCGATATTGAAGAGCATCTGCACCATGCCCGCCTGGGGTTTGCTGAAACCTTGCTCCAGCAACAGCGACGGCAGCCAGTTCAGCAGCATGTACATCACGGTCAGGGTGAAGAAGTAGCTGAGCCACAAGGCCAGTGTGGTGCGGGCGCGACCTTCGCCGAACAGCGCCTGGCCGGTGGAGGGGCGGGCGCCGGGGGTGTTGTCGCGCTGTTGGCGAAAGGCGGTGGATTCAGGCAGCAACAGGATCATCAACGGCACGGCGAGCAAGGGGGCCAGGCCGCCGATGATGAAGGTGGTCTGCCAGTGTTCACTGGAAAACATCGCCACCACGGCCGCCAATGCGCCCCCCAACGGTACGCCGCAGTACATGACGCTGATGGCGGTACCACGGTTGCGTTCGCTGACCGCTTCGGCGCACAGCGCGATCAGGTTGGGCAGCGCGGCGCCCAGCCCCAGGCCGGTGAGAAAACGCACCAACAGCAGGTTCGGGTAGCTTTCCACAAACGCAGTGCTCAGGGAGAACAGGCCGAACAGCAGCACGGCGATCACCAGGATTTTCTTGCGCCCGATGCGGTCAGCGACCCAACCACCGAAGAACGCCCCCGGCAGCAGGCCAATGATCCCGATGCTGAATACCCAGCCGAGCATCTTCGGGTCCAGGGCAAAACTCTGGCGCAATCCTGCGGCAGCGGTTCCGGCGGCCTGCAGATCGAACCCCTCGATCAGCGCAACGATAAAGCACAACGCGATAGTCAGCGTCGAACGACGCGATGGACTGTCCATGGGCAAACCTCATTGTTTTTGTTGTGGTGGCAAGCACGAATGGCTGCTGGTGATTAAGATAACAAAGATAACTAAAAAATGAATGGCGGATGAAAATTGCCAAAATAAATAAATAAGTACTTTAAATACAGGTAGTTGTGGTTCGTATCTGTGATCGACTTAAAAATAGATATCTTTATTAATGTTCGATTATCGGTCATTCGCAGTTGACGAGCAGCGTCGGCTGTTTCCATTCTTTGTTCGCCAAGCCCAGTGGGCCGAGCCTGTGCCACCCCAAAAACAACAACAAAAAATGGACAACGAACATGCCAGAACTCCCTATGGAAGACGCTGTAGCCGTCGCCCGTGTGCCGAACAACCCTGCGTGCCTGCTCATGGCGTTGCTGGCCTTGAGCGTGCTGCCCACCCCGCTTTGGGCGGCAGGCTTTGTCGACGACAGCCACGGCACGTTGACCCTGCGCAATTACTACCTGGACCGCGACTACAAGGACGACGGTGCGAAGACCGCCGCGCGGGAATGGGCCCAGGCATTTATCGTCAACCTGGAGTCGGGATATACCCCAGGCCCGCTGGGTTTTGGCCTGGATGTCCGCGGTCTGATGGGGGTCAAGCTCGACTCGTCGCCGGACCGCAGCGGCACCGAGTTGTTGCCGGTGTCGGCCAGTGATAAGCGTGCCGCCGATGAATACTCGCGCCTGGCACCGACCGCCAAGTTGCGGTTTGCACAAACCACCGTAAAGACCGGCGACGTATCGATCTTCCTGCCGTTCGCCTTTGCCAGCCCCTCGCGCCTGTTGCCGCAAACCTTTCGCGGCACCACCTTGAGCTCCAAGGACATCGATGGCCTGACCCTCAATACCGGCTACATCGACCGCATCAACAAGCGCGATTCCACCGACTACCAGGCCATGACCATCGCCTCGCCCAACCGGCGTTTCAACCCCACCGCCACCACCTCGCACCTGGCGTACGTGGGCGGTGATTACCAGGTCAACAAAGACCTCAGCCTGCGCGTCTATCACTCGCAAATCGCGGACCTCTACCAGCAGGACACCCTGGCGCTGCTGCACAATCTGCCCGTGGGCGATGGCGTGCTCACCAGCGACCTGCGCAGTTTCTTCAGTCGCGAGGACGGCAGCGCCAAGGCGGGCAACGTGGATAACCGCAACCTCTCGGCGTTATTCGGCTACCGCCTGGGCGGTCACCGATTCAGCCTGGGCTACATGCATTCCAGTGGGCAGACGGCCACGCCCTATATCTCCGGCACCGAGCTGATGGGCATGAGTGAGCTGACCATGAGTTCGGACTTTCTCAATGCCAAGGAGCGCACGTGGCAAGCGATCTACGACTATGACTTCGCGGCATCGGGCCTGCCTGGGCTGAAGAGCCGGCTGCGGTATGTGCGTGGCGACAACATCGAACTGGCAGCGTTCAACGCCGAGGATCGCAAGGAGCGCGAGTTCCAGATGGAGCTGGGCTATGTGATCCAGAGCGGCCCGCTGAAGAACGTCGGGTTGATGGCGCGCAAGTCGATCTACCGCAATGACTTCCCAGGCGGCGCGGCCTTTCGCGATGAAAACCAGACCCGGTTCCTGGTGCTCTACACCGTGGCGCTCTGGTAAGCCGGTCAGTCCTGATAGACCTTCTTCAGCAAGCGCAGCAGCTCTTCACGTTCCTGGCCGTCGAGGGCGGCCGTGGCGTCGAGGTCGCTCTGGGCGGCAATGTCCTTGAGCTCCTTGAGCAGGGTTTCGCCGGTCTTGCTGAGGAAGATCCCGTAGGAACGCTTGTCCGGCTTGCAACGCACTCGCACCGCGAGCGCACGGCTTTCCAGCTTGTTCAGCAACGGCACCACCTGGGGCGGCTCGATGGCCAGGGCGCGAGCCAGGTCGGCCTGCATCAGGCCAGGGTTCTGCTCGATGATTGCCAGGGCCGAGAACTGGGCGGGGCGCAGGTCGTGGTCGGAAAGACGGCCAATCAGGTTCTGGAACAACTTGAGCTGGGCGCGACGCATGGCGTAACCGATCAGGTCGTCCAGGGCCGAATCCATTGGCACGCGTGCCTCGTTGGGATCAGGCAGGGCCTGGCTGGCGTCGGCGAGGTTGGAAGGCTTGGCCATTAACAGTGCAATCCTCAGAAGGTGGAGGTTAAGAAGGCTATCTAGTTTGCCGAGGTTGGAGCGCCATGGCTATGCCGGCTTTTCATAACGCCCGCACAGCGTAGGTTTTACAGCGAAAAAATATTGGTTATGCGGATTAATAGTTAATTGACATAACTATATTTGCGGTTTAATTTCGAATCATCTTCAAACCCAGAACAAGAGCGTACCGCCATGAGCAATTACGAAGGCCGTTGGACCACCGTCAAGGTTGAGATCGAAGAAGGCATTGCCTGGGTCATTCTCAATCGTCCGGAAAAGCGCAACGCCATGAGCCCGACCCTGAACCGGGAAATGATCGACGTGCTGGAAACCCTCGAGCAGGACCCTGCCGCCGGCGTGCTGGTGTTGACCGGTGCCGGCGAAGCCTGGACCGCTGGCATGGACCTCAAGGAGTACTTTCGCGAGGTGGACGCCGGCCCGGAAATCCTCCAGGAGAAAATCCGCCGCGAAGCCTCGCAATGGCAATGGAAATTGCTGCGCATGTACGCCAAGCCCACCATCGCCATGGTCAATGGCTGGTGCTTCGGTGGCGGCTTCAGCCCACTGGTGGCCTGCGACCTGGCGATCTGCGCCGACGAAGCCACTTTCGGCCTCTCGGAAATCAACTGGGGTATCCCACCGGGCAACCTGGTGAGCAAAGCCATGGCCGATACCGTGGGCCATCGCCAATCGCTGTACTACATCATGACCGGCAAGACGTTTGGCGGGCAGAAAGCCGCCGAAATGGGCCTGGTCAACGAAAGCGTGCCCCTGGCCCAACTGCGCGAAGTGACCATTGAACTGGCGCGCAACCTGCTGGAGAAAAACCCGGTGGTGCTGCGTGCCGCCAAGCATGGCTTCAAGCGCTGCCGCGAACTGACCTGGGAGCAGAACGAGGATTACCTCTACGCCAAGCTCGATCAGTCGCGCCTGCTCGACACCGAAGGCGGCCGCGAGCAGGGCATGAAGCAGTTCCTTGACGACAAGAGCATCAAGCCTGGCCTGCAGGCGTATAAACGCTGAAGGGCGCGGCCATCTGGCCGCGCCGTTGTACCCTGCTTGAACGTATTCCCGATAAAGACAATAAAGAGGAATCACCATGCTGGACGTGCCCCTGTTGATCGGCGGCCAGGCGTGCCCCGCCCGTGACGGTCGAACCTTCGAACGCCGCAACCCGGTGACCGGTGAAGTGGTCTCGCGGGTTGCCGCCGCGACCCTGGAAGATGCCGATGCCGCCGTAGCGGCCGCTCACGCCGCGTTCCCCGCGTGGGCGGCGCTGGCGCCCAACGAACGCCGCACCCGCTTGCTCAAGGCTGCCGAGCAATTGCAGGCGCGCAGCGCCGAATTCATTGCCGCCGCCGGCGAGACCGGCGCCATGGCCAACTGGTATGGCTTCAACGTGCGCCTGGCGGCCAACATGCTGCGCGAAGCCGCGTCGATGACCACCCAGATCACCGGTGAGGTGATCCCCTCCGATGTGCCCGGCAGCTTCGCCATGGCCTTGCGTCAGCCGTGCGGCGTGGTGCTGGGCATTGCGCCGTGGAATGCCCCGGTGATCCTCGCCACCCGTGCCATCGCCATGCCGCTGGCCTGCGGCAATACCGTGGTGCTCAAGGCCTCGGAGCTGAGCCCGGCAGTGCACCGCCTGATCGGCCAGGTGTTGCAGGATGCCGGCCTGGGTGACGGCGTGGTCAACGTCATCAGCAATGCCCCGGCGGATGCCGCGGCGATTGTCGCGCGGCTGATCGCCAACCCGGCCGTGCGCCGGGTCAACTTTACCGGTTCGACCCATGTGGGGCGGATTGTCGGCGAGCTCTCGGCGCGTCACCTCAAGCCGGCTTTGCTGGAGTTGGGTGGCAAGGCGCCGTTGCTGGTGCTCGACGACGCCGACCTCGACGCTGCGGTCGCGGCGGCGGCCTTTGGGGCTTATTTCAACCAGGGCCAGATTTGCATGTCCACCGAACGCCTGATTGTCGATGCCAAGGTCGCCGATGCGTTCACCGCCAAGCTGGCGGCCAAGGTCGCGACCCTGCGCGCGGGTGACCCCGCTGCGCCGGATTCGGTACTGGGTTCGCTGGTGGACGCCAGCGCCGGCACACGCATCAAGGCGCTGATCGACGATGCCCTGGCCAAGGGCGCACGCCTGGTGACGGGCGGCCAGCTGGAGGGCAGCATCCTGCAGCCGACCCTGATCGATGGCGTTACCGAACACATGCGCTTGTACCGCGAAGAATCCTTCGGCCCGGTGGCGGTGCTGCTGCGCGGTGACGGTGATGAAGCCTTGCTGCGCCTGGCCAACGATTCCGAGTTCGGCCTTTCGGCGGCGATCTTCAGCCGTGACACCGGGCGTGCACTGGCCCTGGCGCAACGGGTCGAGTCGGGCATTTGCCATATCAACGGCCCGACTGTGCATGACGAGGCGCAGATGCCGTTCGGTGGCGTCAAATCCAGCGGCTACGGCAGCTTTGGCGGCAAGGCCTCGATCGAGCACTTCACGCAATTGCGCTGGGTGACCTTGCAGAACGGGCCACGGCATTACCCGATCTGAACAGGCGTCGCGACATAACAATAACGAGGCGGCTTTGATCCGCCTTGCTGGAGGACACCCTTGTGAGTTCCGAATTCAGACCGCAACCCCAGCCCGCACCGCGCTACCGCGAGGTCTCCATCGGCCACGCACCGGTGGCGGTCACTGAAGAACACGGCGTGCTGCATATGCGCTCCCTGGAGCCCCTGGCCGAGTTGCCAGCGCGCTTGCTCGATCGCCTGGTGCATTGGGCCCAAGTGCGCCCCGAGCAGACATTTATCGCGGCGCGCCAGGCCGGCGCTGATTGGCGCCGGGTCAGCTACCGGGAAATGCTCGACAGCGTGCGCGCGATTGCCCAGGGCCTGTTGAACTATGGGCTCTCGGCGGATAAACCGTTGGCACTGCTGTCGGGCAACGACATCGAGCATTTGCAGGTGGCGCTCGGCGCGATGTACGCCGGCATTCCCTATTGCCCGGTGTCGCCGGCCTATTCGTTGCTGTCCCAGGATTTCGCCAAGCTGCGCCATGTCTGTGGCTTGCTGCAGCCAGGGCTGGTGTTCGTCAGCGACGCGGCGGCTTACCAGCGCGCCATCGACGCCGTCTTGCCGGCCGAGACCCCGCTGATCAGCGTGCGCGGCCATGTGCCTGGACGCACTCAGGTCAGCTTCGCCAGCCTGCTGCAAACGCCGGGCGGCGCCGAGGCCGACGCGGCGTTCCAGGCCACCGGCCCCGACAGCATCGCCAAGTTCCTGTTCACCTCGGGCTCGACCAAATTGCCCAAGGCGGTGATTACCACCCAGCGCATGCTCTGTGCCAACCAGCAAATGCTGTTGCAGACCTTTCCAGTGTTCGGCGAAGAACCGCCAGTGCTGGTGGACTGGCTGCCGTGGAACCACACGTTCGGCGGCAGCCACAACGTCGGCATTGTGCTCTACAACGGCGGCACCTTTTACCTCGATGATGGCAAGCCCACGGCCCAGGGCTTTGCTGAGACCCTGCGCAACCTCAAGGAGGTTTCGCCCACGGCCTATTTGACGGTGCCCAAGGGTTGGGAAGAACTGGTCAACGCCCTGGAACAGGACGCCGAGTTGCGCGAGCGTTTTTTTGCGCGCATGAAACTGTTTTTCTTCGCTGCCGCCGGCCTTTCGCAAAGTGTCTGGGACCGCCTTGACCGCGTGGCCGAGCTGCACTGTGGTGAACGCATCCGCATGATGGCCGGGCTGGGCATGACCGAAGCCGCACCATCCTGCACCTTCACCACCGGGCCACTGTCCATGGCCGGTTATATCGGTTTGCCCGCGCCGGGCTGCGAGGTACGCCTGGTGCCGGTGGACGGCAAGTTCGAAGGGCGCTTTCGCGGGCCGCACATCATGCCGGGGTACTGGCGCGCCCCCCAGCAAACCGCCGAGGTCTTCGACCAGCAGGGTTTTTATTGCTCGGGGGATGCAATCAAGCTGGCCGACCCGAATCAGCCGCAACTGGGGCTGATGTTCGACGGGCGAATTGCCGAGGATTTCAAGCTGTCCTCCGGGGTGTTTGTCAGCGTCGGTCCGTTGCGCAATCGCGCGGTACTCGAAGGCTCGCCCTTGGTGCAGGACCTGGTGGTTGCGGCGCCGGACCGCGAATGCCTGGGCGCCCTGGTATTCCCCCGGCTCTACGAGTGCCGTCGGCTGGCGGGGCTGGACGCGGCCGCCAGCGACGCCGAAGTGCTCGCCAGCGCGCCGGTGCGCCAGTGGTTCGGCGAGTGGCTGCAGCGCCTCAACCGCGAGGCCACCGGCAATGCCAGTCGCCTGGAATGGATTGCCCTGCTCGACGAGCCCGCGTCCATCGACCGTGGGGAAATCACCGACAAAGGCTCGATCAACCAGCGTGCGGTACTGCAATGGCGCGCGGCCAAGGTCGAGGCGTTGTATCGCGGTGAAGACGCGTCGATCCTGCGCGCCGAGCGCCAGCCTTGAACCGCGTCGGGCAGTACTCGGCGTTTGCCGACGTGGCGATTTTCGAGGCAGTGCGCACGCCATGGGTGGACCTGGGCGGAGCACTGTCCCAGGTGTCGCCCATCGACCTTGGGATCAAGGTCGGCCGTGAAGTGCTGGCCCGCGCCGGCATCGACCCCTTGGCAGTGGACAGCGTACTGGCCGGCTCCATGGCCCAGGCCAGCTTCGATGCCTACTTGCTGCCACGGCATATCGGCTTGTACAGCGGTGTGGCGCAAGCGGTCCCGGCACTGGGGGTGCAGCGCATCTGCGCCACCGGTTTCGAGCTGTTGCGCCAGGCCGCTGAACAACTGCGCGACGAGGTGCAACTGGCGTTGTGCGTGGCCGGTGAGTCCATGTCGCGCAACCCGATTGCGGCCTACACCCACCGGGATGGGTTTCGTCTCGGTGGCGAGGTGCAATTCAAGGATTTCCTCTGGGAGGCCCTGTACGACCCGGCCCCGGACCTGGACATGATCGCCACCGCCGACAACCTGGCGCGCCGTTATGGCCTGAGCCGCGAGGCCGTGGACCGTCACGCCTGCGACAGCCATCAGCGTGCCTTGCAGGCGCAACGTAACGGCGCCTGGGCGGAAGAAATCGTCACGGTCGACAACCAGGTGTTCGAGCTTGAGGGGTATCAGCCCAGGGGCATCAGCCTCGCGCGTCGGGCCGGTGCCGTCAGCGTCGACAGCCACCCACGACCCACCGACCTTGCGGCCCTGGCGCGCTTGCGCACCGTGCATCCAGACGGCGTGCAAACCGCCGGCAACAGTTGCGCGGTGGTCGATGGCGCGGCGGCGGCGCTGGTGGGGCGCGCCTCGGCCTGTACGCATCCGCCCCTGGCCCGGCTGCTGGCCAGCGCGGTGGTCGGTGTGGCCCCCGAGTTCATGGGCATCGGCCCGGCACCGGCGATCCGCCTGTTGCTGCAACGCAGCGGGTTGAACCTGGGCGACATCGACCGCTTCGAGATCAACGAAGCTCAGGCCGCCCAAGTACTGGCGGTGGCCCATGAACTGGAGCTGGACAGCACCCGCCTCAACGTCCAGGGCGGCTCGCTTGCGCTGGGGCATCCACTGGCCGCCACCGGCCTGCGCCTGGTGATGACCCTGGCCCGGCAACTGCGCCAGCACAACCTGCGCTACGGGATTGCCTCGGCGTGTGTGGGCGGCGGGCAGGGCATGGCGTTGCTGATCGAGAACCCTACCTATCGCGCTTGAGTGCGCGATTTTTTTTGTCGATGAGGTGTCCCGATGTGGAGCTATGAGGCGCCCCTGCGCGATATGCAATTTGTCCTTGAACACTGGTTGCAGGCGCCCGATACCTGGCAGCGTAACCCGGCGTTCGCGGCCCTGGATCTGCCGCTGGCGGTACAAGTGCTGGAGGAGGCGGCACGCTTCAGTCAAGGTGTGCTGGCGCCGTTGAACGGCCACGGTGATCGCCAGGGCTGCTGCTGGCAGGCGGGCCAGGTCAGCACCCCGGACGGCTTCGTCGCGGCCTATCGCGCCTATGTCGAGGGCGGATGGCCGGCGCTGGCGTGTGCCGAGGAGCAGGGCGGGCAGGGCTTGCCGCAATTGCTCGACGCGGCGCTGCAAGAGATGCTCTACGCCAGCAACCATGCCTGGGCCATGTACACCGGGATCGCCCATGGCGCCTACCTGTGCCTCAAGGCCCACGCTGCTCCGTGGTTGCAGGCGCGCTACCTGCCCGACATTGTCAGTGGCCAGGTCTTGCCCACCATGTGCCTGACCGAGCCCCAGGCCGGCAGCGATGTCGGCTTGCTGCGCTGTCGTGCTGAACCCCAGGCAGATGGCAGTTATCGCCTCAACGGCAGCAAGCTGTTTATCTCCGGCGGCGAGCACGACCTCACGGCCAATATCCTGCACCTAGTGCTGGCGCGCCTGCCCGATGCACCGCCGGGCAGTCGAGGCATTTCGCTGTTCCTGGTGCCCAAGCAACTGGACGATGGCCAGGCCAATGGCGTGCACTGCGATGGCATCGAACACAAGATGGGCATCAAGGGCAGTGCCACCTGCTCCCTGGTGTTCGACGCCGCCCAAGGCTGGCTGATCGGCGACGTCAATCGCGGCCTGGCGGCGATGTTCGTGATGATGAACTCGGCGCGCCTGCATGTGGGCCTGCAAGGCCTGGGGCATGTCGAGGCCGCTTGGCAGAACGCCCGGCAATACGCCGCCGAACGCGTGCAGATGCGCGCGCCGTCAAGGCCGGAAGAAGTGGCGGCCCAGGCGGCTGATCCGATCCGTTATCACCCGGCCATGCGCCGCGTGTTGCTGGAGTTGCGCGCCACCAGCGAGGGGATGCGCGCGATTGGCTATTGGGCCGCGCACCTGCTTGATCAGGCCGAGCATGACCCGCACTCGTCGGCCGCCCAGTTGGCGCCGTTGCTGACGCCGATCATCAAGGCGTTTTTCACCGAACAGGGCTTTCGCCAGGCCAGCCATGCGCTGCAGGTGTTCGGCGGTTACGGCTACGTCACCGAGTTCGCCATCGAGCAAACCCTGCGCGACAGCCGCATCGCGATGATCTATGAGGGCAGCAACGAGATCCAGGCCAATGACCTGCTGCTGCGCAAGGTGCTGGCGGATGAGGGCCGCGCCTTCGGCCTGCTGCTGGCCGAGTTGCGCACGGAAGCCGCGCAGGGCGGGGAGTGCGGCGAGTGTGCCGGTTTTGCCCAGGCACTGGGCAGCCTGTGTGACGCGTTGGCGAGTGTGGTCGAGGCCATCGGTGAACGAGCGCTGGATGACAGCGAGTACCCCTATCGGGCCGCGCCGGACTTTCTCCAGTTATGTGGCGTGGCGCTGCTGGCCTTTGCCTGGGCGCGGGCCGCACGGGTCTCCAGGGCACTGCCCGAAGACGATCCATTGCGAGCCGCCAAGCTGCAAAGCGCCGGGTTCTTTTTCGATTACCTGCCGTCGCGTTTGGCGCAGCACCTCGGGGCAATCGACGGCGCGCGCGCAGCGCTGGCGTTCGTCTGACGGCGCCGGGCGCTTGCGGTACTATGGCGACTCACGTTTTCTGGAAGTTGCCTGGATGAGTAAACCCGGTCAATTGGTGCTGGTTGCACTGCGCAAGATGATCGCCAGCGGGGAGTTGGCGGCGGGGGAGCGCCTGATGGAGATTCCCACGGCGCAGCGGTTCGGTGTGTCGCGCATGCCCGTGCGCATGGCGTTTCGTACCCTCGAACAGGAAGGGTTGCTGGTGCCGTTCGGCGGGCGTGGGTATCAGGTCCGTTCGGTCAGCCCGGACGACATTGCCGGCGCCGTCGAAGTGCGTGGCGTGCTTGAGGGCCTGGCGGCGCGTCAAACCGCCGAGCGCGGTTTATCTGCTGCGGCGCGCGCGACACTGGAGCGCTGCCTGGTAGAAGGCGACCAACTGTTCGACAAGGGCTACGTGACCGAAGACGACCTGGAGGTCTATCACGACCTGAACATGCGCTTTCACCACGTCATCGTCGAAGGCAGCCATAACCCGGCGATCGCCGACGCCCTGGCACGCAACGATCACCTGCCGTTTGCGTCGGTGACCGCGCTGGCGGTGGATCGCGAGGACATGGCCCGCGAATACCGGCGCTTCAACTATGCCCACATGCAACACCACTCGGTCTTTGATGCCCTGGTCAATCGCCAGGGCGCGCGGGCCGAAGCCATCATGCGCGAGCACGCCAATGCGACCTTGCGCTATGCCGAGATCTTCAGCTCGGCCACCGCCGACGCGCGCATGAAGGTGATTTTGCCCGCGTCGTGACACCTGTCAGATATCGAGCACCAGCAGCGCGGTCTTCGCGCGTGAGCAGCAGGGCGTGAACTGATCATTCAACGCCTGTTCCTGCTCGGTGAGGAACAGGTCGCGATGTTCCGGTATGCCTTCCAGCACGCGGGTCAGGCAGGTGCCGCAAATGCCTTGTTCGCACGACACGGCAATCTCGATACCGTGGCTTTCCAGGACCTGGACCACCGTCTTGTCGGCCGGGATTTCGAAGACTCGGCCGCTGCTGGCGACCTTCACCGAAAAGCCCCCGTCGAGGCTGCTGTCCACCGGCGCCGCGGTGAAGTATTCGCGGTGCAGGCATGCCTCCTGCCAGCCCTGGGCCCGAGCGCTGTCGAGCACATGCTGCATAAAACCGCCGGGGCCGCACACATACAGGTGGACGTTGGCTTCGGGCTTCGCCAGTACCTGGGCGGCATTCAAGGCCGTGTGGGGCTGCTCATCGAAATGCAGGAACACCCGCTCGGCAAATGGCGATGTTTTCAGACGCTGCACAAACGCCGCGCGTTCTTCGGCGCGGGCACAATAATGCAATTCGAAGTCGGCACCCGCGTGAGACAGGCGCTCGGCCATGCACAGGATCGGGGTGATGCCGATGCCACCGGCAAACAGCAGGCTGCGCCGTGCGTCGTGGGCCAGGGGAAACAGGTTGCGTGGTTCGCTGATGGTCAGGTGTGTGCCCTCGTGCACCCGTTCGTGCAGGCTGCGCGAGCCGCCCCGGGAAGCCGGGTCCTTGAGCACGCCGATCAGGTAGCGATGGCGTTCTTCAGGGTGATTGCACAGCGAATACTGGCGCACCTGTCCATCCGGCAGGTGCACGTCGATATGCGCGCCGGCACTGAAGGCCGGCAGCGGTTTGCCGTCGACGCTGGCCAGTTCGTAGCTGCAAATATCCTGGGCTTCGTTGTTGCGCGATACCACCACCACATCGATCATCTTCAGTCCTCGCAAGGGGTTGTGCCGTTCAGGCGGTGGTCGTGGCGATCAGTTGCGGTTCGAGGGCGCGTTCCTTGGCGATCAGTCGCTCCAGGATCTTGCGTGACTGCACGCCGCCGGCATCGATATTCAGTTTGAGCAGGTTGCGCGTCGGGTGGGCCAGCAGGTTCTGTTGCTGGCGTTCAAGCATCTCCAGGTCTTCGCTGAAAATCTTGCCCTGGCCTTCGCGAATACTGGCGGTCAGTGCTTCATCGTGGGGGTTGAAGTTGCGCGCCATGCCCCAGAAATACCAGATGGAGGTCTCGGTTTGCGGGGTGATGAAGTCGACCACGATGCTTGCCGCCTTGTGCTCGGGCGCGGCGTGGTAGCCGCCCTTGCCGGCGTGGGCCACGCCGACTTCGATGAGCACATGGCTGGGCGGGGTGAAGCGGCAGATCTGCCAGCGGTCCACCGGCACGTCATCGGCCAGGTTATTGCCGCGCAGGGCCATGCGCCAGAACGGCGGGGCCATGATGTTTTCCATATGCCGCGCGGTGACCACTTCGTCGCCTTCGACCGTGGTGACAGGTGGCGCTTCGTCGATTTCCTTCTGGCCGATGCTGGAGGCGTGGACGTAGGTTTCGTGGGTCAGGTCCATCAGGTTGTCGATCATCAGGCGGTAGTCGCACTGGATATCGAACAGCCCGCCGCCATAGGCCCATTCATCACTCACCGCCCATTCCAGATGATGGATCAGTGCCGGATCGGCCTGGGCCTGATCGCCGGGCCACACCCAGATGAAGCCGTAGCGTTCGACGGCGGCGAACGTCTTGTTGCAGGGAAAGCCGCGCACCCGCTGGCCGGGCATTTCCACGGTCTTGCCATCGCCGCCCATGACCAGGCCGTGGTAGCCGCAGACCAGGTTGCCGTTTTCCACATAGCCCAGCGAGAGCGGCGCACCGCGATGGGGGCAGAAGTCCTCGACCGCCACGACGGCGCCTTCCAGCCCACGATAAAACACCATTTTTTCACCGCAGATCTGTCGACCCAACGGCTTTTGCGCGATTTCATCGGGGGTGCAGGCAACATACCAAGTGTTCTTGGGGTACATGGCGACTCTCCAGGCGAGTGATTATTCTTATTTAATGGATCCATTAAATGAGTGCTCGAATGGAGAGTCAATCTTGAATCGCTTTTTATCGGGCGATTATCGATCATTTTTTAAGTTATTGGATCCACTGGTCGGCGTTCATCACTGCCTTGAGTTGTTCGGCAAACGCTGTTTCATTTCACTTCAGGCAACGTAGAGCCCCCATCCACCACCAGGGTTTGCCCGGTGATGTAAGCCGCCAGGTCAGACGCCAGGAACAGCATGGCCCCGGCAATATCCTGAGGGGCGCCGAGCCGCCCCAGGGGGACTCGGCCGGTGATGTCGGCGTTGACCTGCGCGTCGCCAAGGTTGTCCATGGCCGGCGTGGCGATCATCCCCGGCTCGACACCGTTGACGCGCACCTGGTAGGTGGCCAGTTCCAGTGCGGCGTTGCGAATGAAACCATTCACCCCGGCCTTTGAGGCTGCGTAATGGCTGAGCCCTGGGTAGGCGACCCTTGGCCCGGTGACCGATGAAGTGACCAGCACGCAGCCACCCCCTTGGCGCTGAAACATGGGCAGGGCTGCCTGAGTCAACCAGAACAGCGCCGAAAGATTGACTGCCAGTGTGCGTTCCAGCATGGACGGGGTGATCTGCGCGAACGCTGTCAACGGAAAGTAGCCGGCGTTGTGCACCAGGATATCCAGGCGCCCCCAGCGTCGTTCTATCTCCCCAACCAACTCGAACACCGCTGCCGCATCGGCCATATCAACGACTGTGGCCTCGACCCGGCACGCGTGTGCCGTCAGCTCTGCGGCCAGCGCCTGGGCTTGCGTGACGCGCAGGTCGGCGATCATCACCCGCGCGCCACGCCAGGCGAACGCTTCGACGATGGCGCGGCCGATACCCTGCGCCCCACCGGTCACCAGTACCGTCTTTGCGCTGAAATCCAATGCTTCATGCATGTGTGTGCTCCAGGCGGGCATAGGCCAGCGTCGGTACATCGACAATGCTCGAACCGCCATCGGCGACGACGCTCGCACCGGTGATGATCGAGGCGTCGGGGCCGGCCAGGAAGCGGCATACCCTGGCGATTTCTTCTGCGCTGGCCGGGCGACGCAACGGCACATCGGCACATACGCGTGCGTAGGCTTGTTGCAGTGTTTCGCCATGGAAATTCATCAATGGCTGCATTTCTTCGTCAGCCATCGGTGTGGTGACCCAGCCTGGGCACACCGCGTTGACGCGCACCCCACGTGGCCCGTAGTCGCGGGCCAGGGAGCGATTGAGCCCGAGCAGTGCGTGCTTGGCGGTGGTGTAGCCGCACACGTCGGGGCCGGCGGCCAACGAGGCGAGGGAGCCGAGGAGAACGATGTTGCCGGCACTGGCGATCAGCAGCGGCAGGCAGGCCCGGGCGCTGTAGAACGCGCTGTCCAGGTTGCTGCGCAACGCGGCTTCCCAACTCGACGGGCGGGTCTCGGTGGCGCTGCCCAGGCCATGCCCGCCGGCGCAGGCCAGCAGCACATCGAGGCGACCGTAGTGGGCTTGAATCTGCGCGATAAAACCCTCCCAGGTGTCTGGGCAGGCGGCATCGCCCACCAGGATCAGGCCTCCGGTTGTCTGCGCAACCTGCTCCAGGAGCGCGCGCCGACGGCCGATCAACACCAGGTTGGCACCTTCGGCGGCGTACAGGCGGGCGCAGGCGGCACCGATGCCTGTGCCGGCACCGGTGATGACGACGGTACGTGGATCAGGCATCGGGATACTCCGTGCGGTTCAGGACCTGGCAGTAGGAACTGACCGGGAAATTGGACAGGGCGTCGAAGGACGCACCGGCATACCCGAAGATCTTGCCGTCGCTGCGGTGCTGCTGCAGGTCGATCAACACCAGGCCGAGGGTCGGGATGATCTTTTCACGCCAGACGAACAGGTACAGTTGATCGGCAATCTTGTAGGCGTGGCAGCGGTCGGTATCGCACAGGCCTTGCTCGACGCCCTTGAGGCACTGCCAGGCATAGAACTGATCGTTCAGATAGACGTGTTCGTACACTTCGCTGGGGCTGTAGCGATACAGGTTGCGCAGGCCCGTCAGTTCCTGGGTGGGCCCGTGGGGGCACAGGCCCGCCTGCCAGGGCTGATCCAGGCTGCCGTGCAGGAACTCCACTTCAACCGAGGTCAGGGCCTTGCCGGCCAGGGCGCGACTGTACAAACCTTCTTCGGTTTGCGCGCGGTCCGGCAGGCGGCCGATCACGGCGGTGAACGACGACGTGGTGGTATCCAGCACCAGGCTGATCGACCAGGCCTGAGTGGCTTCGTGCTTGATGAAGTCGACCAGATACAGGCCGGGGCGCACGGACGTGGCGCGGTACACGGCCGAGCCGCTGGAATGACCGTCGGCGGCGTTCCAGTGCAGGGCCTCGGTGTCAAAACGATGTTCGATCTGCCAGCCGTTGGCGAAGTTCAGCGTGAAGGTCCTGCCGCTGAGGTCGGCAAGGTTGGGCAGGATAAACGCGTCGGGGGCAAAACCGTCGGCGAGGGCGCCTACGGTGATCCAGTTGGAGGGTGTGGCCATTGCATGACTCCGGTTGATGGAATAAACAACCCGGATCATGGGGTGGCGCGCGAGGCTCGGCTATCAACCGAAGGGTTGAGGCGGCTTAGAGAAACAGCGCGGCGACCAGTTCGGTACGGCTGCTGACGCCCGTCTTGCGGAACAGGTGGATCAGGTGGGTCTTGATGGTGGGCAGGCCGACATCCAGCTCCAGGGCCAGTTGCTTGTTGCTCGCGCCCTGACGCAACAACCAGGCAATCTGGCGCTCCTTGGGCGTGAGCCCGGCCAGTGCATCGTCGCAGGGTTGCATATTGGCCACCGCCATTTGCAACAAGGCCTGCAAGGCGTTGAGCTGAGTCAGTTGGTCGGTGGTGAACACCCCTTGCTCCGCCGTGCGCAGCAAGGAGATAGCCGCCTGAGGCTGGTCGGCGCGATGGGCGACGATCTCCACCACATCGACCACGCCGTAGCGTTGCAGGAAGTCTTGATAGCGGCGGCTGTCACGTAGCGGCTGGCGGGCCATGGCGAAAACCAGCGGTACCACCGCCAGCCCGCTGGACAGGCAATTGCGCGGTTGCAACGGGTCGAATTGGCGGTAGTTGTCGAGGTAGTCGCGATGCATCTTACCGCTCATGCCTTGCAGCCTGAAATCATGCGCTTGCAACTGGCGGTCGACGCAATAGAACGCTGCCTGGCTGGCGGGCACCAGTTGAGTGAACGCCTTCAGGCAATGGCCGGCGACTTCCTGAGCGGGGATGGCGTGCATGGTCGGTCACCTGGTCGGAAGAAACGCTGCCGGCCGAAGCCGGCAGAGGGGGGCGATCAGGCTACCGCGAAATAGTGCTTCACAAAACTCTCGCTCACCACCTCCCACAGCACCGGCGTGCCCTTGGTCACGAACCAGCTGTCGCCGGCCTTGTAGCGGGTGCTCTGGCCGGTGCTTTCGTCGGTCAAGACCACTTCGCCGGTGACCACCGTGGCTTGCTCGGCGAACGGGTAGGTCATCCGGAACTTGCCTTGGGTGGTGCCGAAATAGGCGCTGCTGACGGGGTCGGTGGGGGCACCGAAGGTCATTTTGCCAAAGGCCTTGACCTCACCTTCGAGGATCTCGGAGCCCAGGTCGGCAACCGTGCCCCAGGCATCCAGGTCCGACAGTTGGACATCTTTCTTGAGGGTGGTAACGGGCATGGCGGTTCTCCTGTGAATGAAAAAGGGGGCTTAACGGCTAATGCCAGTCAAGAGATAGAACGGGCAAACAGTCACCTGTGGCGAGCGAGCTTGTTGTGGCGAACGGGATTGTTGTGGCGAGCGGGCTTGCCCCGCGTTGGGGCGCGTAGCGGCCCTAAAACCAGTCTCCCGGTTCCACCAGAAGAAATGCGGCGGCCTTATTGGGGCTGCTTCGCAGCCCAACGCGGGGCAAGCCCGCTCGCCACAACAAGCCCGTTCGCCACAGTAAGTCCGCTTGCCACAGTTACAGTGTTCCTCCTTGACTGACGGGCATCAGGCTCAACGGCGACCGTTGAAATAGCCTGATAGTTGATGAAGGCTTTTGCCGGCTGTCAGCAGCAACGGGCGTATGTGGTCCTTGCCCAGAATCTGCGCATGCTTGACCGAGCTGATCAGGTCGTAGCGCGAAGAGCCTTCGCTCATGCCTTCGGCCAATACCTTGCAGATGATGTGGCTCGGGGTGACCCCGAAGCCCGCGTAGCCCTGCACATAAAAGGCATTGGGGCGCCCGCTGAGCGTGCCGATCTGCGGGAACAAGTTGGCCCCGGTCGCCATCGGCCCGCCCCACGCCAGGTCGATTTTCACGTCCTTGAGGTACGGGAAAATCTTCAGCATCAGGTTGCGGTTCCAGGCTTTGAGGTCCAGCGGAATGTGCTCGACAAAAGGCGTGGCGGCACCAAACAGCAGGCGGTTTTCGTTGGTGACCCGGTAGTAGTCGATCACCGGTCGAATGTCGCTGTAGGCGCCGCGTATCGGGCTGATTCGGCGGATCATCTCGTCCGACAGCGGTTCGGTCATCAACTGGAAGGCGTAGGTGTTTAGGGTGGTCTTGTGCAGCTCGGGTTCCAGTTTGTTGAGGAAGCTGTCGCAGGCCCACAACAATTTGGAGGCTTTCACCGAGCCCCGGCCTGTGCGCACGGTGATGCGCTCGCCATAGCTGACTTCCAGGGCCGGGCTGTGTTCATAGATACGCACGCCGTGTCCGACCAGCGCCTTGGCTTCGCCCAGCAACAGATTCAGTGAGTGAACATGCCCGCCGCCCATGTGCAACAGCGCGCTCCTGTAAGCGTCGGAACCGATGATCTGCTTGACCTCGGACCCCGCCATAAAGCGGATTTCGTCCTGGGTATTGATCGACTTGAAGTCCTTCTCCCAGGCGCGCAGGGTTTTTTCCTGGCGGGCGTTGAAGCCCATATAGCCATAGCCGTGGCAGAAGTCTGCGTCGATCGAGTACTTGGCGATGCGATCCTTGATGATGCCAGCACCTAGCTCGCTGATTTCAAAGATCTCGCGCAGCCCTTGCTCGCCCACCTGCTGCTTGATTTTCTCCAGGTCGTGGCCGATCCCCGCCATGATCTGGCCACCGTTGCGGCCCGTGCCGCCGAAGCCCAGGTAGCGGGCTTCCAGCACCACGATATTGGTGATGCCTTTTTCGGCGAGTTCGAGTGCGGTATTGATCCCCGAAAAACCACCGCCAATCACCACGACATCCGCTTCCACGTCCTGCTCGAGTGTGGGGAAGCTGAGGTTGTATTTCTTGGTCGCCGAATAATAGGTAGGCGTTTCAATATTGATCATGGCGCAGCCTGGAAAAGTGAAAGAAAACTCGCTGCAGAGCCGACGGGAGGCTCTGTTCCGCTCAGGTGCTATTAAGTCCCTTCCGAGCGGCAGATGTCTTGACGCTGTGTGCCGCCAGTCTTGACCGTGGCTGCCACCATCAACCATGAATCCGGCCTGGCAGTAAAGCTGCACACAGCAATCGATTGTCGATCGCTGACTGATTGCCCCCCCTGTCCAAGTCGCGCAAACGTATTCACGATGCGAAGCGAGCCGCTCTCGCTCTCGCTCTTGATCTTGATCTTGATCTTGATCTTGATCTCAAGCGCCCCGTTAAACCACGCTGGCCGCAATCCGATATTGATTTGGGGGGTAAACCGGCAGGGATGCCGGTTTAGCCGCCCTGCGCCATGGATGGCGCGTGGCGGCGGCCCCCCAAATCAATGTCGGATTGCGGGCACACCGAGCCTGAGCGAGGTGCCGAGTGGTGGGGCAAAGCGTTTTTGGTTACTTTTGGCGCTCTTCTGTATGGACCGGACACATGGTGGACACATGTGCGGGGACATGGTTGACACATTATGGACCATAGTCAGGTTTGCTCACGTCGATCGTTCGTAGGAAGTGATGGCAGAAAAACACGTCAAACAGTCC
>Ga0207655_1000110_pt1 | contig 171137 bp, 166 predicted proteins | sample KBSM44metaG_FD_184398 | JGI IMG/M metagenome (GOLD analysis project Ga0207655, IMG submission 184398) | Miscanthus rhizosphere microbial communities from Kellogg Biological Station, Michigan, USA - KBS M4-4 metaG (SPAdes) (version 2) | ecosystem: Host-associated > Plants > Roots > Rhizosphere...
GGCCCCGAAGGGGCGAGGCCCAGGGATGGGCCGAGTAACGTTGGCGAAGCCAACCGTCTGATTGGGCAAGGGCGCGGGTTGCAAGGGGCCGCGCCTACGGCCCCTTGCTCGGTCGAGGTGGGTGAGTCTCATGGTGCATCTCACCTTTATCGACCGAAAACTTCACCAACGCCCGCAGAAAAACGCTAACTGACAAGCATTACGCGAATGAACGGGCTTTATTGTGGTGGCGATAATCAACCGCTAAACGGGATCACCAGCTCGCCAGGCTTCACTTCCAGTCCTTTCGCCAGCTTCTTCGCCAGCGCCTCGGTTTTGCTGTTATCCGGGTTCAGTACGTAGGCCGGTTTTTGGTCGAAGTAGGACTTCAGCGATTGGTTCAGGTAGGGCGTCAGCGCCTTCATCACCGTCTGCATTTTTTCCGGCTGCACCTGGTAGTCGGTCAGTTCCATGTCTTTCAGAAAGATAGCGCCTTGTTCACGATCGTAGACCGGCTGCGCTTTCAGCGTCAGCTTCAGATCCGCGGTTTGCGGGCCAAGGATGGAAGTGATGTTGACTTTGGCGTCGCCGGAAAGCGTAACTTTGCCCGGCTCGCTGCGGCCAATCTGGCTTTGCAACTGGGTCAGCACGATGTTGGCGTCCAATAACCCAGGCACGCCGATCTGTTTCTGATAATCGTTGTGTTTTTGCAGATAATCGTTCACCTCCTGTTCGCTGAGCGTGTACTGGGTGAGTTGATTACAACCGGCCAATACGCCGGCGAACAACAGGGCGGTTACGCCCATCAGAATCTTCTTCATTTGTGCCTCATAGCGACTACTGCCAACGAAAATTGCTGCAGATAATTGATTGATTTTCATTATAAACGTTCGCATGCCGTGAAAGATACGCTTATCGGCCCTTGAACAGACCGATAGTGCGGGTTAATTCTCGCCCGACCTATCGGATAACGCCGAAACTTTCAGCGCCGCAGGCGCAGCGTCAGCAGCAGCACGCCGGCCAGGCAGGCCAACCCCCCCAACAGCGGAAATAAGGGGATCCCCCACAGGCGTAGCGATGAATGCATAAGATAGGGCGCCAGCCCCAGCGCGAAGGCGGCGGTGACGATGGCGATGGCCAGCGTTACGGCAGCGCGCTCCAGCGCTTTGCTCAATTGCTCGAGATTACGGACGTTGATCTCGGCGTTGAGCTGCCCGCGTTTCAGGCGGCGCATCAACAGGCGCAGGGTCTGCGGGATCTCTTCGCCGGCATCCAGCGCCTCTCCCCCCAACATCAGCATCCTTTGGCGCAGAGCCTCCGGCGCGTAACGTTGCAGCATCACCTGTTGCAGCATCGGTTTTAGAGTAGTGATGATATCGAATGCCGGATCCAGCCGGTGCAGCACGCCATCGGCGGTGACTAGTGCCTTGAACAACAGCACCAGGTCCGGCGGCATGGCCAACTGGTGCTCGCGCGCCATCACCAGCAGATCGGTCAACGCCTTACCCAGCGTCAGGGTGGCGGAAGCCTGTTTATCGAGAAAGTTTTGCGCCGCCAGCTCCAGATCCAGCAGATCCAGCGGCTCGCTGTCTGACCAGGCGATCAGCGTATTGACGATACCGTCGGACTGGCGTTCGGCGATGGCCTGCAGCAGCAGAAACAGCTGATTGCGACGCCGTTCGGAAAGCTGGCCCACCATGCCGAAATCAATGAAACCAACCCGGTCGCCGCTCAGGGCCATGACGTTACCGGGGTGGGGGTCCGCGTGATACAGGCGATGTTCCAGCACCATTTTCATAAAGGCCTGAGCGCCGCGGCGCGCCAGCAGTGGGCCATCGAAGCCCGCCGCCGCCAGCTGTTGCGGGTTTTCCGGCGCGGTGCCGGGCAGAAACTCCTGAACCAGCAGGCGTGGGGATGACCACTGCCAGTATATTTTGGGGATAGCCACCTCCGGCTGTTGCGCAAAGTGTGCGGCTACCCGATCGCAGTTATTGCCTTCGTGGGTCAGATCCAGCTCGTGGTTGAGGGCGGTCGCCAGCGCCCGCACCATCTGGCGCGGGCGATAACGGGCGAGCGCCGGGCTCTGTTGTTCCACCGTTTCCGCCAGATAGGCCAGCAATCTCAGGTCGGCATGGATAGTTTTCGCCAACCCCGGGCGCAGCACCTTTACCACCACCTGTTCACCGCTGTGTAAACGGGCGCGATAAATCTGCGCCATCGAAGCGGCGGCCAGCGGCGTGCGGTCGAATTCGGCGAAGAGGGTGTTTGGATCATCGCCCAGATCGGCGACGATCTGGGGGGCCAGCGTTTCCCACGGCAAGGTGGCCGCCTGGCTGTGCAGGCGATCCAGCTCATCGGTCCATGATTTATCCAACAGGTCCGAGCGGGTGGCTAATATCTGGCCGAATTTGACGAAGGTCGGGCCCAGCGCTTCGAGCGCCGCGCGCAGCCGTTCGGGCAGCGTTTGCTCCACGGCCTGCGGCCCATTGTTACCCGCACCGCCCAAGAGTTTCCCAAGGCCCAGCAGGCGGATGACATCCTGCAGGCCATAGCGAATCAATACCGACGAAATCTCTTTCAACCGCGCCCGGTCACGGGCGGTGACGAGAACCATTTTCAGCATCTGCGCGTTATATCCTTATCTGTCGCATGAGGAATATCACTGTTCCATATCGAACAGCAGTGGGATATCACTGAGCTGCGCCATGCGGTTGCGATAGGCTTCGACGTTGTCAGGCAGCGTGAGCCCGGCGACCAGCGATAGCGAGCGCAGCAGCGGGAACAGGTGGATATCATCCTCGGACAACGCGCCGTTGACCGCATCAGCAGAGAGCACCAGCGGGGCGAGGCTCTGCAGATCCGCCTCCAGTTCGGCGATCAGATCGGCGCTGTTGGCCAGGTGTTGTTCAAAGTCGCCAATAGACGCCTGCTTTTTGTTAATGAAGTAGCGGCGCGCGCCGGTGGTAGCGAACTCTTCAAAGTCCGCCTGGGCAAAGCGCGGCAGCAGCAGCTTCGCGCTGTAGCCGCCAACCCGTTGCAGCCAGTCAGTGATGGCGGGGTTGGTTTTGCCGATCAGCAGCGGTTTGCCGTCGAGATGATCGACATAGCGCACGATATCCATACTTTCTGGCAGGTAGCTGCCGTCGTCTTTTTGCAGAATAGGCGCCATTTTCTGGCCAATCATGCCGATCGGGGTAGCTTCATCGTCATTGAGCAGGGTGACCAAACGAATGGGCAGATTTTTGAGGCCAAAAATCATGCGGGCTTTAACGCAGAATGGGCAATGATCGTAAATAAACAGTTTCATGCTTGCTCCGGTTTGTCAGGTTTTAACTGCAATAGTTATCACAGCTTATCGAGGCTGTCGCGAGGCATTCTTGTTGGAAGGTGCGATATTGCCCACGCGCAGGGCGCGGGCCGGGAGAATTATTTCTTGGCTGGCACGGAGTTGATGACGTCGATCAGGTGAATGCGCGCCTGTTCAAGATCAATCTGGTCACGTTCATTGGCGGCGGTAACCACCTGCAACTGCTTGATGATATCGCCCTTCAGGGAAGCGTTTTCGGCGATCACATGGGCCAGGGCCTTTTCCACCAGGTTAGAACGCGCATATATCATGCGCAGGTTCAGTATCATTTGTTCCAGCAGCTGCGGTAATTGAGTTTCTTCAGTCATGGCTAGGGTCTCTCGCTGATGTTTTTACTAACAGGATAGCAGCTGTAAAAAATTCGGCTGGTTTTCTGGCTACTTAGCGAAAAAACTTAGCTGCCGCCCAGCACCGCCGATGCGTCGCGGCGGGTACTGAACTGCCAATAAAGAGCAATCAGCGTGATAAAGCCGACGGCGCCGAGCAGCAGCCACGGCAGCTCCGGCATATTGGTCGCCCGGCCGGTGTCATACAGCCAGCCGCCGCCGGTATAGCCGAGTGCGCCGCCGAGCGCCAACCCCAAACGGCTGAAACCCATGTAGCTGCCGCGCGCGCGCGGATCGGCCAGGGACGCGCTCAGCGTTTCTCGTGCCGGTTCGGCGATAATCGAGCCGAGATAGAAGCTGCAAATCAGCATGAAAAGGCTTTGCAGGCTGGTCGTCAGCCCCACGGGCAACAGGCTCAGGGTCATCAGCAGCAGGCCTGCCATCAGCCGCTGTTCCAGCCGGAAGCGCTTTTCGCTCCAGCGCGCCAGCGGGTAGAGCAGTGTTAATGACAGCGCGGCCTCAATGGCGTACATCCACTTCACTGCGGCGGGAGAACCGGCGATTTCGTTGACCACGATCGGCAGCATCAGCATCACCTGAACCGCCAGCATGTAGTAGCCGGTCAGTGTCAATACGTAGGTCAGGAAACGGCGATCGCGCAGCACCCGCATCATGCCTTCCCTCATCGGCGCACGCACGGTGGAGATGCGGTACGCCGGCAGCAGCCAGGCGTTCCATCCGGCCGCCAGGACAAAAATCGCCGCGCCGACCCAACAAACGAAATGGAAATCATACTGCAGCAGCCAACTGCCGATCAGCGCGCCGATGACGGCGCCTGCGCTGTCCTGCATCATCAGCAACGAATAGAAACGGCCGCGCTCATGGGGGCGGGTGAGTTTGATAACCAGCGCGGTGCGCGGCGGATCGAACAGCGTGCCGCCCAGGGCGGAAAGGGCGCAAGAGAACCACAGCAGCCAGGGTTGATCGGCCATCGCCATGGTGGCGAAGCCGGCCGCGCGCATCAGCATGCCGGTGACGATCATCGGCTTGGCGCCGAAACGGTCGGCGATGGCGCCGCCAAAAATGCCCAGCCCTTGTTGGATCAGCTGGCGCAGGCCCAAAGCGATGCCCACTACCAGCGCCGCCCAGCCGAGCTGATCGACAAAACGAATCGAAATAAGCGGAAAAACGACAAAGAAGCCTAAAACCACCAACAGGTTATCGAGTAATAAAAAATATTTACCCAAGCTCCGAGCTTGCGATACCAGAGACATGCTTCACCACGAGCAATTAAAAGGGAGAGGAGTGCTGCCATTCCATTCTCTACCCAATCGACGGGGGCTGATAGGGGGCGGATAGATAATATTTTTTTATCGTCAAGACGTTACCGGCTTGGCAAAACGGCATAAAAATGGCCGCAAAACGATTAATCGCTTATTTACTGAGCGCCGGGGATTTTACCTCCGGTACAGGCTACGGTTATATTAAATGAAGGTAAGTGCGGCTCTGCGCCGCCGGCGATAAAATAATCTCTTGGGTTCAAACCTTGGCGAGATGATTATTCGAATGCACGCCCAATAAATACTTCTTATCGAAGCGTTCTGATCGCGGGGGAAATGATGTTCGGCTACCGCTCTGAATCACCAAAAGTACGCCTGACCACCGATCGGCTGGTGGTCCGCTTAGTGCATGAACGCGATGCCTATCGCCTGGCGGAATACTATGCCGATAACCGGGCGTTCCTCAAACCCTGGGAGCCGGTGCGCGATGAAAGCCACTGCTACCCCTCGGGCTGGCAGGCGCGGCTGGGCACGATCACCGAAATGCAAAAGCAGGGCAGCGCCTACTACTTTATCCTGCTCGATCCTGAGGAGCGCGAGGTGCGCGGCGTGGCGAACTTCAGCAACGTGTTGCGCGGGTCGTTTCACGCCTGTTTCCTCGGTTATTCGCTGGGGGAGAAATGGCAGGGGCAGGGGCTGATGTACGAGGCGCTGCAGTCCGCCATTCGCTACATGCTGCGCCAGCAGCGGATGCATCGCATCATGGCCAACTATATGCCGCACAATCAACGCAGCGGTGCGCTGCTTGCGCGCCTGGGATTTGAACGTGAAGGTTATGCCAAGGATTATCTGCTGATCGACGGGCAGTGGCAGGATCACGTTTTGACGGCACTAACCAATAAAGAATGGCTACCGCCACGCTGAGGCCGCAATGAAATATGAACTGAACGCTAAAGAGGCGCGGGTGATCGGCTGCTTGCTGGAGAAGCAGGTCACTACGCCGGATCAGTACCCGCTTTCGTTGAACGCCATTACGTTGGCGTGCAACCAGAAGACCAACCGCGAACCGGTGATGGATCTGACAGAAAGCGAAGTGCAGCAACTGCTGGACCTGCTGCTAAAGAAGCACTTCCTGCGCACCCTGAGCGGGTTCGGCAACCGGGTGGTGAAGTACGAACAACGCTTCTGCAACTCTGAATTCGGCCAGCTGAAGCTGTCTGCCGCCGAGCTGGCGGTGATCGCCACGCTGCTGCTGCGCGGCGCGCAAACGCCTGGTGAACTGCGCACCCGTACTAACCGCATGCATGAATTCGGCGATGTCGGCGAAGTGGAACAGGTGCTGCAACAGCTGACGGTGCGCGAGGACGGCCCCTTTGTGGTGCGGCTGGCGCGCGAGCCGGGCAAGCGCGAGAGCCGGTTTATGCACTTGTTCAGCGGCCAGATTGATGAAGCGCCTGCTGAGGCGGCGGCGCAGGACGACGCAGATTTGAGCGCCCGGATCGGTGCGTTGGAAAACGACGTGGCGACGCTGAAACAGCAGGTGCAACAGCTGTTGGCGAGGGGGGCGCATGAGTAAATTACGCGTTGGCGTGGTCGGGCTGGGCGGCATCGCGCAGAAAGCCTATTTGCCGATCCTCACTCAGGCGGCGGATTGGACGCTGGTGGGCGGTTTTTCTCCCAATCAGCAAAAGGCTCAGCCGGTGTGCGACAGCTATCGCATGGCGTGCTTCTCTCGGTTGGACAGCCTGGCGCAGCAATGCGATGCGGTGTTCGTCCACAGCAGCACCGCCAGCCATTTCCAGGTGATCGAAACTTTGCTGCATCAGGGCGTACACGTTTACGTTGATAAACCGTTGGCGGAGACGCTGGAACAGGGCGAACGGTTGATTGCGCTGGCGGAAAAACAGGGCAAAGCGCTGATGGTTGGCTTTAACCGCCGCTTTGCTCCGCTTTATCGGCAGCTCAAGGCACAAATGTCGCGCCCGGCCTCGATCCGCATGGACAAGCATCGGGCGGACAGCGTTGGGCCAAACGATGTGCGTTTCACCTTGCTGGACGACTATCTGCACGTGGTGGATACCGCACTGTGGCTGGCCGGGGGGGAGGAAAAGCTGCTCAGCGGCAGCCTGCGAGCCAACGAGGCCGGCGCATTGCTGTACGCAGAACACCACTTTGCCTGTGGGGATACCCTGGTGACCACCAGCATGCATCGCCGCGGCGGCAGCCAGCGCGAAAGCGTACAGGCGGTGACCGACGGCGCGGTTTATCAGCTGAACGATATGCGCCAGTGGCTGCGTGAAGATCCGCAGGGCATGCTGGAGCAGCCGGCGCCGGGCTGGCAAACGACGCTGGCACAACGCGGCTTTGAAGGCGCCATCCGCCATTTCCTCGATTCGGTCAGCAATCAGAGCGCGCCGGAAACCGGCGGTGAGCAGGCCATTGCCGCTCAGCGGGTGATCGAGCGGCTGCTGCGGGATAACGCTATGTAACATATGGCGGTAGCTATTCATCAGCGGATGCGTAAACTTACCGGCTTGTTTCAGTGACGCCTGCGGAATGCAGGCGTCGATATTTAGGGCACATATCAGAAAACCACATGAACCTACTAAAATCATTGGCCGCCGTCAGCTCCATGACGATGTTTTCTCGGGTGCTGGGTTTTGCGCGCGATGCTATCGTAGCGCGCGTATTCGGTGCGGGCATGGCAACGGACGCGTTTTTTGTGGCGTTCAAACTGCCCAACCTGTTGCGCCGCATCTTTGCCGAAGGGGCGTTTTCTCAGGCATTCGTGCCGATCCTGGCCGAATATAAAAGCCAGCAGGGCGAAGAGGCGACGCGCACCTTTATCGCCTACGTGTCCGGCTTGTTGACGCTGGTATTGGCCGTCGTGACGGTATTGGGCATGCTGGCCGCCCCCTGGGTTATCTACATCACGGCGCCAGGCTTTGTCGATACGCCGGACAAGTTCGCGCTGACCTCGGCGCTGCTGCGCATCACTTTCCCTTATATCCTGCTTATCTCGCTGGCGTCGCTGGTGGGAGCGATCCTCAACACCTGGAACCGTTTCTCCATCCCGGCCTTTGCGCCGACGCTGCTCAACGTCAGCATGATCGGCTTTGCGCTGTTCGCCGCGCCTTATTTCAACCCGCCGGTGTTGGCGCTGGCCTGGGCGGTAGTGGTGGGCGGCGTGCTGCAGCTGGGGTATCAACTGCCGCACCTGCGCAAGATAGGCATGCTGGTGTTGCCGCGCCTCAAACTGGGCGATGCCGGGGTATGGCGCGTGATGCGCCAGATGGGGCCGGCGATCCTGGGGGTATCGGTCAGCCAGATCTCGCTGATCATCAATACTATCTTCGCCTCTTTCCTGGTATCCGGTTCCGTCTCCTGGATGTACTACGCCGATCGCCTGATGGAGTTTCCTTCCGGCGTGCTGGGGGTGGCGTTGGGCACCATTCTGTTGCCGTCGTTGGCGAAAAGCTTTTCCAGCGGCAATCACGATGAGTATTCGCGGTTGATGGATTGGGGGCTGCGTCTGTGCTTCCTGCTGGCTTTACCGAGCGCCATCGCGTTAGGCATTTTGGCCAAGCCGCTGACCGTGTCGCTGTTCCAGTATGGCAAATTCAGCGCTTTCGATGCGGCGATGACCCAGCGCGCGCTGGTGGCTTACTCGGTGGGGCTGATGGGCCTGATCGTGGTGAAAGTGCTGGCACCAGGCTTTTATTCGCGCCAGGACATCAAAACGCCGGTTAAAATCGCCATCATTACGCTGATCATGACCCAGGTGATGAACCTGGCGTTTATCGGCCCGCTGAAGCATGCAGGGCTGGCGCTGTCGATTGGCCTGGCGGCCTGTCTGAACGCCTCGCTGCTGTATTGGCAACTGCGCAAGCAAAAGATTTTTCAGCCGCAGCCAGGCTGGGCGGTGTTCCTGGCCAAGCTGGTGGTGGCGGTGCTGGCGATGTCGGCCGTGCTGATTGGCCTGATGTGGCTGATGCCGGCCTGGGATCAGGGCAATATGCTGGAGCGTCTGCTGCGTTTGGCTGCCGTGGTGGTTGCCGGGGTGGTTGCCTATTTCGGCGTGCTGGGCGGGTTGGGATTCCGCCCGCGCGACTTCGCCCGCCGGGTAGCCTGATTCAGGCATACGCATAAAAAAGGCCGCATAAGCGGCCTTTTTTGTTGTTCAGCGCAGGCTGGCGTTACATGCGCTCGACGGTTTCGATACCCAGGGTATCCAGGCCGGTTTTCAGGGTTTTCGACGTCAGCAGCGCCAGTTTCAGGCGGCTTTGACGCGCTTCTTCGCTGTCGGCATTCAGGATCTGGCAGTGCTCATAGAAGCCGGAGAACAGCCCAGCCAGATCGTAAAGATAGCTGCACATGACGTGCGGCGTGCCTTCGCGTGCGACGGCAGTGAGGATCTCTTCAAACTGCAGCAGACGGGTGGCCAGGGCGACTTCGCGCTCTTCGGTCATCACCAGCGGCAGCGTCAGGCTGCTTTCATCGATCCCGGCGCGTTTGAACACCGAGGCGACGCGGGTATAAGCGTACTGCATGTAAGGCGCGGTGTTGCCCTCGAAGGCCAGCATGTTATCCCAGTCGAAGACGTAATCGGTGGTGCGGCTTTTCGACAGATCGGCGTATTTCACCGCGCCGATGCCTACCACGCGCGCTACCTGCTGCATTTCTTCCGCCGGCATGTCCGGGTTTTTGCCGGCAATCAGCTGCCCGGCGCGTTCGATGGCTTCATCCAGCAGATCGGAGAGTTTCACCGTGCCGCCGGAACGGGTTTTGAACGGTTTGCCGTCTTTGCCCAGCATCATGCCGAACATGTGGTGTTCCAGTGATACGGAATCCGGCACATAGCCGGCCTTGCGCACGATGGTCCAGGCCTGCATCAGGTGCTGGTGCTGACGCGAGTCGATGTAGTACAGCACGCGGTTGGCGCCCAGCGTTTCGTAACGGTATTTGGCGCAGGCGATGTCGGTGGTGGTGTACAGGTAGCCGCCATCCTTTTTCTGGATGATGACGCCCATAGGTTCGCCGTCTTTATTCTGGTATTCGTCGAGGAACACTACGGTGGCGCCTTCGCTTTCCACCGCCAGCCCTTTGGCTTTCAGATCGGCGACGATGCCGGGCAGCATCGCGTTATACAGGCTTTCGCCCATCACGTCGTCTTCGGTCAGGGTAACGTTCAGGCGGTTATAGGTCAGCTGATTTTGCGCCATGGTGATGTCGACCAGCTTGCGCCACATTTTCAGGCAGTATTGATCGCCGCCCTGCAGCTTCACGACGTAGGCGCGGGCGCGTTCGGCGAACTCTGCGTCTTCGTCGTAATGTTTCTTGGCTTCGCGGTAGAACTGCTCCAGGTCCGACAGGCCCATATCGCTGGCGTTTTCGTTCTGCATCTTTTCCAGATAAGCGATAAGCATACCGAACTGAGTGCCCCAGTCGCCCACGTGGTTGGCGCGGATCACCTTATGGCCAAGAAACTCCTGCGTACGCGCGGCGGCGTCGCCGATAATCGTGGAGCGCAGGTGGCCGACGTGCATTTCTTTCGCCACGTTCGGCGCAGAATAATCGATAACGATGGTTTGCGGTTCAACTGGTGCAATGCCCAGCTTGGGGGCGTTCAGCACCAGATCGGCTTGGCGGGCGACCCAGTCGCTATTCAGGAAGATGTTGATAAAGCCGGGGCCGGCGATTTCCACTTTGCTGGCGATCTCGCCGAGTTCCAGCAGCTGAACCACTTTTTCAGCCAGCTGGCGCGGCGGCATGCCGAGCTTCTTGGCGACCGACATTACGCCGTTGGCCTGGTAATCACCAAACTGCGCTTTGGCTGACTGACGTACCTGCGCTTCGCAATCGGCTGGCGCGCCTGCGGCAATCAGCGCCTGGCTGACTTTATCTGAAAGAAGAACCTGAATATTCACCGGGTTACCTTAATGACGAACGAGGGGACGAGTGTCATGCCCCTGCGGGATTCAAAGGTGGTTGTCGGGCCGCGCGCAGAGGCGGCGGCCCACCACAAAACAGCCTGTAATTGTAACCGATCTGAGGTGGCGCGTCAGCAGTTGGCGATGTTCATGCGCGGAAAGGGGCGACGCGGGGAGTTTAGGGTATTCAAACCCGGATCGGGTGAAGGCCGTTTTCAGAGGAAGCCGTGCGGAATAGCGGGGTTAACTGAATGGAACAGAAATGGAATGAATGACTAATGTTTTCGATTTCGTCGGATATCCAACCTGTTGTTGCGTCGTGACTTAAAATGGCGGTAAATAGCATATCCGGCAAGCGAAATTAGCACCAGAGCAATAATCAGAAGCAGCATGATAAATATCTCGAATTCAAATTTACCCCAAAGTAGCTTAATTGCCATTGTGAAGCAATGCATTGGGCGGCATTTAAGATAATGCTCATTTTTATTTTTATCATTTACCGCTGTTGCTGTTTGAAATAGTCGCAATGCCGGTGGAAAATATAATGAAACCATCGCCGTATCAAGCGGTGTTTGGCTGGGTGTCGGCCTCTGGCGGTTTGAAATTGCTTAATTTTTCCTGCTATAAGTAAAGGCTATACCCATATAAGAAAAGTCTGTGGTTTAATTAAACTGTAAGCTTAGTGAATTAATAAATTCATCTGTTTTATTTTTTCCGTCTACCTTGGTCGTTAAGGCAGGAGAGTGCGAGGATCGTGCGGTGAGAAAATCGGCGTTCATCGCCAGCCGCAGGCAATCATGGCGAGTTGTGCCGCCTCAGTGTAAATTACGGCGTTTGAATGAGCATTTTGTTGTTTCGAGGATTTCATGACGACCCTACAGGCTATCGCCGATCTTAACGATTTGGCTCTCGATCTGCCGCGTTTCGAACAGGCGCTGAATCAATTCGCTGCGAAATTGCGGCTCGATTTGGCGCAGTTCAGCGCCGATCACATCTCGGTGCGCTGCCATCAGAACGCCACCGCCGATCGTTGGCGCCACGGTTTGATGCAGTGCGCTTCGCTGCTGTCTGAATCAGTCATCAATGGCCGCCCGATCTGCCTTTTCGATTTGCAACAGCCGCTGCAGCTCGGGCCGTGGCAAATTGATTGCGTTGAATTGCCTTATCCGGGAGAAAAGCGCTATCCGCACGAAGGTTGGGAACATGTGGAGCTGGTGCTCAGCGGCGATCCCGCCACGCTGTATGCGCGCGCGTTGAGCCATCTGGCCGATGAAGCGCTACTGGCACCGGGGATCAAACTGAAACAGAGCTCCCCGCAGGGCGAGGGCGAGCGGTTGCCCAATCCGACCCTGGCCATTACCGACGGCAGCGTGACTATCAAATTTCATCCTTATTCCATCAGGGAAATCGTCGCCAGCGAACGGCCCTAACGTGACGACAACGCGGCACAGGCTTGCGCCATGCGGCTCAGCGCTTCTTCGAGCAACGCCCGGCGGCAGCCAAAATTCAGGCGCACAAAGCGGCGGTCGCCAAAGTCCAGCCCGGCGCTTAAGCCTACCCCGGCTTGCTCGAAGAAGGCGTGCGGGTTATCTACCGGGAGTTCGCTGCAGTCGATCCACGCCAGATAACTTGCTTCGACAGGATGCAGGCGCAGGCCGGGCATGGCGTTAATGCGGTTGAAAACCAGATCGCGATTGGCGCGCAGATAGATCAGCTGTGCGTCCAGCCAGGCCTGCCCATGCTGGTAGGCCGCCTGCGCGGCGACCAGCGCCAGCAGATCGACCTCTGGCACTATGCCAGAGCGTGCGCGCTGCAATTTTTTGCGCAGCGCGTCGTTGGGAATAATCGCCATCGAAGCGCCCAGCCCGGCAAGATTGAACGTTTTCGAGGGAGACATCAGCGTGATGCTGCGCTGGGCGGCATCAGCATTCAGCGTGGCGAAGGGGATATGCTGCGCGCCCGGCTCGAGCAGCAGGTCGCAGTGGATTTCGTCCGAACAGACGACCCAATCATGGCGGCGGGCAAAATCGTGATGTTGCAGCAATTCTTCGCGCCGGTAAGCCGTGCCTCCCGGGTTTTGCGGGTTGCACAGCAGCAGCAGCTTTTCGTCGCCCTCGAGCCGTTGGCTCACCGCCGGCAAATCCAGCAGCCAGCGTTGGCCGACCAACGCCAACGGCACTGGCAACTGCCTGCGCCCGGCGAACCTGGCCGCCTTACGAAACGGCGGGTAGATTGGCGTGGGCGCCAGCGTGGCTTCTCCTTCTGCGCTAAAGGCGCGCACGCAGAGATTCAGGCCGCAAACCAGCCCGGGCAGAAAAATGATCCATTCGGGCTTGATGTGCCAGCCATAGCGCTCTACCATGCGGCGGGTAAAAACCTTAACAAGATCATGGGATGGATGGCTGTAGCCGAACACGCCATGCGCCACGCGTTGCCGTAACGCCTCTATTACCGCCGGCGGTGATTGGAAGTCGCTGTCGGCGACCCACAGCGGGATAATGTCGCGACCGCGATATTTATCCCACTTAACGCTGTCACTGTGACTACGGTCTACCCATTGATCAAAATTGAATGCCATAGTTAGAACCCTGAGCGGTGTATACCTATGCATGAGCCTACGTGAGAAATTGGAAAATTAACAATTGCTGCCGCATGTTGACCGTTATCTGGGGGTGACAATGATTAAACTGGAAGTTTGCTGCTTTAGCGTCGACTGCGCGCTGACGGCTGAGCGGGCAGGGGCCGACCGCATCGAACTGTGCGCCAGCCAGAGTGAAGGCGGCTTGACGCCAAGTAACGGCACGCTGCGTTTGGCGCGCGATCGGGTGGCTATCCCGGTACACCCTATCGTTCGTCCGCGCGGGGGGGATTTTTGCTATAGCGCGGTAGATTTTGAGGTGATCAAACAAGACATCGCCCAGATCCGCGATATGGGATTCCCCGGCATAGTGGTCGGCATGCTGGATGAAGAAGGCCATATCGATCTGCCGCGCATGCGCGAAGTGATGCGGCTGAGCGGCAACATGGCGGTGACTTTCCACCGGGCGTTCGATATGTGCCAGAACCCGATGGTGGCTCTTGAGCAACTGACGCAGCTCGGCGTAGCGCGCATCCTCACTTCGGGGCAGCAGCAGAACGCCGAGTTGGGGTTGCCGCTGCTGCGCGATCTGTTGCATGCCAGCCAGGGGCCGGTGATCATGGCGGGCGCCGGCGTGCGTCTGAGCAACCTGCACAAGTTTGTCGATATCGGCATTCAGGAATTGCACAGCTCTTCCGGCCATACGGTGCCTTCGACGATGCGCTATCGCAAAGCGGGCGTCACTATGTGCTCCGACAACGAGTTTGATGAATTTAGCCATTATTGCGTGGATGGCGAAATGGTGGAGGCGATGAAAAACGCGCTGGCCTTGGTTGATCCTCTGGCGCAAAGCGCATAACGCGCAACCAACCCTGTTCGCCAAGCGATTTCCGGGCCGAAAGACCCTTAGCGCGTCGCTGAATTTTCGGCGTTCGCGCGAGTACCAGGCCCCGGCGTCTTGCCGGGGCTTTTTTTCATCAGAAAAGACTGAATACCTGCCGTGAGATATTGATGAAATAGGTGACGGCAACTCTGCGCTCGGATTACCATCAATAGATAACAGTATATATTTTCTTGCCCTTGTTATTAGCGGCTGATAGATTTGCTCTTTAAAAGTAGTTTAATATCATTTTGTTAAATGCATTTATCTTTATATATAAACATGGTGAATGAGTGTTGTTAAATATCAGGGGTAATGCCTTTTATATTTTAATTTATTTATAACAAACAGCCGTTTTTATTTTTTAACCGGCCCAGTTACCGGCCTTATATCCCATGGCCTTTATGCAGCAAACAACGCTGTGGCTGGAAATATCGTGATACCACTAAGGAAATCTGTTGCAGGACGCCGAAAGGGCGGCTCTTGTCGGGTTTAACAAGGAGATAAATACAATGACCAGATCGGCATACTGTTTAACCGCTTCACTTTTGTTGGCCATGACGTTGACCGGTTGCCAAAGAGTCAAGCAGCCCGTGCCCGTGGCGAATAAAGTCGGCACGACAGAGACGGCGGAACAGGATAGAAAACAACGCGAGGCTGAACGCATGCAGCAATGCCAACGTGAGCTTGACGCTATGCGCAATATGGATCCCGAGAGGTACCAAAAATTCAAACGCGAGTTCGACGCGTTGATGAGCGGAGCCGCCCAGTATGCCGGGGTACGGCCAAAGGTCAATATGGATACCCAGGAAACCGTGGATGCGCTTTACCGTTATCGCACCAGCCGCATCTGCGCAGATATTAGCGCCACCATGATGACCGGCCTCGCCGATCGGGGGGAACGTACCCAATGACCTCCGGCGCCAGACTGACTCTTCTTGGCCTGGTGCTGCCGCTGATGGCGGCGCCAGCCACGCTTTATGCGGATGACGGCGTGCCCGCCTTGCTGCAGTTCGCCGAACAATATCAGCGACAGGAGCCGGCGCCGACGCCGGCAGATAAACCGCAGGCGGCTCAGGGGCCGCTGAAAAAACCAGCGGCCAGGATGAGCCACTCGCAAGAGACCGCCGTTTTTCAACAGCAGCAGTTAGCGGCCACTCGGAAAGCGCTGAAGGAAAAAGAGGCTCAACTGCAGCGCCAGCAGACGGCCATGCAGTCCCTGCAACAGGAATTGACGGCATTGCGGGCAGCTGCCGCGTCGAATGTGGCGCCACAACCCGATCTCGCCGCCTTGAGCGAGTTTGCCAGCGGCATACGGCAGGCGTTAAATCTTACGCCGAAGGAACGGCAGGCGCAGGCGCTGATCGCCCAGGCGCAGGCAGAGGCGGCGGCGCAAAAAAAGCTGGCGGCGGAGCACGGTAAATATATTGAACTGCTAAAGCGGCGACAGAAAGATGCCCCAAAACAGTCCGATTTCGAGCCGCAACGCCTGGCGTTACAGGAAAAATTGACGGCGGCTGAAAAGCTAAATCAGCAGCAACGGCAAAGTAGCGATCGGGCATTGGCCGCCGCTGCAGCAGAGTTGGAACAGCAAAAAGCGGAGTCGGCCAAGGCGATAGGTGAACTGCAACAGCAGCTCGCGCAGCTTCAGGAGAAAACCCAAACTCAGGCGGGGCAGATTGAGGAACATCGGCAGCAACTGGCAAGGGTGCAGGACACGAATGCTAAATCAGCGCAGCAAATTGAGCTGGCAAATAAGCGCGCGGACAAGGCGGAGCAAGCGCTGGCCGCCGCCGACCTTTCGCGGCAACAGCTGCGCGATGAGCTCAAAGGCCTGCGCGCACGGGCCAAACTGTTGCCGGACGGCCTGACGTTGAAAAGCGAGGGTGCGAGCCAGACCTATGCCGCGGGCGTGGCGCTGGGGCGCGATATCCAGACGCTGTTGGCGGAGCGTAAAAGCTGGGGCATAGATCCGGACAAAACGGTGCTGTTGGCGGGCATCGTGGATACCTTCAGCGGCCGTTATCAGTTAGATGAGACGCTGTTGGCCAACTCATTGGCGGCATCGGAAAAAGCGGTGAACGTTGCCAGAAGCAAGGCCGTTAAGGAACAGGAGACGAAGGGGGATGCCTTTGTTGCCGAATTCAGCAAGAAGAAGGGGGTTAAAAAATCGTCATCCGGCTTTTGGTATCGGGTTGACTATGAAGGGGATGAGGCGATCGCCGACGATGCGCAGGTGGATGTCGTGGTGAAAGAGATGCTGATCGATGGCCGCGTCATTCAGGACATGGATCGCAGCGGCAAAGTGCTGTCTCAGCCGCTGTCAGCCTATCCGCCATTATTCCGCGAGGCCATCGGTTACTTGAAAAACCATGGTTCTTTAACGATGGCGGTTCCACCGGCGCTGGCCTACGGCGAAACGGGTTACCCGCCGCAGATCCTGCCGAACGCTACCATGGTGTATGAGCTGCGGGTTGTCGACGTCAATAAAAACTAAAACGCCCAGGGCCGGGTCTCACGGCCCTGGGGGCTTCTTTCAACGTGATCACTTTATAAATGCCAACCTCGCTAATTGAATACATGTCCCGATCCAACACTTTGTCTTCCGGTTTAAGCTGCGCGCGCGCGGCGTTAAAATCTTCTCGTGATGGTTTTTTTGTGCCCTGCAGGAAAATGTTGTGCTCAAGTGCCACATATCCCCACATCCATCCTTGCACCAAATTACGCTGGATCAATAATTCTAAAAGTGGGAATTTATTGATTGAGTTCGCGGTGACCACGGCATAGGGCACTTTTCCTAATATAATCACCTTATCTTTTTTTGCATTGTATTTTAGCGAGAACAGATCTTCGCTAATGCTTCGGGTAATATAAGTTTCCAACTCCCATTGTTTGCTAAGCGCCGCAGAGTAACTGTATGCCAGGCTTGTCAGCAGAATAAATAAAGGGAGCAGTAATATGGGAGTGATGATTTTATGGACAGAAGAGAATAGGCTGTGGGTGGTATAAAGAATGAAAAACATCACAGAGACGAAGCCGACGAGTATCCGTGGTGAAGAAACCGGTTGTTTTAGGAATATCAATAGCCCTGGCACGGTAAGTATGATGAGCAGGGGGGAAATTGAAACAAAGCCAGCGATGATAAGCGAAAGCCCGCCGGCCCGGTTTTTCTTCACATACCGTATCGCGATTATCAAAACGGCGCTGATGGCGATCAGCAGGTAAAAGGCGAAGAGATAACGAAAATAGCTATTCTCAAACAATGTTAACGCCAGCTGAGCGTAGCTGACGAGATGAGAGAGAATGGTGCTGATATCAAAAGTGGATTCGCTGTGTTCGATGCTGTAGGTGCCGGAAATCACTCTTTTCGCGATAAGCTTGGAATAAATGATAAAGGCGATAAGCAAAGATAATATTGATTGACTCAAGGCCTTAAACAATGCCTTTTCGGACAGATTTTCCCTGACCTGATGTACGAATAGTATCACGCAAAAAGCGATGTAAATATTTACCGATGCCTGGTAAAGAGAAAATACCAAGACGACCAGCAGCGATTTCAAGGCAACGTTGATGACTATTGGGGACTTCAGGTTAAAAATGGCGGCGCATATGGCCAACGCAATGCTCAGGGCCATGGTCAGCGCGTCGAATTTATAGGATAAATTTTCCAGCAAATAAGGGCTGCAGATCAACGATAGCGCCGTCAAGGCGCTAATTAATGGGCGTCCGTCGAAAAACACTTTGCCTACGAGCGCGCCGATCGCCACGAAGGCCGCCACGGCCAGCATTTGCGGCAAAGGGGAGGTATCGGTCAATGGCATGCCGGCGTTGAGAAATATCATGATCTCATCTGCGGCGGGGCGGCCGTTGGCCGTCCAGTGAGCGAAGCCGCGAATCGAGCGCCCAAGGTCGTCAATATAATAGCTATCGGAAATCAGAATCGGGAATGCATAGAAGAAGCAAAAAATTGAGGCCAGTAACAAGTAGTCCTGATATTTCTTTTCCATCTCTTTAACCTGTTGCCATTAGAACCTGTTAACTTATTTCCCACCGCAGTTTTTTGGCAAGGCTGCGTGCCTGCATGTCGTTGCCAGTATAAGTACTTTAAATGATTAATATACGAGTTTGTTGAACGGCCGCAGGTCGTTTAGGATTTGTGCCAGTAGGTTTGAAATGGCTGCCGTTCAGCCGCGAAAATAACGGGCGCGCCGTGCCGATTACAGGGCGACGCGCCAGGTTCAATGTGGCGTTAAGGCTTTCTTGCCACCAGCACCGCGCGCAGCGGCGCGGGGTAACCTTCAACCGTCTTGCTGCGATCGTTGGGATCGAGGAATTCGGCCAGCGACTCGCTGGTCATCCAGTCGGTGCGGCGCTGTTCTTCGGTGCTGGTGACGCACATGTCGGCGATTTTCACCTCGACGAAACCGCATTTTTCCAGCCAGCACTTCAGCGCCAGGGCTGAGGGAATGAAATAAACGTTGCGCATCTGCGCATAGCGATCGCCCGGCACCAACACCTGATTGGCATCGCCTTCCACCACCAGGGTTTCCAGCACCAGCTCACCCTCGGAAACCAGCTGGTTTTTCAGTTGATAGAGGTGATCCAGCGGTGAACGGCGGTGATACAGCACCCCCATGGAGAATACCGTGTCAAATGCCGCCAGCTCCGGCAGCTGTTCAATGCCGAGCGGCAGCAAATGGGCGCGTTGGTCGCCGCCCAGCAGTTTGCGCACCGCCTCGAACTGGCACAGGAACAGCTGCATCGGATCGATGCCGACCGCCAGGTGTGCGCCAGCGCCGATCATCCGCCACAGGTGGTAACCGCTGCCGCAGCCGACGTCGAGAATGGTGCGGCCGGCCAGCGGGGAAATGTGCGGCAGCACGCGGTCCCACTTCCAGTCGGAGTGCCATTCGGTATCGATGTCGATGCCGTACAGGGAGAAAGGCCCTTTGCGCCACGGCATCATGGTGCGCAACATTTTCTCGATGCCTTCCCGCTGGCCGGGCGACAGGCCCGGCTCCATTTCGGCGCGCACGCCATGCAACAGATCCAGACGCGTCGGGGTCAGGGCCGGCAGGTGCTCCACCGAGTTGAACCATTGCTTGAACTTGCCGTGCAGCGATTCACGCTGCCAGGCGCTCAGCTGGGCGGGCAGGGTATCCAGCCAGTGGCTGAGGTTGCCCTTGGCGATGCGCTGATAGAAATCACCGAATTCGATCATTGCGCGTCTCCTGCTTTCAGGGCGATCAAAGAGCCGAAGTTAAAACACTGGAACCACACCTCGGCGTGTTCGAAGCCGGCCTGATGCAGGCGCGCCTTATGGGCCTCGACCGAGTCGGTCAGCATCACGTTTTCCAGCATGCTGCGCTTTTGGCTGATCTCGAGCTCGCTGTAGCCATTGGCGCGTTTGAAGTCGTGATGCATGTTGAAAAGCAGTTCACCGACGTCGGCATCCTCAAAGCTGAATTTCTCCGACAGCACCAGCGCGCCGCCTGGGCGCAGCCCGCGATAAACCTGCTCCAGCAGGCGCAGGCGATCGGCCGGCTCAAGGAATTGCAGGGTAAAGTTCAGCACTACCATAGAGGCGTTTTCGATGTTGATATCGAGAATATCGGCTTCGATCACCTCGACCGGGGTATCGGCGCGGAAGGCATCGATATGGCGGCGGCAGCGTTCGACCATCGCCGGAGAGTTATCGACGGCGATGATGCGGCAACCCGGCACCTTGATATTCCGCCGCATCGACAGCGTCGCGGCACCCAGCGAACAGCCCAGGTCATACACCCGGCTATCGGGCTGTACAAAGCGCTCGGCCAGCATGCCAATCATTGAAATGATGTTGGAATAGCCGGGAACGGAACGCTGGATCATGTCGGGGAACACTTCAGCGACGCGTTCGTCGAAGGTCCAGTCGCCCAGTTTGGCGATGGGGGCGGAGAAAAGGGTATCGCGGTTTGGCATAGCGGCAAATCAGTTCAGAATTCGAAGGGGCGTATTCTAACAGATAACCTCAGGAAAGCGGAGCGGAAGCAGGCGGCGTGGCCGCCTGATGATAAATCAGGGATCAATGCAGGCTGAAAATCAGATCCCAGGGCAGATAGAAGATATTTGCCAGCACCATCAATAACAAAGAAATGTAGGTTGCCGCCATGCCTGAACGGCGCCAGCGAACCTCGCGGTTGCGCAGGCCATAATAATGCACCAGTCGCCCGGCCATCAGCATCAGGCCGCAAAGGTGGATCATCCAGATCTCTGCGCCGTTCATCTCCATAATCACCAGCAACACTGCGGCGATGGGAATGTATTCTACGGCGTTGCCGTGTACGCGAATGGCGGTTTGTAATTCATAAAAGCCGCCGTCGCCATAGGCGACGCGGTACTGCATCCTTAACCTGACTACATCATAAGAGAGTTTGATCAACAACAATGCGCCGAGCACCACATAAAGCGCGCTTACCATCTTTCACTCCATTCCCTAACCAAAACTGGCAGCCAGCATCATAGCCGTCATTGTATTCACTGTCGCGGTGAAATATTTGATGTTATTGGTCAGATTAATAGGTCAAAACAACGCATCCTGCTCTGGCCAATCCGGCGGGGCGGGCAAATCGGGGAGCGCCTGGCGCAGCCGTTGCCAGATTTTTTGCGCCTGCTGCGGGGAGTCGCCGTTATCCGGCGTGTGGATGAACAGGTAAGGCTGGTGCTGCCGTTGCCAGAGCGGCAGTTTCTGCTGCCAGGCGTCGAACCAGCGCAAATTATCCGCCAGCACGTCGCCACCGATAAAGCGCACCAGCGGCTGGCCGGCGGTAACCAGCGCATGCACCGGCAGCTTAGGTTTTTTCTGTTGCGCGTCGCGCACCGCGGCGCTATTAGGCGCGGCGTGATGCACCGGGCGGCTGTCGAGGATCACCCGATTGATGCCGCGCTGATGCAGCCCCTGATTCAGCAGGCGTTCTGCTTCCCCCTTGGCGAAGAACGCCGGGTGGCGCACTTCCACGCCGTAGGTGAAGGCTTTCGGCAGCTTGTCGAAGAACTGCCACATGCGCGGCAATTCGTCAGGCCCGAAGGCCGAAGGCAGCTGCAGCCACAGTTGGCCGATGCGCTGATGAACCGGGGTCAGGCACTGATAAAACGCCTGCAGCTCGGCGTCGCAGTTGCGCAAGGCCGCCTTATGGCTGATGTCCGAGGGGAATTTGAAGCAAAAACGAAAGTCATCGCCGGTCATATCGCGCCAGCGTTGCACAATTTCCTGTTTGGGCAGTGCATAAAAGGTGGTGTTGCCTTCCACGCAGTTGAAATAACGGCTGTAATCCGCCAAATCACGCAGCCCGATGCGGTTCCAGGCTGCGTGCTGCCACTGTGGTAGTCCGATGTAGATCAACGTGCCATCTTCCCTAATTTATCCCATCAGGTTACACGTTAACGTTACTGGTCGAGCGCGGCAAGGATTTCGCCGGTGCTGCGCACCCGGGCCAGGCGCGGGAAAATATTGTCGACCGCGAACTGGTGCATGCCGCCGTTCTGCGCGCTGCAGGCGTCTTCGGCGATCAGCAACTCATAGCCATGCTCCCAGGCGGCGCGAGCGGTGGATTCCACGCCGATATTGGTGGAGATGCCGCACAGCACTATCGACTTCACGCCGCGGCGGCGCAGCTGCAGCTCCAGGTCAGTGCCGTAGAAGGCGCCCCATTGGCGCTTGGTCACCAGAATATCGCTGTCGCTGACCGCCAGAGCGGTCGGGAACTCCCACCAACTGGCGGGCAGGCCGCCGGCGGGCGCGGGGGCCGGTTGGTCGACCGGTTGCTTCAGCGCCTCGGCGAAGCCGTCTGACCAGCCGACGCGCACCAGGACAACCGGTGCGCCCAGCGAGCGGAAACGGGCGGCAAGCTGTGCGGCGTTCGACACCACCTGTTCGGCGCTGTGCGGTCCGCCGGCGTAAGGCAGAATGCCGTTTTGCAAGTCAATCAGCACCAGGGCGGTGGTTTGAGCATCAAGTTTCAGCATCGGGTTCATCTCATTGCGAAGTGGATAAAATTTACTCAGGAACACGCAGGCGCAGAGCCGTGCGTTAAACCGGGGACATTCAGGCTACGTGAAAAAAGCGCCACAGGTTAATGGGTAATTTGTTAGCCAATGTGTTATTTCGGGCAAAAACGCGCCATTTAGTGCTGCAACAATGCTGTGTTCGCACTTATCTGGCGCATGAATTTCCTTTATAATGACTCCCTTTTTTCAACTCTCTTTAATCCAACGACCTATGCCGATTTATGAATATGCATGTGGCGCTTGCAGCCATCGGTTAGAGAAATTGCAAAAATTTTCCGACGCGCCGCTGACCCAGTGTCCGGCGTGTGGGCAGCCCGCGTTGACCAAGCTGATCTCATCCTCCGGCTTCCAGCTCAAGGGAACCGGGTGGTATGCGACAGATTTCAAACCGGGCAACAAGTAGAGTTCATCAGATAACAGCCGTGCGACAGGGGCATTGCAGCCCGGCGCGGCATCGGCTGTGTAAAAGGATAGCGTATGCGTACTGAATATTGCGGGCAGTTGAATCTGTCCCACGTAGGCCAGGAAGTCACTCTGTGTGGTTGGGTCAACCGTCGTCGCGATCTCGGCGGCCTGATCTTTATTGATATGCGCGACCGCGAAGGCATCGTGCAGGTGTTCTTCGATCCGGACCAGAAAGCCGCGTTCGACAAGGCTTATGACCTGCGCAATGAATTCTGCATCCAGATCGTCGGCACCGTGCGTGCGCGTCCGGACAGCCAGATCAATAAAGATATGGCCACCGGCGAAGTGGAAGTCTTCGCCCATGCGCTGGAGATCATCAACCGCTCCGAGCCGCTGCCGCTGGACTCCAACCAGGTCAACAGCGAAGAAGCGCGCCTGAAATACCGCTACCTGGATCTGCGTCGTCCGGAAATGGCCGATCGCCTGAAGACCCGCGCCAAAATCACCAGCTTCGTGCGCCGCTTTATGGACAGCCACGGCTTCCTCGACATCGAGACCCCGATGCTGACCAAGGCTACGCCGGAAGGCGCCCGCGACTACCTGGTGCCGAGCCGCGTGCACAAAGGCAAGTTCTACGCGCTGCCGCAGTCTCCGCAGCTGTTTAAACAGCTGCTGATGATGTCCGGCTTCGACCGCTACTATCAGATTGTAAAATGCTTCCGCGACGAAGACCTGCGCGCTGACCGTCAGCCGGAATTCACTCAGATCGACGTCGAGACCTCCTTCATGACCGCCGATCAGGTGCGTGAGGTGATGGAGAAGCTGGCGCGCGAACTGTGGCTGGACGTGAAGGGCGTGGATCTGGGCGACTTCCCGGTGATGACCTTCGAAGAAGCGATGCGTCGTTACGGCTCCGATAAGCCGGACCTGCGTAACCCGCTGGAGCTGGTGGACGTGGCCGATCTGGTGAAAGACGTCGAGTTCAAGGTGTTCTCCGGCCCGGCCAACGACGCCAAAGGCCGTGTCGCGGCGATCTGCGTGCCGGGCGGCGCACAGCTGACCCGCAAGCTGATCGACGAATACGGCGCTTTCGTCAACATCTATGGCGCTAAAGGCCTGGCATGGCTGAAGGTCAACGACCGCGCCGCCGGCATGGAAGGGGTGCAAAGCCCGATCGCCAAGTTCCTCAGCGCGGAAGTGCTGGAGGCCATTCTGGCGCGCACCAACGCGCAGACCGGCGATATCCTGTTCTTCGGCGCCGACAGCTTCAAGATTGTGACCGACGCGATGGGCGCGCTGCGCCTGAAGCTGGGCCGCGATCTGGAACTGACCAAGCTGGACAGCTGGGCGCCGCTGTGGGTGGTTGACTTCCCGATGTTCGAAGAAGACGGCGAGGGCGGTCTGGCGGCGATGCACCATCCGTTCACCGCGCCGCGCGACATGACCCCGGAAGAGCTGGCCGCCAAGCCGATCAACGCTATCGCCAATGCTTACGATATGGTGATCAACGGTTATGAAGTGGGCGGCGGTTCGGTGCGTATTCACCGCAGCGAAATGCAGCAGACGGTGTTCAGCATTCTGGGCATCAACGAGCACGAGCAGCGCGAGAAGTTCGGCTTCCTGCTGGATGCGCTGAAGTACGGCACGCCGCCGCACGCCGGCCTGGCCTTCGGTCTGGATCGCCTGGTGATGCTGCTGACCGGCACCGACAACATTCGCGACGTGATCGCGTTCCCGAAAACCACCGCCGCAGCCTGCCTGATGACCGACGCGCCAAGCTTCGCCAACCCGGCGTCGCTGCAGGAGTTGGCGATCAGCGTGGTGAAGAAAGCCTCTTCAGAACAAGAGAGCGAGTGATGAGTTACAAGCGGCCCGAGTCTATTCTGGTAGTGATTTATGCGAAATCCAGTGGTCGGGTGCTGATGTTACAGCGGCGCGACGATACCGAGTTCTGGCAGTCGGTCACCGGCAGCCTGGAGCAGGATGAGTCGCCGCCGCATGCCGCGCGGCGTGAGGTCATGGAAGAGGTCGGCATCGATATCGAAGCAGAGCATCTGCCGTTGGTCGATTGCCAGCGCTGCGTGGAGTTTGAACTCTTTGTCCATTTGCGACATCGCTATGCCCCGGGAACCACGCGCAATAAAGAGCACTGGTTCTGTCTGGCTTTGCCCGAGGAGCGCGATCCGGTGATTACCGAGCATCACGCTTACCAATGGCTTGAGGCGGCGGAAGCCGTGAAGTTGACCAAGTCCTGGAGCAATCAGCAGGCGATTGAAGAGTTTGTGATTAATTCAGTCCAGTAATTTTTCGGAGATTTTTTATGGCAGGTCATAGTAAGTGGGCCAACACCAAACACCGTAAAGCGGCGCAGGATTCCAAGCGCGGTAAAATTTTCACCAAAATTATTCGCGAGCTGGTTACCGCTGCGAAACTGGGCGGTGGCGATCCTGGGGCTAACCCGCGTCTGCGCGCGGCGATCGATAAGGCGCTGTCGAACAACATGACGCGCGACACGCTGAACCGCGCTATCGCGCGCGGCGTGGGCGGCGATGATGATACCAACATGGAAACCATCATCTATGAAGGCTACGGTCCGGGCGGCACCGCCGTGATGATCGAATGCCTGAGCGATAACCGCAACCGCACCGTGGCGGAAGTGCGTCACGCCTTCACCAAATGCGGCGGCAACCTGGGCACCGACGGTTCGGTGGCCTATCTGTTCACCAAGAAGGGCGTGATCACCTACGCACCGGGCCTGGATGAAGATAGCCTGATGGAAGCGGCGCTGGAAGCCGGCGCGGAAGACATCGTCAGCTATGACGACGGCGCCATCGACGTGTTCACCGCCTGGGAAAACCTGGGTGAGGTGAAAGACGCGCTGACCGCCGCCGGTTTTGAAGCGGAAGCGGCGGAAGTGTCGATGATCCCGTCGACCAAGGCCGACATGGATGCGGAAACCGCACCTAAGCTGCTGCGTCTGATCGATATGCTGGAAGACTGCGACGACGTGCAGGAGGTTTACCATAACGGTGAGATCTCCGACGAGGTTGCGGCTACGCTGTAATGATGTTGATGTACGGCGCTGCCTCAGGGCAGCGCCGGGCGGAATTTACGCTTAACGCAAGGTGGATGTAACGATGGCGATCATACTCGGTATCGATCCCGGCTCACGCATCACCGGCTATGGCCTTATCCGCCAGCAGGGCCGCCAGCTGAGCTATATCGCCAGCGGCTGCATTCGCACGGTGGTGGACGACATGCCGACGCGGCTAAAGCTGATTTATGCCGGCGTCAGCGAAATCATCACTCAGTTCCAACCGGACTTTTTCGCCATCGAACAGGTGTTTATGGCCAAAAACCCGGATTCGGCGCTCAAGCTCGGCCAGGCGCGCGGCGTGGCGATTGTCGCGGCGGTTAACCAGAACCTGGAAGTGTTTGAATATGCGGCGCGGCAGGTCAAGCAAACCGTAGTGGGCACCGGGGCGGCCGAAAAGGCGCAGGTGCAGCATATGGTGCGTTCGCTGCTGAAGCTGTCGGCCAATCCGCAGGCGGACGCCGCCGATGCGCTGGCCATCGCCATCACGCACTGCCACCTCAGCCAAAACGTGCTGCGGATGAGCGAAGGGCGATTGAACCTGGCGCGCGGGCGGTTACGCTAAAGGCCGCGTCGGTGAACAATCAGGCTGGATATTCATCCAGCCTTTTTTATGTTATAAGCTTTACCAGCACGGCATGGCAGTGAGTCATGCTCAGGAATTCTGCAGGAGGGTAAATGATAGGTCGTCTCAGAGGAAATATTCTGGAAAAGCAGCCGCCGCTGGTGTTACTGGAGGCGAACGGCGTCGGTTATGAAGTGCATATGCCGATGACCTGCTTTTATGAGCTGCCGGAACTGGGGCAAGAGGCCATCGTGTTTACCCACTTCGTGGTGCGTGAAGACGCGCAGCTGCTGTACGGCTTCAACGATAAGCAGGAGCGCGCGCTGTTCCGCGAGCTTATCAAGGTCAACGGCGTCGGGCCAAAGCTGGCGCTGGCCATCCTGTCCGGCATGTCGGCGCAGCAATTCGTCAGCGCGGTTGAACGCGAAGAGATCACCGCTCTGGTCAAGCTGCCGGGCGTAGGCAAGAAAACCGCCGAGCGCCTGGTGGTGGAAATGAAAGACCGCTTCAAAGGGCTCAACGGCGACCTGTTCAACAACAGCAGCGAAATTGCGCTGCCGGCCTCCGCCGCGAACGCCGCGGAAGTTGACGCCGAAGCCGAAGCCGCCTCGGCGCTGGTGGCGTTGGGTTATAAACCGCAGGAAGCCAGCCGCATGGTCAGCAAAATCGCCAAGCCGGGCGCCGATTGCGAAACCCTGATCCGCGACGCGCTGCGCGCCGCGCTCTAAGGTCGACAAGGGGCAGACAATGATTGAAGCCGATCGCCTGATTTCCGCCGAGCCGATTACTGAGGAAGAGATCCTCGATCGCGCCATCCGCCCGAAGCTGTTGACGGAATACGTCGGGCAGCCGCACGTGCGTGAACAGATGGAAATCTTTATCCAGGCGGCCAAGCAGCGCGGCGATGCGCTGGACCACCTGCTGATCTTCGGCCCGCCGGGATTGGGTAAAACCACGTTGGCGAACATCGTCGCCAACGAAATGGGGGTTAACCTGCGCACCACCTCCGGCCCGGTGCTGGAGAAGGCCGGCGATCTGGCGGCGATGCTGACCAACCTTGAGCCGCACGACGTGCTGTTTATCGATGAGATCCACCGTCTGTCGCCGGTGGTGGAAGAGGTGCTGTACCCGGCGATGGAGGATTATCAGCTGGATATCATGATCGGCGAGGGCCCGGCCGCGCGGTCGATCAAGCTCGATCTGCCGCCGTTCACCCTGGTGGGCGCTACCACCCGCGCCGGTTCGCTGACGGCGCCGCTGCGCGACCGTTTCGGGATTGTGCAGCGGCTGGAGTTTTATCAGGTAGCCGATCTGCAGCACATCGTCTCACGCAGCGCCAACTGTCTGGGGATAGACCTGTCTGACGACGGCGCCCATGAAGTGGCGCGCCGCGCGCGCGGCACGCCGCGTATCGCCAACCGCCTGTTGCGCCGGGTGCGCGACTTCGCCGAAGTGCGCGCCAATGGCGTGCTCAACGGCGCAGTGGCGATGCAGGCGCTGGATATGCTCAACGTCGATGCCGAAGGCTTCGACTACATGGACCGTAAACTGCTGTTGGCGATTATCGACAAGTTTACCGGCGGCCCGGTCGGGTTGGATAACCTGGCGGCGGCGATCGGTGAAGAGCGGGAAACCATCGAAGACGTGATCGAACCCTTCCTGATCCAGCAGGGGTTTATCCAGCGTACGCCGCGCGGGCGCATGGCGACCAATCACGCCTATCGGCACTTCGGCATCGAGCGCGAAGAATAAACCATAGAAAAGGGCCGCGTCAGCGGCCCTTGTCATATCACCTGGCAGGATCAGGCCTGTTGTTTACGAAACAGGCTCAGCACAAACAGCACCGCGGCGCTTAACACCACCGAAGGGCCGGCCGGCGTATCGTAAAACGCCGAGAACGTCAGGCCGCCGGTGACCGCCAGCATGCCGATCGCTACCGCAATACCGGCCATCTGCTCCGGGGTGCGCGCGAAGCGTCTGGCGGTGGCGGCGGGGATGATCAACAACGAGGTGATGATCAGCGCGCCGACGAACTTCATCGCCAGGCCGATGGTCAGGGCGGTGACCAGCATCAACACGGTGCGCGCCCGCGCCAGATTGACGCCGTCGACGTGCGCCAGCTCCGGGCTGATGGTCATCGACAGCAAATCACGCCATTGCCACCACAAGATCAGCAGCACCACCGCCACGCCACCGGCAATCATGACGATATCGCTCAGGGTCACCGACAGCAGATCGCCAAACAGGTAGGCCATCAGATCGACCCGCACGTTGGACATCAGCGCCACCACCACCAATCCCAGCGACAGCGCGCTATGCGCCATGATGCCGAGCAGCGTATCCACCGAAAGCTGCGGGCGGCGTTCGAGCCACACCAGCACCAGCGCCAGCAGCAGCGTGACGGCTATCACCGCGTAGAACGGATTGACGTCCAGCAGCAGGCCGAAGGCGACGCCGAGCAGGGAGGCGTGCGCCAGCGTGTCGCCAAAATAGGACATGCGGCGCCAGACCACGAACGAACCGAGCGGGCCAGCCGCGCCGGCCAACAAAACACCCGCCAGCCAGCCGGGCAACAATAATTCGATCATGCCTCGCGACTCCCGGTTTTTTTCAACACAATTTTGCCTTGCAGGTCGTGGCGATGGTTGTGGTGATGGCGATAGACCGCCAACTGCTCCGCGCCGCGATTGCCGAACATAGCGATAAATTCAGGATGCATCGAAACCACCTCCGGGGCGCCCGAACAGCAAATATGCTGGTTGAGGCAGAGCACCTCGTCGGTCTTCGCCATCACCAGATGCAGATCGTGCGACACCATCAGCACCGCGCAACCCAGCTCTTTGCGCAGCTGGTCGATCAGGTCATACAGCGCCAGCTGGCCGTTGACGTCGACGCCCTGGGTGGGTTCGTCCAGCACCAGCAACTGCGGCTGGTTCAGCAGCGCCCGCGCCAGCAGTACGCGCTGGTTCTCGCCGCCGGACAGTTTTTGCATTGGTTGATCGAGCAGGTGCGCCGCCTGAACGCGCTTAAGCGCCGGTAGAATATCGGCCTTTTTAACGCCGGGCTTCAGGCGCATAAAGCGGCTGACGGTCAACGGCAGGGTGGCGTCGAGGTGCAGCTTTTGCGGTACATAGCCGATGCGCAGGCCGGGTTCGCGCTCCAGAGTGCCTTCGGTGGGCGGGATAAGCCCGAGCACCACGCGCACCAGCGTAGATTTGCCCGCGCCGTTCGGGCCGAGCAGCGTCAAGATACGGCCCGGCTGCAGGCTGAGCGAAATATTCGACAGCACCTTGCGGCTACCAAAGGAGACGGAGATATTTTTTAGCGTTGTCAGTGTGGACATCTCATGATTACATTTTGCAGAACTAACCGGATGTTATAATATCACGCCTTGCTGATGAAAACGATGGGATTACTGATGATGGCACAGAAAAATAAATGGCTGCAGCGCACGCTGTTGGCTAGCGCGTTATTAATGGCCGGGCCGCTGAGCAGCGCTTCCGCTGCGGTAGTGACGTCAATCCGCCCGTTGGGGTTTATCGCTTCGGCAATCGCCGACGGCGTCACGCCGACGGAAGTGTTGCTGCCGGACGGCGCCTCACCGCACGATTTCGCGCTGCGGCCCTCGGATCTTCAGCGGCTGCGCGCCGCCGATCTGGTGCTGTGGGTCGGGCCGGACATGGAGGCTTTCCTGACCAAGGCGCTCATGCCGATCTCGGCCGATCGCAAACTGGCCGTCAGCGAGCTGCCGGCGGTGAAGCCGCTGCTGATGAAGGGGGAGGACGACGATGATCATGCAGCAGATGCGCATAATCATGCCGATCATGAGGGCGACGGCGGGCATCATCACGGTGAGTACAATATGCACCTCTGGCTGTCGCCGGAAGTGGCAAAAGTGACCGCGATCGCGATTCACGACAGACTATTGGAACTTATGCCGCAAAATAAGGACAAATTAGACGCAAACCTGCGCCAGTTCGAGAATCTGCTGACGCAAACTGACAAAAATGTTGGTAACATGCTTACGCCTGTGCAAGGTAGGGGATATTTTGTTTTTCATGATGCTTACGGCTATTTCGAAAAACACTACGGCTTGAGCCCGCTGGGCCATTTTACCGTTAACCCCGAAATTCAACCTGGAGCACAGCGCCTACACCAAATTCGAACACAGTTGGTTGAGCAGAAAGCAGTATGCGTTTTTGCTGAGCCACAATTCAGGCCGGCCGTAATCAATGCCGTCGCCAAGGGTACCAAAGTGCGTTCTGGAACGCTGGACCCGTTGGGCATCGGCATCGCACTGGGGAAGGACAGCTACGGGAAATTCCTGACAGCGCTGTCAAACCAGTACGTGAGCTGCCTGAAGTAAAGCTTATGAGGATAATATCGAGTGCAGCAGATAGTCCGAACTATCGCTCTGGCGTATAACAACCTGCCACGGCCCCACCGCGTCATGCTGGGGTCGCTGACGGTAGTGACATTGGCCGTCGCTGTTTGGCGGCCTTTCGTTTATCACCCAGAACATAACCCCATCGTTAAGAACGTCGAATTAGAATCCGGCCAGTTGCGGTCCTTGCTGCCGGAAGCCAGTGAACCTATCGATGCCGACCAGGCAACCCCCGATGATGAAATCCCGCAGGATGAGCTGGACCAAAAGGCCTCCGGCGAAGATGGCGTGCATGAATATGTGGTTTCCACCGGCGACACCCTCGGCAGCATTCTGACCCAGTACGGCATCGACATGTCGGACGTCACGCTGTTAGCCTCGCAAAACCGCGATCTGCGTAATCTGAAGATCGGCCAACAGCTGTCGTGGACGGTAAATGACGCCGGCGACCTGCAGCAACTGACCTGGGAAGTATCCCGCCGTGAAACCCGCACTTACGATCGCGTGGGCAACAGCTTTAAAGAGTCGCAGGAATCACAGCAGGGCGAATGGAAAAACAGCGTGGTGAGCGGCCGCCTCAACGGCAGCTTCGTCAGCAGCGCCGGCGACGCCGGCCTGAGCCGCGCCGAGATCAATGCGGTGATCAAAGCGCTGCAGTGGCAGCTGGATTTCCGCAAGCTGCGTAAGGGCGACCAGTTCTCGGTGCTGATGTCGCGTGAGCATTTTGACGGTAAAAAATCGCAGAGCCAGCTGTTGGGCGTGCGCATGCGCACCGGCGGCAAAGATTACTATGCGATCCGCGCCGAAGACGGCAAATTCTATGATCGCCAGGGCTCTGGCCTGGCGCGCGGTTTTATGCGTTTCCCGACCATGAAACAGTTCCGCATTTCTTCCAACTTCAATCCGCGCCGGGTGAATCCGGTGACCGGTCGCATTGCGCCGCATAAGGGCGTTGACTTCGCGATGCCGGTCGGCACGCCGGTGCTGGCGGTGGGGGACGGTGAAGTGCTGATCGCCAAACGAAGCGGCGCGGCGGGTAACTATGTGGCGATCCGCCACGGCCGCCAGTACACGACGCGCTACATGCATTTGAAAAAGCTGCTGGTTAAACCTGGCCAAAAAGTGAAGCGCGGCGATCGCATTGCGCTGTCGGGCAACACCGGCCGTTCTACCGGGCCTCACCTGCACTTTGAGCTGTGGACCAACCAACAGGCGGTAAACCCGCTGACGGCGAAGCTGCCGCGTTCCGAAGGCCTGAGCGGCAAGGATCGTAACGACTATCTGGCGCAGGTGAAGGAAGTGGTTCCGCAGCTGCAGCTTGATTAATCCCGCTGTTCGGCGCTTTGGTGCCAGTGATTGCATCGGCCTGATTTCGGGCCGATGTTGTTTTATAGGCGCGCTTTGCCGTTGTTAATTGCAAAATCATTGACTGCAATTATTATTAGCCGAACCGCCAAGTTAAGAGTTTGTGCATGCAAAACGATAAAAAATCAAACGTAGAGTTCATCCCACAATTTCAGAAAGCCTTCTACCACCCACGCTACTGGGGCGTTTGGCTGGGCGTCGGGCTGATGGCCGGTATTTCGCTGGTGCCTGCGCGTATGCGCGATCCGGTATTAGGCGCGGTTGGCAAACTGGCCGGTAAAGTCGCCAAAGGGGCGAGGCGCCGTGCCCGTATCAATCTGCTGTACTGCCTGCCGGAGGTGCCGGAAAGTGAACGTGAGCATATTATCGACCAAATGTTTGCCTGCGCGCCGCAGTCGATGGTGTTGATGGCCGAGCTGGCCTGCACCAAGCCGGAGAAAGTGCTGAAACGCGTACGCTGGCATGGTGAAGAGGTGCTGGACAAGATCCGCGAAGAAGGGCGCAACGTCATCTTCCTGGTGCCCCACGGTTGGGGGGTAGACGTGCCTGCCATGTTGATGGCCGCGCGCGGCCAACCGATGGCGGCAATGTTCCACAACCAGAGCAACCCGCTGATCGATTACCTGTGGAACGCCGTGCGCCGCAAGTTTGGCGGCCGCATGCATGCACGTAATGATGGCATCAAACCCTTTATCAGCTCAGTGCGCCAGGGCTACTGGGGCTACTACCTGCCCGATCAGGATCACGGCGCCGAGCACAGCGAGTTCGTGGATTTCTTCGCCACCTACAAAGCGACGCTGCCGGCGGTAGGTCGCCTGATGAAAGTGTGTCGCGCTGCGATCGTGCCCTTGTTCCCGGTATATGACGGCAACACCAGCATGCTGGATATTTATATCCGCCAGCCAATGGACGATTTGGCTGAGGCCGACGATCGGCGCATAGCCCGCCGAATGAACGAAGAGGTGGAGAATCTGGTGGGGCCGAATCCGGAGCAATACACCTGGATTTTGAAATTGCTGAAAACGCGTAAAGCAGGGGAGATTGAACCTTACTCGCGCGACGATCTGTACCGCTGATACCCCCAGGTTTTTCCTGTCACAGGGCGCATGAAGCGATAAAAAAGCCAGCCGGTTAACCCGGCTGGCTTTTTTCATTCCCGGCGCCGATTACTCGACGCGCAGGATACGGCTGGTATTGGTGGTGCCGACGGTTTCCATCACGTCGCCCTGGGTGACGATCACCAGGTCGCCGGAAACCAGGAAGCCTTTGTCGCGCAGGCGGTTCACCGCGTCGTTGGCGGCGATTACGCCGTCATTGTGGCTGTCGAAATACACCGGCGTCACGCCGCGGTAAAGCGCGGTCAGGTTCAGCGTATGCTCGTGGCGCGACATGGCGAAGATCGGCAGCCCGGAGCTGATGCGGGACATCATCAGCGCGGTGCGGCCGGATTCGGTCATGGCTATCAACGCGGTAACGCCTTTCAGGTGGTTAGCGGCGTACATCGAAGACATGGCGATCGCCTCTTCAATGTTGTCGAACTGCACGTCCAGACGGTGTTTGGAGACATTGATGCTTGGGATCTTCTCCGCACCCAGGCACACGCGCGCCATCGCTGCCACGGTTTCTGCCGGGTATTGGCCGGCGGCGGTTTCCGCCGACAGCATCACGGCGTCGGTGCCATCCAACACGGCGTTCGCCACGTCCATCACTTCGGCGCGGGTCGGCATTGGGTTGGTGATCATTGATTCCATCATCTGGGTCGCGGTAATCACGGCGCGGTTCAGCGTGCGTGCGCGGCGGATCAGTTTTTTCTGGATGCCGACCAATTCCGGGTCGCCGATTTCGACGCCCAGATCGCCACGGGCTACCATCACCACGTCGGAAGCCAGGATGATGTCATCCATCGCTTCGTCGCTGCAGACCGCCTCGGCGCGCTCAACCTTGGAAACGATCTTGGCGTTGCAGCCTGCGTCGCGCGCCAGGCGGCGGGCATAGTTCAGGTCTTCACCGGTGCGTGGGAAGGAGACCGCCAGATAATCGACGCCAATCTTGGCGGCGGTGACGATATCCGCTTTGTCTTTTTCGGTCAGGGCTTCGGCCGACAGACCGCCGCCCAGCTTGTTGATGCCCTTGTTGTTGGACAACGGGCCGCCAACGGTAACTTCGGTAAACACTTTCATGCCCTGAACTTCAAGCACTTTCAGCTGCACGCGGCCATCGTCAAGCAGCAGCACGTCGCCCGGCACCACGTCGGCAGGCAGGCCTTTATAGTCGATGCCGACTTTTTCTTTATCGCCTTCGCCTTTGGACAGGTTGGCGTCAAGCAGGAATTTGTCGCCCACGTTGAGGAAGATTTTACCTTCCTTAAAGGTGGAAACACGGATTTTCGGCCCTTGCAGATCGCCCAAGATGGCGACGTGACGCCCCAGTTTGGCAGCAATTTCGCGCACTTTGTCGGCGCGAGCCTGATGATCTTCCGGGCTGCCGTGGGAAAAATTAAGCCGAACTACGTTAGCGCCGGCGGCAATGATCTTTTCCAGATTATTGTCGCGGTCTGTAGCCGGACCCAGGGTGGTAACAATTTTGGTTCTTCTGAGCCGTCTGGACATGTATTACTCCGTTGACTGGTGAAGCAAATATAGGTGTTGCGATAACGTCGGATAACGAAACCAGGAGTGAAATGTAATTTTACTACACCGATGTTTCACTCGGGTTACCCGCATGAACCTCTAACAGGGTACTGCCTATCAGGCTGCCGTTCAAATCAGGCCGGACGGCAGCTTATTTTTCTGGACTACGAGTCAAAACTCGTGGGGATCACGATGCCCTTATCAAAGCGCGATTCTTTGAGCGCTTCCTTGACCCGCTTCAAGTTATCTCTGAATTTAGCCCCTCTGCGCAAGGTAAATCCGGTGGCCAGCACGTCAATGAGCGTTAATTGCGCGATCCGCGATACCATGGGCATATAAACGTCGGTATCTTCCGGCACGTCGAGCAGCAGGGCGAGGGTAGCGGCCTGGGCCAGAGGGGTGTCGCGCGAGGTGATGGCTATCACCGTGGCGTCGTTTTCACGCGCCAGATGGGCCATTTCCACCAGATTCTTGGTGCGGCCGGTGTGGGAGATCAGCACCACCACGTCGCCTTCGCCGGAGTTCATGCAGCTCATGCGCTGCATGACGATGTCGTCGAAGTAAACCACCGGGATGTTGAAGCGGAAAAATTTGTTCATCGCGTCGTGCGCCACCGCAGCCGAGGCGCCCAAACCGAAGAACGAGATCTTTTTTGCCTGGGTAAGGAGGTCAACCGCACGATTGATTGCGGCAATATCCAAATTTGCCTTTACTGTATCAAGGCTGGCCATGACCGATTCGAAAATTTTACTGGTATAGGAGTCGACGCTGTCATCTTCCTCTACGTTGCGGTTTACGTAGGGAGTGCCGTTAGCCAGGCTTTGAGCAAGGTGCAGTTTGAAATCGGGGAACCCCTTGGTATCCAGACGACGACAAAAGCGGTTGACCGTTGGCTCGCTGACGTCGGCCATTCTGGCCAGGGTCGCGATGCTGGAGTGAATGGCGGTCTGTGGAGAGGCCAGGATCACCTCGGCGACTTTCCTTTCAGATTTGCTCAGGAGTTCCAGATGGCTCTGGATTTTTTCCAGCGTATTCATATAACGGGAGTCACTCATGGGTTTTGTCGATTTCAATCAAAGGAGAAATCAATGCCGGTTTAGTGAAAATATACTACGTGCCAGTAGCCGTTGGCAGTGTAGACAGAGGGTATGCAAACTTTTTTCATCAGAACATGACCTGTGTCTAACTTTCATAATGGTAATGGAGCGCCAAAAAAGACAGAAAGTTACAGTTTCTTGCGCCTTGGGCGGCCCGATGCCGGTTAGCGCTTAACACTGTAATCTTTGGGGCTTTTTGATCCGGGTTTACTGGCCGTAGTCAAAGAGAGTACATTAGTAATGTAAGAAAATTACAAATATCCTGCAACGAGGAGATGAACATGGCGGTAACCTCTACAGCCCAGGCGTGTGACCTGGTTATTTTCGGCGCGAAAGGCGATTTGGCGCGTCGTAAGCTGCTGCCTTCCCTGTACCAGTTAGAGAAAGCCGGCCATATCCACCCGGATACGCGCATTATCGGCGTCGGCCGCGCCGAGTGGGATAAAAAAGCCTACACCGAAGTGGTCAAGGAAGCCCTTGGCACCTTTATGAAGGAAAAGCTGGATGACGAGCTTTGGGCTACGCTGAGCGCGCGCCTGGACTTTTGCAACCTCGATGTGAACGACAGCAAGAATTTTGCCAAGCTGGGTAAAATGCTTGATCAAAAGCATCGCACCACCATCAACTATTTTGCCATGCCGCCAAGCACCTTCGGCGCAATCTGCAAAGGGCTGGGCGAAGCCAAGCTGAACCACGAGCCGGCGCGCGTGGTGATGGAAAAACCGCTGGGCACCGATCTGGCGTCTTCCCGCGTGATCAACGATCAGGTGGCGGAGTACTTTAACGAATCGCAGGTTTACCGCATCGACCACTATCTGGGTAAAGAAACGGTATTGAACCTGCTGGCGCTGCGCTTCGCCAACTCGCTGTTTGCCTCCAACTGGGATAACCGCACCATCGATTCCGTGCAGATCACCGTGGCGGAAGAAGTGGGTATCGAAGGGCGCTGGGGTTACTTTGATCAGGCCGGCCAGATGCGCGACATGATCCAGAACCATCTGCTGCAAATTTTGACCATGATCGCCATGTCGCCGCCGGCGGATCTGACCACCGACCGCATCCGCGATGAGAAAGTGAAAGTGCTGCGCTCGCTGCGCCGTATCGATCAGACCAATGTACGCGAGACCACGGTGCGCGGGCAGTACACCGCCGGCTTCGTGCAGGGCAAAAAGGTGCCAGGCTACCTGGAAGAGGAAGGGGCGAACAAAAGCAGCAGCACCGAAACCTTCGTTTCCATCCGCGTGGATATCGACAACTGGCAGTGGGCCGGGGTGCCGTTCTACCTGCGTACCGGCAAACGCCTGCCGACCAAATGCTCGGAAGTGGTGGTGTACTTCAAGAACCCGCCGCTCAACCTGTTCAGCGACTCCTATCAGCAGTTGCCGCAGAACAAGCTGACCATTCGTCTGCAGCCGGACGAAGGCATCGAGATCCAGGTGCTGAACAAGGTGCCGGGGCTGGATCACAAGCATCGCCTGCAGACCACCAAGCTGGATCTGAGCTTCTCCGAAACCTTCAACCAGGAACACGTGGCGGACGCCTATGAGCGCCTGCTGCTGGAAACCATGCGCGGCATTCAGGCGCTGTTTGTGCGCCGCGACGAAGTGGAAGAGGCGTGGAAATGGGTCGACTCCATCATGGACGCATGGAAAGCCGACAACGAGGCGCCTAAGCCATACCAGGCAGGCACCTGGGGCCCGGTGGCTTCCGTGGCGATGATCACCCGCGACGGCCGTTCCTGGAACGAATTCGAGTAACGCTTAGCGCCGGCAGCCTGTCTGCCGGCTTTTTTTTTGCCTGCGACACGCGGGAAATAACATCACTTAGGGTGCGGCCGGACGCCGGCGTTAACGCGCGGGGCCCCGTGGCAGGGGCGTGCCAGATTAAAACCGTAAGTAATGGAGAAATGACGATGAAAAACTGGAAAACCAGCGCAGAACAGATCCTGACCTCAGGTCCGGTGGTTCCGGTCATTGTGATCAACAAGCTGGAACATGCGGTGCCGCTGGCCAGGGCGCTGGTCGCCGGTGGCGTGCGGGTGCTGGAAGTGACGCTGCGCACCGCCTGCGCGCTGGACGCCATCCGCGCCATCGCCCAAGAGGTGCCGGAAGCGATCATTGGCGCCGGCACGGTGATCAATCCGCAGCAGCTCAGGGAAGTGACCGAGGCCGGCGCACAGTTCGCCATCAGCCCCGGGCTGACCGACGCCTTGCTGAAGGCGGCGACCGCCGGTTCGATTCCTCTGATCCCGGGCATCAGCACCGTTTCCGAACTGATGCTGGGCCTGGATCACGGTCTGCGCGAATTCAAGTTCTTCCCGGCGGAAGCCAACGGCGGCGTGAAAGCGCTGCAGGCGATCGGCGGTCCGTTCCCGCAGGTGCGTTTCTGCCCGACAGGCGGCATCACGCCAAACAACTACCGCGATTATCTGGCGCTGAAGAGCGTACTGTGCATCGGTGGTTCCTGGCTGGTGCCGGCCGACGCGTTGGAAAATGGCGACTACGCGCGCATCAGTGAACTGGCGCGCAGCGCCGTCGAGGGTGCCGCGCTGTAACCCGCGCCGAGCCTGGGTTTGGCGATTGTTTGCCCACCCCTGAAGACATCAAGGTTCAACGGCTTGTTGAGCCTTTTTTTATTTTTAAATTGCTTAACTTTATTATTTTTAACCCGTTTTTTTCTGCTTTTTGTGAAAACGGCAGTTTGCTTTCTTATTTTGGCTATGGTACAAATATCTCAGTTGAAAATTTTACTTTTATGAGGATATTGGGCAAATCGCACGGTGTGCGGCTGAGAATAGAGAATAATTATGATGAAACTTAACGGAACTACCCTCAGAACCTCTACTTGTCAGCTTTTCCTTTCTGCCATCCTTGCCAGTGAGCATCACTGGTGCAGCGAGCTATAGCGTCTTTCTCCCTTAACCGGTGCTGGTGACAGGCATAGCCCTTCGTCACTCCATCTAGCCGGGCAAACATTTTTATTACGTTCGGGTCAGTTTATCCCCAGGGATCTCTGCGTCTTCAGCGCCTCGCAGCGCCTGTCAGACGAGATAAATCGGGATAAATATGCCTTAGCGTGCGTTATTCGCCGTTTGGGAGAAAAATTATGATTTATTGGATCTTTTTAGGTTTGGCCATAGTGGCCGAAATTATCGGTACCCTGTCCATGAAGTACGCCAGCGTCAGCGGCGGCATGACCGGCCATATCATCATGTATGTGATGATCACCGCATCCTATGTGATGCTTTCGATGGCGGTAAAACGCGTGGCGCTGGGCGTGGCATACGCGCTGTGGGAAGGTATCGGCATCCTGTTTATTACGCTGTTCAGCGTGCTGTGGTTCGATGAGCCGATTTCGCTGCTGAAGGTGTTGGGCCTGGCGACGCTGATTGCCGGTATCATGCTGGTGAAATCCGGCACCCGCAAGGTGCGAAAACAGGTCAGCCCGCGAGGTGACAACCATGCAACAGCTTGAGTTGTACCACATTGGGTTCCTTGCACTGGCGATTGTGTTGGAAATTGTCGCCAACGTCTTTCTGAAAATGTCGGACGGCTTCCGTAAAATCTGGCTGGGCCTGCTGTCGTTGGCCTCGGTGCTCGGGGCGTTCAGCGCCCTGGCGCAGGCGGTAAAGGGCATAGATCTGTCGGTGGCTTATGCGCTGTGGGGCGGTTTCGGCATCGCGGCGACCATCGCCGCCGGCTGGATCCTGTTCGGGCAGCGGCTGAACGCCAAAGGCTGGATAGGTCTGGTGCTGTTGCTGGCGGGTATGGTGATCATCAAGCTGGCGTAACCGGAGCCGTTAAGCGAAAAGAACAAACCGCAGGGGGGAACGCCTGCGGTTTTTGTTTTTACAACGCGGCGATAATCTTGATTTCAACCTTGTACTTCGGGTTCATCAGCTTGGCCTGCACGGTGCAGCGTACCGGCGCGCTGCCGGCAACCACCCAGGCATCCCAGGCGGCGTTCATCGCGGCGAAGTCCGCGGCGTCGGCCAGGAAAATGGTGGCGTCCAAAATGCGGCTCTTGTCCGACCCGACCCGCGCCAGCAGCACGTCGATGGCGGCGAGGGCATCCGCGGTCTGAGCGGTGGCGTCTTCATCCAGATTTTCCGGCACGCTGGTGTAGTAGACGGTGTCGTTGTGCACCACGGCTTCGGACCAGCGCTGCGCGGGATCAATTCGTTCGATATTCATTTGGTTATCTCCATATCATAGTCCCGTTTAGGGTAGCACAGCCCACGGCGGAAATGCGCGGCGATAAAGTCGGTGGTAGCGGCGTGGCAGGCTTGGCATAATCAACGCTGAATTACACCGGCAGAGAGATAGCGTGACAGACGATTTTGCAACAGACGGCGCATTGGCGCAGGCAATCAAGGGATTCAAACCGCGTGAGCCGCAGCGGCAGATGGCGCAAGCCGTCACCGAAGCGATCAACTTCAAGCAAGAGCTGGTGGTGGAAGCGGGAACCGGCACCGGCAAAACCTTCGCCTACCTGGCGCCGGCGCTGCGCGCCGATCGTAAAGTGATCATCTCTACCGGTTCGAAAGCGTTGCAGGACCAGCTGTATGCGCGCGATCTGCCGACCATCGCCAAGGCGCTGAAGTACAAAGGCAAGATGGCGTTGCTGAAGGGGCGTTCCAACTACCTGTGCCTGGAACGATTGGAGCAGCAGTCCATGGCCGGCGGTGAGCTGGCCGGGCAGACGCTGATCGATCTGGTGCAGCTGCGCAAATGGTCGTCGCAAACCAAAGAGGGCGATATCAGCAGCTGCAGCGACGTGGCGGAAGACAGCTTCATTTGGCCGCTGGTGACCAGCACCAATGACAATTGCCTGGGCAGTGACTGCCCGCTGTATAAGGATTGTTTCGTGGTCAAGGCGCGCCGCCGGGCCATGGACGCCGACGTGGTGGTGGTCAACCATCACCTGTTCCTGGCGGATATGGTGGTGAAGGAAGGCGGCTTTGCCGAACTGATCCCCGAAGCCGACGTGATGATCTTCGACGAAGCGCATCAGATACCCGACATCGCCAGCCAGTACTTCGGTAAACAGCTCACCAGCCGCCAACTGCTGGATCTGGCGAAAGACATTACCATCGCCTACCGCACCGAAGTGCGTGATTCCGCGCAGCTGCAGAAAAGCGCCGATCGCCTCAGCCAAAGCACCCAGGACTTCCGGCTGATGCTGGGCGAGCCGGGGTTTCGCGGCAACCTGCGCGACGTGCTCGGCCAGCCGAACGTGCAGCGCGCGCTGTTGTTGCTCGATGATGCGCTCGAGCTGTGCTATGACGTGGTCAAGCTGTCGCTCGGCCGCTCGGCGCTGCTGGATGCCGCCTTCGAGCGCGCCACGCTGTATCGCGCGCGTCTCAAGCGGTTGAAAGAGGTCACCGAGCCGGGCTACAGCTACTGGTACGAATGCAATTCACGCCACTTCGTGCTGGCGCTGACGCCGCTCACCGTGGCCGATCGCTTCCGGGAGCTGCTGGACGAGAAGCCGGGCAGCTGGATTTTTACTTCGGCCACGCTGTCGGTTAACGAGCAGCTTGGGCACTTTACCGAACGCCTGGGGCTCACCAAGGCGAAGACCTTGCTGCTGCCCAGCCCGTTCGATTACGCCAAACAGGCGTTGCTGTGCGTGCCGCGCTTTTTGCCTTCGCCGAATCAGCCCGGCGGCGCCCGCCAGCTGGCGCGTATGCTGCGGCCGCTGATCGAGGCCAACAACGGCCGCTGCTTCTTCCTGTGCACCTCGCACCAAATGATGCGCGAGCTGGCCGAAGAGTTTCGCGCCACCATGACGCTGCCGGTGCTGTTGCAGGGCGAAACCGGCAAGGGGCAATTGCTGGCGCAGTTTGTCGAGGCCGGCAATGCGCTGCTGGTGGCGACCAGCAGCTTCTGGGAAGGGGTGGATGTGCGCGGCGACGCCTTGTCCTGCGTGATCATCGATAAACTGCCGTTCACCTCACCGGATGACCCGCTGTTGAAAGCGCGGATTGAAGACTGCCGGCTGCGCGGTGGCGATCCGTTCAACGACGTGCAGCTGCCGGATGCGGTCATCACCCTGAAGCAGGGCGTTGGGCGATTGATCCGCGATACCGACGACCGCGGCGTGCTGGTGATTTGCGACAACCGGCTGGTGATGCGTCCTTACGGCGAAGTGTTCCTCAACAGCCTGCCGCCGACGCCGCGCACCCGCGATATCGGCCAGGCGATCGCTTTCCTGAAGGCCAACAACCCACCGGCCACGTGACAGATGAAGGGCTTACGGGGCTGTGCTACAATGCGCGCCCTGTATGAAAACCCTGTTTTATTCCCGCCAGAGGTTGGCATGTCCACGCGAATTTTAGCGATCGATACGGCGACGGAAGCCTGTTCCGTCGCCATCTGGAATCAAGGCGAAATCCACGCCCTGTTTGAGCTGTGCCCACGCGAGCATACGCAACGTATTTTACCTATGGTGCAGCAGGTGCTGGCGGAATCCGGCCTGGTGCTTAACCAGCTCGATGCGCTGGCCTTCGGCCGCGGGCCCGGCAGCTTCACTGGCGTGCGCATCGGTATCGGCATCGCTCAGGGGTTGGCGCTTGGCGCCGATCTGCCGATGCTGGGCATTTCCACGCTGCAAACCATGGCGCAGGGCGCCTGGCGAGTCAGCGGCGCCGAACGCGTGCTGGCGGCTATTGACGCCCGTATGGGCGAAGTCTACTGGGGGCAGTTCGAACGCCATGCAGACGGCCGTTGGCTGGAAAGCGAAGGCGAAGCGGTGCTTTCACCGGCGCAGGCGTTGGAACGCGCTCAGCGTCTGCAGGGCGATTGGGCCCACGTCGGCACCGGCTGGCAAACCTACCCTGACCTGGTCAGCGGTTCCGCGCTGACCCTGCGTGACGGCCAGATGCTGCTGCCGCAGGCGGAAGACATGCTGCCGCTGGCGCTGCAGGCCTGGCAGCAGGGGGGCGCGGTGGCGGTAGAAAACGCCGAGCCGACCTACCTGCGCAACGAAGTGACCTGGAAGAAATTGCCCGGCCGCGAATAGCCGCGGCATATTGTGCTGCGGTTGATTTTGCAACGGCGGCGCAGTGCAACTTGCACGCCGAGTTGCGGTCGAAGTTACAGGTATTTCAGGAGATTGCGACCCATGTTAACCCGCACTGCAAGTAAAAGACTGTCGCTGCTGGCTATCGCCTGCGGCGCGCTGGCGTTGACCGGCTGCGTAACGGTGCCGGACGCCATCAAGGGGTCTACCGCCACGCCGGTGATGCAGTTGTCATCGGTACAGAATACGCCGAACATGTTTATCGGCGCAGAGGCGCGCTTTGGCGGCACCGTGGTGAACGTCGCCAATGAACAGGGGCGTACGGTGCTGGAAATCGCCGCGGTGCCGCTGGACTCCGGCGCTCGCCCGATGCTGGGTGAACCCTCGCGCGGCCGCCTGTTGGCCACGGTGAACGGGTTCCTGGAGCCCGTTGACTTCAAAGGCCAGCTGGTGACGGTAGTCGGGTCGATTACCGGCCTGAAAGACGGCAAGATTGGCACCACGCCGTACCGCTTCGTGACGATGAACGTCACCGGTTATAAACGCTGGCATCTGGTGCAGCAGGTGATGATGCCGCCTGCGCCTATGGGGCCATGGGGCTGGCGCGGCGGCCCGTGGGGCCCTGGCTGGGGTGCCGGCTACGGCTGGTATAGCCCGAGCCCGGCGCAGGTGCAAACCATCGTTACCGAGTAGAAAACGCTTGATGTGAATAATTTTTGACAGGGCGGCTCCGGCCGCCTTTTCTTTTTGGCAAAGGGAAATGCCGGCAATTAGTGACGTACATCGCAACCTGAATAATGTTTAAAACCCGAACTGGTCTGCTGAGTTAAAATATTGTTATGGTTAGGCTGCGAGTTTAGGGGCTGCGATGATAATTAGTAATGATTTCAGGAGTAATACCTTGGATAAGGTCTGGTTAAAACGGTACCCGGCAGATGTTCCCGCAGAGATCGATGCCGATCGTTATTCATCATTGATCGAGATGTTCGAGAGCGCGGTACAGCGCTACGCCGATCAGCCCGCGTTTATCAACATGGGCGAGGTGATGACCTTCCGCAAGCTGGAGGAACGCAGCCGCGCTTTTGCGGCTTACCTGCAAAATGAACTGGGCCTGAAGAAGGGCGATCGCGTCGCGCTGATGATGCCTAACCTGTTGCAGTATCCGATCGCGCTGTTTGGCGTCTTGCGCGCCGGGATGGTGGTGGTTAACGTCAACCCGCTGTATACGCCGCGAGAGCTGGAACACCAGCTGAACGACAGCGGCGCCAGCGCCATCGTGATCGTCTCAAATTTTGCCCATACGCTGGAAAAAGTGGTGTTCAACACCCAGGTGAAACATGTGATCCTCACGCGTATGGGCGATCAGCTCTCGGCCGCCAAAGGCACGCTGGTCAACTTTGTGGTGAAGTACATCAAGCGGCTGGTGCCAAAGTATAACCTGCCCGCGGCTATCTCGTTTCGCAGCGCGCTGCAGCGCGGCCGTCGCCTGCAGTACGTCAAACCGGACATCATCAATTCCGATCTGGCTTTCCTGCAGTACACCGGCGGCACGACCGGGGTGGCGAAAGGCGCGATGTTGACGCACCGCAACATGCAGGCCAACCTGGAACAGGCCAAGGCCGCCTATATGCCGCTGTTCCGCGAGGGGCAAGACCTGGTAGTCACGGCGTTGCCGCTGTACCACATCTTTGCCCTGACGGTGAACTGCCTGCTGTTTATCGAACTGGGGGGCCGCAACCTGCTGATCACCAACCCGCGTGACATTCCCGGGCTGGTAAAAGAGCTGGGCAAATATCCCTTCACCGCCATGAGCGGCGTTAACACCCTGTTCAACGCGCTGTTGAATAACGAAGACTTCCATAAACTCGACTTTTCCACGCTGCGTTTCTCCGTCGGCGGCGGGATGTCGGTGCAAAAAGCGGTGGCGGACAGATGGGAAAAGGTCACCGGCAAGCACCTGCTGGAAGGTTACGGCCTGACCGAGTGTGCGCCGCTGGTGTCGGGCAATCCTTATGACCTGAAACACTACAGCGGCAGCATCGGGCTGCCGGTGCCGTCGACCGACATCCGCCTGGTGGATGACAATGGCCAGGACGTGCCCGTGGGCGAGCCGGGCGAACTGTGGGTCAAAGGGCCGCAAGTTATGTTAGGCTACTGGCAGCGGCCGGAAGCTACCGACGAAGTCCTGAAAGAGGGGTGGTTGGCGACCGGGGACGTGGTTACCGTGGACGAGCAGGGTTTTGTGCGCATCGTCGACCGTAAGAAAGATATGATCCTGGTGTCCGGTTTCAACGTTTATCCGAATGAGATCGAAGATGTGGTCAGCCAGCATCCGAAAGTGCTGGAGTGTGCGGCGATTGGCGTGCCGAGTGAGGTTTCCGGCGAAGCGGTGAAAATTTGCGTGGTGAAGAAAGACGCTTCGCTGACCAAAGAAGAGTTGCTGACCCATTGCCGCCGCCACCTGACTGGGTATAAAGTGCCTAAAATTGTTGAGTTCCGCGACGAGCTGCCGAAATCGAACGTCGGCAAAATTTTGCGGCGAGAATTGCGCGATGAGCAAAAATCACCGAAGCCGGCCGATGCCGCCGCCTAGGTGATGGCTTCTCGCCTTACTGATCAACAACGCCGGTGAATGCCGGCGTTGTTGTGTTTGAATCATATAAGAGAATGACGTTTTGAATTATCAGTTGATCACTACCGATGCCGGATTGCAGCAGGTCTGCGAACAGGCGAGAAAGCACGCCCAGATAGCGTTGGACACCGAGTTTGTCAGAACGCGCACCTACTACCCGCAGCTTGGCTTGATTCAGCTCTACGACGGTGAGCAGCTTTCCCTGATCGATCCTCTGCCGATCAAACAATGGCAGCCGTTTATCGAGCTGCTGGCCGACACCGACGTGGTCAAGTTCCTGCACGCCGGCAGCGAGGATCTGGAGGTGTTTCTCAACGCCTTCAAGACGCTGCCGACTCCGTTGGTTGACACTCAGATCCTGGCGGCCTTTACCGGCCGGCCGCTGTCGTGCGGTTTTGCCACGCTGGTAGCGGAGTATATGCAGGTCGAGCTGGACAAGAGCGAATCTCGTACCGACTGGCTGGCGCGCCCGCTGACGGAAAAACAGTGCGCGTATGCGGCGGCCGACGTGTTCTATCTGCTGCCGATGGCGAAACGCTTGGTGCAGGAGACCGAAGAGGCCGGCTGGACCGCCGCCGCCGCCAACGAATGCCTGCTGCTGTGCCAGCGCCGCAGTGAGACCCTGGCGCCGGAATTGGCCTACCGCGAAATCACCAATGCCTGGCAACTGCGCCCACGCCAGCTCGGGTGTTTGCAGAAGCTGGCCGAGTGGCGGCTGCGTCAGGCGCGTGAACGCGATCTGGCGGTGAATTTTGTGGTACGCGAAGAGAATCTCTGGCAGGTGGCGCGCTATATGCCGACATCGCTGGGCGAACTGGAATCGCTGGGCCTGAGCGGGCCGGAGATTCGCTACCATGGCAAAACGCTGGTGGCGCTGGTGGCGGAAGCCGCCGCGCTGGACGAATCGGCCCTGCCTAAGCCGCTGGGCAACCTGATCGACCAGCCGGGCTACAAGAAGGTGTTCAAGGATATCAAAGCGGCGATCCTGGTCGTCAGCGAGCAAAGCGGGTTGAGCAGTGAGCTGTTGGCCTCGCGCCGGCAGATAAATCAGCTGCTGAACTGGCATTGGAAACTGAAAGAAAACGACAGCCAACCGGAATTAATCAGCGGCTGGCGCGGCGATCTATTAACGGCGCCGCTGCAGGAAATCCTGAAGCATTATTAATCGCGGATAAAATTGGGGCAGGGTAAGGATACGCTGCTCTGATTATTGCTGCGAAATAACGAATGGGGTAAATAGCTGGCCAGTATTTACTTTAAACGACATTGCCGCAAGATTAATTGGGATTAGTCTCAAAGGGCAAAAAGCCATTATTTGGTGGTTTTGTCGATTAATGGCTGGATGTGCATACAGTTACCCCCTGTATATTTTATACAGGGGGTAATTAATGCGTCGCAATCATTTAGCTGCTTCTTCCGATTCCGGCAATGTCACGTTGAGCTCAAGCACCGAAATATCATCCCCTTTCTGCTCGAACTGCACGTGCAGCATTTCAGGGTCGATCTGAATGTATTTGCAAATTACCGCCAGAATATCGCGTTTCAAATCAGGCAGATACGGGGGCTCACTGTCCCCGCGACGACGCTCTGCGACGATAATTTGCAGCCGTTCCTTGGCTATATTGGCTGTCTGTTTTTTGCGGGACAGAAAGAAGTCTAATAAGGCCATGGTTTATCCCCCAAAAAGGCGTTTCAGGAAACCCTTCTTCTCTTCTTCAATGAAGCGGAATGGGCGGTCTTCTCCTAACAAGCGGCTAACGGTATCGTCATAGGCCTTACCGGCATCTGACTCGGCATCAAGGATAACAGGCTCGCCCTGGTTGGACGCGCGCAGCACGGACTGGTCTTCAGGGATCACGCCGACCAGCGGAATGCGCAGAATTTCCAGTACGTCTTCCATGCTCAGCATGTCGCCACGGCTGACGCGGCCAGGGTTATAACGGGTCAGCAGCAGGTGTTCCTTGATCGGCGATTCGCCTTTCTCGGCGCGGCGAGACTTGGAGGACAGAATGCCCAGGATACGGTCAGAGTCACGTACCGAGGAGACTTCCGGGTTGGTGGTGATGATGGCTTCATCGGCGAAATACAGCGCCATCAGCGCGCCGGTTTCAATGCCGGCCGGAGAGTCGCAGACCACAAAGTCGAAATCCATCTCGCCCAAATCGTTGAGGATTTTCTCAACGCCTTCACGAGTCAGCGCGTCTTTGTCGCGCGTTTGTGAAGCCGGCAGGATATACAGGTTTTCAGTGCGTTTGTCTTTGATTAACGCCTGATTCAGCGTGGCGTCACCCTGAATAACGTTAACGAAATCGTAAACCACCCGGCGTTCACAGCCCATGATCAGGTCAAGGTTACGCAGGCCGATATCGAAATCGATCACTACGGTTTTCTTGCCTTTCTGGGCCAGGCCGGTAGCGATCGCCGCGCTTGAAGTGGTCTTGCCAACGCCCCCTTTACCCGATGTAACAACAATAATGCGTGCCATGAAATGGATTCCTTGTCAAAAGGGCTTAATTTAAAGGTTGTATGGTTAAAGCGTTATCCAACAGGCTGAGTCGTACTGCCTGCCCGACGAAGTCGGACGGGATTTGGTCGCTCAACCAGTACTGCCCTGCGATAGAGACTAGCTCAGCACCCAGGTGCGTGCAAAAAATCTGACACTGCGTATCGCCTGAAGCGCCAGCCAGTGCGCGACCGCGCATCATGCCGTAGATGTGAATATTGCCGTCGGCAATTATTTCAGCACCGGCGCTGACGCTGCTGGTCACAATCAGATCGCTGTTGCGGGCATAAATCTGTTGGCCGGAACGGACAGGGGTACTGATGATGCGCGTCTTGGCTGGGGCGTTTTCCACCACCGGGGCGGGCGCAGGCGCCGGCTCCGGTGCGGCCATTTTCTGCCCTTTGCCTTCGCTCAGCAGCGGCAGCCCAGCCCGGGCTATCGCACGCTTTTGCCGCTCATCTCTGCAACCGCTGATACCTACAACGCGCAGACCTGCTGCCGCGACAGCCTGTTGAAGTTCTTTCCAGTTCGCATCGCCGTTCAGCGTTGCTACGTTGATAACAACAGGGGCGTTCTTCAAAAAGGCGGGCGCTTGCTCCACTTTTTCCAATAACGCCTGACGTATTACCTCGGGTTCTGAATTATGCAAATGAACAACCGATAGGGTAAAACTGCTGCCTTTTAGCTCAATTGGCGATTGTGACATCTATCCTGACTCAGTCTCAGCAACTTAAATCCCCGGAATACCACTCGGGGTGCGATATTCCGATGTACTATAAGCATGTTATAGTCAGAGTTATATCCAGGCAAGACGCTGCCTCAATTAAATAGAGTTAAAAAAATGCTTTGTGTGATCTATAGAAGCTCGAAACGCGATCAAACTTATCTTTATGTCGAAAAAAAAGACGATTTCTCTCGCGTGCCGGAAGACTTGCTGAAAAGTTTCGGTACGCCGCAGTTGGCGATGATGCTGTCGCTTGATGAGCGCAAAAAACTGGCTTCGGCGGATATTGAGAAAGTGAAGCAGGCGCTGAAAGACGAAGGCTACTACCTGCAGTTCCCGCCGCCGGTGGAAAATCTGCTGAATCAACATCTGTCGGGCGACAACGAATAACCCGACGGCAAGACGCTAAACGGAGCGGAGGGCGCGATGAGAACCCCGGCAAAGATGGCGTTGGCCCTGTTGCTGACGATGGGCTGCGGCGCGAATGCGGCTCAGCCCTCCGGCGCGCAACAAACGCTCCTGGCGGCCGCCGGGCGTGACCCGGCGCAGTTTCCCGCCTACGTCGAACAGCTGAAGCGGCAGGCGCGGGCGCAAGGCATCAGCCAGGCGACAATCGATCGCGCCTTCGCCCAGGTGCACGTTATCGATCGGGTGATCAGGGCCGATCGCAACCAGCCGGAAAGCAAGATTACCCTCGACGATTATCTGCGGCGCGTAATCCCGGGGGCCAAGGTGCGCCAGGGGCGTGAGCTGGCGCGGCGCTATCATCCGCAGTTGGCGCAGGTTACCGCACGCTACCGGGTACCCGGCCGCTACATTATCGCGCTTTGGGGCATGGAAAGCGCCTTCGGCAAGATTCAGGGGCGGGAAGACGTGGTGTCGGCGTTGGCGACGCTGGCGTTCGAGGGCCGCCGCGAGGCGTTCTTCAGCCGGCAGCTGATGGCTGCGCTGAAGATTGTCGAACAGGGGCATGCCGGCGCGGGGCCGTTGAAAGGCTCTTGGGCCGGTGCGATGGGGCAATGCCAGTTTATGCCGACGTCGTTTCTGCGCTATGCGGTGGACGGCGACGGTGATGGCCGCATCGACATCTGGCATAACCGCGACGACGTATTCGCCTCCACCGCCAACTACCTGGCTACCGAGGGCTGGCAGCCGGGCGTCGGCTGGGGCCGAGAGGTGCGATTGCCGGCCGGCTTCGACAGCGCGCTGCTGGGGCTGAAAGATAACCAGGCGCGCAGCGTCGATGCCTGGCAAAAACGCGGCGTGCGGCGTGCGGACGGCGGCGCCTTGCCGCAGGCACGCCAGCGGGGCTGGGTTATCGCACCGGATGATATGCAGGGGCGCGCCTTTCTGGTCTATGATAATTTCCGAACTATCATGCACTGGAATAGCTCTTACTATTTTGCGATCGGTGTGGGTTTGATGGCGGACGGCATCGGGCGCTGAAAAACCGCGCAGCCGCCGGCAATGCGCCGCGGCAGACAACGTCCAGCCGCCAATAACGGGCTTAGCATGCTAAGCCCCTGCATTTTTGTAGGGAGAAGCGGTATGTATCAACATAGAGACTGGCAGGGGGCATTGCTCGATTTCCCGGTCAACAAGGTGGTCTGCGTCGGCAGCAACTACGCCGATCACATCAAGGAAATGGGCAGTGCGACCTCCGCCGAGCCGGTGGTGTTTATCAAACCGGAAACGGCGCTGTGCGATATTCGCCAACCGGTGGCGATCCCGAAAGAATACGGTTCGGTACACCATGAGGTTGAGCTGGCGGTGCTGATTGGCACGCCGCTGAAGCAGGCTAACGAAGACCGCGTTGCGCGGGCGATCGCCGGCTACGGCGTGGCGCTCGATCTGACGCTGCGCGAGCTGCAGGCCGGTTTCAAAAAGGCCGGTCAGCCGTGGGAAAAAGCCAAGGCCTTCGACGGCTCCTGCCCGATGTCCGGGTTTATCCCAGTGGCAGAATTTGGCGATGCGCAAAACGCCGAGCTGTCGTTGACGGTCAACGATCAGCTGCGCCAGCAGGGCAACACCCGCGACATGATCACCCCGATCCTGCCGCTGATCGCCTATATGAGCCGCTTCTTCACGCTGCGCGCGGGCGACATTATCCTTACCGGTACCCCACAGGGGGTTGGCCCGATGGTTTCCGGCGATATGCTGAAAGTCACCCTCAACGGCAAATCGCTGACCACCCGCGTGATTTGACCGATACTTTGCCGCCGGCATAAACGGCGGCAAAGCTTGCATCCTGCTGCTAAAGTGTCTATATAGTGCAGCCTCAAAACCTGCACGCAGGTTATCTATTCATTTACCTAAACCGGACGCTAACATGTCACAACTCCCTTTTTGGCAACAGAAAACGCTGGCGGAGATGTCAGAACAAGAGTGGGAATCGCTGTGCGACGGTTGCGGGCAATGCTGTCTGAATAAGCTGATCGACGAAGATACCGACGAGATTTATTTCACCAACGTAGCCTGCAACCAGCTCAACATCAAATCTTGCCAGTGCCGCAACTACGAGCGCCGCTTCGAGCTGGAAGAAGACTGCATCAAGCTGACGCGTGAAAACCTCACCACCTTCGACTGGTTGCCGCCAACCTGCGCTTACCGCCTGATAGGCGAGGGCAGGCCGTTATTCTCTTGGCACCCGCTGATCAGCGGCTCCAAGGCGGCCATGCACGGTGAGCGCATTACGGTGCGGCATATTGCGGTGCGCGAGAGCGAAGTGGTGGACTGGCAGGATCACATTCTCAATAAGCCGGATTGGGCACGCTAAGAAAGCGGGGCGGCTCAGCACAGCGGCGCACTGTTGTGCTGCGGCGCCGAAGGGGTATGAATTCCGGACTTCAGCTCGATCGGCTGATAACGGCGATAACCTGTGCCGCAGTTGTTGTAGGCGAGCCACACAAAAAGCATCACGATAATCAGTAATATCCATTTAGATACGCTCATGTCGCGAATTATCCCTATCCTAACGTTGCTTCCCGCTGTTTTAGAAAAAAAGCCGCCGTTCGGCGGCGAAAAATAACAGACAAGGGTTCTTTCTGTGCCGGGGCACCAACGGAAATATAGTCTCGTCGCGGCACTCGGTAAATAATAAAGTTCTTAATAATATTGTGCATTCAGTCATTTAAACTGCTAATCAGATGATTCCCATTATAAATTAACTCTATCATGGTAATTTTCCCAGCAATAAATCATGCATTACATACCGCCATTAGCTCATCAGGAAGAGCAAGCGACCATTTTAGTTGTAGGTGCGGGGTTCGAGACCCCGATGGCGGTCCATATTTTTATTTTTAGGCACGCGCAGCGGCTAATTTTTTCGGCAGTTGAAATTAAGACGATGCTGATAGTGATTGGATGAGGTAACGACAATACTTTCAAGACCTTCATGATGAAGGTGTCGATTATTAACTGTTAAGGAGTAACAGTGTATGATGAACGAATCCAATAGCCGTGCCGTTGCAACCCCCTCCTTACCGATAAAATCTTATTATTCTGATTTTACAAACTGGTCTCAGGAAACTGTAGGTCGGCATATTCTTACCTGCGCGCCGGCAAATTCAGATGAATTGCTGAAGGTGGTCAATTGGGCTTACCAAAATAACTACAAGGTGCGCCCGCTGGGTATGAAACACAATTGGTCACAGTTAACCATTGCGGGCGGCGAGAACAATGGCAACGTCTTGCTGGTAGATTTGACCAAGTCGTTAAACAAGATGACGATTATAGAAGCCAATGGAAATGGAACTTTCAAGGCGCAAACCGGCATTCTCATGGAAGACTTGCTGACCCAGCTTGAGAAAAAGAAACTGGGTTTTCTGGCTTATCCCGCCCCTGGCGATTTAACCCTGGGCGGCGTGCTGGCTATCGGCGGCCACGGTACCTGCGTGCCGGCGAAAGGCGAGACCCTGCCGGCGGGCGGGAGCTTCGGTTCGCTCAGCAACAGCATTGTCTCGCTGACCGCCGTCGTGTGGGATGAGGCCGGTAAAAGCTACGTGTTGAAAACCTTCCAGCGCAACGAGCAGGATATCACCGCCTTTATGGTGCACGTGGGGCGTGCGCTGATTTATGAAGTGACGATGCAGGTGCCGCGCAATAAACGGTTGCGCTGCCAAAGCTATGTCAATATTCCCGCGACGGAGCTGTTCGCCAAAGATGCCGCCGGCACGCGCTCGTTTAGCCACTATTTGGATCAATGTGGGCGGGCAGAGGCTATCTGGTTCCCGTTTACGGAAAACCCCTGGTTGAAAATATGGACCGAGACGCCTTCATATCCAAACGTTTCCAAACCCGTCCATTCGCCATTCAACTATCCATTCTCCGATAACCTGCCAAAATCCATTTCAGACGTGATCAAACAGATTAACAATGGCCATCCGGAGCTGACGCCTACGTTGGGCAAGCTGCAGGCGGAATTGGTCAGCGTGGGGCTGGGCGCTACGCTGAGCTTCGATCTGTGGGGCTGGAGCAAAGACCTGCTGCTGTATGTGAAGCCCTCGACGCTGCGCGTCACGGCGAACGGCTATGCCATCCTGACCAAGCGCGCCAACGTGCAAAGCGTGTTGTACGACTTTGTGACCAAGTACAATCAGATGGTGGCGGCCTACCAAAGCAAAAATTCCTACCCGATGAACGGCCCGATCGAGATCCGGGTTACGGGGCTGGATCAGCCTGCGGAGTCCATTGTCGCCGGGGCGATGGCGCCGGCGCTTTCCGCATTGCGCCCGCACGCCGGAAAACCGGAGTGGGACGTTGCGGTTTGGCTGGACATCCTGACCATGCCGGACACGCCGGACGCCAATAAATTCTATCAGGAAATGGAAACCTGGATCTTTTCACACTTTTCTGGCGACTATGCCGCTACGCGGGTCGAGTGGAGCAAAGGCTGGGCCTATACCCCGGAAGGCACCTGGGTGAATAGCTCTGTTATCGGCAATAATATACCAACCAGTTTGGGAGCGGGGGCGCCAGGCGGCAATGACTGGAACAAAGCATCAACAATATTGAACCGTTATGATCCGCATCGGTTATTCAGTTCGCCGCTGATTGAAAGACTCTTCCCTATTTGAGTCATTGTGAACTAAAAAAGACCTCTCAACGTCCGTTGAGAGGTCTTAATAGAGGCTAAATAAATCCTAAAAAATTAGGCGCCCCATTCCCACTCGTAGTGGTAGTCGATGCGGCTCGCATCGCCACCCAATACTGAACCTACGCCAGCGATGGTTTTAAATGCGGCATAACCCAGAGAGTCCGCAAGATTATGTACGCTTCCCAAACCCACGGCGTCGAACGTTTTGCCGACGGATGAGATGAGCGTGGTATTTAACGCATCGTTGCTAATTTTTACAGCGTCAATAACAACATCTCCAGCAAAAGCCAGCGTATTGGATATCAGACCTGCGCCTGATACGTAGGCAATTTCCTGACTAGTGATTTCCTTCATGTAAAGCTCCTTTTTAAGATGTGTTGCTGTTTTACAGCAGGCTGAACGGTTAACGCCCATTCACTACGCTGGTCTTTCCCAGTGTCATTTTCTGATCGTTAAACGGATGGATGCAGAAATACCCAGAAACCCGGCTGATTTTATAATGGTGCAACAAAATCCCGAACTCATTAATAAGAACTTTCTAATTATTGAATTTTTTATTATTTTATTTTGAGAGTTTTGTTATTGAACAATCAAATCCAATAACAGATTATTCAAGGTTGCCGCATTGTAAATCGCAGGCGCGAGTTCATTAGGGTTTTAACGATGCGAATAGCGGCGGTGTGCATTTTGTCGCAAGGGCCATTGGGCCGGATCAGCCGCCAATGCAACGAAAAAAGCCCCTGCAAAGATGAGGGGCAAGACACACAACAACACCAGGGAAATCGGATTTACTAACTTGCGGTTAGTATAAGGATTTATTCAGCGAACTTCATCAGTGCGTTAATGCAATCCCGTAAGTTTTTTGTAAGCATCCATAAGTAGGGGGAGCTGACCTCGGTTCGTCGTGTTTTTCTTGGCTGCCCTCTCTATTCGTGTGGCAAACTTAATGTTATGTAAATTACGCCTCGAATGGCATCCGGATACTTCTTTTTGCACAATAAGTTAGGTAATTTGGCCGCTCTCCCGTTTGATTCGAGAGTACAACAATGAAAATGATCCGGCTGTTTGCCGTCGCTGGGGCACTGATCGTGCTCGTTTATTACCTTACGCATACCTGAGGTCAAATAACCTCTGAGATTTACAGCAACCCATAAAAAAACGGCGCCCAGAGGCGCCGTTTTTTATCAGCGGGCAATCAACGCCCGAATAAATCGCGGCGGCGCGGCCGAACGAACTGCGCGAGCAACACCACCAGAGCAACCAGCAGATAAGCGGCAAAGATCCCCACCAGCCACTGCGGCATTTCCAGCGTCAGGAACTGCCATTGGCGTACGGAGCAGTCGCCGGAGGCGTGGAACACCGCCGGCAGCCATTTATCCAGTGGCAGCCAGGATGGGAAGCTGACGAAGAAATCGCAGGTATTAAACGGCGATGGATGCAGCTGGATCATGGTGTGTTTCCATGCCAGCTGCACGCCTTCCCAGGCGCTGTAGATCCACAGCAGGATCGCCACGTAGCGCAGCGGAGTTTTCGGCGCAATGGCACCGACCAGCGAGGCGCCGAGAATGCCAAACAGCGCGCAGCGTTCATAGATGCACATAACACAGGGCTGCAGCAGCATAACGTGCTGGAAATAGAGTGCGACTAATTCCAGCACCAGTGCAGTCAGGGCCATGAGCAGCCAAGCACCGCGGCCCTGTGAGCAGCGGTTAAAGAATTGCAACATATATTTATTCTTCCATGCAGTAAGCAATTGAACAGGCAGTGTAAACCAATTCAATCCCGCTGCCAGCCACCTGTGCCGGATTCAGCACAAAAATAGTCGCCGGCGGCGGAGCGGGATACAGGTCAATGGGCCGCTCCCTCTAGCTGCGGCAGCGCCAGCCAGTGCCATTGGGTCAGCAGTTCGGTAGCCGGCGCGAGGGTGAACTGTACGCACAGCAAACCGACCAAGGTCAAGACCAGGGTATAGGGCAAAGCCATCCAAACCATACGCCCGTAGGACAAACGCACCAGCGGCGCCAGCGCCGAAGTCAGCAGGAACAAAAACGCCGCCTGGCCGTTAGGCGTGGCGACCGAGGGCAGGTTGGTGCCGGTATTGATGGCGACCGCCAGCATTTCGAACTGCTTCAGCGAAACGGCGCCGCTCTCAAAGGCAGCGCGCGCTTCATTGATGTAAACCGTGCCGACAAATACGTTGTCGGAGACCGAAGAAAGCAGGCCGTTAAACAGATAAAACAGCGTTAACTGCGAAGCCGGGGGGGCCTGCAGCACAAACTGGATCACCGGGCTGAACAGATGCTGCTCGATAATTACCGCCACCACGGTGAAGAACACCGTCAGCAGCGCGGTGAAGGGTAAGGCTTCCTGGAAAGCTTTGCCGATGGCATGCTCATCGGTCACGCCGCACAGCGAGGTGGCCAGAATAATCACCGACAGGCCGATCAGACCCACTTCCGCCAGATGAAGCGCGAGCGCCAGCACCAGCCATACGCCGATCAGCGCTTGGATCACCAGCTTAACCTGTTCCTGTTTGCTGCGGCCGGCGGTCGCTTTGCGGTCGAACTCCTTCAACACTTCACGCACGGGCTCAGGCAGTTGCGCGCCGTAGCCAAACAGACGGAAACGCTCGACAAAAAGACAGACCAGTAAGCCGCAGACCATCACCGGCAACGTCACCGGCGCCATGCGCAGGAAAAAGTCGACGAATCCCCATCCGGCGCTTTTGGCAATGATCAGGTTTTGCGGCTCGCCGACCATGGTCATCACGCCGCCCAGCGCGGTGCCGACGCCCGCATGCATCAACAGGCTGCGCAAGAAGGCGCGAAATTGCTCCAGCGTTTGCTTGCGTTCGTCGCAGGCGAAATCGCTGTCATCGCCGATATCGCCATCCGCACGGTTGGAGGTGACATTGTGATAGATCGAGTAAAATCCTGTGGCTACGCTGATGACAACCGCGACCACCGTCAGCGCATCGAGGAAGGCGGACAGCAGCGCCGCCGCCAGGCAAAAGGCCAGCGACAGCAGCATCTTGGAGCGGATATTGAGCAGCAGCTTGGTGAAGACGAACAGCAACAGCTGTTTCATAAAGTAGATGCCGGCCACCATAAAGATCAGCAGCAGCAGCACCTCCAGGTTATGGGCGATCTCATCCGCCACCTGAGCCGGGCGGGCCATGCCTATCGCCACCGCTTCGATGGCCAGCAGGCCGCCGGGCAGCAGCGGGTAACACTTTAGCGCCATCGCCAGGGTAAAGATAAATTCAATCACCAACAGCCAGCCGGCAAGGAACGGGCTGACCAGAAAGAACACCAGCGGGTTGACCAATAAGAAGACGATAATGGCCAGCTTGTACCAGCCTGGTGATTGCCCAAGGAAGTTTTTCACTAGGGCGCTGCGTAAGGTTGTTTCCATTTTCCGTCATGCATCCTTATCAATTGAGTCGTTAGCCCGTACCCTAGCAACGCCGCATGGGCAGGTGCAACCTAAGCTTGTTTCACGACGATAAATTTCTCGCGTACGGCGTTTTTGCCTATTTTTTGCCACGTTATGCACACTTTCGTTTTTTGTTTTTCGCTCACGCTATGTCATGCCATGGCGATCTGGTATGATCAGCCGACTACTATTACTGATTATCGTCGCAACGGAACGTCAAACACATGGTCATAAAGGCGCAGAGTCCTGCCGGTTTCGCGGAAGAATACATTATCGAGAGTATTTGGAATAATCGCTTCCCCCCTGGCTCTATTTTGCCCGCGGAGCGTGAGCTTTCAGAGTTGATTGGTGTCACGCGCACCACGTTACGTGAGGTTTTACAACGCCTGGCTCGCGATGGCTGGCTGACCATTCAGCATGGCAAACCGACCAAAGTAAATAATTTCTGGGAAACCTCGGGCCTCAATATTCTTGAGACCGTGGCGCGTCTCGATCATAAAAGCGTGCCGCAGCTGATCGACAACTTGCTGTCGGTGCGCACCAACATCGCCGCGATCTTTATTCGCGCCGCAGTGCGCAATCACCCGGAGCAGGCGCAGGAAGTGCTGGCGAAGGCGAGCGAGGTAGAAGACCAGGCGGATGCCTTCAACCTGCTGGACTATGAAATCTTCCGCGGTCTGGCGTTTGCCTCCGGCAACCCGATCTACGGCCTGATCTTCAATGGCCTGAAAGGGCTGTACACCCGCGTTGGCCGCTACTATTTCTCCAACCCGGAAGCGCGCAAGCTGGCGCTGACCTTCTACAGCAAGCTGTCGACCCTGTGCCACGAAAAGCTGCATGATCAGGTGATGGACACCGTGCGTAACTACGGGAAAGAAAGTGGGGCCATCTGGCAGAGCATGCAGGGCACGATGCCGAGCGATCTGACCGAGGCGCGTCGTTAATCGCGTTTGCCGATAAAAAAGGGCGCCGAATGGCGCCCTTTGTCGTTTTAACCGCGGTTACAGCGGCGCCGGCCGCGGTGGGCAGCGCTCCAGCAGTTCGACGCTGCCGTCTTCGTTCTGTTGTTCCAGGATAATATCGAAACCCCACAGGCGGTGCAGGTGCTTCAGCACTTCGCGGCGGCTTTTATCCAATGGCGCGCGTTCCTGCGGGATATAGCGCAGCGTCAGCGAACGATCGCCGCGTAGATCCACGTTCCAGATCTGAATGTTCGGCTCATGGTTGCTCAGATTATACTGCGCCGACAGCTCCTGCCGGATTGCCCGGTAGCCGGCTTCGTTATGGATGGCGGCTATCTCCAGGTAGTTGTTGCGATCGTCGTCCAACACGGTAAATAGCCGGAAATCGCGCATCACCTTGGGTGACAGGAACTGGCTGATGAAGCTTTCGTCCTTGAAGTCACGCATGGCGAAGTGCAGCGTCTCCAGCCAGTCTTTGCCGGCGATGTCCGGGAACCAATAGCGGTCCTCTTCGGTAGGCGACTGGCAGATGCGCTTGATGTCCTGGAACATGGCGAAGCCCAGCGCGTAGGGGTTAATGCCGTTGTAATACGGGCTGTTGTACGGCGGCTGGTACACCACGTTGGTATGGCTATGCAAAAATTCCAGCATAAACCGCTCGGTAACCCGGCCCTCGTCGTACAGATGGTTGAGAATGCTGTAGTGCCAGAAGGTGGCCCAACCTTCGTTCATCACCTGCGTTTGCTTCTGCGGATAAAAATACTGGCTCACCTTGCGCACGATACGCAGCACTTCACGCTGCCAGGGATCCAGCAACGGCGCGTTTTTCTCCATAAAGTAGAGAATATTTTCCTGCGGTTCGCTCGGGTAGCGGCGGGCCTGCTCCGGCGCTTCTTCACGTTCTACCCGCGGTAAGGTCTTCCACAGCGTGTTCACCTGGCTTTGCAGATATTCTTCGCGGCTTTTTTGTCGCGCCTTCTCTTCGACCAGCGAAATTTTCTGCGGCCGTTTGTAGCGATCCACGCCGTAGTTCATCAGCGCATGGCAGGAGTCCAGCAGGCGTTCAACCTCTTCGACGCCGTAGCGTTCTTCACACTGGCTGATGTAGTGGCGGGCGAACAGCAGGTAATCGACGATCGAACTGGCGTCGGTCCAGCTGCGGAACAGATAGTTATTTTTGAAGAACGAGTTGTGCCCATAGCAGGCGTGCGCCATGACCAACGCCTGCATGGTGATGGTGTTCTCCTCCATCAGATAGGCGATGCAAGGGTTGGAATTGATCACGATTTCGTAAGCCAGGCCTTGTTGTCCGTGCTTATAGCGCTGCTCGGTTTCGATGAATTTTTTGCCGAACGACCAATGGGTATAGTTGATCGGCATGCCGACGCTGGAATAGGCGTCCATCATCTGTTCGGAGGTAATGACCTCTATCTGATGCGGGTAGGTGTCGAGCCCGTAATGCTTGGCCACGCGGTCGATATGCTCCAGGTACACCTGCAGCAGCTCGAAGGTCCAGTCCGGTCCATCGCTCAGACGTTTATCTTCCTTAACCTTTTCATGTGTTGAAGTAGTCATCAGCGCACCCTCGTTATTCACGGGCCTTGCTCAAACGGCGGGCCCTGTATCAAGCATAGCTCATATAATCTTTTAGAATTCAGTTGGGTAAGATATTCAGGCCAACTTATGGCCCGCTGTCGCCTTATTCGTCCTGAAGGGCGGCTGGCACTGCAATGCGAGGCATAAGCGGAATATGCCTCTCTTTTGCAGTATAGCCCTGCTGTAAAGCGGCGCAATCATCAAATTGGAGCGAGCCCGAGCCCTGGCGCTTGCTATGCAAACGGCCGGATTTGCAGATAATCATCCGTCACTTCCATTTCAAAAATGGTTTCATCGGAGAGCAGCGTTGCACGCATACGCTCTCTTGCCCGCAGGTGACGCTCCTCCAGGGAAATATTGCCGGCTTTTTCCCATGTTGCGCGATCTGGCCATTGCGCGTAGCCAAGATAATTCCCTTCGGCATCAAGATGCAGGCGCGAGCCCAGGCTACCTCGACGCAGATAAATGCCCTGGGTTAGCTCGAGCCATGCACGGCGGAAGGCTTCTTCCTGGCCGGTTTTAACTTTGAACTGATATATCGCGATAAACATAGCGTGATTTCCTGGCTGGGCCGTATTTTCAAATTTAATGCGCATTGCCGGAGCCGCGGTGCAAATAGTGCGGAGCCCAGAGCCGGCGGCAATCCGGCAGGCGGCATTTTTAGGCGTTTTTTTGTGAGGTTTTTCTGCTGTCGGCCGCCGCATTCTCCCTGAGTGGATATTTTGCTGTTTGGCCTAATTTATGGGTTTTTATCCTGGCTATGCGAGGCCGCCTGTTTTTATATTCTGTTAAAATCATGTTGCGTTGCAGAGCTTTTCTTGATGACAACATTGCTAGCATTGATAGCGTTCTGCGGCTGTTTTAGCGCCCTGAAGCGCCTTTTACCGCAGCTTATCGGCTTTTGTTCTGAGCTATTGCAAAAGAAAGCGCCATCAACGATAAATTAATTGTGAATGTTGTCACGTTTGATAACGAAGTTGTTGGATGGATTTTTACACTGAGTTAATTTCCTGTGAGCAGAAGATTATGCTTTGTGAAGCCTTGAGCTGGAGTCAGCGATGCGAGTGGTAATTTTAGGTAGTGGGGTGGTGGGTGTTGCCAGCGCCTGGTATTTGGCGAAGGCCGGTCATGAAGTGACGGTGATCGATCGCCAACCAGGCCCGGCGATGGAAACCAGCGCAGCGAACGCCGGGCAGATCTCGCCAGGCTACGCCGCGCCTTGGGCGGCGCCCGGCGTGCCGCTGAAAGCCATCAAATGGATGTTCCAGCGCCATGCGCCGCTGGCGGTACGCCTGGACGGCAGCAGCTTCCAGCTGAGCTGGATGTGGCAGATGCTGAAAAACTGCAACACCGAACACTACATGACCAATAAAGGCCGCATGGTGCGTCTGGCGGAATACAGCCGCGACTGCATCAAGGCGCTGCGCCAGGAAACCGGCATCCAGTACGAGGGGCGCCAGGGTGGCACCTTGCAGTTGTTCCGTACCCAACAGCAATTTGAAAATGCCGCGAAGGACATTGCGGTATTGGAAGACGCCGGTGTGCCTTACAAGCTGCTGGAAGCCGGACAACTGGCCTCCGTCGAACCGGCGTTGGCGCAGGTGGCCCACAAGCTCACCGGCGGTCTGCAATTGCCCAACGACGAAACCGGCGACTGCCAGCTGTTTACCCAGCAATTGGCGAAAATGGCCCAGCAGGCGGGGGTGACCTTCCTGTACAACCGCAGCGTTGACCGTCTGCTGGTGGAGGGCGACAAAATCGCCGGTGTACAGTGCGGCGGCGAGACATTCAAGGCGGACAGCTACGTGGTGGCTTTCGGCTCTTATTCCACCGGCCTGTTGCGTGGCCTGGTGTCGATCCCCGTTTACCCGTTGAAGGGGTACTCGCTGACCATTCCTATCACCGACGAGGCGGCGGCGCCGTTTTCTACGGTGCTGGACGAAACCTACAAAATCGCCATCACCCGTTTCAACCAACGCATTCGCGTCGGCGGCATGGCGGAGATCGTCGGCTTCAATACCCAGCTTGAGCAAAAGCGCCGTGAAACGTTGGAAATGGTGGTGCGCGATCTGTACCCGAACGGCGGCAGGGTGGAACAGGCGACGTTTTGGACCGGCCTGCGCCCAATGACGCCAGACGGCACGCCCATTGTCGGCCGCACTTCGCTGAAGAACCTGTTCCTCAATACCGGGCACGGCACCCTCGGTTGGACCATGGCCTGCGGTTCCGGGCAGTTGTTGTCCGATTTGATCTCCGGTATCACCCCGGCGATCCCTTCCGATGATTTGGCGGTAGCGCGTTACAGCGCAGGCTTTCGCCACCTGAACGCCGCCCCACTGAACGACGCGCATCCTGCACGTTAATCACTGAATTCATATGAAGGATGTCGAAGCTGTCGGCGGTTGCCGGTGGCCGGCATCCGCTGGTCTGAAGGAGAACTCATGCCCCGCCCGATAAGCGCCACGTTGCACCTTGGCGCGATTGAAAACAATTTGCAGGTGGTTCGCCGTTATGCGCAAGGAGCCAAGGTTTGGTCGGTGGTCAAGGCTAACGCCTATGGGCACGGCATCAAACGCGTCTGGCGCAGCATGGCGCAGACCGATGGCTTCGCCATGCTGGATCTCGCTGAAGCGGTATTGCTGCGTGAGGCCGGTTGGCGAGGGCCGCTCCTGCTGCTTGAAGGTTTCTTCCAGCCGCAGGACCTGGTGCTGATCGATCGTTATCGTCTGACCACGGCGGTGCATAGCGACTGGCAATTAGCGGCGATAGCCGACGCCAGCCTATCGGCGCCGCTGGAGGTTTACCTGAAAGTGAACAGCGGCATGAACCGCCTGGGCTTTGCGCCAGAACGCCTGCACGATGTCTGGCAGAAGGCTCAGGGTATCGCAAACATCGCCAGCCTGACGGTGATGAGCCACTTCGCCACCGCCGACGGCCCCGAAGGGGTCAATCAACAGATGGCGACCATCGAAAGGGCGGCAGCGCAGATCCCGGCGCCGCGCTGCCTGGCCAACTCCGCCGCCACGCTGTGGCATCCGGAGACCCACGGTAACTGGGTGCGCCCGGGGATTGTTCTGTATGGGGCATCGCCGAGCGGCCGCTGGAGCGACATCGCGGCCAGCGGGCTGCAGCCGGCGATGTCGTTGCGCAGTGAAATTATCGGCATCCAGCAATTGAAAGGCGGCGATCGCGTGGGCTATGGCGGCCGTTACAGCGCTACCGGCGCACAGCGCATTGGCGTGGTGGCCTGCGGTTATGCGGACGGCTATCCGCGCCACGCGCCAACCGGCACGCCGGTATGGGTGGGGGGCGTCTTGACGCGCACGCTGGGCGCGGTATCGATGGATATGCTGGCGGTAGATCTGGCGCCTTGCCCGCAGGCCGAACTGGGCACCGAGGTGGAGCTGTGGGGTCGGCGCCTGCCGGTGGACGATGTGGCCACGGCGGCAGGCACGCTGGGTTATGAACTGCTGACAGCGCTGGCGGCGCGGGTGCCGGTCGCCAGCGAGAGCTGAGCCTTTAGGCTACCTTCCTGATTTGTCCTTTAATCTGCTTGCTGCGCTGCCGCGCGTGCAGCGCCAGCAAGCAGCCCGCCAACATCACCAGCGCCAGAGAGAGCTTGGGCTGCAACGGTAACGCCATGGCCATCAGGCCCAGCGCGGCGCCCCCGGCCATCTGCACAAACCCCACCAGCGCGGAAGCGACGCCCGCTTCGTTGGAGTAGGGCTCCAAAGCATAGCTGGTCGCCGGGCCCATCACGAACGCCAGCCCGGCGCAGGCGCTGGCCACCGGCAACATATAGGCCAGCCAGTGCGTCTGCGTCGCCGCAGGCAGCAGGGTAACGCCCAGCAGCAGGCCCAGACAGCCTAATCCCATCAGGGTACCGCCGGTCGCCAGGCAGATGGGGCGACCGACCTTATGAATAATGCGGTTGGCGAAGAAGCTGACCAACATGATCCAAAAACCATTAGCGCCGAATACCAGCGAAAATTGCAGCGGCGTCAGGCCCGCGGCACCCATCAGCACATTAGGCGCCAGCGAGACGTAGGTTAGCGCCATTCCCATGGCGCCGGAATTCACCAGGGCGAAGGATAAGAAGCGGCGGTCGCTGAGGATGCGTGCATACTGGCGAACGGGCAAGCCTTTGACCGGCACGGTGTCCGCCGGGCGGGTTTCCGGCAGGCGCAGGGCGATCAACACCAACACCAGCAGCGCATAGCCAACCAGGAACCAGAAGGGCGCGCGCCAGCCGAAGGCTTCCGCCAACAGGCCGCCGAGCAACGGCGCCAGCGCCGGAATGATATTCAGCGTGCCGTTGAGGAAACCAAAAGCGCGGGCGGCGTCATCGCCATTCATGCGATCGCGCACGCCGCTGAAGGCGACGACCGCGGTGCAGCACACCGCCACGCCCTGCAACAGACGCGAAGCGATGAATAGCGCCGGCGTTGTCGCCAGCGCGGCCATTGCGGCACCGATCATGTAGATGACGATGCCGGCCAACGCCACCGGCTTGCGCCCGTAGTTGTCTACCAGCGGCCCGGCGATGACCTGGCCAAGCCCCAGCACCAGAATAAACAGCGAGATGGTGGACTGGATCAGGGCTTCGCTGCTGCCAAGGCCGGCGGCGATGGCGGGGATGGTCGGCAGGTAGAGGTCGATGCCCAATGGGCCGAGCAGCACCAGGCTGAGAAGCAGAAACAGAAACTTTTGCATAACAGAAAAGGCACGTCCAAGTGGCAAAGAGGGCTAGAGTAGAGACTCCTGTGGCAAATGAAAAGAGGTAAAGGATTCAGGCCGTCGAAGGTTTGCGGTAATACAGGGCGGATACCGTATCGGCCACGTAGCGTGCCTGGTGTTTGGCGTCGTCCAGCGCGCGGTGCGGTGTGCCCTCGAACGCCCGCGCTTTTTTCGGATTGAAGCCGTGCAGCTCCGCCAGAGTGATGACCGTACGCACATCCTGGGTATCCCAGAATTTCCAGGGGCAGGGCATCTCCTGTTGCTGAAAGGCGTGTTCCAGGATGGCGCAGTCAAACTCTTTGCCATTCCCCCACACCTTTACCTGCTCGGTACTGTGCATGTGGATGAAGCGGCTCAGGTTGGTCAGCACGCGCTTGAGGCTTTCGCTGCCGCCGAACGCCAGCTTGCGCGCATCATCGGACTGCTTCGCCCACCAGGCCACGGTATCCAGGCTGATGGTTCTGCCGGGCTGTTCCTTTTGGCTGTTGACCGCCGCTTCAAACTCTGCGCCCAGCTCGCCGGTTTTCGGATCGAAAAACACCGCGGCGATCGCCAGGATCACCGCGCTGGGTTTTATATCCAGAGTTTCAATATCTAACATCAGGTGATGCATCAAGATTTCCTGGCGCTGGGGGATGCCGCTATATTACTACAAACGCTGCGTCGGCGCAGGCGAAAGCGCCGAACAGTGCATGACGAAGTGCGGTGAAGCGGGCTAAAATAGGCGAATCAGCCTATGATGCACTGGGCGCTATTATCAGGTTGGTTTATATCAGTGAGAACGCTAATTTTTATTTTATGCATGCTGGGGTACCTGCTGGTGCTGAGTTACCTCGGCGTATTTGTCACTGACAAGATCTGTGAGAAGTCGAACAACTACACCAAGGTGTGTCGATTGGTCGATATCTCTGAGCCGCATATCCCGGCTGTTCATCCCCAATAGTCGGTGGTGATCAACGGGGTCAGCACCGCCGCCAGGGTGGCAAGCGTGGCCCACTGTTTCCACCCCAACTGCGCCAGCCAGTCCTGGCGCAGCGGCGGCGTCGCCAACTGCCCCACCGCCACGGTGCCTGTTAGCAGCAACGTCAAAATAATGAGCACCAGCCCGCGGCTCGTCGCATCGAACTCCACGTGCAGCGCGTTGGCATAATACAGACGCATCAGGATAAAATAAGCCAGCATTAGCCAGGCGAAAACCACCTTTTTTTTCAACACCTGCCGCAGCATGAGGGCGATGAACAGGCTGTGAATCAACGAAAGGAGCGGTCTTTCAAAAGGGCGCCGGACGCACAGGTTATATACCGCCATGTAAATATTGAAGATCAATAGCGCATAGATGGCATAGATATACCAGCCGTAAATAATCTTGAGTTTCTTGCGGTTTGGCGGGGGGGATTGAGAGTCCGGTTTCATTGTTGCCTCCTGAGCTGTACCGCGTGACGCCGTTGTTTTCAAAAGCAGCAGACTGCTTTATTTGAAATTCATAGGGTATATATCACCTGGCCGCTAAATGAAAATTAAACGCCTGACAGGCTTTATTTTGCGTTCGGCAGGGAACTAACTTCATCTCATCGGGTCTGTTCCCCCGGGGAAGTTGCTGGGCGCCTTTACGTCGTGATTTAAGAGTAACTAATTGATATGAAAGATTATAAAAACAATTCATTCACCAAGTGCTTGATGATGTTCACCGTGGCGGTCTATTGCTTTTTGCCGCCGGTGCTGACGACCTATTTTTTCGAGTTTTTCAATCTCAACCCTTTCGCCATTATCAAATGTTGGCACTTCAATCCCTTTTCCGCCGATCGCGGCATCCCCAGTTATCAAACTTTTCTCTATCTGCTGCTGCTATGGGCGGTGCTTAACCTGGCGCTATGGCTCTGTCTGTGGGCCGCAGCGCGAATATACGCCCGCTGGGTGGCGCCGCACCGCTAACTTTGCTGAAGGATCCGTCGGGGGGCGGCCTGTATGCCGGCCGGGGCGATAATTTACAGCTATGCATTCTCGCACGCCTTTTCACGACGTCTGGTCATTTTGTCAGAACGCCAGCGACACCCAGAACGTCAATAACCTGACCGATCGCCAATACGCCACGATGGCACCGGATATGGCTATTGGGGGGCCGAGCGCACGGTCGTGGCCAGCGAGGGGGATGATTTTTAAAGGTCTGAGATAATGCCCCGCCGGTGATGCGACGGGGTAGCGGCTTAGCCTCAGAACAGGGAGAACAGCAACACGACCGGCAGACTGAGTGGCCAGGTTAAACCGATAGTCAGCGCGCTGATAAAGCGGATTTTGATGGTGTCCCGGCTAACCAGATAGGTGAAAACCATAGAAACTAAAAGGCCAATCAAATAGAAATATTGTGTTGCAACCCACAGCGACGACATGAAACCCGATCCCAGTTATATTTTTCAGCGGCGAATTCTAGGAGCTTAATTCCAGATAATCAATGGGTACCAAGAGTTTATTCGAGTCACTGCTTATATCTATACATTATTGATGGGTATATTTTCTTCGGTCTATTATCCCATTCAGCATATTACAATATAAAATCAATGAGATAGTTGTCGGTAACATAGACCTGCTTTAAATGAGCAGGGTGCACAGTGCTGTTCGAGGTTGTCATCGGAAGGTCGGGGATGGGCGTATAGCCTTGCTCACTCAATGTATGTTAAGACCGTAGACGAAAAGGTACGAAAACAACAACGCGAGCAGGCATATCATAAAGAGTATGGAGATCATTTCCTTCACTGCTGAATTCCTTTTCCTGGTTATGTCAGTAATTTTTCTTTGTTTTTTCAGGGGATTTTATCCGTATATAGGTAAAATTCCTAGTTTTAATCTTCTTTCCGAACGCTTTATCAAGATAAGTCAAACCGATGATGGAGGTATGCCTTGACCATTCCTGTTCTGACCAGCCCCAGATTGTTGTTGCGCCCCTTGACGCTCGGTGATGCCGACGATATTCAGCGACTGTTTCCTCACTGGGAAATCGTGCGTTATATGACCAATAAAATTCCCTGGCCTTATCCGCAGGATGGCGCGCTGAATTTCCTGCAGCAGACGGTGTTGCCCGCAATGACCGACGGGAGAGGCTGGTTTTGGTCCATCAGACGTAAAGAGGATGAGAAGTCACTGATCGGTGTTATTAGCCTCAGCCTGGGTGACGACAGCAACCGAGGTTTTTGGCTGGCGCGCGATTGGCAGCGGCAAGGCCTGATGAGCGAGGCTTGTCATGTGGTTACAGAATACTGGTTTAATGTGCTGGGCCAGGACGTTTTACGGGTGCCGAAAGCCGCGGATAATGCCGCGTCTCGGCGGATATCGGAAAACGGTGGAATGCAACGGATAGCGACGGAATGTCGTGATTATATCGGTGGCCGCATGAACACGGAGATTTGGCAAATCACGCGCGCCGAATGGAATGGCGGGCCCGGGCGACATAGCTAACTATTCCTGGCTATTGCTGAATGGAATAATGCTAACTATATACAAAAGGCATGTATCGGCAGTTTCCGACATAGCGCTCAGGTGCCGGGGGCTTCAGGGCGTTTTCCTGCGTATTCGCGCGGCGCCTTCACATTACAGAAGGATTAGGCAATGAGTAAAAAGCCAACCGTGGTTCTGGTTCATGGATTTTGGGGCGGTGCGGCGCACTGGGGCAAAGTCATTATCGAATTGTCACGCAAGGGCTATGAATCCATTCATGCCGTCGAGATGCCGTTAACCTCACTGGCGGATGATGCGGAGCGCACGCGCAAAATGGTTGCTCAGCAGCAGGGGCCGGTGTTGTTGGTGGGGCACTCTTATGGCGGTGCGGTCATCAGTGAAATGGGCAATCAGCCTAACGTCGTGGGGCTGGTCTATATCGCCGCCTTCGCTCCCGATGCCGGCGAAAGCCCCGGTGGCATCACCCAGGCGCATCCTCCTCTGGCGGCGGCGAACCTGGCCCCGGACAGCGACGGTTACCTGTGGGTGAAAGCGGATAAGTTCCACGAAAGTTTTTGCCAGGATCTGTCCGCGGATGAGGCGTTAGTGATGGCGGTGGCGCAAAAGGCGCCGTTGGCCAGCACCTTCGGCAATGTCGTCAGCGAACCGGCCTGGAAACACAAACCGTCGTGGTATCAGATTTCCAGCGATGACCGAATGATCGCACCGGAAAACCAACAGAGAATGGCGGGGCGCTTGCAGGCTAAAAACATCATAACCTTGAATGCCAGCCATGCCTCTTTGGCGTCGCATCCCCAGGCGGTGGCGGCGTTGATTGATGAGGCGGCGGCTGCGTTATCCGTTTAGCGCGCGCTGGCGCAAAAATGACACAGGAAAAGCATGGCATTTAATGCCATGTTCACGGCGACAGTGGCTCGCTACTCTTGGTTTCGTTGTGAAGTGACCGTCGGGAAAGACCGACATACCGAGGTGGCCTCAGGCTATGAGGCCATTTTATTTTTATCTCGGGTTAATTGCTGACAGCCGGGAAAGACCGGCACCTGCTTTTTCCGCTTGCCGCAAGGCAGCGTCCCTGTTTCTTAAGGATAAACGTTGATGTCGCTATTAAAGCTCATGATCAACATGAGCCCGAAAACGACGCAAATAGCGATAGCCGCATAGATATCGGGTTTACGCACGATCGTTTATCGCCCATTGACGCCGATCACTTCGATAGCGGCCCGGTGTAATTTTTGGAAATAATCGTCGGATTGTCTTTCCACCTCGTAGAGCAGGTGGGAGAGCAGGTTCTGCTTGCTGATGGCTTTGTTGGATGAGAGCACCTGAATCACGCTTTTACCTATCAGGCAGCAGATTTGCGTACGGTATTCGTCAACGTCATTCTCGTTGAGACCGTATAGTGAGTAATCGATCATTTTCTGAACCTGGTGACATTTAATTGCCCGCCGAAGCGGGCAGAGAAGCCATAAAAAATAAAATCATGCAAATTTCACTTAGGTAAATATCTGAGTGACATGTTAACGATAACTTAACAAGAATAACCCTATCAAGCCTCTCCGGGCTCGTGGGGAACGGTTTAGGAAAAACCTCAAAAAAATCCCGAGGCGTTTGCCCGGGAAAATACCGCAGTATCAGTTATAAGGCTTATTACCGCCTTTGGTTATAAGCTTAGTTCTTTTGGTTATGAATCGGTAAGGAAAATGAAAAAAGGCCGGTTAATGTCAATAACCGGCCTTTTCAAGAAGGAAAGCGACGCTAAGCCGTTTGTTTATGGAATAACTCGCGGAAGACCGGGTAGATATCATCCGGCTCGCGGATGTGCTGCATGGCGAAGTTGTCGAATTTCGCCTGCAGATCCTCATATTCACGCCATAGCGTTTGGTGAGCGCGGCGGGTGATTTCGATATAGCTGTAGTAACGCACCATCGGCAGAATTTTCTTCGCCAACAGCTCGTGACACAGCGGCGAGTCATCGGCCCAGTTGTCGCCATCCGAGGCCTGCGCGGCATAGATGTTCCACTGTGCGGGATCGTAGCGTTCCTCAACCACCTCATTCATCAGCTTCAGCGCGCTGGAAACGATAGTGCCGCCGGTTTCCTGCGAGTAGAAGAATTCCTGTTCGTCCACTTCCTTGGCCTGGGTGTGGTGGCGGATATACACCACGTCGACGTTCTTGTAGGTGCGGCTCAGGAACAGGTAGAGCAAAATATAAAAGCGTTTCGCCATATCCTTGGTGGCCTGATCCATCGAGCCGGATACGTCCATCAGGCAGAACATCACCGCCTGGCTCGAGGGTTCCGGCCGGCGCTCATAATTTTTGTAGCGCAGGTCGAAGGTGTCGATAAAAGGCACGCTTTCGATTTTCTTGCGCAGTTCGGCGATCTCCTTGCGCAGCCGCTCTTCTTCCAGCAGCTGCACCGGCTCGGTGTTTTCCAGCAGAGTCAGTTCATCTTCCAGTTCGTGCAGCGCGCGCCTTTTTCCGGCGGTCATGGCGGTGCGGCGCGCCAGCGAGTTTTGCAGTGAACGCACGACGCTGATGTTGGCCGGCACGCCGTTGGCGGTATAGCCGGCGCGGTGGGTTTTAAACTCCGTCAGCTGTTTGTACTGGTTCTTCTTCAGATTGGGCAGCGCCAAATCTTCGAACAGCAGATCGAGATACTCGTCTTTGGAGATCTGGAAGACAAACTCGTCCTCGCCTTCGCCATCCTGGCTGGCGTTGCCCTGGCCGCCACCACCGCCGCCGCCGCCCTGCGGGCGCTCGACGCGGTCGTTCTGCACAAAGTGATCGTTGCCGGGGTGAACGCGGTGACGTGTGCCGCCGCGCCCCTGATGAAACATAGGTTCGTTGATATCGTCAGTGGGAATGGAAACCGACTCCCCGCTGTCGACGTCGGTGACCGAACGCTTATTGATGGCTTCGGCAATCGACTGTTTGATTTGCGACTTGTAACGGCGCAAGAAGCGCTGGCGGTTTACCGTGCTCTTGTTTTTGCCGTTAAGCCGTCGGTCAATGAAATAGGTCATACATCCCCCAAACGACGTTGCCAACTTTTCATGTCCTGCACGCGACAGCGTAATCGTTCGGTCCGTCCCTGGACCTCGCTGTCACGTCAAATCTCTGGACATGGCCCTGATAATACCGCTGTGCGCCGGCGTTATGAGGATTTTCTGACCCGCAGATACCATTCACACAACAGGCGTACCTGTTTGCGGGTATAGCCTTTCTCCATCATGCGGTCGACGAAGTCATCATGCTTTTTCTGCTCATCCGTCGAGGTCTTGGCGTTAAAGGAAATGACCGGCAGCAGCTCCTCGGTATTGGAGAACATTTTCTTCTCGATCACGGTGCGCAGCTTCTCATAGCTGGTCCAGTTCGGGTTGCGGCCGCTGTTGTTGGCGCGGGCGCGCAGCACGAAGTTGACGATTTCGTTGCGGAAATCTTTCGGGTTGCTGATGCCGGCCGGTTTCTCGATTTTCTCCAGCTCGGCGTTCAGGGATTCGCGATCGAACAGCTGGCCGGTGTCCGGGTCACGGTACTCTTGATCCTGGATCCAGAAGTCTGCATAGGTCACGTAGCGGTCAAAAATATTTTGGCCGTATTCGGAGTAGGACTCGAGGTAAGCCGTCTGGATCTCTTTGCCGATAAACTCGGCGTATTTCGGGATCAGGTAGCCTTTCAGGTGCTCCAGATATTTCTCCGCCTGATCCTGCGGGAATTGCTCACGTTCGATCTGCTGTTCCAGCACGTAGAACAGGTGTACCGGGTTAGCCGCTACCTCGGCATGATCGAAGTTGAACACCCGTGAGAGGATTTTAAAGGCGAAACGGGTGGACAAGCCGTTCATGCCTTCATCCACCCCGGCGTAGTCGCGGTACTCCTGATACGACTTGGCTTTCGGGTCGGTGTCTTTCAGGCTTTCGCCGTCATAGACCCGCATCTTCGAGTAAATGCTGGAGTTTTCCGGCTCTTTCAGGCGCGAGAGCACGGTAAAGCGCGCCAGGGTCTCCAGCGTGCCGGGAGCGCAAGGCGCGTGGGTCAGCTCACTGTGATCCAGCAGTTTGTCGTAGATTTTGATCTCTTCCGACACCCGCAGGCAGTAAGGCACCTTGACGATGTATACGCGGTCGAGGAAGGCTTCATTGTTCTTGTTGTTGCGGAAGGTGACCCATTCCGATTCGTTGGAGTGCGCCAGAATAATGCCGCTGAACGGCAGGGCGGAGATGCCCTCGGTGCCGTTATAGTTGCCTTCCTGGGTGGCGGTCAGCAGCGGGTGCAGCACCTTGATCGGCGCTTTGAACATCTCCACGAACTCCATGATCCCCTGGTTGGCGCGGCACAGGGCGCCGGAATAGCCGTAGGCGTCCGGATCGTTTTGCGCGTGGTTTTCCAGCTTGCGGATATCGACCTTACCGACCAGCGCAGAAATATCCTGGTTGTTCTCGTCGCCCGGTTCGGTTTTGGCGATGGCGATCTGTTCCAGAATGGAAGGGCGCACCTTCACCACTTTGAACTTGGTGATGTCGCCGCCGAACTCATGCAGGCGCTTCGCCGCCCACGGCGACATTATGGTGCCGAGATAGCGGTTGGGAATGTTGTATTCTTTTTCCAGAATAGAAGCGTCTTCCTGCGGGTTGAACAGGCACAATGGGTGATCGTTTACCGGGCTGCGTTCGCCGTTGGCGCTCAGGGTGTAGATCGGCACGCGTTGCATCAGCGCTTTCAGCCGTTCCGCCAGCGAGGATTTACCGCCGCCCACCGGGCCCAACAGGTACAGGATCTGTTTCTTCTCTTCGAGGCCCTGCGCGGCGTGCTTCAGATAAGAAACTATCTGCTCGATAGCCTCTTCCATGCCGTAGAACTCTTCGAAGGCGGGATAGCGAGCGATCACGCGGTTGGAGAACAGGCGAGACATGCGTGACTCAAGCGCGGTGTCCACCATAACGGGTTCACCGATGGCCATCAGCAGGCGTTCGGCCGCATTGGCATAGGCACTGCGATCTTGCCGGCAAATGGTAAGAAATTCCTGCAGTGTGAACTCTTCGTCCTTGGCAGCTTCATAACGCTGGCGATAGTGGTCAAATATGTTCATGATGCCCGTCCTTTTCGTTATTAGCACAGGTAAAGGGAGCTGGTGATAGTGTTGTGGCTCCCGAAAGAAGAAGTTATACCTGAGTACAGCAACCCGTATGCCAACTTGGTGCGCTTATTATCGCGAGTTGCGCTGTATTGCCACTGGGCTCAGGATAAATTCACCTTCTGATTTAAGCTTAGTTTGCATACTGGAAAATTTCCTGCAGCAGAAAAAGCTTTTTTTAAGTCATATCAATGACTCAGTTATTGCAGAGAGAGCCAAATGCCTTGTCTGGCGCGGTCTGCGGCAGAAAACGTCATGGCACTGCCATGATTAATTCATATTTCCGATCTAAGTTATTCGATCTTGGTTGTTTTCTATTGTAAAGATTAGACGCGCAACCAAATTTTCACATAAACTGTGTACGCTATTAACCCCGTTATTTATGGAAAAAAACCAGTGAAGATTTCTCAACTCAAAACGCTAGCAATTATCGCTTCCGCAATGGTTTGTGCGCACAGTGCTCAGGCAGGAACCTGGTCACTTGGCGCTTCCGCGCTGGTCAGCCCGGATCCTTATCGTGGTTATCAGGACCGCGTTTATCCGGTGCCCGTGATTAACTATGAAGGCGATGACTTCTACTTCCGCACCCTGACCGCCGGTTATTACCTGTGGAAAGACCAGCAAAACCAGTTGAGCATCATGGGCTACTACTCGCCGCTGGGCTACCGCCCGGGTGACAGCGACGACGACCGCATGAAGCGTCTCGACAAGCGTCGCGGCACGCTGATGGCCGGCCTGGCCTATTCCCACAACGCCGAGTGGGGCACCATTCGCACCACCTTCACCGGCGATACCCTGAACTACAGCAATGGCCTGGTGGGGGATGTGGCGTACCTGTACAAGTTTGACCTCGACGCTTTCACTCTGGTTCCCGGCGTGGGCGTCACGTGGAGCAGCAAAAACCAGAATAAATATTACTACGGCATCAGTGAAAACGAATCACGCCGCAGCGGTCTCGACAGCTACACGCCGGAAGACAGCTGGGCACCCTACGTTGAGCTGAGCGCCAACTATAAAATCAACAAAGCCTGGAACGCCTTCTTCGTTGGCCGTTACGTCAAGCTTTCCGATGAAGTCAAAGACAGCCCAATGGTAGATAAATCATACACCGGGCTGCTGATGACGGGTGTGAGCTACAGCTTCTAACGGCGAGATGCACGATAATAGTGCAGGCAATGCATCATAAAGGGGCGCTGGCGCCCCTTTTGCACATCTATAGTGCGAATGGGCGGCAAGGTTGGCCGCCCCGAAGAGTCAGGCATTTTTACGGCTGCGGAAGGTTACCGCCAGGCGCGCGGGCCGCTCACCGGCCGCGGTCAGTGGTTTGCTGACGCGGCCGGTTTCCACGCACACCATGGTTTTGTAGCCGTCGTTGGTCATGTCCGCCATGCTGCAAGACAGCTCAACGCCGGGGTTCCAGGCGATAACATCGCTCATGTGGTGATGATGAACCTCAATGGTGCGCTGCAGCGCCGCATCCTTGATCAGGCTGAAGGCTTCCGGTTGGGTATAGACGCGGTCGGTCTGGCCGTTAAACGTCAGCTCGCCGGTTTGGTGGGCCTCAACGCCGCCCGCCACCTTGTCGATATAGCTGTCGCCGAGGCCCGCGACCTTCACCCGCGCAATATCGCCAATCTGGAAGTAGCTGTGCAGCGCGGCGGTGGCCTGATAGTCGCCGTGCGACTCCAGTTCAATCTCACACTCTTCGCCCAGCTTGAAGCGGGCAATCAGCGTAAAGGCGTGCGGCCACAGCTTGCGAGTCTGCTCGTTGTCTTTCAGCGTGAAGGTCAAAATAACGCCGTTGTCGTCTTCATCGTGCGCCGTCAGGCTCCAGGGCTGGTTGCGGGCAAAACCGTGGGAGGGCTGGCCCGCCGGGCCGAACCATGGCCAGCAGATCGGCACGCCGCCGCGAATGGCCTTGCCCTTTTGGAACGGAGTATTGCCGCTGAGCCAGATAACCGGCTGCTCGCCGCTGGGCTGCCAGGCCAACAGATGGGCGCCTTGCAGGGCCACCGCAGCGCGCACCTTGGGATGGGACACCACCACCACGCCCAGTTCATCGAGCTGACGTTGGCTGATATACGGAGAAATTTGTTCGGTAACGGGCAGGGTGAAAATTTTATCGTTCATCGCGTGGCCTTTTGTTCGCTTAAACACAAATAAAAAGGGCGACATAAATGTCGCCCTCATCATCAGCTTAACATCGTTCCATTATTTGGAGATGTGAGCGATCAGATCCAGAACCTTGTTGGAGTAGCCGGTTTCGTTGTCGTACCAGGAAACCAGTTTCACAAAGTTGTCGTTCAGTGCGATGCCGGCTTTGGCGTCGAACACGGAAGTCAGGATTTCGCCGTTGAAATCGGTAGAAACCACGTCGTCTTCAACGTAGCCCAGAACGCCTTTCATAGAGCCTTCAGCGGCTGCTTTGATGACTTTCTTGATTTCTTCGTAGGTAGCCGGTTTTTCCAGACGCACGGTCAGGTCAACCACTGAGACGTTAGGAGTAGGAACGCGGAACGCCATACCGGTCAGTTTGCCTTTCAGTTCCGGCAGAACTACGCCTACCGCTTTCGCTGCGCCGGTAGAAGAAGGGATGATGTTCTGGGATGCGCCGCGGCCGCCGCGCCAGTCTTTGTGAGACGGGCCGTCAACGGTTTTCTGCGTTGCGGTGGTTGCGTGGACGGTAGTCATCAGGCCTTCGATGATGCCGAAGTTGTCGTTGATAACTTTAGCCAGTGGAGCCAGGCAGTTGGTGGTGCAAGAGGCGTTGGAAACGATATCCTGGCCAGCGTATTTCTCAAAGTTGGCGCCGCGAACGAACATTGGGGTCGCATCTTTGGATGGGCCGGTCAGCACAACTTTCTTCGCGCCAGCGGTGATGTGTTTACGTGCGGTTTCGTCGGTCAGGAAGATACCGGTGGCTTCAGCAACCACGTCAACGCCCACTTCGTTCCACTTCAGGTTAGCCGGGTCTTTCTCTGCGGTAACACGGATGGTTTTGCCGTTAACAACCAGATGGCCGTCTTTAACTTCTACCGTACCGTTGAAACGGCCGTGAGTAGAGTCATATTTCAGCATGTAAGCCATGTACTCTGCGTCCAACAGATCGTTGATTGCAACGATTTCGATGTCAGAACGTTCCTGAGCAGCACGGAAAACAATGCGACCGATACGGCCAAAACCGTTGATACCTACTTTGATAGTCATATATTCCACCAGCTATTTGTTAGTGAATAAAAGGTTGGTTGTAAAATTACAAAAACCTTACCAAGCGTCAAGCGGAATCGTGTCAATTCTTGCGGCAAGTCAAACCTGGCGGTCGTTTTTGCGCGCTTATTGCACAGTCCGTTTGCGTTCGGCCTCATCCGTAATATGGGGTCAAACGGCTAAGTATAAAGTCAGCACAAACAGGATATGTGATCGGTATCACATATCGTCGCGACGTGACCTTTATGGGCTACAGTTTAGGCCAAAAACCCCTGCAAGGGTGTTAATTTTTTGTTATTATTAATCATTGTTTTCGTTGACATTATCCACATTCAGAGAAACGCACAAATGGCTAAAGAGACAACCCCTGGCCAATCGGCCACGGAACTGAATGAAATCCAACGTTATGTGACCCAAGAGCGGGGCACCGAAGCGCCGTTTTCCGGCAAACTGCTGCACAATAAGCGGGAGGGCGTGTACCATTGCCTGTGCTGCAACCAGCCGTTGTTCTACTCCGACAGCAAGTACGACTCCGGCTGCGGCTGGCCAAGCTTCTATGAGCCGGTATCCGACGATGCAATCCGTTATCTTGATGATAACTCACACAATATGCATCGTGTCGAGATCCGCTGCGGCCATTGCGACGCCCATCTGGGCCATGTGTTCCCCGACGGCCCGCAGCCGACCGGCGAGCGCTTTTGCGTAAACTCGGCGTCGTTAAGTTTTACCGATGGCGAGAATGGTGAGAAAACCGCCGGCTAAGCGGTAATTCAATCCGAAAAATCGATTCAGCTAATTATTCTTTCGTAAGCGAGAAATGCCCTGATGGAAGTGAAAGATCTGATTGCGGCGATGACGCCCGAAATCTACCAGCGCCTGGTGCAGGCGGTCGAATTGGGCAAATGGCCGGACGGCGTGGCGCTGACGCCGGAGCAGAAAGAAAACAGCCTGCAGGCGGTGATGCTGTGGCAGTCGATGAACAATGCCGATCCTCAGCATATGAGCATCGGCACCGACGGCCAGATAGTGATGAAGAGCAAGCAGGAGCTTAAACAGCAGTTCGTCGCCGAACCGCTGGTTAAACTGAAACCGCAGTAATGCGTGCAGCAGGGCAATGTCGCCATCGCCCGCCGCTTTAGCGTTTCCCGCCGTTTATCCCCAACGATTCCGCCAGCTGGCGCGCCAGGCGGTTGTTGTCGTCTGCACCGTATTCCCAGAACATCGCGCCGCCCAATCCCTTGCTCTTGATATAGTCGGCCTTGATCGCCACCGAACGCGGGTTCTCGTAGGAAATGGCGAACAGCGGCTTGCCTTCGGCGGATTGCAGCGTCAGGTAAGGCACTTTGGCGTCGTTGTCCCAGTGCGCGCTGAAGCGCCGCTGCGGGTCATTCAGCAGTTTGCTGACGATATCGTTGTATTTGAAGTAGCTGTCCTTGGCCAGATCGAGGCCCAGCGATTTGAACAGCGCGATTTCCCGTTCGCCGAAGTAGGGCTGGGTTACCGGATGCCTGGCGGCGTCCGGCTTGTCCCAGTCGATCCCCGCTTCGGTCGCCCGTTTGGGCACCCGGCCATAAAAACCTATGCCCAGGTTCATCTGCGCGGGCTTCAGGCCGGCTGCCAGGTAGTTATCCACCACAAAATTGGCGCTGTAGCGATCGGCGGCGGCGACGGTGGGCCACCGTTTGGAATCGTACAGGTTGGAGTTGAAGTACTGCGTGCCGTACGCCATATCGTAGGTCATCAGGTTGATGTAATCGAGATAAGGCGCGATGGCGGGGACATCCACCCACTCCTGCGGGCTTTTGGCGTTGGCGCCGACGGCGATGGTCAACAACTGGCCCTTGTTTAATGCCTGGTGCAGCTCCTTCAGCAGCAGGGTGAAGTTGGCGCGGTCCGCCGGTTGGCTTTCCACCAGCCCCCAGGCGCCGTTAACCGGGTATTCCCAGTCCAGATCGATGCCGTCGAGGCTGTACTGTTTGAGCACCTGTTGCACCGAACGGATAAACACCGCCCGGCTTTCCGCCGTCGCGGCCGTGCCGGAGAAGCCGCGGGCGCCCCAGCCGCCGACCGAGAGCAGCACTTTCAGCTGCGGGTTTTGCTTGCGCAGCACCGGCAGCAGCTGCAGATCGGCCTGCACCTTCGGCGACAGGTAGATCTGGTGCAGGCGCGCCGCATCTTTCAGCGCCGGGTTGGATTCGTCTTTCTCATTGTTGTAGATCAGGCCGAACGAGTAGTTGAGGTGGGTTATCTGGCTGACGTCCAGTTTGTTGATGTCGCCACCGGGGCCGGCGGTGACGTCGCCGCCGCCGTTGAAGTAACCGACGGACAGATAAGAGGCCGCCTGAGCCATGCCGGCTCCGGCCATACCAAACTGCGCCGCTACCAGCAAAGGCAGCAGCTTACGGGCTAATTTCATGTCATCTCCTTTGGCCGACAAGGTCGACCTGAACCGCCTCAGGCGGTCACAATAAAGCCGGGCTCAACGGGCCCCGGATGCGTATAACCCTGCGATGCCGAAGCATCGGGGTCATAACAGCAAAAGCGCCGGGCGGTAACAAGATGTCGGTGCGGGAGAATGGTCGGAATGTGAGCGATGTCGAGATTTTCGCCGGCGGGAGAACAGGGCGCCTGCGGCGCCCCTGGAGATCAATCAGCGATAAATTGTGACAGGGTAACCAGCTGGGCGCCGGCCTGCTGCATCGCCTGCAGTGCTCGCTGGCTGTCGCCCGGCTGCAAATCGACGCCGCGGCAGCCGTCGACGATCACCTGGGTTGCGTATCCCAACCGGCAGGCATCCAGCACGCTGAACTTCACGCAGTAGTCGGTCGCCAGCCCCATAATCGCCAGCCGCTCGATGCCCTGCGCTTTCAGCCAGCCATCCAGCATGGTTTGCGCCCGATGGCCGTTGTCGAAGAAGGCGCTGTAGCTGTCGATGTCCGGGTTTTGCCCTTTGCGGAACACCTCGGCGATGGCCGCCCGATGCAAATCGGCATGAAACTCGGCCCCGGGACTCCCCTGCACGCAATGCACCGGCCACCAGATCTGCGGCAGACCTTCCAGTTGGCCCAGGGTGCCCGGCAGCGCATTGGAGTTGACCGCAAAGCTGCGATGGTTGGCGGGGTGCCAATCCTGGCTGGCGATCACCGTTTCGCCGCGCGCCACGCAGGCGGCGATCGCCCGGTTGGCCACGGCCAGGGTGGCGTCGCCGTCCGTAACGGCCAGCGCGCCGCCGGGGCAGAAGTCGTTTTGCAGGTCTATCAGTAACAGGGCCTTTTTCATCGCCGCTCCCTCGTGAGGTTAACCGCTAATGCTCAGTTCGCCGCGCAGGTCTTGCTGCATCAGGCTGCGGATTTGCTTTGGCGTCAGCGGTTGGCTGAGCAGATAGTGCAGTTTAGTCAACGCGGCTTCCACCGTCATGTCGAAACCGCTGATCACCCCGGCATGCGCCAGCGCATTGCCGGTAGCGTAGCCTTCCATATTCACCCGGCCGGAAATGCACTGCGTCAGATTCACCACCACGATGCCGCGTTCGGAGGCGTCGCGCAGCTCATCGATCAGTTCGGCTTTCTGCGGCGCGTTGCCCACGCCGTAGGAGCGCAGGATCAGCGCCTTAACCGGCTGCAGCAGGAAGTTGCGCACCACCGCGCCGGAAATCCCCGGGTAAATGGTCACCACGCCGATCGGCTGCGGGGTAATGTCGTGCACCTGCAGCTCGCCGTTGCAGACCGGGCTGTCGATGCCGTTCTGGCGGCGGATGTGGATGCCGGCCTCCAGCAGCGGCGGCAGGTTGGGCGAGGCGAAGGCGTCGAAGCCGTCGGCATGCGCTTTGGTGGTGCGGTTACCGCGGAACAGCTTGTTGTTGAAGAACAGGCTGACCTCGTTGACCGGATGGTTGGCCGCCAGATACAGCGCATTCAGCAGGTTGGTCTGGCCGTCTGAGCGCAGCTCCGCCAGCGGGATCTGCGAGCCGGTCACGATCACCGGCTTGGCCAGGTTTTCCAGCATAAACGACAGCGCCGAAGCGGTGAAGGCCATGGTGTCGGTGCCGTGCAAAATTACAAAGCCGTCGTAACGGTGGTAATTCTGCTTAATGTCGTCGGCGATATGCTGCCAGTCTTCCGGCGTCATGTCGGAAGAGTCGATCAGCGGGGCATATTCGTGGATGGTAAAATCCGGCATTTCAGGCCGATGGAATTCCGGCATCAGCGCCAGCTGGCGCTGCAGATGGCCAGAAACCGGGATATAGCCGTGATCGGAGCGCTGCATGCCGATGGTGCCGCCGGTATAGGCGACGTAAATGGATTTCTTTTGCATGGTCATTATTTTAACGGAGATAAGATGCGCTGAATTATAGGGAGATAAGCGCAGAAAAAAAGCCCGGCGGGTGCCGGGCTGAGGATTTATTTGTTAGCGGACTTCTCCGCAGGTCAAACAGATGGCGTAACGGTTTTGCGGGTCGTTCAGATTGTTGAACAGGCCCGGTTGCTCTTTCACCGCCATGGCGACAGACGCCAGCGGCGCAGGCAGCATGGCCTGAATGGCCGTTGGCAGCATGGCGTGAATCGACACGCCGAACTGGCTGAGCACCATATCGCTAAGGCTTGGGGTATCGACGAACCAGTTCAGCTGCCACTGTTTCAGCTTGGCCAGCTCGGCCGCTTTCTTCACGGCGTCGTCGAAGTCGCCCAACTGATCGACCAGGCCGTTGGCTTTGGCATCGCTGCCCAGCCAGACGTGGCCCTGAGCGATTTGGTCTACCTGCTGCGGCGTCATTTTGCGCGCCTTAGCCACCAGATCGATAAAGTTCTTGTAACCGTTTTCGATGTTCAACTGCATCATCTGCGAGAACTCGGCCGGCAGCGCCTTGGTGACCGCGATATCGGCCAATGGCGAAGTCGCCACGCCGTCGGTATGCACGCCAATGCTGTCGAGCGTCTGCTCATAGGTGTTGATGATGCCGAAGATGCCGATGGAACCGGTCAGGGTGCTCGGGCTGGCGATGATGTAGTCTGCCGGGGTCGAGATCCAATAACCGCCGGAAGCCGCCATGCCGCCCATAGAGACCACCACGGGTTTGCCGGCGGCGCGCACCGCGGCCAGCTCGGAACGGATCACTTCTGAGGCGCTGACGCTGCCGCCAGGGCTGTTGACGCGCAATATCACCGCCTTGACGGCCGGGTCCAGGCGCGCCTGGCGCAGCTCTGAGGCGGTGGTGTCGCCACCTACGCTGCCCGGCGTCTGCTGGCCATCCATGATAGCGCCGTTGGCGAAGATCACGGCGATTTTGCCGCCCTGATCCGCCGCCGCCTTCGGCTGATAATCGTAGATGCTGATGGCGTTGAAATCATTGGCCTGCTTATCCCAGCCGAAGGTTTTCACCAGCTGATTTTCAATCACGGTACGTGACGCCAGCTCATCCACCAGCTTGTTGTCCAGCGCGAAGCGGGCGGTATCGCCGCCTGCCGCCTGCAGGCCGCTCAGCACGCCGGCGGCGCCTGGGAACAGCTGTTGCGGCGTCAGCTGGCGGTTGGCCGCCACGGTAGCCAGATAGTTCTGCCACAGGCCGCCGATCCAGCGGCTGTCCGCTTCACGCGCCGCCGGTGACATATCGTCGCGGATCAGCGGTTCGACCGCCGATTTATAGGTACCGACGCGGAAAATGTTGGTGGTGACCTTGAGCATCTCCAACAACGACTTGTAGTACAGGTTGTTGGTGGCGAAACCGTGCAGATCGACCGCGCCCTGCGGCGACAGATAGACCTTGTTGGCGTAGCTGGCCAGGTAGTATTGCGTCTGGTTGTAGCTGTCGCCGATGGCGAAGATAGGCTTGCCGCTGTCGCGGAATTCGCGCAATGCCTTGCCGATGTACTGCAGGGAAGGCTGATCGGCGCCGGCGAAGTCATTCAACTGCAATACCATGCCGGTAATGTTTTTGTCGTCTTTGGCCTTGCGAATGCTGTCAACCACGTCGAACAGGGAGTTTTCCTGCAGGCGGTTGCTGGACGCGCCGAGCAGCTCGCGGCCCCATTGGCGCACCTTGTTGTTCATCGAAGGTTGATCGACCACCACGCCGCTCAGATCTACCAGCAGCGCGCCGCGCGCCGGCACCGTTGGGGTGGTGGAGCTTTGGAAGGACAGATAAATGCCGACCCCAATCAGGATCAGCAACACCAGGAACAGGTTAAGGATCAGTTCCCTGATAAAGTTCAGCAGACGCCATGTCCACCTGAATATGCCGGCAATAATTTGCCACAATGTGCGCATGTGCTCTCCAACAAGAGTCGAGAATGTTCCGCTATCCTAATGAGCGGCCGAAGAAATGTCAGCTTTAAATCGTGGCTCACAGACAGTATGGCCGAGGCTGTAACTCGCCGTAGAGCTATGTTAACGTGATCGTAATGCAAATTGTTATCAGGAGTTTACGATGGATGCACTGGATCTGTTACTGAATCGCCGCTCGGCCTCACGGCTGGCGGAACCGGCGCCGGCGGGCGAAGCGCGCCAGAACATCATCAACGCGGGCCTGCGTGCGCCCGATCACGGCGCGCTGCAGCCGTGGCGTTTCGTGATGATCGAAAATCAGGGTCTGGCGCGTTTCAGTCAATTGTTACAAGCTGCTGCGAAACAGGATCAGATGGACGAGGCGGCGATTGAAAAGGCCACCAAGGCGCCGTTCCGCGCTCCGTTGATCATTACCGTCGTGGCGCACTGCACCGAAGAAACCAAGGTACCGCGTTGGGAACAGGTGGTGTCCGCCGGCTGTGCGGTGCAGGCGATGCAAATGGCGGCGCTGGCGCAGGGGTTTAACGGCATATGGCGCACCGGCGCCTGGACTGAACACCCGTTGGTGCGTGAAGCCTTCGGCTGCCGTGAGCAGGATGAGATTGTCGGTTTCCTGTATCTGGGCACGCCGCAGCTGAAAGCCGCGACCAAAGTGATCGCGCCGGACAGCACGCCTTTCGTCAGCTACTTCTGATCCCTCCGGCGGGCAGGCGGTAAAAATGCGCCTCTGCCCGCAGAATTGCCTTGTTTCTGAGCAAGCTGCACGCTAAACGGCAGCCTGCTCTTACCAATCCCCTCGGCAAGCGCTACCCTATGCTATCTTGAGTGCCGTTAATCGAAGGGAGTGGACTATGACATCGCCGGCAATCCGTTTAACCCAGTACAGCCATGGCGCTGGCTGCGGCTGCAAAATCTCACCGAAAGTTCTCGAAACCATTCTGCACAGCGAGCGTGAAAAGTTTGTCGATCCGCGCTTGCTGGTGGGCAATGAAACCCGCGACGACGCGGCGGTGTACGATATTGGCAACGGCGTCGGCATCATCAGCACCACCGACTTCTTTATGCCGATCGTCGACGATCCTTTCGATTTCGGCCGCATCGCCGCCACCAATGCCATCAGCGACGTTTACGCCATGGGCGGCAAACCTATTATGGCCATCGCCATTCTCGGCTGGCCAATCGCCACGCTGCCGCCGGAGGTGGCGCAACAGGTGATCGACGGCGGGCGTTTCGCCTGCCAGCAGGCGGGCATTGCGCTGGCTGGCGGGCACTCTATCGACGCGCCCGAGCCGATCTTCGGCCTGGCGGTCACCGGCGTGGTCAATACCGAGCGGGTCAAGAAAAACAGCGCGGCGCAGGCCGGAGCCACCTTGTTCCTCACCAAACCGCTGGGGATCGGCGTGTTGACCACCGCCGAGAAGAAAAGCAAGCTGCGTCCTGAGCATCAGGGGCTGGCGACCGAAGTGATGTGCCGGCTGAATGCGCCAGGCGCAGATTTCGCCGAAGTGGCCGGGGTGACGGCGATGACTGATATCACCGGCTTCGGGCTGTTGGGCCACCTGAGCGAAGTGTGCCAGGGCTCCGGGCTGCAGGCGACGCTGTGGTTCGAGCAGGTGCCGAAGCTGCCTGGCGTCGAAGCCTACATCGCCGAAGGCTGCGTGCCGGGCGGTACCGGGCGCAACTTCGACAGCTACGGCCATCTGGTGGGCGAAATGACCAGCCTGCAACGCCAGCTGTTGTGCGATCCGCAAACCTCCGGCGGCCTGCTGCTGGCGGTGATGCCGGAGGCTGCGGCGCAGGTGCAGGCGATTGCCGCGCGCCATGGCATTCAGCTCGACGCCATCGGCGAATTGCATGCCGCGGTGGCCGATAAGCCGCTAATTGAGGTCGAATAGTGCTCACTGTGCAGGGAAGGCCGGACACTGACGATTACCGACGTATTTTTTTGCAGGACGTCCCGTTGATCGACCTGCGTGCGCCGGTCGAATTTCAGCAAGGGGCATTCGCCAATGCGCTGAATCTGCCGCTGATGAACGACGGCGAAAGGCAGGCGGTGGGCACCTGTTATAAACAGCAGGGGCAGCAGGCGGCGATTGCGCTGGGCCACAGCCTGGTGAACGGCAGGCTGCGCGAGCAACGCACCGCGGCCTGGTTGGAACAGTGCGCACGGTGGCCGCAAGGCTATCTCTACTGCTTCCGCGGCGGTTTGCGTTCGCAGCTGGTGCAGCAGTGGCTGCGCGAGGCCGGCGTGCACTATCCGCGCGTCGCCGGCGGCTATAAGGCGCTGCGCCATTTCCTGTTGACCACGCTGGCGCAAAGCGCCGAGTTGCCGATGGTGCTGGTCGGCGGCAATACCGGCAGCGGCAAAACGCTGCTGGTCAACGCGTTGGCCGACGGCGTCGATCTGGAAGGGGCGGCGCGCCATCGCGGGTCATCTTTTGGCCGAACGCTGGCCGGGCAGAGCTCACAGATTGATTTTGAGAATCGTCTGGCTGTGTTGTTGCTGAAAAAACAGCATGGTGGCTGCCGCCGCTGGGTCCTGGAGGATGAGGGGCGCATTATCGGCAGCAACAACCTGCCGCTGCCGCTGTTCAACGGCATGCAGCTGGCGCCGGTGGCGGTGATTGACGACCCGTTCGAGACGCGCTTGGCGCGCCTGCAGGCTGAGTATATCGACGGCATGCGCGCGCAGTTCGAGCAGGCGTATGGCGAGGCGGCGGGCTGGCTGCGCTACGATGAATATTTGCACCAGGGGCTGTTCGCCATCCGCCGCCGGCTGGGCATGGAGCGCTTCCAGCAGCTGACGCAGCGCCTGGAGGCCGCGCTGCAGCAGCAGCGCCTCAGCGGCAGCGGTGATGCGCATCGGGCATGGCTGGAGCCGTTGCTGCAGCATTACTACGATCCGATGTATCAGTTCCAATTGGAAAAGAAATCCCGCCGGATTGCGTTCCGCGGGAATTATGCTGAAGTAAGAGAATTCCTGATGACGTACAGCCATAAAAACGGTGAATAATGCGACTGTTTATAGCCGAGAAACCGAGTTTGGCGCGCGCCATTGCCGACGTTCTTCCCAAGCCTCACCGCCGCGGTGACGGCTTTATCGCCTGCGGCGGCAACGATGTTGTGACCTGGTGCGTCGGCCACCTGCTGGAGCAGGCGCAGCCCGATGCCTACGACAGCCGCTATGCACGCTGGTCGTTGGCGGATCTGCCGATCATTCCGGAAAAATGGCGGCTACAACCGCGCCCTTCGGTCAGCAAGCAGCTGAACGCCATCAAAAAACTACTGCTCGAAGCCGATGAGGTGGTACACGCCGGTGACCCGGATCGCGAAGGGCAGCTGTTGGTGGACGAGGTGCTGGACTATCTGGATTTAACCGCGGAAAAGCGTCAGAACGTCCGCCGCTGCCTGATTAACGACCTCAACCCGCAGGCGGTGGAGCGCGCCGTCGAGCGGCTGCGCGACAACCGTGATTTTATCCCGCTGTGCGTATCGGCGCTGGCGCGTTCGCGCGCTGACTGGTTGTACGGCATCAATATGACCCGCGCTTATACCCTGTTGGGGCGCAACGCCGGCTACGATGGCGTGCTGTCGGTGGGGCGGGTGCAGACGCCGGTGTTGGGGCTGGTGGTGCGGCGCGACGAAGAAATAGAAAACTTCGTCTCGAAGGATTTTTTCGAGGTCAAAGCGCACATCGTTACGCCCAAAGACGAGCGTTTTGTCGCGCTTTGGCAGCCCAGCGACTCTTGCGAGCCGTATCAGGACGAAGAAGGCCGCTTGCTGCACCGGCCGCTGGCGGAGCACGTGCTCAAACGCATCGAGGGCCAGCCGGCGCTGGTGACCTCTTATAATGATAAACGGGAATCAGATACCGCGCCGCTGCCGTTCTCGCTGTCGACGCTGCAGATAGAAGCCGCCAGGCGTTTTAACCTCAGCGCGCAGCAGGTGCTGGACGTTTGCCAACGGCTGTATGAAACCCACAAGCTGATTACCTATCCGCGTTCCGATTGCCGCTATCTGCCGGAGGAACATTTCGCCGGGCGCCATGCGGTGCTGAACGCCATCAGCGTGCACCAGCCGGAGATGTACCCACAGCCGGTGATCGACAGCGATCGTCGCAACCGCTGCTGGGACGATAAAAAGGTCGATGCCCACCACGCCATTATCCCCACCGCCCGCGCCAGCAAAGTTAACCTGACGCAGGATGAGTCGAACGTTTACGGGCTGGTGGCGCGCCAATACCTGATGCAGTTTTGCCCGGATGCGATGTTCCGCAAATGCGTCATTGAGCTGGACATCGCCGGCGGCAAATTCATCGCCAAAGCGCGTTTTCTGGCCGAGGCCGGCTGGCGCACCTTGTTGGGCAGCAAGGAGCGCGACGAAGAGAACGAAGGCGCGCCGTTGCCGGTGGTGGCGAAGGATGACGAACTGCTGTGCGAGCGGGGCGAGGTGGTTGAGCGCCAGACGCAGCCGCCGCGGCCGTTCACCGACGCCAGTTTGCTGTCGGCAATGACCGGTATTGCGCGTTTCGTTCAAGATAAAGCGTTAAAGAAAATCCTGCGGGCGACCGATGGTTTAGGAACGGAAGCCACGCGAGCGGGGATCATCGAGCTGCTGTTCAAGCGTGCGTTTCTTTACAAGAAGGGGCGCTATATTCACTCCAGCGAGACCGGCCGCGCGTTGATCCACTCGTTGCCGGACCTTGCCGCGCGTCCTGACATGACGGCGAACTGGGAGGCCACGCTGACGCAAATCAGTGAGAAATCCTGCCGTTATCAGGACTTTATGCAGCCGCTGGTTGGCACTTTGCAGGAACTGATTTATCAGGCCAAGCAGAGCCGGGCGAGTATGGCGTTTCGTGGTTTGCCGCCGCCGCCTTCAGCTGGCGGCAAAAAGCGCAGGAAGAGCGCCGGCAAGGCGCAGGAGAAGAGTGAATGAAACTGCGATTACTGATATTGGCGGCGGGAGTTGGGTTGTTTTCAGGCACCGTGGGCGCCAGCGGGAGCGTGGATGTGGTGTTGCCGGTTTCCCCCGAGATCTGGGGAACGGCGAAAAACGCCGCTGCACAGCCGGCAGCTCAGCCCTGCAGCCGCTGCTGCATTTATCAGAATCAGAATTATTCCGAAGGGGCGGTGCTTAAAATCGAGGGGGAGGTGCTGCAGTGCGTGCGGGACCATAACCTGGTCGGCACCAATCCGTTGATTTGGGTACGCCTGAAAAAGTGACGGCGTAACCTGTGTCGGAACTCAGCGCGCTGAGCGCTGAGCGGCAATATAGGCGTCCAGCAGGGGAATATCCGCCGGCGCCAGATCGTAGTGCTGCGCCTGCTGCGGCGTCACCCAGACGAATTCCGCATGGCAGCGCAGCTGCAGTTCGCCGCTGAATGCGCCTACGCGCCAGGCGTGCAGCCGGATGGTGCGCTCGGCTTGCTGCCATGGGTTGCTGGCGACGTAACTGCCCACGCTGGCCTGAATGCCTAACTCTTCATCCAGTTCACGCGCCAGCGCCTGTGTCTGGCTTTCACCCGCTTCAACCTTGCCGCCCGGAAACTCCCATCGGCCGGCCTGATCGCCGCCGGCGCCGCGCTGCGCCAGCAAAATTTTGCCGTCTTTTTCAATAATGGCGGCTACAACATCGATGATTTTCATTGGCACCACAAAATAAAACCCCGGCGTTTGCCGGGGCCTGAATGCATTACAGCGAAAACTCGGCCCAAACCGGTGCGTGGTCGGACGGTTTTTCCATGCCGCGGATCTGGTAATCGATGCCGGTCGCGGTGCAACGCGCCGCCAGCGGCGCGCTGGCCAACAGCAGATCGATACGCAGCCCGCGGTTGTCGTCGAACCCTTTGGAGCGATAGTCGAACCACGAGAACTGGTCGTTGCGCGCCGGGTTGGCGTGGCGGTAGGTATCCACCAGGCCCCAGTTCAGCAGGCGATCCATCCATTCGCGCTCTTCCGGCAGGAAGGAACATTTACCGGTGCGCAGCCAGCGCTTGCGGCTTTCTTCACCAATGCCGATATCGAAATCGCTGTGGCTGATGTTCATGTCGCCCATGATCAATACCGGCGACTCTACCGACATCTGTTGTTCCAGATAAGCCTGCAAATCCTGGTAGAAGCGCGTCTTGGCCGGGAATTTGATCGGGTGGTCGCGGCTTTCGCCCTGCGGGAAATAGCCGTTGATCACCGTCAGCGTGCCCTGTGGGGTCGCCAGATCGGCCATGATGATGCGGCGCTGTGCGTCTTCATCGTCAGTCGGGAAGCCGCGGCGCACCGCCAGAGGTTGCTCTTTGGTCAGCAAGGCGACGCCGTAGTGGCCTTTTTGCCCGTGATAGAACACGTGATAACCATATTGGCTGACGTCTTCGAGCGGGAACATGTCGTCGTGGACCTTGGTTTCCTGCAGGCCGATAACGTCGGGCTGGTGCTGTTCGATAATTGCCGCCAGCTGATGCGGACGCGCACGCAGTCCATTGATATTAAAAGAGACAAACTTCATGAGCGGTGCCGTTTTCACAAGAAAAATGTGTTGAGATAGTAGCAGAGTTTGGCAGGAAATGTAACGCAGGCAGCGGCTGTGCCGCTGGCTGCAGGCCGGATTATTTTGCCCAGCGATCGTAATTTTTGGGTTGGTAATCGTCAAACTGTTGCAGCAGCGTTTGTGCGGACTCACTAATATGCATGGTGCCCAGATAATCGTGACGCATGAACCCCTGATCGGCGACGTGCTCAAGGAAATTGTTCAGCGGCCGGTAGAAGTCGTTGACGTTCAATAGCCCGACCGGCTTGCTGTGATAGCCAATTTGCCCCCAGGTCCAGATTTCGAACAGCTCTTCCAGCGTGCCGATACCGCCCGGAAGGGCAATAAACCCGTCCGCCAGCGCCGCCATGCGGGCCTTGCGGGTGTGCATGTCGGGAACGACCTCCAGCTCGGTCAACCCCCGGTGCGCCGTTTCCGCTTCAACCAGCCTTTCAGGGATGATGCCTACGGCCTCGCCGCCGGCCGCCAGCACCGCATCGGCGACGATCCCCATCAGGCCTTTTTTACCGCCGCCATAGATCAGGCGCCGGCCCTGAGCGGCGAGGGTCTGGCCCAGCAGACGGGCGTGGTCGGCATAAGCAGGGTTAACGCCTTCGCTGGCGCCACAAAAAACGCAGATGTTGTTACGCATGCACTTTTTTCCTTACTGCATTAAAGAAGCCAGTGGTATAGCGAATTGTCGGCCGGAGTTCAAGTTACGGCTTTGTGCAATGATAAAGAAAATTGAGTATTTATGAGGAGCGGATTGATTAATTCAGGGAAGTTTATTCGAGGATGGTGGTGGGGGAAGGATTCGAACCTTCGAAGTCTGTGACGGCAGATTTACAGTCTGCTCCCTTTGGCCGCTCGGGAACCCCACCATGGTATTCATGGATTTACAAATTTTAGTCCGGTTTTATCCGGGAGAAACCTGGCCGGTTTCTTTACTGCGCCTCCACTCCTGGCGGAGAGAAGATGGTGGTGGGGGAAGGATTATTCGTCACTTCGCTCCTCACCCGTTGGGCCGCGCCAAAGCGCGTTATCCTTCCCTTTCTGGCTTGCTTTAACCAAGCGCGCATCAGCGAAGAAAGATGGTGGTGGGGGAAGGATTCGAACCTTCGAAGTCTGTGACGGCAGATTTACAGTCTGCTCCCTTTGGCCGCTCGGGAACCCCACCACTGGCCTTGCTTGCGAAACCGCTGTCTCGGTAAGCGGGGCGCATCATATCAAATGAAGCGCGCGTGTAAAGTATTGAAATGAAGAAAATGAATCGTTTGCCGTTTTTTTATTCGTGGCGGTGCATCCCTGAACGAAATGCACCGTTTTATTGAACAATTACAGGATCACCGTCCGATTTCCGTAGACGAATACCCGCTGAGCCAATACCTGATACAGGGCGCGGCTAAGCACATTTTTCTCCACGTCGCGGCCTGCGCGCATCATATCCTCGGCGGAATAGGTGTGATCGACATTGATCACGTCCTGCATGATGATTGGGCCTTCATCGAGGTTGTCGTTAACGTAGTGCGCGGTGGCGCCGATAATTTTAACGCCACGTTCGTAAGCCTGATGATAAGGGCGCGCGCCGATAAAGGCCGGCAGGAACGAGTGGTGGATGTTGATTATCTGATTCGGGTAATGCTGCACAAAGGAAGGCGTCAGCACGCGCATATATTTGGCCAGCACCACGTAATCGGGTTGGTATTGGTCGATTTTGGCCGTCATCTCGCGGTCGTGCTGTTCGCGGGTCAGGCCCTCGTGGCTGATCAGATGGAATGGAATATCGAAGCGTTCCACCAGCGTCTGCAGCGTATCGTGGTTGCCGATCACCGCGGCGATTTCCACGTCAAGGCCGCCGTAGGCGCTCTTCATCAGCAGATCGCCCAGGCAGTGGGCCTCTTTGGTGACCAGCACCACGATGCGGCGGCGGCCGGTGCTGTGCAGTTCGCGCACCGAGCCTTCCGGCAGCGCGCCGTCAAGATCGGCCAGCAACGTCGTATCGTTGAAAATGCCTTCCAGCTCGGTACGCATAAAGAAGCGGCCGGTGCGGTGATCGACGAATTCGTTATTCTGCACAATATTGAGCTCGTGCTTATAGCAAATATTGGTGATCTTGGCGATCAGCCCTTTGGCGTCCGGGCAAATGGTGCGTAAAACTTTTCTTTGTACATTTTGGTGTGGCATTGGCGTGAGGATCCTGTCTGATACTGAACGTCCTGTCTGCGCAGGCGTGGATGTTAAGGGCCGGCCGGCTAGCGCCCGCAGCACTTCTTGTATTTTTTCCCTGAGCCGCAGGGACAAATGGCGTTTCTGCCGGGCTGCGGCTTAGTGCCGTCGATATAATACCAGCGTTGTTCAAGGCGAAGAAAGCGGGAACGCTCATGCATCGCCTGGGGTTGGCCACTGCCGTCGACGAAGCGAGCGATAAATTCAACAAACCCTTCGTCGGCGCTGGCGCCGGCCTGTTCATCCACCACGGTCAGGCCCAGCCATTCGGTGTCTTTAAAGCTGTCGTCGATCGCGCTGCGCCATTCGCTGGCGTGGCAGTCAGGGTGCCAGGTGGCGATCAGGTAGTCGACGTCCCGTTTCACGTAGGCGCTGAAACGGGAACGCATCAGTTTACCGGGCGTCGGCGCTATTTGGCTGCCGGCGATATAGGGGCCGCAGCATGCGTGATAGTCCAGTTCGCTGCCGCATGGGCATGATTCGAGCAAAATAACTCCTGGGAAGGCGGTGCAGAAAGTGAATTTAGCGCATATGTTACCTAACATCATTCGCTGGTGACAATCTACCCTGAGACCAGGGGATAAACAATTCACCGGATAAGGACGGGCGCTATGCGGCAGATTAAAATTGGACTGGCGTTAGGGGCTGGCTCGGCCAAAGGCTGGGCCCACATCGGCGTGATCAATGCGCTAAAGAAGTTGGGCATTGAGGTCGATATTGTTGCCGGCTGTTCGGTAGGCGCATTGGTGGGGGCCGCCTTCGCCAGCCATCGCTTGCCGGCGATGGAGCAATGGGTGCGATCGTTCAGCTACTGGGACGTGATCCGCCTGATGGATCTCTCCTGGCAGCGGGGCGGCCTGTTGCGCGGCGAGCGAGTGTTCAATGCGGTAGGCCAATTGCTGAAGATTAATGACATAGACGAGTGTTCGCTGAAATTCGGCGCCGTGACGACCAACCTCAGCACCGGCCGCGAGCTGTGGCTGACCAAAGGCGACATACATCAGGCGGTGCGCGCGTCATGCAGCATGCCGGGCCTGCTCGCGCCGGTGTGGTTCGACGGCTATTGGCTGGTGGATGGCGCAGTAGTCAATCCGGTGCCGATTTCACTCACCCGCGCGCTGGGGGCGGATATCGTGATCGCCGTTGATTTGCAGCACGATGCGCATTTGATGCAGCAGGATTTGTTCTCGGTGCGCAGCGATGCTGCCGGGACGCAGGAGCCTCCGGCAAACAGCTGGCGCGGGCGGCTGCGGGAGCGCATTGGCAAAATGTCGTTGAGAAAGGCCAATGCGACGCCAACGGCGATGGAAATCATGGGGACGTCGATCCAGGTATTGGAGAATCGGCTGAAACGCAATCGCATGGCGAGCGATCCGCCGGACGTGCTGATACAGCCTTACTGCCCGCAAATCTCGACGCTGGATTTTCACCGCGCCGATGAGGCGATAGCAGCGGGGCAACTGGCGGTGGAAAAACAGCTGGATCGGCTGCTGCCGTTGATAAAAAATAGATAGTTATCGGTTCACTGGCGGAAAATGTGCGGTCGGGGTGTTTCAGGCAGGCATAAGTGACCTTTTTGAGCCACTATTAGACTATGAAAAGGGACGAGGCTCGGCTGATGGCATTACCACTGACTCACAAGCGCATATTGATCGTTGAGGACGAACAGGTTTTTCGTTCTGTGCTTGTCGGCTATTTGAAATCGTTGGGCGCGGAGACCAGTGAGGCGAACAATGGTTTGCAGGCGCTGAGTGCGGTGGACGAGGTGCGGCCCGATCTGATCCTGTGCGATCTCGCCATGCCGGAAATGGGCGGCATCGAATTTGTCGAACATTTGCGTCTGCAGGGCGTGCAGATCCCTATATTGGTCATTTCGGCAACCGACAAAATGGCCGATATCGCCAAGGTGTTGCGGCTTGGCGTGCAGGACGTGCTGCTGAAGCCGTTGACCGATCTGAATCGCCTGCGCGAAGCCTTGCTGGCCTGTTTATATCCCAATATGTTTACCTCACAGGCGATTGAGGAAGTTGAGCTTTTCCAGGATTGGGATGCGTTGAGTAAAAACCCTTCGGAAGCCGTCAAACTGCTGAAGCAATTGCAGCCGCCGGTGCAGCAGAGCATTGCGCATTGCCGGATTAATTATCGCCAACTGACCACCGGCGAAAACCCGGGGTTGGTGCTGGATATCGCCGCGCTGTCGGACAAGGATCTGGCATTCTATTGTCTGGATGTTACCCGGGCGGGCGATAATGGCGTTTTAGCCGCTTTGTTATTGCGCGCATTATTTAACGGCTTGCTGCAGGACCATTTGGCGAATCAGCGCCACCGGCTCCCGCAAATGTCCGCATTGTTAAAGCAAGTTAATCATTTATTGCGCCAAGGGAAGCTCGAAGGGCAATTTCCGCTGCTGTTGGGTTATTATCACGCCGAATATAAAAATCTTATCCTGGTTTCTGCCGGGCTGCACGCCAACGTCAATACCGGCGACAACCAGATCCAGTTGAGCAACGGGGTTCCGCTCGGAACGCTCGGGGCGACTTACATGAATCAAATTAGCCAGCGCTGCTCGGCCTGGCAATGCCAGGTATGGGGAAACGGCGGCAGGCTGCGGCTGATGCTGAGCGCTGAATAAACCCGCAGGCGACGATAAAGTATTGGAAACTCCACGCGACGACATGCTTATTTTAACCCCGGGTTTGTCACTTGGGTAATTGTCCTAAATTCTTTCTATTTGTGTTCGGACTAATGCTCGGCAGTCATTAGCTGGTATACTCCGAGGGTTTTTTGTATGGCGCGAGAGGCTCATAAAATGAGCGTTTTAAGAGAGGAAATAATGCCTGCTGTAAATCGAAAAGTCAGAAAAGCAGTGATCCCGGTTGCAGGCTTGGGAACACGGATGTTACCGGCGACGAAAGCGATTCCAAAAGAAATGTTGCCGCTGGTGGATAAACCCCTGATCCAGTACGTCGTTAATGAATGCATTGCGGCGGGCATTAATGAAATCGTGTTGGTAACGCACTCTTCCAAGAACTCGATCGAAAACCATTTTGACACCAGTTTTGAACTGGAAGCGATGCTGGAAAAACGCGTCAAGCGCCAGCTGTTGGATGAGGTTCAATCGATTTGCCCTAAAGGCGTCACCGTAATGCAGGTGCGGCAAGGGGTGGCCAAAGGGTTGGGGCACGCCATCATGTGCGCTTACCCGATGGTGGGCGATGAGCCGTTCGCGGTGGTGCTGCCGGACGTGATCCTCGATGAATACAGCGCCGATCTGAAAAAAGACAATTTACACGAAATGCTGCGGCGTTTCGAAACCACCGGCGTCAGCCAAATTATGGTTGAACCGGTGCCGCATAAAGACGTCGGCAATTACGGCGTGGCCGATTGCAAGGGCTATGCGTTGCAGCCGGGCGAAAGCGCCCCGATGGTAAGCGTGGTCGAAAAACCGGCGCCGGATGACGCGCCTTCCAATCTGGCCATCGTGGGCCGCTATGTACTGTCGGCCGATATCTGGCCGCTGCTGGCGAAGACGCCTCCGGGGGCCGGCGATGAAATCCAGCTTACCGACAGCATTGAAATGCTGATGCATCAGGAGACGGTGGAAGCCTACCATCTGAAAGGCGTCAGCCACGACTGCGGTAACAAGCTGGGCTATATGCAGGCGTTCGTTGAATACGGCTTGCGGCATCCCAGCCTGGGCAAAGATTTTTCTCAGTGGCTGCAACAGCTGATCGCCGCTGAAAATAAATGACTTTTTATTTTTCGTCTTAATTTGAAAAACTAGGATTTTCCCATGAAAGTAACTGTTTTTGGTATTGGCTATGTTGGCCTGGTGCAGGCTGCGGTGCTGGCTGAAGTAGGCCATGACGTTATGTGTATTGACGTGGATGAGCGTAAAGTCGAAAACCTGAAAAAAGGGAATATCCCTATTTTTGAGCCGGGCTTAACGCCGCTGGTGCAACAAAACTACGAGGCCGGCCGGCTGCATTTCACCACCGATGCCAAAGCGGGCGTCGCTCACGGCACCATTCAGTTTATCGCCGTCGGTACGCCGCCAGACGAAGACGGTTCCGCCGATTTGAAATATGTGACCGCCGTGGCGCGCACCATCGCTGAACACATGACGGATCGCAAAGTGGTGATCGACAAGTCAACCGTGCCGGTGGGTACTGCGGACAAGGTCCGCCAGGTTATGGCCGAAACCTTGGAAAAACGCGGCAGCAACGTGCCTTTCGATGTGGTTTCCAACCCCGAGTTCCTCAAGGAAGGGGCGGCGGTGGCCGACTGCATGCGTCCGGAACGCATCGTTATCGGTACCGACAATATGGATGTGATCGAACCTATCCGCGAGCTGTACGAGCCGTTCAACCGCAACCACGATCGCATGATCCTGATGGATATCCGCAGCGCCGAGCTGACCAAGTATGCCGCTAACTGCATGCTGGCGACCAAAATCAGCTTTATGAACGAAATGTCCAACCTGGCGGAAATGTTGGGCGCGGACATCGAGAAAGTGCGTCAGGGCATCGGTTCCGACTCGCGCATCGGCTATCATTTTATCTACCCAGGCTGCGGCTACGGCGGCTCCTGTTTCCCGAAAGACGTTCAGGCGCTGATCCGCACCGCGGAGCATATCGGCTACCAGCCGAAACTGCTGCAGGCGGTAGAGCAGGTCAACTATCAGCAGAAATATAAGCTGACCTCATTCATCAAAGATTATTTTGGCGAAGATCTGAAGGGCAAAACCTTCGCGCTGTGGGGGCTGGCCTTCAAGCCTAATACCGATGATATGCGTGAAGCCTCCAGCCGCGTGCTGATGGAACAACTCTGGGAAGCCGGCGCGACCGTTCAGGCTTACGATCCTGAAGCGATGAACGAAGTTCAGCGCATCTATGGCCAGCGCGACGATCTGAAGCTGGTGGGCACCAAAGAGGCAGCGCTGCACGGCGCCGACGCGCTGGTGATCTGCACCGAATGGCAGAATTTCCGCGCGCCTGATTTCGACGTGATCAAGGGCGCATTGAAGCAGCCGGTGATCTTCGACGGCCGTAACCTGTTCGATCCGGAGCGCCTGGAGAGCCGCGGCTTTACCTATTACGCCATTGGCCGCGGCGCCTCCGTTAAGCCGGTTATTTAAGGGGTGAGCATGAAATTCCTGGTTACAGGCGCTGCGGGCTTTATCGGTTATCACGTAGCAGAGCGTTTGTTGGCCGCCGGGCATCAGGTTGTCGGTATCGACAACCTGAATGATTATTATGATGTGGGCCTGAAAATGGCCCGCCTGGATTTGTTGGCGAAAAAACCGGCATTCCGCTTTATCAAGCTGGATCTGGCCGATCGCGAGGGAATGGCGGCATTATTCGCCGAGCATCAATTCCAGCGCGTCATTCACCTCGGCGCTCAGGCCGGGGTGCGCTATTCGTTGCAAAACCCATTGGCATACGCCGATGCGAATCTTATCGGTCATTTGAACGTACTGGAAGGTTGCCGCCATAATAAGGTGGAGCATTTGCTCTATGCCTCGTCCAGCTCGGTATATGGCCTGAATCGTAAGCTGCCTTTTGCTACCGAAGATTCGGTTGACCATCCGATTTCGCTGTATGCGGCGACCAAAAAAGCCAATGAGCTGATGTCACACAGCTATTCTCATTTATACGGTATTCCGACCACCGGGCTACGTTTCTTCACCGTATATGGTCCATGGGGAAGGCCCGATATGGCGCTGTTCAAGTTCACAAAAGCCATATTGGCGGGCGAGAGCATCGATGTATATAACCACGGTGAGATGCATCGTGATTTTACCTACATTGATGATATCACCGAAGCAATAGTGCGGTTGCAGGCGGTTATCCCTCAGGCTAATCCTGAGTGGACCGTTGAGCAGGGATCGCCGGCGAGCAGTTCAGCCCCTTACCGTGTTTATAATATCGGTAACAGCACTCCGGTAAAGCTGATGGAATATATCAGCGCGCTCGAACGGGCGTTGGGTATCGCCGCGCGTAAAAATATGCTGCCAATGCAGCCTGGTGACGTTATGGACACCAGCGCAGATACCGCCGAGCTATATCGCGTTATCGGTTTTAAACCGGCAACCAGCGTCGATGAAGGGGTAAAACGTTTTGTCGATTGGTATCGAGAGTTTTATAAAGTTCAGTAATTGAGCTATGCAGGCGCAAAGATACGCAACAGGGGCTACGGCCCCTTTTTTTACGCCTGGGGAGCCTGTTCGGGCGATAAACGTACAGGGTAAAGAGGGCGAGGCTATTAAGTTAGCAGCGCAGATATTATGCCGAAAACAAAAAGGCTCTCAAAATTGAGAGCCTTCCAGATACGCAACGGGGGCTATTACAGCAGGAAATCGTCCAGAGATTTACCTTGCTCTTCGATAGCTTTCTTAATCACCGCTGGAGTACGGCCTTGGCCGGTCCAGGTTTTCAGCTCGCCGTTTTCGTCTTTATATTGGTATTTAGCTGGACGTGCTGCGCGTTTTGCTTTACCAGCCGCTTTAGTGGCAGCCATAGTTTGCAGCAGTTCATTTGGGTCGATGCCGTCAGAAATCAGCATTTCACGATATTTCTGCAGCTTGCGAGTGCGTTCTTCGATTTCTGCTTGAGCCTGGCTGTCTTCTTCGCGACGTTCGTTCACAACAACTTCCAGTTTCTCGAGCATTTCTTCCAACGTTTCCAGGGTGCATTCTCTTGCCTGGGCGCGCAGAGTACGGATGTTGTTCAAAATCTTTAATGCTTCGCTCATTGTCCTAGTCTCAAATTATATTGGTGGGGGGCGTCTGGATAATAATAGAGTGCTCTTTTCTTTTCTGCAATAGCCAAATTGGCCTGAATACTCAAATTTACCTTTAAGAAAACGGTTAATCAGAACTGTCTGGCTAATATAGGAGGAGCTGTTAACTATTACCATCGTCCTTTTAAGCCAAATTTTCAACAGCCGCAGCAATGATTGTCGTGCTTCCAGGCTTTCATGGATAAGTTATAGTCGTAATTTATATCAATATTACAATGAGTTCTGTGGGGCTAATCACGCTGTGGTGTTGCAGACATTGTAAACATTAGGGGTATAGAGGTAAAGATTACGTCAAGGTGCGCCGTTTCACGGGCCTGCAGCCATTAAATACCCTCGTTATCAAGTCTGCGCTGTTTTTAATAGTTCAATGCGCAGGCACTGTCACAGCGCAGGCTGGCGGCATAAAGGCTACTCAAGCATTAATGCGGATGCATAATCATTAGCAGCAATTAATTGTGAGGCTGGACAGAGAATATCCTGTAAATAGATGTAAAGGGGGGGCGCTGCAGAAGGAAATGTTTCAGTTGAAAGTGCATATTAGCCCAGAGGCGATATTGCGCAAGCCGCTGCTGAGCATGCAGATTGGTTATGGTACACTTGCAGCCTGAATCAACGTCTGAATATTTCTTATACCATTGGAGTCGCGGGCCCATGGCTCAACTTTATTTTTATTACTCTGCTATGAATGCAGGAAAATCTACCGCGCTGTTACAATCTTCATATAATTATCAAGAACGTGGTATGCGCACGCTGGTGTTTACCGCCGAGATAGACCATAGGTTCGGCGTAGGGAAGGTGAGTTCGCGTATCGGCCTGTCTTCCCAGGCTCAGCTCTATAATAACGACTCGATGTTGTACGCGATGATCGCGCAAGAACATCAACAGCAGCCGGTGCATTGCGTGCTGCTGGATGAAAGTCAATTTTTGACCAAGGCGCAGGTTGAACAATTATGCGACGTCGTGGACCAGCTGGATATTCCGGTGTTGTGTTATGGCCTGCGCACCGATTTTCTGGGGGAGCTGTTTGTTGGCAGCCAATACCTGTTGGCCTGGGCCGATAAGCTGGTCGAGTTGAAAACTATCTGCCACTGCGGGCGCAAAGCGAACATGGTGCTGCGGCTGGATGAAAACGGCCAGGCGATGCATGCCGGTGAACAGGTGGTGATAGGCGGTAATGAGAGCTATGTCTCCGTATGCCGCAAGCACTATAAAGAGGCTATTCATTCCCTGGACTAACGTATAAACGCCGCAGCAGGGCTTTCAGCGCGTATTAACGCGATACGGATAACCACCGCCTTGCCGGCAATAAAAAACCCGCCTTTCGGCGGGTTTTTTTATCGGCTCAGCGAACCGTTATTTTCTGGCCTTCTTTACCGCTTTGGCCGCAGCCGGGGCCGCCACGTCTTCCTCTGCAACCGCTTCGCTAAATTCACGGCCGTAGAAGGTATCCAGCATGATTTGCTTCAGTTCGGCAATCAGCGGATAACGTGGGTTGGCGCCGGTGCACTGGTCGTCGAAGGCGTCTTCAGACAGCTTGTCGACCCGGGCCAGGAAGTCGGCTTCCTGCACACCCGCTTCGCGGATGGAGGCTGGGATGCCCAACTCGGTTTTCAGCTCGTCCAGCCAGGCCAGCAGCTTCTCGATTTTCTGCGCGGTGCGGTCGCCCGGAGCGCTCAGGCCGAGATGGTCGGCGATTTCAGCGTAGCGGCGGCGCGCCTGAGGGCGGTCGTACTGGCTGAAGGCCGTCTGCTTGGTCGGGTTGTCATTGGCGTTGTAGCGAATGACGTTGGAAATCAACATGGCGTTGGCCAGGCCGTGCGGGATGTGGAACTCGGAACCCAATTTGTGGGCCATTGAGTGGCAAACCCCGAGGAAGGCGTTGGCAAACGCGATGCCGGCGATGGTGGCGGCGTTGTGAACGCGCTCGCGGGCCACCGGGTTTTTGGCGCCTTCTTTATAGCTGGCCGGCAGGTACTCTTTCAGCAACTTGAGCGCCTGCAGCGCCTGGCCGTCGGAGTATTCGTTCGCCAGCACCGACACGTAAGCTTCCAGCGCGTGAGTCACCGCATCCAGGCCGCCGAAGGCGCACAGGGATTTCGGCATGTTCATCACCAGGTTGGCGTCGACAATCGCCATGTCCGGGGTCAGCGCATAGTCAGCCAGCGGGTATTTCTGGCCGGTGGCGTCGTCGGTCACTACGGCGAACGGCGTCACTTCCGAACCGGTGCCCGAGGTGGTGGTGACGGCGATCATTTTCGCTTTTACGCCCATTTTCGGGAACTTGTAGATGCGTTTACGGATATCCATAAAGCGCAGCGCCAGATCCTCAAAGTGGGTTTCAGGATGTTCGTACAGCACCCACATGATTTTCGCTGCGTCCATCGGTGAACCGCCGCCCAGCGCAATGATTACGTCCGGTTTGAAGGAGTTCATCTGCTCGGCGCCTTTGCGCACGATGCTCAGCGTTGGGTCGGCTTCAACTTCGAAGAACACTTCGGTTTCAATGCCGTGCGATTTCAGAACCTTGGTGATTTGATCTGCATAACCGTTATTGAACAGGTAGCGGTCGGTAACGATGAAGGCGCGTTTTGCACCGTCGGTCGCCACTTCTTCCAGCGCGATAGGCAGGGAGCCCCGGCGGAAGTAGATGGATTTCGGAAGTTTATGCCACAGCATGTTTTCTGCTCGCTTCGCTACAGTTTTCTTGTTGATCAGGTGTTTTGGCCCGACGTTTTCAGAAATGGAGTTGCCACCCCATGAACCGCAGCCCAGCGTCAGCGACGGGGCGAGTTTAAAGTTATACAGGTCGCCGATGCCACCCTGAGAAGCAGGGGTGTTGATCAGGATGCGCGCGGTTTTCATTTTGTCGCCGAAGTAGGCGATGCGCGCGCTTTGGTTATCCTGGTCGGTATACAGGCAGGAGGTGTGGCCGATGCCGCCCATGGCGACCAGTTTCTCGGCTTTGCTCACCGCGTCTTCAAAGTCTTTGGCGCGGTACATCGCCAGGGTAGGCGACAGTTTTTCGTGCGCGAAAGGCTCGGTCTCGTCCACCAGCTTCACTTCACCGATCAGCACCTTGGTGTTCGCCGGCACTTTGATGCCTGCCATTTCGGCAATCTTCGGCGCGGACTGGCCGACGATGGCCGCATTCAGGCCGCCGTTTTTCAGAATGATGTCCTGCACCGCCTTCAGCTCCTTGCCCTGCAGCAGGTAGCCGCCGTGGGAAGCGAAGCGTTCGCGCACCGCATCATAAACCGAGTCGACCACGATAACGGATTGCTCGGAGGCGCAGATCACGCCGCTGTCGAAAGTTTTGGACATCAGGATGGAGGCGACGACGCGTTTGATATCCGCGGTTTCGTCTACCACTACCGGGGTATTGCCTGCGCCTACGCCGATCGCCGGTTTGCCGGAGCTGTAGGCGGCTTTCACCATGCCAGGCCCGCCGGTCGCCAGGATCAGGTTGATGTCGGGGTGGTGCATCAGCTGGTTGGAGAGTTCCACCGTCGGTTGGTCAATCCAGCCGATGATGTCTTTCGGCGCACCGGCGGCGATGGCGGCCTGCAGCACGATATCCGCCGCTTTGTTGGTGGCGTTTTTGGCGCGCGGGTGCGGGGAGAAAATGATGCCGTTACGGGTTTTCAGGCTGATCAGCGCTTTGAAAATCGCCGTGGAAGTTGGGTTGGTGGTGGGCACGATACCGCAAATCAGGCCGATGGGCTCAGCGATGGTGATGGTACCGAAAGTGTCGTCTTCGGACAGGATGCCGCAGGTTTTTTCATCTTTGTAGGCGTTGTAGATATATTCTGAAGCGAAGTGGTTTTTGATGACCTTGTCTTCAACGATACCCATCCCGGACTCTTCTACGGCCATTTTGGCGAGGGGGATACGGGCATCAGCAGCGGCGAGGGCAGCGGCGCGGAAGATTTTATCAACTTGTTCTTGAGTGAAGTTGGCATATTCGCGCTGGGCTTTTTTGACACGTGCGACTAGCTCGTTCAGTTCAGCGACATTCGTTACAGCCATAATGCTCTCCTGATAATGTTAAACTCTTTCAGTAAATAAGCCGTGCGAGCCACTAGTATAGTTGGAATGGGCATAAACGTCGGTTTAAAAACACGGTTTTTCCCCACTGTTTTTGGCGCATGCTGCTGATTTACTTAAAGAGCTTCACCCGATGCAGGCAGGGCGGCAGGCTGGGGAGGGAACGGGCCGCAGGGCTTGGTGGCTTAATCTGTTCTACTCCCTGACTACGACTAAGAGCTTACTCACTCTTGGGTAGGCTATTTGTGATCTAGATCATGAAAAGTGCTGGCTGACACCTTTCAGCTTGAGTTTTTGAGAGCCATTCTCAATAACCGTGATCGGGGACTCTTTTTTAAACATAAAAAATCAAAAGCCCATACATTACTTTAACAATGGGTATTTGTTTTGCGGCATATCGTGCGTGTAGATAAAAATGCTGATTGAGCCCGATGGATTACCCGCGGCAATTCCATTACATTAGCGCGCGTGGGCAGCATCACTTTTTACAGCTATTAACGCGGAGTCATCTGTGGGCCAATCTCTGTTGGATTTTTCCGGCTATATCAAATTCTTCGTCGGCCTGTTTGCGCTGGTAAACCCGGTCGGCATTTTGCCGGTGTTTATCAGCATGACCAGCTACCAGGCGGAAGCGGGGCGCAACAAAACCAACATGACCGCCAATCTGTCGGTGGCGATCATTCTCTGGACCTCGCTGTTCCTTGGTGAGGGGATCCTGCGCATGTTCGGCATTTCCATCGACTCGTTCCGCATTGCCGGCGGCATTCTGGTGGTGACCATCGCCATGTCGATGATCAGCGGCAAGCTGGGCGAGGATAAACAGAACAAGCAGGAAAAATCAGAAAGCGCCATCCGCGAAAGCATCGGCGTGGTGCCGCTGGCGCTGCCGTTGATGGCCGGGCCGGGTGCCATCAGCTCAACCATCGTCTGGAGTTCGCGCTATCACACCTGGCAGAATCTGCTGGGGTTCACGGTGGCGATCGCCCTGTTTGCCTTCTGTTGCTGGCTGCTATTCCGTGCGGCGCCGTTGCTGGTGCGCCTGCTTGGGCAAACCGGCATCAACGTTATTACCCGTATCATGGGGCTGCTGCTGATGGCGTTAGGCATCGAATTTATCGTTACCGGCATTAAGGCATTATTCCCCGGCCTGCTATGAGCCACACATTGAGCTGCGAATTGATCCGATCCGCAGCTCAAATTAATTTTAAACTTTAAATTATTTATTGGTTCGCATTATTATAGTGCGCAATATGAATGAATTTTCTGCCGTTGCACCTTTATGTTGCATAAATCTCAACTTGCTGCTCAATAAAAGCGCTAAGTGTTATTTCTATCGATTTTCTCGGCTCTTTTCCCCGTTTTTCATCCAGCCAATCGTTTAACTTGCTGTTAAATTAATCACATCATTCTGTAGGGCTTGTCTCGCTTTCATCCAGGTGTTATTAGTGATTAACCGCCTATAAGCAGGTGTTTGTTCTTTGAACAGTGATTTTGTTAACTGAATGTTTCTTTGTTTGGCGGTGTGGTTCATCAAGTCTCTTGAATGAAATGGGTTTTGTAAAAAATTGCAATAAAATCATGCAATTGAATTTACTCTCAACCACCCTCAGTGCCGACCTTCGGATCGCGCTTCAGTCAATAAAAGAGAATTGCTTAACATTTTCGTAAAATTTATTGGCTATGGAATTTGGCTTCTGCTAATTTCCGAGCAACTTTCCTGCGGTCAATTAACGGCAATGCGCCCTAAAAACAGGAATGATTTTTGCTGGTATCCGTTTATTTAGAATTCTTATAAACACTTCACAAAAATCGATAAGCAATGCTTGTTGGTGAAAAGGAGCCTCGACTATGCAGCAAACCATGAAGCGCAGGTGCTTGACCTTGTTGATTGCCGCCGCGCTGGGTGCCGGCGGCGTTAATTCCGTTTTGGCGGCCGATGTTCCGGCCGGGGTGCAATTAGCCCAGCAGCAAAATATCGTGATCAACAACGGCAGCGAAGTGGCTTCATTGGATCCGCATAAGGTCGAGGGCGTACCGGAAAGCAATATCATTCTTAACCTGCTGGAGGGGTTGGTCAGCACCGACGCCAATGGGCACGTGGTGCCTGCGGGGGCCGTCAGCTGGGAAAATCAGGATTACCGCAGCTGGACATTCCATCTGCGGCCCGACGCGGTATGGAGCGATGGCTCTCCGGTCACCGCGCAGGACTTCGTCTACAGTTGGCAGCGCCTGGTCGATCCTAAAATCGCGTCGCCTTACGCCAGCTATCTGCAGTACGCCAAAATTGAAAATATCGACGATATCCTGACCGGCAAGAAAAGCCCGCAGACGCTCGGCGTGAAGGCCGTGGATGATAAAACGCTGCAGGTGACCCTGACCGAGCCGGTGCCTTACTTTATCAGCATGTTGAGCCACACCTCGTTGAAACCGGTCAAGCGTTCGGTGGTGGAGAAGTTTGGCGACAAGTGGACGCTGCCGGCCAACTTCGTCGGCAATGGCGCCTATCGCCTGAAAGGGTGGGTGGTGAATGAGCGCATCGTGCTGGAGCGTAGCCCGAGCTATTGGAACAACGGCAAAACCGTTATCAACCAGGCGACCTTCCTGCCGATCACTTCCGAAGTCAGTGACGTCAACCGCTTCCGCAGCGGTGAAATCGATATCACCAACAGCGCCATTCCGCCGTACCTGTACGTCAAAATGAAGCGCGAAATTCCTGAGCAGCTGCACGTAAATCCTTTTTTGTGCACCTTCTATTACGAGCTCAACAATCAGAAAGCCCCCTTTACCGATGCGCGGGTGCGTGAGGCGGTCAAAATGACGCTGGATCGCGACATCATCGCCAACAAGATTATGGGCCAGGGACAAATCCCGGCCTACAGCTTTACGCCGACCTTCACCGAAGGCGCGAAGTTCACGCCACCTCAGTGGGCGAGCTGGAGCCAGGAGCAGCGTAATGCCGCAGCCAAAAAACTGCTGGCTGAAGCCGGTTACAGCGACGCCAAGCCGCTGACGTTCTCACTGCTGTATAACACCTCCGATCAAAATAAACAGCAGGCGATCGCCGCTGCGTCGATGTGGAAGAAAAACCTCGGCGCCGAGGTCACGCTGCGCAATCAGGAGTGGAAAACCTCGCTGGAAAGCCGCCATCAGGGGCAGTACGACGTAGCGCGCGCCACCTGGTGCGGTGATTACAACGAGCCCAGTGCGTTCCTGAACCTGGTGCTCTCCACCAGCAGCATCAACACCATCTTCTACAAGAGCCCGGCGTTCGACGCCATCATGGCCGCTACGCTGAAGGCGCCGGATGAAGCCGCGCGCGCCGCGCTCTACCAGCAGGCCGAAGCGCAGCTGGATAAAGATTCCGCGCTGGTGCCGGTTTATTACCGCGTCAGCGCGCGCCTGATAAAACCGACGGTAGGCGGTTTTACCGGCAAAGATCCATTGGACTACACCGACGTAAAAAATCTGTACATCATCAAGCAGTAAAAGGGGTATTACCTCACGCACGACGGTGAGTAATACAGGGAAGCCGGCCGCGGCATTTCGTTCCGCAACGGCCGGTATAACAAGGTCCGCTCACGGGCAACGCAGGCTTCACGATGAGCCTGTGATAATAAAAACTGGAGTATAAAACATGACCAACATCACAAAGAAAAGCCTCCTTGCCGCCGGTATCATCGCCGCGCTGGGCATCACAGCAACCGGAAGTGCATTTGCGGCCGAGGTGCCGGCGGGCGTACAGCTGGCAGACAAGCAAGAGATCGTTAAAAACAACGGTTCCGAAGTGCAATCGCTGGATCCGCACAAGATTGAAGGCGTGCCGGAAAACAACGTTACCCGCGATTTGATGGAAGGCCTGGCGAATAACGGCCTGGATGGCTCCATCGTCCCGGGCGTGGCGGAAAGCTGGGACAACAAAGATTTTAAAGTCTGGACCTTCCATTTGCGTAAAGACGCGAAATGGTCGAACGGCAAGCCGGTAACGGCGCAAGATTTCGTCTATAGCTGGCAGCGCGTAGTGGATCCGAAAACCGCTTCGCCTTACGCCAGCTATCTGCAATATGCCCACGTGGAAAACGTCGACGACATCATCGCCGGCAAGAAAGACAAGTCGACCCTGGGCGTGAAGGCCATCGACGATCATACCTTCCAGGTCACGCTGACCGAGCCGGTGCCGTACCTGGTGGAAATGACCCCGCACTACGCGATGAAGCCGGTGTACAAAGACGCCGTAGAGAAGTTCGGCGAGAAGTGGACCCTGCCGGCGAACTACGTCAGCAACGGCGCTTACAAGCTGAAAGACTGGATCGTTAACGAACGCATCGTACTGGAACGTAACCCGGAATACTGGGATAACGCCAAAACCATCATCAATAAAGTGACGTTCCTGCCAATTTCATCGGAAGTGACCGACGTTAACCGCTACCGCACCGGCGAAATCGACATGACCTACAACAACATGCCGATCGAACTGTTCCAGAAGCTGAAGAAAGAGATCCCGAAAGAGGTCCATGTCGATCCTTACCTCTGCACTTATTATTACGAGATCAACAACCAGAAAGCGCCGTTTACCGATGAACGCGTGCGTGAAGCGCTGAAGCTGGGGTTGGATCGCGACATCATCACCAATAAAGTGAAAAACCAGGGCGACCTGCCGGCCTATAGCTTCACGCCGCCGTATACCGACGGCGCCAAGCTGACCCCGCCGGAGTGGTTTGGCTGGACCCAGGAAAAACGCAACGAAGTGGCGAAGAAGCTGTTGGCCGATGCCGGCTATGGCCCGGGCAAGCCGCTGACCTTCTCGCTGTTGTACAACACCTCCGATCTGCACAAAAAGCTGGCGATCGCCGCTGCGTCCATCTGGAAGAAAAACCTGGGCGTAGACGTGAAGCTGGTGAACCAGGAGTGGAAAACCTTCCTGGATACCCGTCATCAGGGCACCTATGACGTGGCGCGCGCCGGCTGGTGTGCAGATTACAACGAACCAAGTTCATTCCTGAACATGATGCTGTCCGACAGCAGCAGTAACACCCCGCACTATAAGAGCGCCGAGTTCGACAAGCTGATGGCTAACGTGTTGACGGCGAAAACCAAAGAGGAACGCGCGGCGCTGTATCAGAAAGCGGAAGTTCAGTTGGATAAAGACTCTGCCATCGTGCCGGTTTATTACTACGTGAATGCCCGTCTGGTGAAACCTTACGTGGGCGGTTATACCGGTAAAGACCCGCTTGATAACGTGTACGACAAAAACCTGTACATCATCAAGCATTGATACGGTTAGGAGCGGCGGCACGCGTCGCCGCTCCATGTTGATAATAATAAGCCGTCATCAGGCTGTAGCACAGGGTTAGGGCAATGCTTAAATTTATACTTCGTCGCTTATTGGAAGCGATCCCGACACTATTTATCCTTATTACCATCTCCTTCTTTATGATGCGTTTGGCGCCGGGCAGCCCATTTACCGGCGAGCGCGCATTGCCGCCGGAAGTGATGGCGAATATCGAAGCCAAATATCACCTCAACGATCCTATCTGGAAACAGTACGGTCACTATTTGGCCCAGCTCGCTCAAGGCGATTTTGGCCCGTCATTCAAATACAAGGACTATTCGGTCAACGATCTGGTGGCCGCGTCTTTCCCGGTATCCGCCAAGCTCGGCCTGGCCGCGTTCCTGCTGGCGGTGGTGCTGGGCGTTAGCGCCGGCGTGATTGCCGCGCTGAATCAAAATACCAAATGGGACTATACGGTGATGGGGTTCGCCATGACCGGGGTAGTGATACCCAGCTTCGTGGTGGCGCCGCTGCTGGTGCTGATCTTCGCCATCACGCTGAAATGGCTGCCGGGCGGCGGCTGGAACGGCGGGGCGCCGAAGTTTATCATCCTGCCGATGGTGGCGCTGTCGCTGGCCTATATCGCCAGCATCGCCCGTATCACCCGCGGATCGATGATCGAAGTGCTGCACTCCAACTTTATCCGCACTGCGCGCGCCAAAGGCCTGCCGATGCGTCGCATTATCTTCCGCCACGCGCTGAAGCCGGCGTTGCTGCCGGTGCTGTCCTATATGGGCCCGGCGTTTGTCGGCATCATCACCGGCTCGATGGTGATCGAAACCATTTACGGCCTGCCGGGCATCGGCCAGCTGTTCGTTAACGGCGCGCTGAACCGCGACTATTCCCTGGTGCTGAGCCTGACCATTCTGGTCGGCGGTTTGACCATTCTGTTTAACGCGATCGTCGACGTGCTGTACGCCGTTATCGATCCTAAAATCCGTTATTAATCTGGAGCACGCGAATGATGTTGACCAAAAAGAACAGCGAAGCTCTGGAACACTTCAGCGAAAAGCTGGAAGTGGAAGGGCGCAGCCTGTGGCAGGACGCGCGCCGGCGCTTTGTGCATAACCGCGCGGCGGTCAGCAGCCTGTTTGTGCTGGCGTTGATCACCCTGTTTGTGATTGCGGCGCCCTGGCTGTCGCAGTTCGCTTATGACGATACCGATTGGGCGATGATGTCGGCGGCGCCGAGCCTCGAATCCGCGCACTACTTCGGCACCGACTCCTCCGGCCGCGACCTGCTGGTGCGCGTGGCCATCGGCGGGCGCATCTCGCTGATGGTCGGCGTGGCGGCGGCGCTGGTGGCGGTGGTGGTCGGCACTCTGTACGGCGCAATGTCCGGCTACCTGGGCGGCAAAACGGACTCGGTGATGATGCGCCTGTTGGAGATCCTCAACTCCTTCCCGTTCATGTTCTTCGTGATCCTGCTGGTGACCTTCTTTGGCCAAAACATCCTGCTGATCTTTGTGGCGATAGGCATGGTGTCGTGGCTGGATATGGCGCGTATCGTGCGCGGGCAAACCCTGAGCCTCAAGCGCAAAGAGTTTATCGAAGCGGCGCTGGTGTGCGGCGTCTCCACGCGCAACATCGTGCTGCGGCATATCGTGCCGAACGTGCTGGGCGTGGTGGTGGTTTACGCCTCGTTGCTGGTGCCGAGCATGATCCTGTTCGAATCCTTCCTCAGCTTCCTGGGGCTGGGCACGCAGGAGCCGTTAAGCAGCTGGGGCGCATTGCTCAGCGACGGCGCCAACTCGATGGAAGTTTCACCGTGGTTGCTGCTGTTCCCGGCGGGTTTCCTGGTGGTCACTCTGTTCTGTTTCAACTTTATCGGCGATGGCCTGCGTGACGCCCTCGACCCGAAAGATCGTTAAGGAGTGCCATCATGAGCACCATTGAAAATCCGCAGTTGCAAAGCGGCGTCGGCGCCAAATCCTCGCTGCTGCTGGACGTGAAAGATCTGCGCGTGACTTTCGGCACCCCGGACGGCGACGTGACGGCGGTGAACGATCTGAATTTCGACCTGCGCGCCGGCGAAACGCTGGGCATCGTCGGCGAGTCCGGCTCCGGCAAATCCCAGACCGCTTTTGCGCTGATGGGGCTGCTGGCCAGCAACGGGCGCATCGGCGGTTCGGCCAGGTTTAACGGCCGCGAGATCCTCAACCTGCCAGAAAACCAGCTCAACAAGCTGCGGGCGGAGGAGATCTCGATGATCTTCCAGGACCCGATGACTTCGCTTAACCCCTATATGCGCGTCGGCGAACAGCTGATGGAAGTGCTGATGCTGCATAAAAAGATGAGTAAAAGCGAAGCCTTTGAAGAGTCTGTGCGCATGCTCGACGCGGTGAAAATGCCGGAGGCGCGCAAGCGCATGCGCATGTACCCGCACGAATTTTCCGGTGGCATGCGCCAGCGCGTGATGATCGCCATGGCGCTGCTGTGCCGGCCCAAGCTGCTGATCGCCGACGAACCGACCACCGCGCTGGACGTGACCGTGCAGGCGCAGATCATGACGCTGCTGAATGAGCTGAAGCGCGAGTTCAACACCGCCATTATCATGATCACCCACGATCTGGGCGTGGTCGCCGGCATCTGCAACAAGGTGCTGGTGATGTATGCCGGCCGCACCATGGAGTACGGCAGCGCGCGTGACGTGTTCTATCACCCGAGCCACCCGTACTCGATCGGCCTGCTGAACGCGGTGCCGCGCCTGGACGCCGAGGGCGAGGCGCTGATGACCATCCCCGGCAACCCGCCGAACCTGTTGCGCCTGCCGAAAGGCTGCCCGTTCCAGCCGCGTTGTCCGTACGCGATGGAACAATGCGCGAGCGCTCCGCCGTTGGAGCAGTTTGGTGAAGGGCGCCTGCGCGCCTGTTTTAAACCGGTGGAGGCGTTGGTATGACAGCGGTAACCGACAAGAAAGTGCTGCTCGAAGTGGCCGATCTGAAAGTGCACTTCGATATTCATGATGACAAACAGTGGTTCTGGCAGCCGCCGAAAACCCTGAAGGCGGTCGACGGCGTCACGCTGCGGCTGTTTGAGGGCGAAACGCTGGGGGTGGTTGGCGAATCCGGCTGCGGCAAGTCGACCTTCGCCCGCGCCATTATCGGCCTGGTGAAGGCCACCAGCGGCCGCGTGGCCTGGCTGGGCAAGGATCTGCTCGGCATGAACGACGCCGACTGGCGCAAAACCCGCAGCGACATTCAGATGATCTTCCAGGATCCGCTGGCCTCGCTGAACCCGCGCATGACCATCGGCGAAATCATCGCCGAGCCGCTGCGCACCTACTACCCGAAAATGCCGCGCCAGGAAGTGAAAGACAAGGTGAAGGCGATGATGCTGAAGGTCGGCCTGCTGCCGAACCTGATCAACCGCTACCCGCACGAGTTTTCCGGCGGGCAGTGCCAGCGCATCGGTATTGCCCGCGCGCTGATCCTCGAACCGAAGCTGGTGATCTGCGACGAGCCGGTCTCGGCGCTGGACGTCTCGATTCAGGCGCAGGTGGTCAACCTGCTGCAGCAGCTGCAGCGCGAAATGGGGCTGTCGCTGATCTTTATCGCCCACGATCTGGCGGTGGTGAAGCACATTTCCGATCGCGTGCTGGTGATGTATCTGGGCCATGCGGTGGAGCTGGGCACCTATGACGAGGTGTACCACAACCCGCAGCACCCCTACACCAAAGCGCTGATGTCGGCGGTGCCGATCCCGGATCCGGACAAGGAGAAGGACAAGCAGATCCAGCTGCTGGAAGGGGAGCTGCCTTCGCCGATCAACCCACCGTCTGGCTGCGTGTTCCGTACCCGCTGCCCGATCGCCGGGCCGGAGTGCGCCAAAACGCGTCCGCTGCTGGAAGGCAGTTTCCGCCATGCGGTGTCGTGCCTGAAGGTCGATCCCTTATAGTTTAGGGTTGATGCCAACAAAAAGCCCCGCTGATCCAGCGGGGCTTTTTTTATTCGGCGGCGCAGAAACTCACTCTTTCCACAAGATGTGGCACAGCTTGTGGTCTTTCTCGCGGCACAGCAACACGCGGGCGAACACGTCGTTGATCGGCTCGCCGTCGCTGTCCGCCAGCCCAATCACCACTTCGGCGAAGAAGTCCGGGTTCAGGTCGAAGTCCACGTGCTCCTGCCAGTCTTCGGCCGGGTCGTACAGCTCAGCGCCGCCGCGTTCCTCAAACTGCAGGTTGAACAGCAGAATATCCGCCGGATCCAGATTGTCGCCGGCTAACTCCAGAAAGATGTCGTAGGCCTGTTCCAGCGTTTCGTCTTCGGTAAGGCGGTTATTCAAATCCATAAAAAAATCCTGATAACAAATGATTTGGCGCTATTAAAGCACGCTCGTCACGGCTTTTACAGCAGCGGGCTGAAAAAGTAGAACAGGCGCTCGAGCAGGCGGTGCCAGAATGGCCGCTTCAGCCACTCTTTGGCGTTCAGCAGCGTTGAACGGGCGATGTAGTCTTCCTGCACGCAGGCCAGATCGCTGCCGAAACCGTCGTCGTCGATCACCAGCGTAATTTCGAAGTTCAGCCACAGGCTGCGCATGTCGAGGTTAACGGTGCCGACCAGGCTGAGCTGGCCGTCGACCAACACGCTCTTGGTATGCAGCAGGCCGCCTTCAAACTGATAAATGTTAACCCCGGCCTCCAGCAACTCGGAGAAGAACGCCCGGCTGGCCCAGCGAACCATCGTCGAATCGTTGTCGCGCGGTACGATGATGCTGACCTCGACGCCGCGCAGGGCGGCGGTGCAGATGGCGTGCAGCAAATCGTCGCTCGGCACGAAATACGGCGTGGTCATGATCAACTGCTCACGCGCCGAATAGACGGCGGTCAGCAGCGCCTGGTGGATCATCTCTTCCGGGAAGCCGGGGCCGGACGCGATCACCTGAATGGTGTGACCGCTTTCCTGCTCGAACGGCATGATATTGACGTCCGGCGGCGGCGGCAGAATGCGTTTGCCGGTTTCAATCTCCCAGTCGCAGGCGTAAACGATGCCCATGGTGGTGGCGACCGGCCCCTCCATGCGCGCCATCAGATCAATCCACTGGCCGACGCCGGCGTCTTGTTTGAAGTAACGCGGGTCGACCATATTCATGCTGCCGGTGTAGGCGATATAGTTATCGATCAGCACCACTTTACGGTGCTGGCGCAGATCCATGCGGCGCAGGAACACGCGGAACAGGTTGACCTTCAGCGCCTCGACCACTTCGATGCCGGCGTTGCGCATCATGCCCGGATAGGGGCTGCGGAAAAACTGCAGGCTGCCGGCGGAGTCCAGCATCAGGCGGCAATGCACGCCGCGGCGGGCGGCGGCCATCAGTGATTCGGCCACCTGATCGACCAACCCGCCGGGTTGCCAGATGTAGAACACCATTTCGATGTTATGGCGCGCCAGTTCGATATCGCGGATCAGCGCCTTCAGCGTCTCGTCGGTGGTGGTGAGCAGCTGCAGCTGATTGCCTTTGACGCCGTCGATGCCCTGGCGGCGATCGCACAGCTGGAACAGCGGCCTGGCGACCTCGCTGTATTCGGTGGCGAAGATCCGGCGGCTCTCTTTCAGCTCGTTCAGCCAGCGGGCGGTAGAAGGCCACATCGCCTTGGCGCGTTCGGCGCGGCGTTTACCCAGGTGCAATTCGCCGAAAGATAAATAGGCGACGATGCCGAACAGCGGCAGAATATAGATAACCAGCAACCAGGCCATGGCCGAAGGCACCGTGCGGCGTTTCATCAGAATACGCAGCGTCACACCGGCGATAAGCAGCCAGTAACCGAACACCATGAGCCAACTGATTACAGTATAAAATGTTGTCATAAAGGCGAAAAATCCCGTTCGCAAACCACCAATGATGAGTGTACGCACAGTTCGTTAAAGGGGAAACCTTTTCTCGGCGCTTATGTTGCAGAAATATGATGAACTTAAGGCACTTGCTGAAAGTAAAAGGCCGCTTTTTACCGCCGTTTCCCCGCTGCCGCCGCGGTGAACTGCGGCTTGGATCCTTGGCCGAAAGGGCTATAATGCCCGCGGTTGGCATTTGACGGACGAGTGACGCAATTATGAGACGCAGTAGAAACGAAGTGGGCCGTTGGCGGATGTTGCGGCAGAGCCAGCGCCGCAGGCACCGTTGGCTGGAGCGCCAGTCGTGCAGCAACCGGCATATCATCCGGGTGCGCCGCCGCCTGGACGATCAGCATCGGCGTTCGTTGCTGTTCGTGGTTTCCTGCGAATGGTGAGAGAAAAACAGTCCCTTGCGGGACTGTTTTTTCATAATGGCGGGGCTTATTTACCCAGATAGGCGTTCAGCATCCAGACCTGTTTTTCCTGTTCCTTGATGTAGTCGCTCATCAGTGAAGAGGTGCCTTCGTCGCCGGCCTCGGCTGCCAGCGCCAGCAGTTCGCGCTGTTGCTGCAGCAGCACGGAATAACCGCTCAATAAACCGCGCAACGTGCCTTTATCGTCGGTCACGTTGGTGTCCTCTTTGATATCGGCGGTCTTCAAATAGTCGCTGTAGGCATGCCGCGGCTGCGAACCGAGCGTCAGAATACGCTCCGCCAGTTCGTCCACCTTGGTCAGCAGGTCGTTATAGGTTTCTTCGAATTTAGCGTGCAGCTCAAAGAATTGCGGGCCGGTAATATTCCAGTGGTAGCCGCGCACGTTCATATACAGCACCTGATAATTCGCCAATAGCGCGTTCAGCGCTTCGGCCAGCTTTGCCGATTGCTTACTGTCGAGGCCGATATGGGTTTTTGTCGCTTTCTTCGCCGTTGCCATAATAATCTTCTCCTGATTATTTGTTCCGATTGTAGACAGACTCGTTTCCATAACAAACACAGTAACCAGATTTATCGCAGGGTTAAATGCGATTCAAAGCATCGTTGCCATCGCTGAAACCAATGGCGATAAATCCGTAAAGCAAATTGCCGAATCAGTTTACGCAGAATCGGTTAGCGGAAAAAGCCGCGCTTACGCTTATTTTCGCAAGGCCAGTTTTACCGCGCCGGCGCCCAGCGCCATTAATAACGCCGCGGCAGTCAGCACCGAAATAAACGCCCGATCGAAAGCCTGGCGCGCCAGCTGCGTTAATTGCTGCGCCTGTTCGGCCGCCAGGCCGGCGGCCAGCCGCAGCGCTTCGTCGATACTGTCATAGGCCAGCTCGCCCGCGGACAGATCGACGGGCAGCGTCAGGCTATGGCTATAAACCGCCGTCATCAGACCGCCGAGCAGCGTGATGCCCAATACGCCGCCGAGTTCATAGGACACATCCTCAATCGACGCCGCCATACCGGATTTTTCTTCCGGCGCGCTCAGCATGATGGCGGTGGAGGCGGCAGTGATCGCGCCGCCCAGGCCAAAGCCGATGATAAACAGGCAGGCCAGCTGCAGCGCCATATCGCTTTGATACAGGGCGGCCAGCCCGGCGATGCCGAACGCGGTTAGCGTAAAGCCGCCGAGAATGAGGCGGCGCTCGCCGTAACGCGGCAGCAGCAACCCGGCCAGAGGCGAGGCCAGCGCGGAGGCCAACGGGATCGGCAAAATAAACAGCGCCGCTTGCAGAGGGCTAAGGTTCAATACCAGCTGCAGGCGCTGGCTCAGCACCAGCTCGACGCCAATCAACGCCACCATCGACAACAGGGCGACCCCGACGCCGCCGGCAAACAGCGGGTTGCGAAACAGTGAGAAATCAATCATCGGGCTGTCGCAGCGCTGCTGGCGGCGCACAAACAGGCTGAGAAACAGCACGCCGGCCGTGGCCGCGATCGCCAATGCGGCCAACGAGGGAGCCGGCTTACTCAGCTCTTTCAGGGCATAGATGCTGCCCACCAGGCCGATCATGATTTGCACGGAGCCGATGATGTCTGCGGGACGCGGGTTATTGCCGCCGCAGTGCGGAATGAGTCGCCAGGCCAGCGGCAACACCAGCATTACCACCGGGACGTTGATCAGGAATACCGATCCCCACCAGAAATACTCCAGCAGCACGCCGCCGACCACCGGGCCGATGGCCGCGCCGCCGGAGGCGACCGCCGCCCAGATGCCGATCGCCAGCGCGCGTTCGCGTTCGTCGGCAAACACGTGGCGGACGATCGACAGGGTGGCCGGCATCATCATCGCCGCACCTACGGCAAGGAACACCCGTGCGGCGATCAGCCATTCGGCGCTGGGTGAGAAGGCCGCACACAGCGAAGCGGCGGCAAATACCGGCAGCCCGGCGATAAACAGCCGCTTGTGGCCGATGCGGTCACTCAGCATGCCGGCGCCGGGCAACAGGCCGGCGACCACCAGCGGATAGGCGTTGACGATCCAAAGTTTTTGCGAGGCGCCGGCGTCCAGCGCCTGCGTCAAACGAGGCAGAGCGGTGTATAACACCGTCATATCAATGACAATCAGAAACAGCGCGCTGGAGATCATTGCCAGGATCAACCAGCGGTTATGGGCGTGCATAATTATATTCCACAAAAGTGGACGACGCGGTGGCGTCGCCATCGGTAACCCCCGTATATCAACGGGTGTTATACTGAACACAATATATATCCATACGTACGTATTGAAAAGAGGGGTTTCTCAATGGGGCGTCAACGCAGCATCGATCGCGACAAGGTTCTGGACGTGGCTGAAGAGATAGTCGCCACCCAGGGTGCGGCCGGCTTGACCATTGACTCGGTCGCCAAGGCGATGGGCATCTCCAAAGGGGGAGTGCAATATTGCTTCGGCAGCAAAGACGCGCTGATCGACGCGATGTTCGACCGCTGGGGCAAGGCTTACGACCGGGTCTTCGACGCTATCGCCGGGGAAAATCCGTCGCCCGTGACCGGCGTAAAGGCGCATATGCAGGCGACCTGCAGCTCGGACCAAACCTCGAGCGCCAAAGCCGCGGGGCTGATGGCCACGCTGATTCAGACCCCGGAACACCTGGACAGTACCCGCGAATGGTATCGCAGCCGCATTGCCGGCCTGGATTTGGCTAGCGATCGGGGTAAGCGGGCGCGTCTGGCCTTCCTGGCGACCGAAGGGGCGTTTATGCTGCGCTTCTTCGGCCTGATGGAGATTGACCAACCAGAGTGGGAGTCGATGTTTGCCGATATGCAGGCGTTGATACTGGGCGGCGAGGACCGCGAGCAGTAAAAAGCGCGGCGGTGAGACATTGCCTATCGTATTGATAGATGGCGGGCCGAAAGCAGAAGGAATATGTTTATGCGACAAGATATTCCCTCGAAGAACCCTTTGGCCAGCGACTCCGCGCTGGCCTTTTTTTTATCTGTCCGTCAGGCCAAACAGTTCGGCCGCGTTGCGGTCCAGGATCGCGGCAATCTGTTGCTCCGGCAGGCCGGAGCGGCGGATATAGTCCACCGTGGTGTGGAATAGCGCTCCCGGCTGGAAAGGGAAGTCGGTGCCGAACAGCAAACGCTCAGCGCCAAAGGTCGCCACCGCCGCCTGCAAGGCGGGAACATGGTCATGCCCCACGGTGTCGTACCACATGCGCCGTGCGGCGCTGCTCGGTTTCTCCGGCGTGCCCGGCGCCTCCCACGCCACGGTTTGATCGATTCTTTCCAGCGCCATCGGCAGCAGCCCCCCGAGGTGCGGCACGATGACCTTCATGCCGGGGAAACGCCGAGGAATGCCGTTAAGAATAAAATGCATTGCCGCGACGCTATCCTCGACAGGGGCGCCGATCGACCAGGTCAACTGATAATCTGTAATCAGCGGGGACAGTGCGCCGCGCCCGGCGGGATGAATGGCCAACACGCTGTGGCGGCGATCGAGCTCCTGGTAGAGCGGTTCGAAAAGCGGATTGGCGATGGACAGCCCGAGCACCGAAGTGGTGATGCAGGCGCCCAGCATGCCGAGTTGGGTGAATGCTCTCTCCAGCTCGCGCAAAGAGGCGTCGATATGCGGCAGCGGCAGTGAGGCGATCGCGCGGAAGCGATCGGGGTATAGCTGCACCAGTTCCGCGTATTCGTCATTGACCCTGCGGGCCGCGTCAACCGCCGTTTTTTCATCCTCGAAATGCGGCGACAGCGGCGTTGCCGATAAAACCTGCATGTCGATATGCGCGGCGTCCAGCAGCGCGAAACGCGCGCTAAGCTCGCTCTCGGTGCGGCCGGCGCCCAGTTGCCGGTACTCGGCGACTTCCCGTACGCCGAACGATTGCAAAAGATCCAGATACTCCGTGCTCCACAGATGAGCATGTATGTCCAGCCGCATGGGTATTCTCCCGGTTGTCGAAAAATGACTCTTTGACAATAGAGGCGCGGCGGATTTTATGCCCTGCGGCTGGGCATTTTTTGAACCGAATGGGCGGGGGACAGCACGTTCCGAACCGGCCGGTCAGGGAACGCGCTTGGTTCATGCGGCCAGGCGGCTCAGAACACTTGCTTGAACGGCTTCACCGTCACGTCGGCATAAACGCCGGCGGCGACGTAAGGATCCTGTTCGGCCCAGGCCTTGGCTTCCTCCAGCGACGCGAACTCCGCAATCACCGTCGAGCCGGTGAAACCGGCGGCGCCCGGATCGTTGCTGTCGATAGCCGGGTTAGGGCCCGCCACCAGTAAACGGCCGGCGTCACGCAGCGCCTGCAGGCGCGCCAAATGGGCCGGGCGTACCGACAGGCGATTGTCCAACGAGTTGGGAACGTCTTGCGCGTAGATCAGATAAAGCATGTTTCACCTGTAAAATCATTGCCATAAAACGGTGAAATCAAAGTAGCGCAAAAGGCGCGGCAAGGGAACGCCCAAGGGTGAAATTCCGTTGGCGCTGGCGCTTATGCCTTGAAGCCGCTAGTTTTTATTCGTATAGTGCGCCGCGCGGTTAACTAAGTCATGTGTGAGAGGTGAGAGAATGGCGGAACTGATTAGGGAAAAACTCGAACTGCCCGCAGGGAAAAGCAAGCTGCTGTTGCATTCTTGCTGCGCCCCCTGTTCCGGTGAGGTGATGGAAGCCATTCAGGCGTCCGGCATCGAGTACGCTATTTTCTTCTATAACCCGAATATCCACCCGCAAAAGGAGTACTTGCTGCGTAAGGAGGAGAATATCCGCTTTGCCGAGCAGCATGGGGTGCCGATCATTGACGCCGATTACGATACCGACAACTGGTTCGCCCGCGCCAAGGGCATGGAAAACGAGCCGGAGCGCGGCATTCGCTGCACCATGTGTTTTGACATGCGCTTTGAACGCACCGCGCTGTATGCGCACGAGCACGGCTACGACGCCATTTCCAGCTCACTGGGCATTTCACGCTGGAAGAACATGCAGCAGATCACCGACTGCGGTGTCCGCGCGGCGGAAAAGTACCCCGAGCTGGTGTATTGGGATTACAACTGGCGCAAGAAGGGCGGCGCGTCGCGCATGATAGAGATCAGCAAGCGGGAACGCTTTTATCAGCAAGAGTATTGCGGCTGCGTTTATTCGCTGCGCGATACCAACTTGCACCGCAAGGCGCAGGGGCGCCCGCTGATTAAGCTGGGCGTGCTGTACTATGGCGACGAAGAATAACCCGCAATGACGATAACTACCCGCTACGGCGGGTTTTTTTGTTTTTAACGTCGGTAAAACAGGTTAACAAAGCGTATAAATCGCGCAGTGAAAAGGCAACGCAAAGGTTAATATCCTTATGAGTTTGCTGGTTTTAACCGCGAATACTGACGATTAAAGCGATAGTTTGCCATTCGTTATTGAATATGATTGCTATTTGCATTTAAACTTGGCGAACCAGAGGAAACAGAATCATTATGCCGCTAAAAAAGATGTTCCTTAATCGCCGTTTGTCAGTGCCGATTGTCCTGTCCGTTGGCTTACATAGCGCCCTGGTGGTGGGCTTGCTTTATGCTTCCGTCAAGGAAGTGATGGAGTTGCCCAAGCCGGAGGACGCGCCGATCAGCGTCATGATGGTCAATACCGCCACTATGGCGGAGCCGCCACCGCCCGCACCGGCCGAACCCGAGCCGCCGCAGGTAGAGCCTGAACCCGAGCCGGAGCCGGAACCTATACCGGAGCCGCCGCCGAAGGCGATCTTAAAGCCGGAGCCGGTAAAACCCAAGCCTAAGCCGAAACCCAAGCCGAAGGTGGAAAAACAGGTTAAACCGCAGCCGAAGAAAGTGGAGCCGCGCGAGCCTTCGCCGTTTGAAAACAACGCACCGGCCAAGCCTGTCGACAAAGCGCCGATGAAACAGGCGCCGTCTGCGCCAGTGCAGGGCAATTCACGCGATGCGGCGCCTAAGGCGTTGGTGCAATCCAAGCCGATGTATCCGCCGCGCGCGCTGGCATTGCAGATTGAAGGCAATGTGCGGGTGCAGTTTGACGTCGACAGCGACGGCCGCGTGAGCAACGTGCGCATTCTGTCCGCCGAACCGCGCAATATGTTCGAACGCGAAGTGAAGCAGGCGATGCGCAAATGGCGGTATGAAGCCAAAGAGGCGAAAGATCGCACCGTCACTATCCGCTTCAAGCTGGATGGCACCTCCGAAGTCAACTGACCGGTGGCTGCGCCAATAAAAAAGGGTCGCCGCGGCGACCCTTTTTGCTGTTTGCAACCCGGCTTATTCTTCGAAGCCGACGCGGAAATTCATCTTGCCGTCGGGCAGGGCGCGCGAGTTGCCTTCGTCATCCACCGCCACATAGGTAAACACCGCTTCGGTGGCGCGGTAGCGCTGGCCAATCGGCGCGGAAGAGACTTTCTTGACCCACACCTCGATGTTGATGGTGATCGAGCTGCGTCCGGTGCGAATACAGTTCGCATAGCAGCAGACAACGTCACCCACCGCCACCGGTTTCAGAAAGGTCATGCCGTCGACGCGTACTGTCACCACGCGCCCTTCGGCGATCTCCTTGGCCTGAATAGCGCCGCCGATATCCATTTGCGACATGAGCCAGCCGCCAAAAATATCACCGTTGGCGTTGGTATCTGCCGGCATCGCCAGCGTGCGCAGCACCAGTTCGCCGCTGGGTAAAGGTCGTTGTTGTGTCATAGCTGTCTGCTTATTGAGAAGGGATAACATCATACTGCCTGCGGCAAGCGCCGCAGGCATTAACAATTATGTAACTATTTTTTCTGTTCTTCCGGCATGTGCCGATAAATATAGATGCCGCTAATCAGGGTGAACACCAGCGTCAGCACCGTCAGGCCGAATACTTTGAAGTTAACCCACACGCTTTGCGGCAGCCAGAAGGCGACGTAGATGTTCGCCAGGCCGCAGGCCAGGAAGAACATCGCCCAGGCGAGGTTGAGGTTGCTCCACACTTTGTCCGGCAGCGTCAGCTCTTTGCCCAGCATGCGCTGCACCAGCGGTTTTTTGAGCACCAGTTGGCTGATCAGCAATGCCAGCGCAAACAGCGCGTAGATTACCGTCACTTTCCATTTGATAAATAAATCGTTATGGAACACCAGCGTCAGGGTGCCGAACACCAGCACCATCAGGAAGGTGATCAGCGTCATCTTCTCTACCTTGCGGTATTTCACCCAGGTAAACACCAGCGCCAACGCGGTGGCGACGATCAGCGCGCCGGAAGCCACGTAGATATCGTACAGCTTATAAAAAGCAAAAAAGACAATTAGCGGGAGGAAATCAAGAAACTGCTTCATAAATCAATCCATCATCTGTTCATCGGCCGACTATACCGGATTCGGCGAGCTCTGTGTACCGCCGGGAGCCGCTGATTATCGGCGTTTGGCCGGCGGATTTCTGCCGCGAAAGCAGGAATTTGCATAAACTTACGATTGAGATCGCGAGTTCGCTGCGGGCGGATTGCCAGTGCGATCGCGACACCGCATAGTAAGCGTAATAATAGCCGCATAATTTACCACGGAAAATAGCATGCAGTGGAAATCTCTCCAGGCCCTGACGCCTGGTTTGACGCATTTGTTAGGGTATCAGCGCAGCTGGCTTAAGCCGGATATTCGCGCCGGGCTGTCGGTGGCGGCGGTCGCTCTGCCGGTGGCTATCGCCTACGCGGAGCTGGCCGGGGTTAGCCCGGTGGTGGGGCTTTATTCTTGTATTTTACCGATGGTGGCCTATGCGTTTTTCGGATCTTCGCGCCAGCTGATTGTCGGGCCGGATGCCGCCACCTGCGCGGTGATCGCCGCGGTGGTGACGCCGCTGGCGGCGGGCAATATGGAACGGCATTGGCAATTGACCATCATGATGACGGCGATGATGGGCGGCTGGTGCCTGTTGGCCAGCCGCTTCAAGCTGGGCGCCCTGGCGGATCTGCTTTCACGGCCGATCCTCAGCGGGCTGCTGAACGGTGTCGCGATCACTATTATCGTCGATCAGATCGGCAAGGTCCTGGGGTTTACGGCGCGGCCGGCGCAGCTGATCGAACGCATCTACGCGCTGCCCGGCAACCTGCTGCACAGCGACTGGCTGACTATGGCGGTGTCTTTGCTGACCTTAATCACGCTGATCGGGTTTAAAAAATGGCGCCCCAACTGGCCGGCGCCGCTGTTCGCCATCGTGCTGGCGGCCTTCGCCACCTGGGCGGGCGGGTTGCAACAGCATGGGGTAGTGACGGTAGGCGGCTTCGGCGGCATGTTGCCCATCGTTCAATGGCCGGACTTCCAGCCGGGCCTGCTGCGCGACATGGTGATCCCGGCGCTTAACCTGGCGGTGGTGAGCTTTGTCAGCATGATGCTGACCGCCCGCAGCTTCGCCGCCAGGAACGGCTATGAGGTGAACGCCGACGCCGAGTTCCGCGCATTGGGGTTGGTGAATATCGTCTCGGCGCTGTCGCAGGGGTTCGCGATCAGCGGGGCGGATTCGCGCACCGCGGTCAATGACGCCAACGGCGGCAAGAGCCAGTTGGTGTCGATTATCGCGGCGCTGGCGATCGCTTTTGTATTGTTGTTCCTGATGGCGCCACTGCAGTTTATTCCGGTGGCGGGGTTGGGCGTGGTGTTGATGTATGCGGCCTGGTCACTGCTGGACTTTCGCGGCATCTGGATCCTGCGCCGCCGCAACGTCCAGGCTTTTCGCCTGGCGATGTTCACCTTCCTGAGCGTGCTGCTGGTGGGGGTTATCAGCGGCATCGGGCTGGCGGTATTGCTGGGGTTGATGCAGTTTCTGCGCACGGTGTTCCGCCCGACGGAACAGCTGCTGGGGGTGAATGAAGAGGGCATGATCCATTCAATGGGCAACAATAACGGCATCACGCCGGTGCCTGGGGTGATGATGTACCGCTTTAACTCGCCGTTGACCTACTTCAACGTGGCCTATTTCAAACGGCGTATCCTCAATCTGGTGGACAGCACGCCGTTCCAGCCGCGCTGGGTGGTGGTGGATGCTGTCGCCAGCTTTACCCATGCGGATATCAGCGTGCTGGCGGCAATCGATGAATTGAAACGCGACCTGTTACGGCGTAACGTCAAGCTGGTGTTGGCGGGGCGGCGTACCGAGCTGACGCGCTGGTTTCGCATCAATCGGTTGGGGCGCGACAAGGATTTGATTCTGGTACCGGATCTGTATCTGGCGCTGAAGCTGATCCAAAGCAAGGAGCACGCGGAAGCGCCCGCAGCGCCATAAGCAAAAGGGCACGCCTGAGCGTGCCCTTTGTGGTTATCCGCGAGGGATCAGCTGCGCAGCAGCATGTACAGGCGGAACAGGTAAATCAGCAGCAGAGCGGAAACCAGGTTGCTCAACGCGGTCAGCACCACGCTGGCGACGTTTGGCGTCAGCACCGACAGGTGGCTTACCATAAACAGCACCAGCAGCTTGGCGGCCAGCCACAGCATCATCGCAGGCACGATCACGCGCGCGTTGGCGAAGGCCAGTTTGCAGCTCAGTTTGATCGAAGCAAACACGCCTTTTTTGTCGGCACTGGTGATCACCGGCGCCAGAGAGAAGGCAATGGCCATAATCACGCCGGGCACCACGAACAGCGTCAGGCCCAGTTGGATCAGCAAGGTGCAGATAAACAGCAGCAGCAGCAGGCGCGGCAGCTCCGGCGCAGAGAGGCCGATAGCGCGCAGCGCGCTGGTGCGCTGCCCCTGAGACACCAGGCTAATCAGCGTCAACATCCCGCCAACCAACAGCACATTGCCCACCAACGCAGAGAGCGTCGCGGCAGCCGATACCTTTAGCAACACCATCTGTTGTTCCGGCGTCATTTGCTGAATGATTTCCTGAATCCCCATACCGGCGGATGCAGCAAAGTCACCTTCCGTTGCGGTCAGGATCTTCAATTGCTCGGCGTCAGGGCTGAAAGCCTGGTTGAGCAGCACCGAAATGAACGCGGTCAACAGCGCCAACATCAGGATGCTGGCCAGTTGGTTACGGAAAAAATTAAAACTGTCACGGTACAACGTGTTGGCCGTGATAGGCATGCAGACTCCTTGGCGTCGAGAAAACAGAGTTAAATCAGTGGGCGATTGTACCCTGTTCTGCGCCGCTGTGGCACCCCGCGCGTTGCACTACGTCTATTTCTTCGACGACGATTGCGCTGTCCGGCAGCGATAACGGCAGCGGCACCGGTAATGGCGGCAGCCCGTAGCGCTCGCGGGCGCGATCGCAGGCTTCGTTGCGCAGCCCGTTTTCACCTGACTGATCGAACTCGCGGCAGGGGCTGGGGCGATTGAGGTAGATGGAACAGGAAACGGCCTTGCCGATTTCGCCTTCCAGTGCGGTACAGCGCGGGGACTTGCTGTTGGTCCCCTGCATGCAGCGCAGGAACGGGGTCAGGGGTTCGGTAAGGGATAAAGGCACCACGCCGCCGCCATCTTCCGCTTCGGCCCAATAGAATGACACTCGAAAATAACCGCAGCATGCGCCGCAGCTGACACAGGGATTAAGAATTTCGCTCATCTTGATTGCCCGCCGACTCCTTACGGCACCAACCAAAACCAACACGGAAGATGAAATTACTCAGCGGCCATTTTTTTAGCAACTGAAATTTGAACATATAGATAATTTGCAACAAAAGTGATTTTTTGATTCAGATCAATCCTTGATTTATTAAGCGGTTAAGTAACCTTGTTTTTGGTGGGATTTTAAATTTTTACACATAAGATGTGATCGCGATGGGATCATAAATACCCGTAAGTAGGTATATTCCCCAAGAGTTTAAACCACACAAATGGAATGGATAATGAAAAAGACAACTCTGGTGGTATTGGCGGCGATGATGGCCCCTATGTTGGCAAGTGCACATCAGGCGGGTGATTTCCTGTTCCGCGCCGGGACTGCGACGGTGCGCCCGAATGCGGGTTCAGATAACGTGCTGGGCCTGGGATCGCTGGATGCCAAAAACAACACCCAGCTCGGTCTGACCTTCGGCTATATGGTGACCGACAACATCGGCGTTGAGCTGCTGGCGGCTACGCCATTCCGCCACAAGGTGACGCTGGGCGGCACCGATCTGGCGACCGTGCACCAGCTGCCGCCGACGCTGATGGCGCAGTATTACTTTGGCGACAAACAGGACAAGCTGCGCCCTTATCTGGGCGTGGGCGTTAACTACACCACGTTCTTCGACGAAAAATTCAACGACTACGGCAAGAGCGCCGGTTTGAGCAATCTGGATTTGAAAGACTCCTGGGGCGTAGCGGCGCAGGCCGGTTTGGATTACAACCTGGATGAACACTGGATGCTGAACATGTCGGTGTGGTGGATGAACATCGAAACCAAAACCCGTTTCGACGACGCCAACGGCGGCCATCACAGCTTCGATACGCGTTTGGATCCTTGGGTATTTATGTTCGGGGCGGGTTATCGTTTCTGATGCTGCCTGGAGCAGGGAGGCATTGCGCCTCCCTGTGATCGTTATTTCAACTGCATGACGTTCTCAACAGACTTCACGCCCGCGACGCCACGGGTGGTTTGCACCGCGCGATTAGCATCTTCGCTGGAAGTGACAAAGCCGCTCAGCTGCACGCGCCCTTTAAAGGTTTCTACGCTGATCTCTCTCGATTTGATGTTTTTATCTGCCAGCAGCGCTGATTTCACCTTGGTGGTAATCACCGTATCGTCAATATAACCGCCAGTCCCCTCGGATTTCGCCGTCGGCGCGCAGGCGCTCACCGCGAATGCCACCACGGCTGCCATGCACAAGGCCGAAAGGGTTTTAAATAGCTTCATAAATTACTCTCCATGCAATGTTATTGTCGAAACTACATTCGGGTTTTCATCTGAAAACGTAGCGCATTCCCCAAAAGAAAGAAATGCATAGCGAACAAAGCTAATTGTGAGACAAGAAGCGGGTTTGTTCAAATTTTAGATGTAAAAAAATGGCACAACCCTGAGAGGAAACAAGATGTTATCGGTGGGCGCCATCGGCGGCGCCCGCTGTAGCATCAGCCGCGGGTAGCGGCCTTCATGCTGCTGACAAAGCTGGCCAGCTTGGCCAGCATCTCGCTCGGATTCGCTTGATTCTGCTCGATAATCTTGACGATGGCCGAACCGGAAATCGCCCCGGCGGCGCCGGCCTGCAGCGCGTCCTTCACCTGGCCGGGATCGGAAATGCCGAAGCCCTGCAGCGGAGGCGCGGCGTGATATTCGCGCAGTTTGTTCACCAGGTGGTGCAGCGGCAGCTGGGCGCGGCTTTCGGTGCCGGTCACGCCGGCGCGCGACAGCAGATAGGTATAGCCACGGCCGTGCGAGGAGATCTCGCGCAGCAGCTCGTCATCGGCGTTGGGCGGGCAGATGAAGATTGGCGCGATGCCGTGCCGCGTTGCCGCGGCGCGGAACGGCGCGGACTCCTCAAACGGCACGTCGGCGATCAGCACCGAGTCCACGCCCACGTCGGCGCAGCGCTGGTAAAACGCGTCTATGCCTTTATGGAACACCAGGTTGGCGTACATCAGCAGCCCGATTGGAATGGTCGGGTGCTTCTGGCGGATTGCCGCCAGCATCTCGAAGCACTGGGTCGGCGTCACGCCGGAGGCGAACGCACGCAGCGCCGCGCTCTGAATGGTCGGGCCGTCGGCCAGCGGATCGGAAAAGGGGATGCCCAATTCCAGCGCATCGGCGCCGGCTTCCACCAGGGTATCGATAATCTGCAGCGACAGCGCCGGGTTAGGATCGCCCAGCGTCACGAACGGGACGAACGCGCCTTCCTTGTTGCTTTCCAGGCGTTTGAACAGTTGCTGATAACGTTCCATCAGATTTCTCCCCGTGCTTTCAGAATGTCGTGAACGGTAAATATGTCTTTGTCGCCGCGGCCAGACAGGTTAACTACCAGGATCTGCTCTTTCTGCGGCGTTTCACGGATCATTTTCAACGCGTGGGCCAGGGCGTGGGAAGATTCCAGCGCCGGGATGATGCCTTCGCTGCGCGACAGCGCCTTGAAGGCGTCCAGCGCTTCGTCATCGGTAATAGATACGTATTCCGCGCGGCCGATGCTGTTCAGATAGGCATGCTGCGGCCCGACGGACGGGAAGTCCAGACCGGCGGAGATCGAATAGGATTCTTCGATCTGGCCTTCGGCGGTCTGCATCATCGGCGCCTTCATGCCGAAGTAAATGCCGACGTGCCCGTGTTTGAGCGGCGCGCCGTGCTGGCCGGTCTCAATGCCCAGCCCGGCAGGCTCTACGCCGATCAGGCCGACGCCGGCGTCATCGATAAAGTCGGCGAACATGCCGATGGCGTTGGAGCCGCCGCCGACGCAAGCCAGCACCGCGTCAGGCAAACGGCCTTCGCGCTCCAGCATCTGCGCCTTGGTTTCTTCGCCGATCATGCGTTGGAATTCGCGCACTATGGTCGGGTACGGGTGTGGGCCAGCCGCGGTGCCGAGCATGTAGTGGGCTTTTTCATAGCTGCCGGACCAGTCGCGCAGCGCCTCGTTGCAGGCGTCTTTCAGGGTGGAGGAGCCGCTGTGCACCGGGATCACTTCCGCACCCATCAGGCGCATGCGGAACACGTTCGGCGACTGGCGTTCGATGTCCTTGGCGCCCATATAGATGCGGCATTTCAAGCCCAGCAGCGCACAGGCCAAAGCGGAGGCCACGCCGTGTTGGCCGGCGCCGGTTTCCGCGATGATCTCGGTTTTGCCCATGCGCTTGGCGAGCAGCGCTTGGCCCAGCACCTGGTTGGTTTTGTGCGCGCCGCCGTGCAGCAAATCTTCGCGCTTCAGATAAAGCTTGGTCTTGGTGCCGGCGGTGAGGTTTTTGCACAGCGTCAGCGCCGTCGGGCGGCCCGCGTAGTTTTTCAGCAGGTCGATAAATTCAGCCTGAAATTCAGGGTCGCGCTGGGCGCTGACGAAGGCTTCTTCCAGCTGTTTCAGGGCCGGCATCAGAATTTGCGGTACGTATTGACCACCAAATTCGCCGAAGTAGGGGTTAAGCAGCGTCATTATAGTTCCCGTTATTATCCATTAATGTATACCGATTATTTAGGGTATAGAGTCGCATTCAGTAAGCGCGCAGGGTTTGGAACACCGCGGCCAGACGGGCGGCATCTTTGATGCCGGGCTGGCTTTCCACGCCGGAGTTAAAGTCCAGGCCGGCACAGCCGAGCTTGGCCGCTTCGACGCAGTTGTCAGCGCCCAGGCCGCCGGCCAGCATCACGTTGCCCAGATCTTCGCCCTGCAATAATGACCAGTCGAAACGTTGGCCAGTGCCGCCGGCGCCGTTGTCCAGCAGGAAACGATCGACGTGCTGCAGATCGCGCTCCGGCAGCTTATCTTTCACGCTCAGCGCTTTCCAGATTTGGCAGCCCGCCGGCAGACGGGCGCGCAGGGCGGTGATATAGGCCTGATCTTCGGCGCCGTGCAGCTGCACCGCCTGCAGACCGAGGCGCTCGACGGTTTTCACCACCGTGTCGACCTGCGCGTCGCAGAACACCCCGACGTATTTCAATGGCGCACCGGAGATCACCTCGCGAGCGCGGTTGATGTCTACATAGCGCGGTGAGCGGCCAACGAAGATCAGCCCGCCGTAGAGGGCGCCGGCCTGATAAGCGGCCGCGGCGTCCTGCGGCCGGGTCAGCCCGCAGACCTTGTTGTCGCCCAGGATCACCCGGCGCACCGCGGCGCGCAGGTCGGTTTCCGACATCAGCGCGCTGCCGATCAGGAAGCCGTTGGCGTAGTGGCTCAGTTCGCGGATCTGGCCGTAGTTGTTGATGCCCGATTCGCTGATCACCGTGACGCCGTGCGGCACGCGCGGCGCCAACTGGCGGGTACGGTCCAGATCGATGCTCAGGTCGCGCAGGTCACGGTTATTGATGCCGACCACGCGCGCTTCCAGGGCGATCGCCCGCTGCAGCTCTTCTTCGCTTATCACTTCGGTCAGCACGCCCATATTGAGGCTGTGCGCCACCGCCGCCAGCTGGCGATATTGATCGTCGTTCAGCACCGACAGCATCAACAGAATGGCGTCGGCCTGGTAGAAGCGCGCCAGGTAAATCTGATACGGATCGATAATAAAGTCTTTGCACAGCACCGGCTGAGTCACAGTTTTGCTGACCAGCGGCAGGAAATCGAAGCTGCCCTGGAAGTATTTTTCATCGGTCAATACCGAGATGGCCGAAGCGAAGTCTTTATACACCGCGGCGATTTCCACCGGGTCAAAGTTTTCGCGGATCAACCCTTTGGAGGGCGAGGCCTTTTTGCATTCAAGAATAAACGCCGTTCTGGTGCCCTGCAGCGCGTGGTAAAAGCCGCGTTCGCTCGGGACGATTTCGTTCTGAAAGCCGGCCAGTGGCTGTTGTTGTTGTCGTGCTGCGACCCATTGCGCTTTGTCACGAACAATCTTGTTGAGCACGGTTTCCTGCATCATTTATCCTCTTGCCGCCAGTGCGGTGACACGCTCGTAAGCCTGCCCGCTGTGAATCACATCCAGTGCCTGCCGTGCATTTTGGCGCAGGTCTTCATGTCCGAATAACTTCAGCAGCAACGCCACGTTAGCGGCTACCGCTGCGGCGTGCGCCGGTTCGCCTTTACCTTGTAACAACCGTGCCAGAATGTCACGGTTTTCTTCCGGCGTGCCGCCCAGCAGCGCCTCCAGCGGGTAGGTTTCCAACCCGAAGGATTGTGGCGTCAGCTGGTAGCTGGTGATTTCGCCGTTGTTCAATTCGGCCACGTGAGTCGGGGCGTGGATCGCCACCTCATCCATACCGCCGCCGTGCACCACCGCGGCGCGCCGGTAGCCCAACACCCGCAGGGTTTCGGCGATCGGCAGCACCAGCTCCGGGCTGTAAACGCCGATCAGCGCCAGCGGCGGGCGCGCCGGGTTGATCAACGGCCCCAGCACGTTGAACAGCGTGCGGGTCTTCAGCTGTTGGCGCACCGGCATCGCGTGGCGAAAACCGGTGTGATACTGCGGGGCAAACAGGAAGCAAACACCGAGATCGTCCAGCGCTTTACGCGCCTCTTCCGCCGGCAGATCCAGCCGGATGCCGAACGCCGCCAGCAGATCGGAAGATCCCGAACGGCTGGAGACGCTGCGGTTGCCGTGCTTGGCGATTTTCGCGCCGCAGGCCGCCGCGACAAAAGCGCTGGCGGTAGAAATATTGATGCTGTTGGTGCCGTCGCCGCCGGTGCCGACGATATCGGCGAACGGGTAGTCAGGGCGCGGGAATGGCTGAGCGTCGTCCAGCAACGCCATGGCGGCGCCGGCGATCTCTTCCGGGCGCTCGCCGCGGACTTTCATGCTGATCAACGCCGCCGCCAGTTGGCTCGGCTCCAGCTCACCGCGCACGATGGCGCTGAATAACTGCTGGCTTTCCTGCTGGCTCATCGACTCGGCGCGGTACAGCTTTTCAAGAATAGGTTGCATCGTCGTTTTCCTTATTACTGCGCCAGCGCCCAGGCCAGCGTCTGCTCAAGCAGGCGTGCGCCCTGGGTGGTCAGGATGGATTCCGGGTGGAACTGGAAGCCGCATACGCGATGCCGATCGTCGCGCACCGCCATCACCATCTCGCCAAAGCGGGCGTTGACGGTGAGTTCGGCCGGAATATTGCTGCCGACCAGCGAGTGGTAACGCGCCACCGGCAGCGGGTTGGCCATGCCGGCAAACATGCCTTCGCCGTCGTGGGTAATCGCCGAGGCCTTGCCGTGCAGGATCTCGCCGGCCTGGCCGACGTGGCCGCCGTAGGCTTCGACAATCGCCTGGTGGCCGAGGCAAATGCCGATAATCGGCAGCTGGCCCCGCAGGCGCTGCAGCAGTTCCGGCATGCAGCCGGCCTCGGCGGGGGTTCCCGGGCCCGGCGACAGCATCAGCACCGGCTGTTCCATCTGTTGCAGGCGTTCAATAATCAGATCGGCGGCGATCTGGTTGCGGTAAATCACCACCTGATGGCCGCTGGCGCGCAGCTGATCGACCAGGTTGTAGGTAAAGGAATCGACGTTGTCGAGCAGTAAGATATCGGCCATCAGAACACCTCCCTGGCCTGATGCGCGGTGGCGATAGCGCGCAGCACGGCACGTGCTTTATTACGGGTTTCATCGGCTTCCGCCTGAGGAACAGAGTCCAGCACCACGCCGGCGCCGGCCTGCACGGTGGCGATGCCGTCTTCAACATACGCGGAGCGGATGACAATACAGGTATCGAGATCGCCGGTGGCGGTGAAATATCCCACCGCGCCGCCGTAGCTGCCGCGGCGTGAGCCTTCGGAGGCGGCGATCAGTTGCATCGCGCGCACTTTCGGCGCGCCGCTCAGGGTGCCCATGTTCATGCAGGCCTGGTAGGCGTGCAGCACATCGAGGTCTGCGCGCAGGGTGCCGACCACGCGCGACACCAGATGCATAACGAACGAGTAGCGATCCACTTTGGTCAGATCGGCCACGTAGCGGCTGCCGGCCTGGCAGATGCGCGCCAGATCGTTGCGCGCCAGATCGACCAGCATCAGATGTTCGGCCAGCTCTTTATGATCGGTGCGCATTTCCAACTCGATGCGGCTGTCCAGATCCAGATCCAGCGAGCCATCCTTGTTGCGCCCGCGCGGGCGAGTGCCGGCGATCGGGTAGATTTCAATCTGGCGGTTGCCGGCGTCGTACTTCAGCGCGCTTTCCGGTGAAGCGCCGAACAGGGTGAATTCGTCATCCTGCATGAAGAACATGTACGGGCTCGGGTTGTTGTCCTTCAGCGTTTGATAAGCCGCCAGCGGCGCCGGGCACGGCAGCGAGAAGCGGCGCGACGGCACCACCTGGAAGATTTCGCCGTGGCGGATCGCCTCTTGCAGCTCGCTGACTACCGCGCCGTATTCTTCATCGCTCTGGTTGCAGCTCAGCTGCATGTCTTCCAGTTTCTGGTGCGGGATCGGCTGCGGAGTTTGCTTCAGTTGAGCCTGCAGCTGCTCGAGGCGCTGCTGCAAACGCTGGGCTTCGGCTGGGGCGGCGGTGAAAACGCTGGCCTGCAGGCGGGCCGAGCCGCGTTGGTGGTCCAGCACCAGCAGCGTTTCCGCCAGGTAGAAGCAGAAATCCGGGCAGCGTTGATCCTGACGCAGCGGCGGCAAGTCTTCGAACCCGGCCACCAGATCGTAGGCGAACAGCCCGCCGAGCATCACGGCTTCACGTTCGTCCGCCGGTGAGTCGACCAGCGTCAGCAGGGTGCGCAAGGCATCGAATACCGACAGAGAACGCAGGCGGGCATCTTCGTCCTGCACTGCATCGATCGGCGGGAAGGTCAGCTCGCGGCCATTGGGGCGAACCTGAATCAGCACTTCGGCCGGCAGCGCTTCGTCCAGCAGCGGCAACAGCGCTGCGCCGTTGGCGGTCAGCGCCTGCACGGTTACGCTGCGGCCCAGCGCGGTGATGCGCAGTGCGCTGTCGATCACCAGCAGGCTCTGCAGGTTTTGCTTGCTGTTGATTTCGGCCGACTCCAACAACAGCGTGGCCGGGCGTGCGCCGCACAGCTGGTGGAAAATGGTGGTGGGATCGCCCCGGTAGCTGGCTTGCGCCTTCAGCAGTTTGAGTTGTGGTTTCTGGTTCATCATCGGTGGTTCCAGTTAAATTTTGTCCATAAAAAAGCCCGCATCAGGGCGGGCTCAGGAAATCTGCATTGTCGGATGACAGGTATGCGCGATTACACCGCCCGCGAAAGGGAGGTACGCCACCAATGAAGAAGAGAAGTTGTTTGCTGGTTCATTTTTGCGCTCTCTCGTGATTATCATCCGACAGGGTAACTGCCGTGAACTTGTGTACTAGTTAACTGGTTCGCGGAAATAATGTCAACCCTCTTTTTGCACAATGTTTTAGCGGCAGAGGTGAATTCTGTTCATCATGCCCGCGCGCGGCGGCAGAATAGATTTCCGTCCGGCCGTCGATAGCGGGTATGATAGAAAGCCAAGCCATTACCGGATATTTCTTTTGACAGACAGCAGCCCACAGCCTTCCGCCTTTACCCTGTACGATCTCCACAGCCACACCACTGCATCCGACGGCTATCTTACGCCGGCGCAGCTGGTGCAGCGTGCGGTAGAGATGCGCGTCGGCGTATTGGCGATCACCGACCACGACACCACCGAGGGTCTGGCCGCCGCTGCCGCTGCCATCGCCGAACTGGCGTTGCCGCTGCGCTTGGTGAACGGGGTGGAAATCTCGACGCTGTGGGAAAACCACGAGATCCACATTGTCGGATTGGGCATCGATATCGCGCAACCGGCGATGGTGCAGTTGCTGGCTGAACAGAGCGAGCGCCGTACCCGGCGGGCGCAAGAGATCGGCCTGCGGCTGGCGAAAGCGCGCATTCCGGACGCCTATGCCGGCGCGCAGCGACTGGCCGACGGCGGGGCGGTTACCCGCGGGCACTTTGCCCGTTATCTGGTGCAGCTCGGTGTGGCCGGCAACGTGGCGCAGGTGTTCAAGAAATACCTCGCCAAGGGCAAAACCGGCTATGTTCCGCCGCAGTGGTGTACAATAGAACAAGCCATTGATGTGATTCATCAATCCGGCGGGCAGGCGGTGATGGCGCACCCAGGCCGTTATGATCTGACGGCTAAATGGTTGAAGCGTCTGTTGGCCCACTTCGCCGAACAGGGCGGTGACGCCATGGAGGTCGCGCAATGCCAGCAGGCGCCGCATGAGCGTTCACAGCTGGCGAAATATGCGCAAGACTATCAATTATTGGCGTCGCAGGGTTCCGATTTTCACCAGCCCTGTTCGTGGATCGAACTGGGCCGCAAACTGTGGCTGCCAGGCGGCGTCGAACCGGTATGGCGCGACTGGCCGCAGCCCGAAACAGTTTGATTTAACGTGGGCGATGCCGCCCGCGCGCATCATTTTAGGAGCAAGTCATGAGTCAGCTTTTTTATATTCACCCGGACAACCCGCAACCGCGATTGATCAACCAGGCGGTAGACGTGTTGCGCAAGGGCGGCGTGATCGTTTATCCGACCGATTCCGGCTATGCGCTGGGTTGCAAGCTGGAAGAGAAGACGGCGATGGAGCGCATCTGCCGCATTCGCCAGTTGGACGGCAACCATAACTTCACGCTGATGTGCCGCGATCTTTCCGAGCTGTCGACCTATGCCTATGTCGACAACACCGCGTTTCGGTTGATTAAAAACAATACTCCGGGCAACTACACCTTTATTCTGAAAGCCACCAAGGAAGTGCCGCGCCGCCTGATGAACGACAAGCGTAAAACCATCGGTCTGCGCGTGCCGTCGAACCCGATCGCGCTGGCGCTGTTGGACGTGTTGAACGAACCCATGATGTCCACCACGCTGATGCTGCCGGGCAATGACTTTGCAGAATCCGATCCGGAAGAGATCGCCGAACACCTGGGTAAGCAGGTGGATCTGGTGATCCACGGCGGCTTCCTTGGCCAGCAGCCGACCACGGTGATCGACCTGACCGAATCGGCCCCCGAAGTGGTGCGCGAAGGGGCCGGCGACGCCGCGCCTTTCCGCTGATGTAAATTATTGCCGCCTTGCCCATTATCTGAAAAGTGGCTGACGCGAAGTTATTTACCGCGAAAGCCGCTATCCTACAGTTTCCAGAATTGATAATGAGCAGGATGCGTGGCAATGATTAAACGGGTTTCTATTTTAGCGGCCTTATTATTTTCCTCTGCGGCCAGCGCGGGTTTTTATTCCGGCAGCGCCTTGCTGTCTGAGACCGGCGGCTATGTAAAAAATAAGAAGGGTGAAGCGACCGTTGCCGAAGCGCTCGATGGCGGCATGTTCATGGGCTACGTGGCCGGGGTGTTCGATACGTATTCGATGCAGGGCAACCGCAATATCTGCCCGGACGCCGGCATGAGCGTCGGCATGGCCGCCGACGCGGTGATGCAATACCTGAACGAACATCCCGAACAGCTTCATTATTCCGCTCCCTCGGTCATTATGCTGGCGTTAAGCGCCACCTATCCCTGCGTGCGCCATTAAGTTCTGTCCATTTAGTGCGCATTTTTTCTTAAGGTGCGCTCTTTATTGATTAGCACGAACTTCAATAGATAAAAATAAACAACGCTGGCAATTTACCCCGGCGCAGAGTCTCCGAACGGGTCGGAGCCGCGCGCCTATTGGAGGTCAATATGCCAGCGTTCCACTGTGCCAATGTCTTGCTCGACTATCAGGAGATCGGTGCGGGACCTTTAACTTTGGTGCTGCTTCCCGGTTGGTGTGAACCGAAAACCGTTTTTGAGCCTTTTATCGAACAGGCGGCGGCGCGTTACCGGGTGATCAGCCTGGACTGGCGCGGGCACGGGCTGTCTTCGAAATATGCCGGCATGTCGCTGGCGGCGGACGATCTGCTGCAGGACGTCAGGCAACTGTTGGCTGCGCTGCAGGTGGAGCGTTTTGTTACGCTGTCGGTCGCGCACGCCAGTTGGATTGCGGTGGCGCTGGCGGAATCCATGCCGCAGCAGGTGCAGGGCATGCTGTTCCTCGATTGGATCATGACCCCGCCGGAACCGGCTTTCTTTCAGGCGATAAGCCGGATGCAGCAGCCGCAGGAGTGGCGGGCGGCGCGCGATGCGCTGTTTAGGCTCTGGCAGGGCGGCATCGAACATCCGCAGGTCAAGCATCATCTGACGGTAGAAATGGCTCAGGAAGATTACCGCCTGTGGCAGGCCGCCGGCGTGGCGATAGAACAAGCCTACCGACAGTATCATTCACCGCTGCAGCGCCTGGCGGGCCTGGGTTCGCCGCCGCCTTGCCGGCATATTTACTCGCTGGATCGCAGCGAAGACTACCTGCGGCGGCAGCAGGCGTTCGCCGCCGAACACCCGTTTTTTTCGGTGGTGCGCCTGGGCAATGCCCGCACGCATCTCGGCATCCTCGAACGCCCCGGATCGGTGCTGTGGGCGCTGGATGATTTCTTCACTTATTGAGCACGATAAAAGTGGGTTTCAACCCCATTGAAAGCCTGTATAATGCGCGGTTCGATCCAAGTAAACGTATTTTTACCGTTGCGGTATTGCGCCGCAAGGGTTATCCCCGACGCCTGTGAAGGCGACACTAGAGGCTGCTCAATGAGCGAGAAGTTACAGAAAGTTTTAGCGCGCGCCGGCCATGGCTCGCGTCGTGAAATCGAAACCATGATTGAAGCCGGCCGCGTCAGCGTCGACGGCAAGATCGCCAAGCTGGGCGATCGCGTTGAGGTGAATCCTGCGATGAAAATTCGTATGGATGGCCACGTGGTGTCGATCAAGGAATCCGAAGAGGCGGTTTGCCGCGTACTGGCCTATTACAAGCCGGAAGGCGAGCTCTGCACCCGCAGCGATCCCGAAGGCCGCCCAACGGTGTTCGATCGCCTGCCCAAGCTGCGTGGTTCTCGCTGGGTAGCGGTAGGGCGCCTGGACGTCAACACCTCCGGCCTGCTGCTGTTCACCACCGACGGTGAACTGGCCAACCGCCTGATGCACCCAAGCCGTGAAGTGGAGCGCGAATACGCGGTGCGCGTATTTGGCCAGATCGACGACGCCAAGGTGAAGCAGCTGAGCAAAGGCGTGCAGCTGGAAGACGGCCCGGCCGCTTTCCGCACCATCAGCTTCCAGGGCGGTGAAGGCCTGAACCAGTGGTATAACGTCACCCTGACCGAAGGCCGCAACCGTGAAGTGCGCCGCCTGTGGGAAGCGGTGGGCGTGCAGGTCAGCCGTCTGATCCGCGTACGCTACGGCGACATCGATCTGCCGAAGGGCCTGCCGCGCGGCGGCTGGACCGAGCTGGATCTGCCGGCGATCAACTACCTGCGCGAGCTGGTTGAGCTGAAGCCGGAAACGGTCAGCAAGATGCCGGTGGAGCGTGAGCGTCGCCGCGTGAAGGCCAACCAGATCCGTCGTGCGGTCAAGCGCCACACGCAGGTAGCCGGCAGCGGCCGCCGCAGCGCTGTGGGCAGCAAACCCGGCAAGCCGAGCAAACGCAGCTAAGCGTTATCCTCTGGCCCCGTCCGGGGCCAGAGTCTTATCCGGTTACCAGTCGATACCCTGCTGCGCCTTGATGCCTGCGTCAAACGCGTGCTTCACCGGGCGCATTTCCGTCACCGTATCCGCCAGTTCCAATACATCGCGATGGCAACCGCGCCCGGTCACGATCACCGTCTGGTGCTCAGGGCGGCCGCGCAGCGCCTCCAGCAGCTCTTCCAGTTCAAGATAGCCGTAGGTCAGCATATAGGTCAGTTCGTCCAACAGCACCACGTCCAGGCTGCCGTCGGCCAGCATGCGTTTGCCGTGCTGCCATACCGCCTGGCAGGCGGCGGTGTCGGCGGCCTTGTTCTGCGTCTCCCAGGTGAAGCCGGTGGCCATCACCTGGAATTCGACGCCGTGCTGTTGCAGCAGGTTCTTCTCGCCATTGGGCCATTCGCCCTTGATGAATTGAATCACCCCGGCCCGCATGCCGTGGCCAACGGCGCGGGTGACGGTGCCGAATGCGGCGGTAGTTTTGCCTTTGCCGTTGCCGGTAAACACCAGCAACAGGCCGCGCGTTTCCTGCGCGGCGGCGATGCGCGCATCCACCTGTTCTTTCAGGCGCTGCTGGCGTTGCTGGTGGCGATCTTCAGCCATGAAAAGGTTCCTTATTCGGCGGGGCCGGGTTTGCGGTTCGGTTGGGCGTCGAAGGTCATGCCGGTTTTGCGGCGGCTGTCGTCACCCATCAAATAAAGGTATAGCGGCATGATATCGGCCGGTGTTTTCAGCTTGTTCTTGTCTTCGTGCGGGAAAGCTGAAGCGCGCATTTTAGTGCGAGTTCCTCCTGGATTGATGCAATTTACCCGAAGATTGCGGCTCTTATACTCATCGGCCAGCACCTGCATCATGCCCTCGGTGGCGAACTTGGACACCGCATAGGCGCCCCAGTTGGCGCGCCCGTTTCGGCCTACGCTGGAGCTGGTGAACACCAGCGAGCCGGCGTTGGCCTTCAGCAGCAGCGGCAACAACGCCTGGGTCAGCATAAAGGTGGCGTTGACGTTGACCTGCATCACCTCCTGCCACATGGCCATCGACAGCTCCGCCATCGGGGCGATATCCCCCAATAGCCCGGCGTTATGCAGCACGCCGTCGAGACGCGGGATCTGCGCAGCCAGCTGGCCGGCAATCTGTTGGCACTGTTCCTGCGTGGCGTGCAGCAGGTCCAGAGTCACGGTCAGCGCCGGGGCGCCGCCCTGTGCGGCAATCTCTGCCTGCACCGCCTGCAGCTTGCTCTCGGTGCGGCCCAGCAGCACCAGTTGGGCGCCGAAGCGCGCATAGGTCAGCGCCGCTTCACGGCCGATGCCGTCGCCGGCGCCGGTCACCAGAATAATGCGTTGTTCGAGCAGGTCTTGTTTGGGTTGGTAGTGCACAGTAAATTCCTCGCGCCTGGGTGGCTTTTCTCCCGCTTGCATCGGGGAGAAAGGGTGAATTGCGCGGCCATGACGGGAGCCAAGGCTCGACCGCATCGCTGGGCCCCGCAGCGAATCTGTCTCATCATGTTGATGAATAATGCGTGTTATATGCCTTAAATGGATCGTATTTTCAATGATTAGCCGGCGGAATCGGCATTCTTTTGTAACAAAAGCGGAACGCCGGCGGCTTGGTTAAGCCCCAAATTACCCCCATAGTGCATTCTGAGGCAGAGGGAATTTTTATTTAGCCGCGACAGCAGCCGCTGAGCTTGGCTAAAATGAATGCGATGATACTAACAACCTGTAAATAAAGGCGGAATCTGTGGAGTTTATATCTGTTTACGGCCTGTTTCTGGCCAAGGTCGCCACTGTGGCGATCGCCATCGCCGCGCTGGCGGTGCTGGCAGTCAGTTTGGGGCAGCGCAAGAACCGCCAGAAGGGGGAGCTGCAGCTGACCGACCTGGGGGAGCAATACCGCGACATGCAGCGTGATATGCGCCTGGCGCGTATGGGCGAGGCGGAGCAAAAGATTTGGAGCAAGCAGTTCAAGAAGCAGACCAAAGCCGATGACAAGCTGAAAAAACAGCGCGCCAAATCCGGTGCGGTCGAGGTGACCAAGCCGTGCCTGTATGTGCTGGATTTTAAAGGCAGCATGGACGCCCACGAGGTGACTTCGCTGCGTGAGGAGATCTCGGCGGTGCTGGCGGTGGCCAGCGCGCAGGATGAGGTGCTGCTGCGGCTGGAAAGCCCGGGCGGCGTGGTGCATGGTTACGGTCTGGCGGCTTCGCAGCTGGAGCGTTTGCGCAAGGGCGGCATCCGCCTGACGGTTGCGGTCGACAAAGTCGCGGCCAGCGGCGGCTACATGATGGCCTGCGTGGCCGATCGCATCGTTGCGGCGCCGTTCGCCATCATCGGCTCGATCGGGGTAGTGGCGCAGATCCCGAATTTCCACCGCCTGCTGAAAAAGAACGATATCGACGTTGAATTGCATACCGCCGGGCAATTTAAGCGCACGCTGACGCTGTTTGGTGAGAATACCGAGCAGGGCCGCGAGAAATTCCGCGAAGATTTGAACGAAACGCATGAGCTGTTCAAGCAGTTCGTGCATCAGCAGCGGCCGTCGCTGGATATCGACAGCGTCGCCACCGGCGAGCATTGGTTCGGCACCCAGGCGAAAGACAAGGGACTGATCGATGCGATTGGCACCAGCGACGATCTGCTGATCGCCGAGCTCGACAACCACGAAGTGATCGCGGTGCGCTATACGCGCCGCAAACGCCTGATGGATCGCTTCACCGGCAGCGCGGCGGAGAGCGTGGATCGTCTGCTGCTGCGCTGGTGGCAGCGTGGGGAAAAACCGCTGCTTTAAGCGCGGCGCATAAAGCGACAACGGGGGCCTGGCGCCCCCGTTTTTTATTTTCTAATCGGCCAGGTGATATTTTTCCGAAAGCACATGGGCCAAATGCTTAAACATATTAAATACGGCGGTTGTTTTTGTGGTCGGCAATCCATCAGGATCTAAAAAGAATTCACCGCGAAAAACTAAAACGCTGCCTTTTTGTTCAACGTCGGTGGCGACCATGCCGTGCAGATAATCTTCATGCTGGCGAATGATGTTATTTGCTTCAGCGAGTAAAGCTTCACGAGCGATAGGTGAGGTATTAGTGCGCATTTATTACACTCCAAACATAAATTCTGTGCATATTCTAACGCCGGTTCGCATTTATCCGCAAACCGACTAAGGTTTATTTGCCGTCTGGATGGCCAGCGGGAACGGCCGATTGGCGAAATCTGTCTTTCCGTGCTAATTAGGTTGCGTGACGCTTTTTATCAGGTACAGTGTGGGATTTTGCGGCGTCGGGTGGAAGGTTTTGTTTACGCCATGAATGATTTTCACGCAGGCATACTTCTGGGCATGGGTGAATAGCAAGCAGGATCAACATGTTGCGCTTAGCTTGAGCAGTTGGGCGGCCAAAAGAAAAAAATCTGTTGATCTCTTGCCAGACTGCCGCAATATAAAAAAGAGACACGAATTGCCGCGGCACGGCGAGATAAAAGACTTCTTTTTAGAAGAAATAAATTAGGTAAAGGTAAATATGGGTAAAGCTCTCGTAATAGTTGAGTCCCCGGCAAAAGCCAAAACTATTAATAAATACTTGGGTAATGACTACGTGGTGAAGTCCAGCGTCGGTCATATCCGTGATTTGCCGACCAGTGGCTCAGCCAGCAAAAAGAGCGCTGACTCAACCGAAGACAAAGCCAAGAAGAAAGTTAAGAAAGACGAGAAGGCGGCGCTGGTTAATCGTATGGGCGTCGATCCTTACCACGGCTGGAAAGCGCATTACGAAATCCTGCCAGGTAAAGAAAAAGTTGTCGCCGAGTTAAAATCGTTAGCGGAAAACGCCGACCATATTTATCTCGCAACGGACCTTGACCGCGAAGGGGAAGCCATTGCCTGGCACCTGCGGGAAGTGATCGGCGGGGACGACAAACGCTTTAGCCGCGTGGTGTTTAACGAAATCACCAAAAACGCTATTCAACAGGCCTTCAAAACGCCGGGCGAGCTGAACATCGACCGCGTCAACGCACAGCAGGCGCGCCGCTTTATGGACCGCGTGGTGGGCTACATGGTTTCTCCGCTGCTGTGGAAGAAAATCGCCCGCGGCCTGTCCGCCGGGCGCGTGCAGTCGGTAGCGGTGCGCTTGGTGGTGGAGCGCGAGCGCGACATCAAGGCGTTCGTGCCGGAAGAATACTGGGAGCTGCACGCCGATCTGCTGGCGAAGGGCGACACCGCGCTGCAGATGGAAGTGACCCACGCCCACGACAAACCCTTCAAGCCGGTTAACCGCGAGCAGACCCACGCCGCCGTCAAGCTGCTGGAGAAGGCGCGTTATACCGTACTGGATCGCGAAGACAAACCGACCAGCAGCAAGCCGGGCGCGCCGTTCATTACCTCCACGCTGCAACAGGCCGCGAGCACCCGCCTGAGCTTCGGCGTGAAGAAAACCATGATGATGGCCCAGCGGCTCTATGAAGCCGGCCACATTACCTACATGCGTACCGACTCCACCAACCTGAGCCAGGACGCGCTCAACATGGTGCGTGGCTATATCGGCGACAACTTTGGCGAGAAATATCTGCCGAAAGCGCCGAACCAGTACAGCAGCAAAGAAAACTCGCAGGAAGCGCACGAAGCCATCCGTCCTTCGGACGTGAACGTGCTCGCCGAGCAGCTGAAAGACATGGAAGCGGACGCGCAGAGGCTGTATCAGCTGATCTGGCGTCAATTTGTTGCCTGCCAGATGACGCCGGCGCAGTATGACTCCACCACGCTGTCGGTGAAGGCCGGCGACTATCAGCTGCGCGCCAAAGGCCGCACGCTGCGTTTCGACGGCTGGACCAAGGTGATGCCAGCGCTGCGCAAGGGCGACGAAGACCGCACGCTGCCGTTTGTGGAAGTGGGCAGCGAGCTGGATCTGCAAAAGCTGATCCCAAGCCAGCACTTCACCAAGCCGCCGGCGCGTTACAGCGAAGCCTCGCTGGTTAAAGAGCTGGAAAAACGCGGCATCGGCCGCCCGTCCACCTATGCGTCAATCATCTCAACCATTCAGGACCGTGGTTACGTGCGGGTGGAAAGCCGCCGTTTCTATGCCGAGAAAATGGGTGAGATCGTCACGGATCGTCTGGAAGAGAACTTCCGCGAGCTGATGAACTATGACTTTACCGCACGCATGGAAGACGGCCTGGACCAGGTCGCCAATAACCATGCCGAGTGGAAAGCGGTGCTGGACGAATTCTTCGTCGATTTCAGCGAACAGCTGGAAACCGCCGAGAAAGATCCGGAAGAGGGCGGCATGCGCCCGAACCAAATGGTGATGACCAGCATCGATTGCCCGACCTGCGGCCGCAAGATGGGCATCCGCACCGCCAGCACCGGCGTATTCCTCGGTTGCTCGGGCTATGCGCTGCCGCCGAAGGAACGCTGCAAAACCACCATTAACCTGGTGCCGGAGGCAGAGGTGCTGAACATCCTCGAAGGGGATGACGCGGAAACCAATGCGCTGCGCGCCCGCCGCCGTTGCCAGAAATGCGGCACGGCGATGGACAGCTATCTGATCGACAATCAGCGCAAGCTGCACGTCTGCGGTAACAACCCGGCGTGTGACGGTTATGAGATCGAAGAGGGTGAATTCCGCCTGAAGGGTTATGACGGCCCGGTGGTGGAGTGCGACAAGTGCGGTTCTGAAATGCACCTGAAGATGGGGCGTTTCGGCAAGTACATGGGCTGCACCAACGAAAGCTGTAAAAATACCCGCAAGATCCTGCGTAACGGTGACGTTGCGCCGCCGAAGGAAGATCCGGTGCCGTTGCCTGAGCTGCCGTGCGAGAAGTCCGACGCTTACTTCGTGCTGCGTGACGGCGCGGCCGGGGTATTCCTGGCGGCCAATACCTTCCCTAAATCGCGCGAAACCCGCGCGCCGTTGGTGGAAGAGCTGGCTCGCTTCAAGGATCGCTTGCCGGAGAAGCTGCGTTATCTGGCGGATGCGCCGGTGGCGGATGCCGAAGGCAATAAAACGCTGGTGCGCTTTAGCCGCAAGACCAAGCAGCAATATGTCTCTTCGGAGAAGGACGGCAAGGCTACCGGCTGGTCCGCTTTCTACGTGGACGGCAAGTGGGTCGAAGGCAAAAAGTAAATTTGCAGCCTGAATGCAACAATTAAAAACCAGCCCATGCGGCTGGTTTTTTGTTGCGGCTATCCGGGAAATGGATCTATCCTTTGCTGCTTTTCTCCATCCTGGCCCGGGTTTCACATTGATAGCAATGCAAAATAATCGTTATCATAGTGTGACGCGGATCTATACTTGAAGCTGCGGCGTGATATAGTGGTTATATAAAAAGTTTTTTTATGATTAAAGCTTATTAACGACGGCGTTTTCTTCAGCATCTGGGCGAACACTGTGTTTAAGGCTTATGACTTTCAGCATACCGGGGCGACACCGATATACCTGGCTGCGGGCAAGCCGCAGTGTTTAACCTAGGATGGTATAAGATATGAAATTGCAGCAGCTTCGTTACATCGTGGAAGTGGTTAACCACAACCTGAATGTCTCCTCGACGGCAGAAGGGCTTTACACCTCGCAACCCGGCATCAGCAAGCAGGTTCGCATGCTGGAAGATGAGCTGGGCATCCAGATTTTCGCCCGTAGCGGCAAGCACCTGACTCAGGTCACCCCGGCTGGCCAGGAAATTATCCGTATCGCGCGCGAAGTGTTGTCCAAAGTGGATGCGATCAAAGCCGTCGCCGGCGAGCACACTTACCCGGATAAAGGCTCGCTGTACGTCGCCACCACGCATACTCAGGCGCGTTACGCCTTGCCCAACGTAATCAAAGGTTTTATCGAACGCTACCCGCGCGTGTCGCTGCACATGCATCAGGGCTCGCCGACGCAGATAGCCGAAGCGGTTTCCAAGGGCACCGCCGATTTCGCCATCGCCACCGAAGCGTTGCACCTGTACGACGATCTGATCATGCTGCCGTGCTACCACTGGAACCGCGCGGTGGTAGTGAAGCCCGATCATCCGTTGGCCGGCAAGAGCAGCATCAGCATTGAAGAGCTGGCGGCTTACCCGATCGTCACCTACACCTTCGGCTTTACCGGCCGCTCGGAGCTGGACACCGCGTTCAACCGCGCCGGGCTGACGCCGCGCATCGTCTTTACCGCCACCGACGCCGACGTGATTAAAACCTACGTGCGTCTGGGATTGGGGGTGGGCGTGATCGCCAGCATGGCGGTGGATCCGGTGCAGGATCCCGATCTGGTGACGGTGGACGCGCGTGATATCTTTACCTACAGCACCACTAAAATCGGTTTCCGCCGCAGCACCTTCCTGCGCAGCTACATGTACGACTTTATCCAGCGTTTTGCGCCGCACCTGACGCGCGACGTGGTCGACAACGCCGTGGCGTTGCGCTCCAACGAAGAGATCGAAGCGATGTTCAAGGACATCAAGCTGCCGATTAAGTAAGCCGAAAAATCGTTATCCGTGAGCGAAACAGGAGAGGATAAACCTCTCCTTTTTTCGTTTTGCTCCCAAAGCGATTAACTCTGACGTTACTCAGGATCATCCTGAAAAGTGGCTGTTGCGTTTTCAACCCCTCTACGTTTGGGCATACTGCTGTTCTGGTGATCTATTGAATAAGGAAATTCAGGCTCATGCAGATATGCAGGATGGATTACAGCGAATTGTCAAAGGATGGCAGGGTGGTTAAATTGCACTGCTACGGTATTGGAACCTTCAACGTGTTATCCGGTATTGAGTATTATATCAACAACCCAAACTGTTCAGATCGAGAAAAGGCCGCGATCCCACCTGGAACCTACTGGATAGTTGATAGACCTGCGGGCAGCATATTGAACCAGGTACGCGCTGAGTTGATTGATATGGTTCATCTTTACAAGAATCACCATGCTGAGTGGTTTGGACTCTATAGCAATGAAACCATGAGCGATCATCTGTTCGTTAATACCGCTTACCGCGGAAGTTTTCGCCTTCATCCGCTCAATACAGATGGTTCCGGCGTATCCTGGGGCTGCATCACGCTTTACAAAGCATCTGACTTCCAAATCATCCGCCGTTCTCTGCTAAACCGCAAAAAAGTGCGAGTGCCAGGCGGGCGTGGCCTTATGGCGTATGGGCGTATCGATGTTCGAGGTGTGCCTGACTATAGTAAATGTGAGGTACCACGATGAAAAAGAGCCTCTGGATTGTCTTGTTTTTATTGTTAACTCTTATCCTGTTGTTTTTCCTCCCTGATGGCGTTTTCAACAGTTTCGTAACCAATAACATAGAAATCAGCGGCGACGGTGAAATGGCAATGAACAGCTACGATACCGCCGTCATCCTCATTAAACTGGGAGTGTCTGCAGCTATCGCCATTATTTTGACGATCCTGATCAGGCGGATACTGCGTTCTCTGGTGCGCAGCTAAAGCGAGCGGCTTGATAACTGCGGACGGGGCAATCCTTTCCGCTTTTTTTGTGCCTGGCCCGCATTGAACCTAACCCCTTGGCCAGACAGCAACTTCCCGTCCCTGATTGTTTCCACCTATCGTTCTGATCAAAACGTGTTGTTATCAAAACGTTAATGTCTCTTTGTGGTATCTTTAAACAAGACCTCAGTGATTACCCTGTTTTAGTCATAATAAGAAATGGAGGAGCTATGTCGTCCGATCTTAGTGAAAAAAGTATGGATAAGCTGGTTGCGCTGAATAGAGAGTATCACTATTACAGCCTGCCGCTGGCGGCGAAGCAGTTGGGGGATATTGACCGGCTGCCCAAGTCAATGAAAGTGCTGTTGGAAAACCTGCTGCGCCATGTGGATGGCGACACTGTGCAGGTTGACGATCTGAAGGCCATCGTTGGCTGGCTGCAAACCGGCCACGCCGACCGCGAGATTGCCTATCGGCCGGCGCGGGTGCTGATGCAGGACTTCACCGGCGTGCCGGCGGTGGTGGATCTGGCGGCGATGCGCGAAGCGGTACAGCGTCTCGGCGGCAACGTCGATCAGGTGAACCCGCTGTCGCCGGTGGACCTGGTGATCGACCACTCGGTCACCGTCGATGAGTTTGGCGACGACGATGCCTTCGAAGAAAACGTGCGCATCGAAATGCAACGCAATCACGAACGTTATACCTTCCTGCGTTGGGGGCAAAAAGCCTTCAACCGCTTCCGCGTAGTGCCGCCTGGTACCGGCATCTGCCATCAGGTTAACCTGGAATACCTCGGCCAGACCGTCTGGCACAGCGATGAAAGCGGCCGGCGCATCGCCTATCCGGACACCCTGGTGGGCACCGACTCCCATACCACCATGATCAACGGTCTGGGCATTCTCGGCTGGGGCGTGGGCGGCATCGAAGCGGAAGCGGCGATGCTCGGCCAGCCGGTGTCGATGCTGATCCCCGACGTGGTCGGCTTTAAGCTCACCGGCAAGCTCGGCGAAGGCATTACCGCCACCGATCTGGTGTTGACCGTGACCCAGATGCTGCGTAAACACGGCGTGGTCGGCAAGTTTGTCGAGTTTTACGGCGACGGCCTGGCCGATCTGCCACTGGCGGACCGCGCCACCATCGCCAACATGTCGCCGGAATTTGGCGCCACCTGCGGCTTCTTCCCGGTGGATGAAATTACGCTGGGCTACATGAAACTCAGCGGCCGCAGCGCCGAGCAAATCGCGCTGGTGGAAGCCTACGCCAAAGCGCAGGGCATGTGGCGCAATCCAGGGGATGAGCCGGTGTTCACCAGCTCGCTGGCACTGGATATGTCCAGGGTAGAAGCCAGCCTGGCCGGCCCGAAACGCCCGCAGGACCGCGTAGCGCTGCCAAACGTGCCGCAGGCGTTCAACGCGGCCACCGAGCTGGACGTCGGCGGGCCGCAGGCCAGGGCGGAAAGCAAACCCTTTACGTTGGATGGCCAACGGCATGAGCTGCACAATGGCGCGGTAGTGATCGCCGCGATCACCTCTTGCACTAACACCTCCAACCCGAGCGTGATGATGGCGGCCGGCCTGCTGGCGAAAAACGCCGTTAAAAAAGGCCTGCGCAGCAAGCCTTGGGTGAAAACCTCTCTGGCGCCTGGCTCCAAGGTGGTGACCGATTATTTTGACAGCGCCAAACTGACGGCGTACCTGGAAGAGCTCGGTTTTAACCTGGTCGGCTACGGCTGCACCACCTGTATCGGTAACTCCGGGCCGTTGCCGGATCCGATTGAACAGGCGATTAAAGAGGGCGATCTGACCGTGGGGGCGGTGTTGTCCGGCAACCGCAACTTCGAAGGGCGTATTCACCCGCTGGTGAAAACCAACTGGCTGGCCTCACCGCCGCTGGTGGTGGCCTACGCGCTGGCGGGCAGCATGAAGATCGATCTGACCAAAGAGCCGCTGGGCGAGGGCAACGACGGCCAGCCGGTGTACCTGAAAGATATCTGGCCGAGCAGCAAGGACATTGCGTTGGCGGTGGAAGAGGTGCGCACCGAGATGTTCCATAAGGAATATGGCGAGGTGTTCGACGGCGACGCCAACTGGCAGTCTATTCAGGTGACCGGCTCGGCAACTTATCACTGGCAGGAGGATTCCACCTATATCCGCCATCCGCCGTTCTTCAGCACCATGAAGGCGCAACCTGATCCGGTGCAGGACATCAAAAACGCGCGCATCCTGGCCATTCTGGCGGATTCGGTGACCACCGACCACATCTCGCCGGCGGGGAACATCAAGCGCGACAGCCCGGCGGGCCGTTACCTTGGCGAGCATGGCGTGGCGCCGCAGGACTTCAACTCCTACGGTTCGCGCCGCGGCAACCATGAGGTGATGATGCGCGGCACCTTTGCCAACATCCGCATCCGCAACGAAATGGTACCGGGGGTAGAGGGCGGTTATACCCGCCATATCCCGTCGCAAACTCAGCTGTCGATTTACGACGCCGCCATGCAGTATCAGCAGGAGAAAGTGCCGCTGGCGGTGATCGCCGGCAAAGAGTACGGTTCAGGCTCCAGCCGCGACTGGGCGGCGAAAGGGCCGCGCCTGCTGGGCGTGCGGGTGGTGATCGCCGAATCCTTCGAGCGCATCCACCGTTCCAACCTGATCGGCATGGGCATCTTGCCGCTGGAGTTCCCGCAGGGCGTCACGCGCAAAACCCTGGGGCTGACCGGCGACGAGCAGATCAGCGTCAGCGGGCTGCAAAGCCTGCGGCCTGGGCAAACGGTGCCGGTGCACATCAGCTACGCCGACGGCCGCCAGGAAGTGGTCAACACCCGTTGCCGCATCGATACCGGCAATGAGCTGACCTACTACGAGAACGACGGCATCCTGCACTATGTGATCAGGAAAATGCTGTAACCAATAAAAAGGGCGCCGTAAGGCGCCCTGATTGTTTCCGCCGCTGCGGCGTTATTTCTGGTCCAGCAGGTGGCCCATCTTGGCGGCCTTGGTGGCCAGATAGCGTTCGTTCTTCGGGTTGCGCCCCACAATCAACGGCACGCGCTCGGTGATGTTGATACCGGCCTCGGTCAGGATCTCAACCTTTTTCGGGTTGTTGGTCAGCAAGCGCACCGCATCCACCCCCAGCAGTTTGAACATGTCGGCGCACAGGGTGAAGTCGCGTTCGTCGGCGGCGAAGCCGAGCTGGTGGTTGGCTTCCACGGTATCGGCGCCTTTGTCCTGCAGGGCATAGGCGCGGATCTTGTTCAACAGGCCGATGTTGCGGCCTTCCTGACGATGATAAAGCAGGATGCCGCGGCCTTCTTCGGCAATGTGCTCCAGCGCGGCTTCCAGCTGGAAACCGCAGTCGCAGCGCAGGCTGAATAACGCATCGCCGGTCAGACACTCAGAGTGCACGCGCGAGAGCACCGGCGTTTCGCCAGAAATATCACCAAAAACCAGCGCCAGGTGATCATGCCCGGTTGCCAGTTCTTCGAATCCCACCATCAGGAAGTCGCCCCATGGTGTCGGCAGTTTGGCTTCTGCCACCCGTTTAAGCTGCATGTCACTCTCCACAAACACATCCGATTCAATCATTGTTGCGCATCCTACGTCCGGTTCAACCAACTGACCAGTACTAAAACGTGCTACGCCGATCTCTATTTCGTTAATTATCGGCTATTTTGCCACAACTTCTTGCCTGGCGGTGCTCAGCAAATCAGCAGATGGCGTTTCAACGCCGCCTATTATTGCGATAGGTTGCTTATCTGTTTAATTTTTGGCGTGTTATCGATATTGCAACATTGTTACACTGCCCGTTGGATCGTTCAGAAGGAGTAGGGAATGTACGAAATAGCAAAACGCACGGCGGGCGGCGCGCTGTTGCTGCTGTTGATGCCGTTGGCGATTTGGATCTGCGGCTGGCAATGGCAGCCGGGCGGCGATGAAGCGTTGCTGAAGGGCCTGTTTTGGATCACCGAAACCGTCACCTCGCCGTGGGGGCTTCTCACCAGCGTCATCCTTTGCGCCTGGTTTCTGTGGTGCCTGCGCTTTCGTCTCAAAGCGGCCATTGGCCTGGCGATTTTGCTGGCCGCCGCGGTATTGATTGGCCAGGGCGTCAAATCCTTGATCAAAGATCGGGTGCAGGAGCCGCGGCCATTTGTGGTCTGGCTCGAGCAGAATCATGGCGTTGAAGAAAAGTACTTCTACTCGCTGCCGCGCAAAGCGCGCAGCGCCCTGGTGGGCGAGCAGCTGCAGGGGCAAAGCTTGGTGCCGGGCTGGCTGCGCCAGCATTGGCAATTTGAAACCGGCTTCGCTTTCCCGTCGGGGCATACCCTGTTTGCCGCCACCTGGGCACTGCTTGGTGTGGGGCTGTTGTGGCCGCGCCGCCATTACAAAACCGTGGCTGTGCTGATGCTGTGGGCAACCGGCGTGATGGGCAGCCGTCTGGCGCTGGGCATGCATTGGCCGCGCGATTTGGTGATGGCAACGCTTATCAGCTGGCTGCTGGTGACGCTGGCCTGCTGGCTGGCCCAGCGTTGGTTCGGGCCGCTGACGCCACCGCCGCAGGAACAGCAGGAAATTGCGCAGCGCAAACCGTAAAAAACCGTTACTTAGTGACTATGTCACTTAACGCGTCGGCCCGGCTACGGGCCGCATTAAACGCTTACATTTAGCCGCATTGCAATTCCCGCCGTCGCCCCCATATCTTTATAAATCCGCTATTTTGAGAAGCTTTCTCATTAATTTGCCCGGCAGCGCCGTTTACTGCCGAATATGCCAGCAGATATGTGGTTTTATCGTGCGGCAGGGTTTCCCTGCCGCAATGGGAAATGCTAACTTAATGGTTAGGGACGCCACGCATGGGCATAATTCATCCGATTAACTCGGCATCGCGGGAAAGAATGTGAAATATTTGCTGATTTTTTTGTTGGTTCTGGTGATCTTCGTGATTTCTGTCACGTTAGGCGCCCATAACGATCAGGTAGTGAGTTTTAACTACTTACTTGCGCAGGGCGACTATCGCGTTTCGACCCTGCTGGCCGCGCTGTTTGGCGTCGGTTTTGTGCTGGGCTGGGTCATTTGCGGGCTGTTTTACCTGCGTACCCGCATTGCGCTGGGGCGCGCCGAGCGCAAGATCAAAAGGCTGGAGCTGCAGCTTGAACAGCCTGCTGAGCCGGCGGCTCAGCCCGTTGTCAGCAAGGAATAATCCTCTATGTTAGAACTGCTGTTTCTGTTGCTGCCCGTGGCTGCCGCGTACGGTTGGTACATGGGGCGCAGAAGTGCTCAGCAGGATAAACAGCAGGAAGCCAACCGTCTGTCGCGCGAGTACGTGGCCGGGGTGAACTTCCTGCTTTCCAACCAACAGGACAAAGCGGTCGATCTGTTCCTCGACATGTTGAAAGAGGACAGCAATACCGTCGAGGCTCACCTGACGTTGGGTAACCTGTTCCGTTCGCGCGGCGAAGTCGACCGCGCCATTCGCATCCATCAGGCGCTGATGGAAAGCTCCTCTCTTACCTTCGAACAACGCCTGCTGGCGGTGCAACAGCTGGGGCGCGACTATATGGCCGCCGGCATGTACGATCGCGCGGAGGATATGTTCAGCCAGTTGGTCGACGAAGAAGACTTCCGCATCTCGGCCTTGCAGCAACTGTTGGTTATTCACCAGGCCACCAGCGATTGGCTGCAAGCCATCGACGTGGCGGAAAAACTGGTCAAGCTGGGCAAAGACAAACAGCGCATCGAAATCGCCCACTTTTACTGCGAGCTGGCGCTGCAGGCGATGGGCAGCGACGATCTCGACAAGGCGATGGGCCTGCTGAAGCGCGCCGCCTCCGCGGATAAGCAGTGCGCCCGCGTTTCCATCATGTTTGGCCGCATACATATGGCGCAGGGCGACTACGCCAAAGCGATTGAATCGCTGCAGCGGGTGCTGAACCAGGACAAGGAACTGGTCAGCGAGACCTTGCCGATGCTGCACGAGTGCTACCAGCATTTACCGGATCAGCAACAGGATTGGGCCGACTTCCTCAAGCGCTGCGTGGAAGAAAATACCGGTGCGACCGCCGAGCTGATGCTGGCGGAGATTATCGAGCAGCATGAAGGGCGCGATGTGGTGCAGGTATATATCAATCGCCAGCTGCAGCGCCATCCGACCATGCGCGTATTTTACCGGTTGATGGACTATCACCTGGCGGACGCCGAAGACGGGCGGGCTAAGGAGAGTTTGCTGCTATTGCGCGACATGGTGGGCGAGCAAATCCGCACCAAGCCGCGTTATCGCTGCCACAAGTGCGGTTTTACCGCCCATTCGTTGTATTGGCACTGCCCGTCGTGCCGGGCCTGGGCGTCGGTTAAACCGATACGGGGTCTGGACGGGCAATAGCCGTCAATAAAAACGGGGCGATTTCGCCCCGTTTTTTTATGTTTCCCTATTACTTTTTCTTGCCGGTTTTGGCGCCGGTTTTCAGCAGCTGGCGCAGCTTCTTCAGTTCTTTCTGGCTCAGCGGCTGCTCAATCTCTTCTTCGATACCCTGATTATCGATCTCTTCGTGGTGCAGTTCCGCCGGTTTTTTAGCGGCTTTCTCTGCCTTGGCCGGCGCTGCAAAGCTCTCTTCCAGACGTTGGCAAACTTCCGCACTCAGGGAGAGTTGGTTATCGGCGGCAACGGCACGGATTTTTTCTTTGAGTTCCAGAGGGATCTTGATAGTTAGTGTAGATATCTCGCTCATTTTGAAAGCCTTTCTGCGGGAAGATGCCTTCAAGCTAAGCCACCGGCGTTAAGGTGTCTAGGGTGTAATAAAAATTTAATATTTTTGTAACAATAAAGTGAGCGAAAAATTGAGCGATGCGAGGCGGGAATTGCGGTAGGGCCCGGCTTGCCGAGCCCTATATACCAGGGGGTTATTTGTAGATAACCGCGTTGCCGCTCAGCAGGTTTTTGCCGCCGGCGGAAATAATGCGGTAACCGCTGGCGCCTTGAGCGTCGGCCTTCGCGGCCAGCTTGGCTTCCAGGCCGCTCAGCGTGGTGGCGTGGTCGGCAGAAACGACGCCGATCTCGGTCAGGTTGCCGGCTTGTTGTGGGCTGACAGGCTCAGCGGCAAAGGTCGCGAAAGACGTCAGGGCGATAGCGGCAGCTGCTGCAAAATATTTGATGCTTTTCATGGGGGACTCCAGTCAGTTTATTTAGGAAGGAAGCCGTTCGCTTCCGATGTGATGAATAATAAACCATCTGTGAGGCTTTAAAATCTGATAATGCTGATAATATCATTCAAAATATCTGATTGACTATTTACGCTTCTTTACGGTGCTTTACGCTGGCTGGGTTATTACGATGGCGCCTTTGCTGACGTTCGATGACGAACGGCGGGCATAACATTACTTAACCGCAGGGCGCGCTGCGGCTGGGATTTCTGCCGGCCGGCATGTAGAATGCGGCGGTCAGTTTGGCGGGTTAATTCCTGATTATGTCCATTTTACAGAAGGTAGAAGAAATGAAGTCTGAAAATAACGCTAATAACAATGACTTAAGATCATCTCCAATCGTCGTTGCGCTGGATTACGCCGATCGGGACGCCGCGCTGGCGTTCGCCGACCGTATCGATCCGCAGGACTGCCGGTTAAAAGTGGGCAAAGAAATGTTCACCCTGTTTGGGCCGCAGCTGGTGCGCGATCTGCACTCGCGCGGTTTTGACGTATTCCTCGATCTGAAATTCCACGATATTCCCAATACCACCGCGCATGCGGTAGCGGCGGCCGCCGAGCTTGGCGTATGGATGGTCAACGTGCACGCCAGCGGCGGCGCGCGCATGATGACCGCCGCCAAAGAAGCGCTGTTACCCTATGGCGCCGATGCACCGTTGCTGATCGCCGTCACCGTGCTCACCAGCATGGAAGCGGAAGACCTGCGCGGTATCGGCATCGACGTCAGCCCGGCGGAGCATGCCGAGCGCCTGGCGCGGCTGGCGCACGGCTGCGGGCTAGACGGCGTGGTGTGTTCCGCGCATGAGGCGCAGAGGCTGAAGGCGGCCTGCGGCCAGGCTTTCCAGCTGGTCACGCCGGGCATCCGTCCGGAAGGCAGCGCCGCCGGCGATCAGCGCCGTATCATGACGCCGGTGCAGGCGCAGTCCGCCGGCGTAGACTATATGGTGATTGGGCGTCCGATCACCCAATCCGCCGATCCGGCCGCGGCCCTGCGCGCTATCCGCGCGTCTCTGGCCTGAGGACAAGTTGATGAACGATGACAACAGCCGCCTGGTGTATTCCACCGACAGCGGGCGTATCAAACAGGAAGAGGCTAAACCGCAGCGCCCCAAGGGCGACGGCATTGTGCGCATCCAGCGCCAGACCAGCGGGCGCAAGGGGAAGGGGGTTTGCCTGATCGCCGGCGTTGAGTTGGACGATGCGGGGCTCGACAAACTGGCCGCCGAGCTGAAAAAGAAATGCGGTTGCGGCGGTTCGGTCAAGGATGGCGTGATTGAGATCCAGGGCGACAAGCGCGACCTGCTCAGGCAGCTGCTGGAAGCCAAGGGCATGAAGGTCAAACTGGCGGGCGGTTAAAAGGCGGATCGCCATGCCGCGGCGCAATGCAACGGCATGGCTTAAGGGAAGTGCTGCCGGGCTGAAACCCGTAATGGCGAAAGCCATTAGACTCAATAAAAAAACAGACCTGAAATAATCTTTATTTTGCTTAATGCGTCAAAGCGCGAGCGCTTTTGCTAGCCTGCCGGCAGAGGTATCTGACAATTAGTCGGCTAGGTTATTTACCTACCTGATGACCAATGATGCCCCCGACGGCGGCGCCGCCCAGCGTACCCAGAGCGCTGCCATCAGTCAGCACAGCCCCGCCAACAGCCCCCGCACCGGCGCCGATGGCGGTGTTGCGGTCGCGTTTGGACATGTTGGAACATGCGCTGAGTGAAAACGCCAGAGTCAGGGCCAGAGCGGCGGTGGCGAAACGTTTATTGATAATCATCATAATGACTTCTCCTTAGCATTGGCTATATGGAAGTGCCCTATAAGTATAGGCGTTAACCATAAAAAGACCTGCTGTTGGTTCCCATACAGTGCCGATATAAAAAATGGCATTTTTTGTTAAAGGCCAAATAATCAAAAGCTACGACCGCGAAATCGGTCGAAATTCAGTATAAGTCGCTCTGTAAGGATAAACAGGTAAATAGTCCTAAAAACCCGGCGCTCCCGGTTGCCGCGTCTGAACGCTATTCGCTGACCATATCCAACTGAACGCCCTGGCGTTTGAGCTGGTGCTGATATTCCAGCGCCAGGCGCGAGTCGGTGATCACCCGGCTGATCTGCCCCGGCTGCGCCAGCGGGTTGGGCTGGATCTGGCCAAACTTGCTGGAATCGGTCAGCACGATATTCTCCACGCCTTTCGCCAACACTGCGTTGACCACGTCGGCGCGCATCATGTCGCGGCCGGTGAAGCCGGTCTCGGCGTGAAAACCGTCGATGCCGATAAACGCCTTGTTGAAGTGCACCTGCTGGATGCACAAGCGCGTCAGCGGCCCGACCACGGTCTCGCTTTTTTTCTGGTACATGCCGCCCAGCACTATCACCTCACAGTCGGTTTCTTTCAGCAGGTTGGCGATGTAATGGCTGACGGTGATCAGCGTAATGCGCTTGCGCTCGGCGATATAGCGCGCCAGCAGGGCGTTGGCGCTGCCGCTTTCAATGAAAATGGTTTCGCCGTCGTTGACCTGCGCGGCGGCGTATTGCGCCAGATGCTGTTTGAGGGTGAAGTTGGACATCATGCGCGCGTCGACGTCGTCGCTTTCCAGTGCGACGGCGGAGCCGTGCACCCGTTTTAGATAGCTGCGTTTTTCGAGCAGATTGAGATCCTGGCGAATGGTCACCTCTGACACGCCGGACGCGCGCGCCAATTCGTTGACGCTGATCCGCCGGCGATCGTTAACCAACTGCAAAATGGTCTGTTGTCTTGAATTCATATCGGCCTGATGTGCGGCCGCCAAGGGGCGGCTGCTAAAAGTGATGGTTTAAAGAGTATGTTCTGTCCGCGCAATAATATCATCCTGTGCGTCAGGGGATAATGCGGTAAAGAACGCGGAATATCCAGCGACCCGAACCACTAAATCACGATACAGGTCAGGATGTTGCCTGGCCGTTGCGCAGGCAGAAAGATTTATCTCGCAGCACTCCAGCCATGATAATGTCTGGCGTGCTCGCGTTGCAGACTGAAATTCCCAACCCCGGGATCGCCGGGTCTTTTGGCTATTAAAGATGTTTCGGGCGAAGGTTGAACTGATTGTGGTCAAAATTCTGGCGGTTTTTTGCCTTATGATATTCAGAGTTTGCATTCGCCCACAGAACAAGACACAGGAGCCCGTGATGGAACTTTATCTCGATACCGCTGATGTGACGGCGGTAAAACGCCTGGCGCGCATTCTGCCGCTGCACGGCGTTACCACCAATCCGAGCATCGTCTCGAAAGAAGGCAAGCCGATCTGGGAAGTATTGCCCGCGCTGCGTGACGCGTTGGGCGGCACCGGCAAGCTGTTTGCTCAGGTGATGGCCAACGATGCTGAACGCATGGTAGCGGAGGCTGCGCTGCTCAGCCAGCGAGTGCCCGGGCTGGTGGTCAAGATCCCGGCGACCGCCGAAGGGCTGGCGGCGATCAAGAAACTCAAGACGATGTCGATCCCCACGTTGGGCACCGCGGTATACGGCGCCGGCCAGGGGCTGTTGGCGGCGTTGGCCGGGGCGGAGTATGTTGCGCCCTACGTCAATCGTTTGGACGCGCAGGGGGGCGATGGCATCGAAATGGTGCGCGAACTGCAGCGGCTGCTGAACCTGCATGCGCCCAATGCCCGGGTGTTGGCCGCCAGTTTCAAAACGCCGCGCCAGGCGCTGGAATGCCTGCTGGCGGGCTGCCAGGCCATCACGCTGCCGGTGGACGTGGCGGAACAGTTCCTGGCGGCGCCGGCGGTGCAGGCCGCGGTGGAAAAATTTGAACACGACTGGCAGAGCGCCTTTGGCACCAACGTGCTGAGCTGATCTCCTGGTGGTCATCGGGTGGCCTTGCGCCGCCTTTTTTTGCGCGCCAAATTCATTTCAGAAACAATGGATCTTTAAAAATGAAACATTGTTTTAATTTTACGTGTTCGATCACTTTTATTCACATGGTGAACAGTTAGTTTAAGTGACCAAATCTTCACGATGCGCGCCCGCCCGGGATGGCGGCTGTCGGCGATGCGTTGCTTAACTCAATCATGGTCAGGGTGGAATGCGTGATGCAGATTAAACGTGCGATAGACAAGATCCCGGGGGGCATGATGTTGGTGCCGCTGTTCATCGGCGCGGTATGCCATACCTTTGCGCCGGGGGCGGGAAAATATTTCGGCTCCTTTACCAACGGCCTGATTGGCGGCACGGTGCCGATCTTGGCGGTGTGGTTTTTCTGCATGGGGGCGTCTATCAAGCTTAGCGCTACCGGCACGGTGCTGCGCAAATCCGGTACGCTGGTGGTGACCAAAATCGCCGTCGCCTGGCTGGTGGCCGCGGTGGCGTCGCGCCTGATGCCGGAGAACGGCGTGGAGTTCGGCTTCTTTGCCGGGCTGTCGACGCTGGCGCTGGTGGCGGCGATGGATATGACCAACGGCGGGTTGTATGCCTCAATCATGCAGCAATACGGCAGCAAGGAGGAGGCGGGCGCTTTCGTGCTGATGTCGCTGGAGTCCGGCCCGCTGATGACCATGGTCATTCTTGGCACCGCCGGTATCGCCTCATTCGAACCGCACGTATTCGTTGGCGCGGTGCTGCCGTTCCTGGTGGGGTTCGCGCTGGGCAACCTCGATCCTGAACTGCGGGAGTTCTTCGGCAAAGCGGTGCAGACGCTGATCCCGTTTTTCGCCTTTGCGCTGGGCAATACCATCGATCTGACGGTGATTGCGCAGACCGGGCTGCTGGGCGTTCTGCTAGGCGTGGCGGTGATCGTCATCACCGGCATTCCGCTGATTATCGCCGATAAACTGCTCGGCGGCGGGGATGGGACGGCCGGAGTAGCGGCCTCCAGTTCCGCCGGCGCCGCGGTCGCTACCCCGGTCTTGATCGCCGAGATGGTGCCGCAGTTCAAACCGGTGGCGCCGGCTGCGACGGCGCTGGTGGCCACCTCGGTGATCGTCACCTCGATTCTGGTGCCGATCGTCACCGCAATGTGGTCGAAACGGGCCAAGGCCAAGGCGGCGCTGCGTGAGCAGATGGCGGTGGTGAAATAGGGCCAATAAAAAGGGCGCCGCGGCGCCCTTGATGTTTCTGGCTTTCTCCTCAGCCGCGGCTCGCTTCCTCTCGCAGCACGATAGCCGTTTCATGCGCCGTCGGCTGGTTCGAATTCAGCGCACGGCGTATGACGAAGAAGGCGGAAATCAACATAGTGACCGCCACCAGCATAAAGAACCCGCAAAGCGCGGCGTTGATCTGATTGCTGAACACGATGGTTTCCATATCTTTCAGCGTTTTGGCCGGGGCGATCAGCGTGCCTTGCTCAATGCCGGCGGAGAATTTCTTCGCCTGCGCCAGGAAGCCGATACTCGGTTTTTCATGGAAGATTTTTTGCCAGCCAGCGGTCATCGAGGTGATGAACAGCCAAACGGTCGGCACTATCGTTACCCAGGCGTAGCGCTGCTTTTTCATCTTGAACAGCACCACGGTGCCGAGGATCAGCGCCATCGAAGCCAGCATCTGGTTGCCGATGCCGAACAGCGGCCACAGGGTGTTGATACCGCCCAAAGGATCGACTACCCCCTGATAGACGAAGAAGCCCCAGCCGGCCACCGCTACCGTGGTGCCCGCCAGGTTACCGAACCAGGAACGGTTGTTGGCCAGCCGCGGTACCGCCACGCCAACCAGATCCTGCACCATAAAGCGGCAGGCGCGGGTGCCTGCGTCGACCGCGGTCAGGATGAACAGCGCTTCGAACAGAATGGCGAAGTGGTACCAGAACGCCATCATCGCCCGGCTGTTGAACACCTCGCTGATGATATGCGCCATACCGACGGCGAAGGTCGGCGCGCCGCCGGCGCGAGACAGAATCGAGTTCTCTCCCACCTCTTTGGCGATCAGCGCCAGCGTTTCCGGCGTGACGATAAAGCCCCAGCTGTTAATCACCTGCGAAGCGTTTTCCACCGTGGTGCCGATCAGCGCCGCCGGCGAGTTCATGGCGAAGTAAACGCCCGGATCCAGCACCGAGGCGCAGATCAACGCCATGATGGCGACGAACGACTCCATCAGCATGGCGCCATAGCCGATAAAACGGATGTGGCTTTCACGTTCCACCAGCTTTGGCGTGGTGCCGCTGGAGACCAGCGCGTGGAAGCCCGAGATGGAGCCGCAGGCGATGGTGATGAACAGGAACGGGAACAGCGCACCGGCGAAGACCGGGCCGCTGCCGTCGATAAACCGCGACACCGCCGGCATTTTCATCTCCGGCATGGCGAAGACGATACCTATCGCCAGCCCGATGATAACGCCGATTTTCATAAAGGTGGACAGGTAGTCACGCGGCGCCAGCAGCAACCACACCGGCAGCACCGAAGCCACGAAGCCATAGATCACCAGCACCCAGGTCAGGGTAGTGCCGTGCAGCGTAAAGATTGGCCCCCAGTACGGGTCCTGCGCCACGTTGCCGCCGTAAACGATCGCCAGCAGCATCAGCACGAAGCCGATGATCGAAATCTCGGCGATCTTGCCCGGCCGAATAAAGCGCATATACACGCCCATAAACAGCGCGATGGGGATGGTGGCGGCAATGGTGAACAGGCCCCAGGGGCTGTCGGCCAGCGCTTTCACCACCACCAGCGCCAGAGCCGACAGGATGATGATCATCACGCCCAGCGCGCCGAGCATGGTGATGACCCCGGCAAAGGCGCCCAGCTCTTGCTTGGCCATTTCGCCCAGCGAACGGCCGTCGCGGCGGGTGGAAATGAACAGGATCAGGAAATCTTGCACCGCGCCGGCCAACATGACGCCGACCAGGATCCAGATGGTGCCGGGCAGAAAGCCCATCTGCGCGGCCAGGATCGGCCCGACCAGCGGCCCGGCGCCGGCGATGGCGGCGAAGTGGTGGCCAAACAGCACCCATTTGTTGGTGGGCACGTAGTCCAGCCCGTCATTATGGCGTTCGGCCGGCGTCAGGCGACGGTCGTCCAGCTCAAACACTTTCTTGGCGATAAACAGGCTGTAGAAACGGTAGGCAATGCTGTAGCAGGCGACGGCGGCCACCACCAGCCAAACCGCGTTGACGTGTTCCCCGCGGCTGAGCGCCAGCATCGCGAAAGCGAATGCGCCGACTAACGCCACCACCAGCCAGATAATTCCGGACCTGACGTTTTTCATAATCAACAACTCCTAGGTGTGCAGAAGTAAAAAATCGACGTTCTTATAAAAAGGACAACGTCTTAAAAATAGGAGTTTTGCGGCTGAACAGAAGCAGGTCGGATGAGAAATGTGAAGCCGGTGGGGTTTTATTGTAAAAACAATGTGATGAACCCAAGACGGAGCAGGATGCCGCGGTGGTTGGCGGAGGCAGATTTTCGTCCTGCCATTTTAATTTATACGCAGCGAATAATATTCGTTTTTTCGTTCGATGCTGCGGCCAGAGGATTATTAACTCATCAGGCCGGCGGCCATGAAAAAAACGGCGTCTGGCGTGTTATATCTCTATTTTAATGTTTGAACTCAACGATTCATTCATTAAATAAATAATAACGCCATGAAAGGGATTTAATTATGATAGATAAAGTGATCGACGGATATTTATCGCAGCTGACGGCGATCCGCCACGATATTCATCAACACCCGGAGCTGGGCTTTGAAGAGTTTCGCACCAGCGATCTGGTGGCGGATTATCTGAACTCTTGGGGTTATGAGGTGCACCGCGGTTTGGCGGGCACCGGCGTGGTCGGCACGCTGCGAGTGGGCGACGGCGCGAAGCGCCTTGGTCTGCGCGCCGACATGGACGCACTGCCCATGGCGGAGAACAACGGCAAACCCTGGAGCAGCTGCGTGGCTAACCGCATGCACGGCTGCGGCCATGACGGCCATACCACCATGCTGCTCGGCGCCGCGCGTTACCTGGCGCAAACACGTAATTTCAACGGCACGTTGCACCTGATTTTCCAACCGGCGGAAGAGACGCTGGAAGGCGGGGCGCGCATGGTGCAGGAAGGGCTGTTCGAGCATTTCCCCTGTGACGCCATCTTCGCCATGCATAACATGCCGGGGCTGCCGGCCGGCGAATTCTTCTTCCAGCACGGTCCCTTCATGGCGTCGTCGGATCAACTCGTCGTCACCGTGCAGGGGCGCGGTGGCCACGGCGCCATGCCGCACCTGGCGGTCGACCCGGTGTTGGTGGCCTCGCACATTACCGTGGCGTTGCAGAGCATCGTGTCGCGCAATACGGATCCGCTGGCGGCCGTGGTGATCACCGTCGGCAGCATCAAGGCCGGCGAAGCGGCCAATGTGATACCGGACAGCGCGGAAATGAAGCTCAGCGTGCGTTCGCTGGAGCCTGAGGGGCGCACCGCGCTGCTGGCGCGCATTCCGGCGCTGATCGAGACGCTGGCGGCAAGCTTTGGTGCCAGCGCCCGGGTGGAGCACGTTAACGGCGCGCCGGCGCTGATAAACGATGAAGCGATGACGCGCTTCGCTCACCGGGTGGCGGAACAGCAGTTTGGCGCCGCCCGCGCGCACTACGGCGCCAAGCCGCTGATGGGCAGCGAAGATTTCACCTTTATGCTCGAGGAGAACCCACAGGGCTGCTATCTGCTGATCGGCAACGGAGACGGTGAGGGCAGCTGCATGGTGCATAACCCAGGATACGATTTTAACGACCAGTGCCTGGCGGCCGGCAGTCATTATTGGGGAGCCTTAGCTGAAGCCTATTTAAAATAACTCCAGATTATCATTTCAGGGAAACATAATGAGCGAAACTACGCTTTCCAACGAGCGGGAAATAATAAATGGGCGGAAGGTTAGCGGTAAACGGGTTATTTTCGCCGCGTCCTTCGGCAATGCGCTGGAATTTTTTGATTTCGGCATTTACAACTTCTTCGTTATTTATATCAGCGTGCTGTTTTTCCCGCCGTCCAGCGATCCGAACCTGGCGCTGCTGCTGGCGTTCGCCACCTTTGGCGTCAGTTTTATTATGCGGCCGCTGGGCGGCATCCTGATCGGCGCCTATGCCGATCGCTGCGGGCGAAAATCGGCGATGGTGCTGACCATTTCGCTAATGAGCCTGGGCACGGCGATGATCGGTTTCGCGCCGACCTACGCCAGCGCCGGCTATTGGGGGACGATAACGCTGGTCGCTGCGCGGCTGATTCAGGGCGTGGCGGCGGGCGGTGAGGTGGGCGCCTCGATGTCATTGCTGGTGGAGTCGGCCCCGCCAAACCGGCGCGGCTTTTATTCCAGCTGGACGCTGGCGACGCAGGGCATTGCCAGCGTGGTGGGCGGCCTGACGGCGCTGGGGCTGAGCGCCGCGCTGCCCGTCATCTCGGGCGATCCCGAAGCCATGGCCGACTGGGGATGGCGCATTCCGTTCTTTATCGGCGTGGCCCTGGCACCGATAGGCTGCTGGCTGCGCCTCAGCCTGGAGAACGATCGGCCGCCGGCGGTGAACCAACGGCCAGAGCCAGCGCCGCATTTGCGCCGGCATGCACGGGCCATCGTGCTCGGCGTGATGTTGACCATAGGCGCCACCGTCGCAACCTACATCTCGATGTATTATCTCGGTACCTATGCGGTGAAATATCTCGGCATGGCGCAGTCGTACGGCTATGCCGCGATGCTGCTGGCGGGCGTGGTCACCTTTGGCGGCAGTCTGCTGGTGGGCCACTGGTGCGATCGCTACGGCCGGTTGCCGCTGATCTTATGGGCGCGCATCGCCATTCTGCTGCTGGCGCTGCCGGTTTTCTGGCTGTTGAGCACCGTGCCGCACCCGGCGGTGTTGCTGAGCGCGGTCGTGCTGATGGTCGGCCTGACCACGCTGGGTTCGGTACCGACCCTGCTGATGATTTCCGAACTGTTCCCTCAGCGCATCCGCGCGTTGGGATTTGCGCTGGTGTATAGCCTGGGCGTGGCGATTTTCGGCGGGTTCGCCCAGTACATCGCCTCGCAGTCGATCGCGCTGAGCGGCTCGCTGCTGGCGCCCGCCGGTTATTTGATGCTGGCTACGGTTGTCTCATTGCTGGCGTTGCCGCTGCTGCGGGAAACCGGCGGCGGTAAGCTGCGCTAACGGGAGGGAGCAAAAAAACACCGGCGATTTTCATCGCCGGTGTTGGAGGTGACTGCGGGGAGGCTCGCTGGCGTCAGACCGCCGGGCGGGCAATCACGCTGCGGGTTTCCATGCGCACTTCGGCGATGGTGACCTGCAGAGAATCGCTTTGACGATAGGCCACTTCACCTTTGATCATTACCGTGCCGGTTTCCTGGCTGCACTGCATTTCGTCGCGCACCGCGTGGATGAACGGCGCCGGGATAAAGGCGACGGCGCCGTTGTCCAGCAGGCGCACGCGCAGGCCGCCGCGGGTCACGTCGATGATTTCCGCGTTAAAGCGCTGGTCGGTGCCGGCTTTGTCCTGCAGATAACGGGCATACAGCCAATCGCCGACGTCGCGTTCCGCCATGCGGTTCAGGCGGCGGCGTTCCGCCAGCTGCACCGTAACTTCGTCCTGTGGTTTTTCTGCCGGCTGTTGGCCGATGATGGCCTTCAACAGACGGTGGTTGACCATATCGCCGTATTTGCGGATCGGCGAAGTCCAGGTGGCGTACGCCTCCAGGCCCAGACCGAAATGCGGCCCCGGCGTGGTGCTGATTTCCGCAAAGGTCTGGAAGCGGCGGATGCGGCTGTCGAGGAACTGGGTCGGCTGCGAATCCAGATGGCGGCGCAGCTCGCAGAAGCCGTCGAGGGTCAACAGCTTCTCGGCATCGGCTTCCACGCCGTTGGCCTGCAGCACGGTGACCGCCTGCTCGACCAGCGCCGGATCGAAACCGGTGTGCACGTTGTACACGCCGAAGCCCAGACGATCGCGCAGCACGATGGCGGCGCAGACGTTGGCGGCGATCATGCACTCTTCAACGATGCGGTTGGCGCTGCGGCGCTGCTCGGTAATGATGTCCAGCACGTCGCCTTTTTCACCCAACACGAAGCGGTAGTCAGGGCGATCCTTGAACACCAGCGCATGCTGATGACGCCAGGCGTTGCGCGCATCGCATACGCGCTTCAGCAGGGTAATCTGCCGAGCGATCGATTCGCTCGGCGGCTGCCAACCGGCGATGCCTTCCAGCCAGTTGGAGACTTCGTCATAAACCAGCTTGGCTTTTGATTCGATCTCGGCGGCGAAGAACTGAATGTCGTCGCCCAGCGCGCCGTCGGCGCCGATGGTTACGCGGCAGGCCAGCACCTGGCGGCGCTCATTCGGGCGCAGCGAGCACAGGTTGTCGGACAGATCGCGCGGCAGCATCGGGATGTTGAAGCCCGGCAAATAGTTGGTGAAGGCGCGCACGCGGGCGATGTCGTCCAGTTGACCGCCTTGCTCGACGTAGGCGGTCGGATCGGCGATGGCGATGGTCAACTGCAGGGAGCCGTCGCCGTTGTCCACCACGAACAGCGCATCGTCCATGTCTTCGGTGCTGGCGCTGTCGATGGTGACAAAGTCCAGCGCGGTCAGGTCTTCACGCGCCAGCGCAGCTTCGTTTTCGCTCAGGGCGGCCATCTCTGGCGCTTCTTTTTCCAGATTATGGCGGGCCAGCGTCACCCACCATGGCGCGAAGTGGTCTTCGGCGTCGGTGATGAAGTGGGTCAGATCGGCGTTGAAACCGCGATCGCCTTTCAGCGGGTGGCGGCGCATTTCGGCCACTGCCCAGTCGCCGGCCTGGAAGTTGTGAGTCAGCTCTCGCACCGGGCGGCACTGAATCGCATCTTTCAGCAACGGATGATCGGGCACGATGGACAGGCGGTCATCACGCTTTTGCACGCGGCCGACAAAGCGCGACAGGAATGGCTCGACCAGAGTTTCCGGTTCGGCGATTTCGCGTTCTTTCTCGGTATGCAGAGTGGCGACCACGCGGTCCCCGTGCATGACTTTTTTCATGTACGGCGGTGGGATGAAATAACTCTTTTGACCGTCGACCTCAAGAAAGCCAAAGCCTTTCTCAGTCCCTTTTACTACGCCTTCAACGCGTGGGGTCTGAGAGTGAAGTTGCTGTTTAAGCTGCGCCAGCAGCGGGTTATCTTGAAACATATCGTCCAGTGAATGGGTTGTGAGTGGCAAGATTTGCGGCAGACAGTTTTACGCGAATCACCCGCTGCGGGCAAGCCTAACGTCACGGTTTTCCTGCGCTGGCGCGCGATTTTGCGCATGTTTGGCCAATCGAAAGACGATAAATAAAACCCCGGTGCGGATGACCGGGGTGAGAGGCGGGCAAATCAGTCCTGCAGCGGGGTCGGCTGTAGGATCTCAATCCAGTAATCGTCCGGGTCGCGGATAAACGCCACGTAGTTCATGCGGCCTTCATGCAGGCGTTTTTGGAAGCTCACGCCAAGACGTTCAAAGCGCTCGCAGGCGGCGCGCACGTCCGGTACCGTTACACACAGGTGGCCGAACCCGCGCGGCTCGCCGTTGCCGTTGTGATAGCTGAAATCGGCCTGTTGCTCGGTGCCGTGGTTATAGGTCAATTCCAGAATGCCTGGCTGGCTCAACGCCCAGCGTTTGCGCTCATCGTCATCCTGCGGGATTTGCTCGCGCGGGCTGCGGGTCAGGTAGCAGATGGTGAAGGCGGCTTCTTTGAACTCTTCCAGGTAGACCGGGGTAAAGCCCAGCACGCGGGTATAGAAATCCAGCGCTTTGCTCAGATCTTTCACACGGATCATGGTGTGGTTGAATACGTAGCCGTCGGTTACCGCCTCCGGTTGGGCGGTGACGCCCGGCAGCGTCAATAGGTCATTCAATGGCATCGGGGTTCCTCCTCAGGTTGCCGGTAAGACTGTAGGCCAAATTAATGCTAATCTAAAGTGATTGTTTTTAAGTAAAACGCTAACAAAAAGTGAATATTTAATGAAGCTAAGCCAGCTTAGGTTTTTTTGCGCTTTAGTCGAGTATAAGACCATTGCCGCCGCCGCGCGGGAGCTGCACTGCGTGCCTTCCAATGTTACTTTGCGCATTCGCGAGCTTGAGGCGTCGCTGGGCGGCGAGCTGTTTTTCCGCGACAAAAACCGATTGTACGTAAACCCCAAAGGGCGGCTGTTCTATCAGCAGGCGCGCGACATCGTCGAGCAGGCCGATCGCAGCCGCCAGCTGTTCGCCGGCGAGCAACACCAGGGGCTGCTCAATCTGGGCGCGCTCGATTTTTCGCTGGTCAGCCACCTGCCGGCGCGCATCGCTCAGCTGCGCCGTCTGCAGCCGCAGTTGCAAATCAACGTGCTGAGCCGCGACTCGCTGGTGCTGGAACGCATGCTGATCGACAGCGAACTGGATTTGGCGATCAGCGATGGGCCGATCGAACACCCGCTGCTGGCCAGCAGCAAGGCGTTTGATGAACGGCTGGTGTTGCTGCTGCCGGCGCATATCGCGCAGCTCGACGCCGCCGCGCTGGCAGGGCTGGAGTTTTATACCTTCAGCCGCGAGTGCTCGTTCCGCTTGAAGATTGACCACTGGCTGGCTGCGCGCCGCCTGAAGCCACGCATGACGCTCGAAATGGAGTCTTATGCAGCGATGGCGGCCTGCGTGCAGGCCGGTTGCGGGGTGGCCTGCATTCCCGGCTCGCTGCTGCCGCTGATCCTGCCGGCGCCTGCGCTCAAGGTGGTGGAAATGGGGGAGGAAGGGGTAAGCGATTTGTATTTCGTCTGGCGGCGCCATCAGCTGTCGGCCGAATTGCAAACCGCGCTGGAAATATTGGCGCGCCCGGCCTGAACCGGGCGCACCCTGTCAGGCGATGCGCAGCGAAGGGCGCTCCGCACAGCGGCGAACCACCACCGGGATCGATTTGGAGGTCGGGGTACCGGTGCCGTCGCCAAAGCTGGCCAGCGGCACCAGCGGATTGGTTTCCGGATAGTAGGCCGCCAGATTGCCGCGCGGGATATCGTAGCTCACCAGCTTAAAGCCGCTCACCTTGCGCACCACGCCGTCATTCCACAGGGTTTCAATTTCCACCCGTTCCCCGTCCTGCATGCCCAATGCCGCCAGATCTTCCGGGTGAATGAACAGCACCTCGCGTTGGCCGTATACGCCGCGATAGCGGTCGTCCAGTCCGTAAATGGTGGTGTTGTACTGATCGTGCGAGCGCAGGGTTTGCAGCGTGAAGGGCGCCTTTTGGCCGTTCAACTGCGGGAACAGGGTGGCCGGCAGTTCCGCCGCGCTGAATTCTGCCTTGCCGCTTGGGGTGGCGAAACGCAGTTCGGCGGCGGCGTTGCCCAGGTAGAACCCGCCCGGCTGGTCACAGCGGCGGTTAAAGTCGGCAAAGCCGGCGACGGTGGCGGCGATATGGTCGCGGATCAGCGAATAGTCATCCGCCAGCGCCAGCCAGTCGAGCGGTTGATTGCCCAGCACCGCATCGGCGATGCCGCAGACGATCGCCGTTTCAGAGCGCTGAGTGTCGGCCAAGGGTTTGCCGACGCCCTCCGAGGCGTGCACCATGCTGAAAGAATCTTCCACCGTGATGTACTGCGGGCCGCTGGCCTGCAGATCCTGTTCGGTGCGCCCCAGCGTCGGCAGGATCAGCGCGTCCTTGCCGGTCACCAGATGGCTGCGGTTGAGCTTGGTGCTGATGTGCACCGTCAGCTCGCAGCAGCGCAGGGCGCGGGCGGTGCGTTCGGTATCCGGCGCGGCGGCGGCTAAATTGCCGCCCAGCGCGATCAGCACCCTGACCTCGCCGCGCAGCATCGCCTCCAGCGCTTCCACCGTGTTATGCCCGTGTGCACGGTTGGCGGTGAAGCCAAAATGGCGCTCCAGGCTGTCGAGCAGCGCCCCGGGGGATTTCTCGTCGATGCCCATGGTGCGGTTGCCCTGCACGTTGCTATGGCCGCGCACCGGGCACAGACCGGCGCCCGGTTTGCCCAATTGGCCGAACAACAGCTGCAGGTTGGTGATTTCACGCACCGTCGCCACCGAGTGCTTATGCTGGGTTACGCCCATCGCCCAGGTGCAGATCACGCGTTCTGCCCCCTGGTAAATGGCCGCCGCCTGTCGCAGCTGCTCCTCGGTTAAACCCGACTGTTCGGCGATCTGCGCCCACGAAGTGGCGTCGACGCGCGCCAGATAGGCATCCACCCCGACGCTGTGTTGCTCGATAAACGCCAGATCAAACAGGCCCGCTTCACCGGCCGCCAGGCGCTGGCGGTGGGTTTCCTGCAGCGCCTTAACGATGCCGCGCACCGCCGCCATATCGCCGCCGAGATTTGGCTGGAAGTACGATGAGCTGATCGGTGAGGATTTCGGCGTCAGCATCTGCAGCGGATCCTGCGGATCGGCGAAGCGTTCCAGCCCGCGTTCGCGCAGGGTGTTGAAGCTGACGATGCGCGCACCGCGCTTGGCGGCGTTTTTCAGGCTGTGCAGCATCCGCGGGTGGTTGGTGCCGGGGTTTTGGCCGAAGACGAAGATGGCGTCAGCTTTCTCGAAGTCATCCATACGAATGGTGCCTTTGCCGACGCCGATGCTTTGCTTCAGCCCGACGCCGCTGGCCTCGTGGCACATATTGGAACAGTCGGGGAAGTTGCTGGTGCCGAGCATGCGGCCGAACAGCTGATAAAGATAGGAAGCTTCGTTGCTGGCGCGGCCGGAGGTGTACAGCTCAATCTGGTTCGGGGTATCCATCGCCTTGATATGTTTGGCGATCAGCGCCAGCGCGTCCGGCCAGTTGATCGGCTCGTAATGGTCGGTTTCGGCATTGTAACGCATGGGATGAGTGAGGCGGCCCTGATATTCCAGGAAATAATCGCTCTGCTGCTGCAGGGTGCTGACGCTGTGTGCGGCGAAGAATTCGGGTTCGACCGCATTGCGCGTGGCCTCCCAGCTGACCGCTTTGGCGCCGTTTTCACAGAAGCTGAAAGTGCTGTGGTTATCGTCACCCCAGGCGCACCCTGGGCAGTCGAAGCCTCGCGCCTTGTTGACGCGCATCAAATTGCGCAGGTTTTTCAGCGTTTGCCTGCTGTCGAGCACAAAGCGGGTGGTAGCTTCGAGGGAGCCCCAGCCGCCCGCCGGGCCGGTATAAGGCTTGATTGCGGGTTTGAATTTCATGTTGATTTTGGTTGCCGGTGGTTGTAGCTAAAAAGTAAACGATTTTTTAAGCGTTATGGGTGTTTATGTCGCAAGTCTAGGAGCCTGCGGGGGGCGGCGTCTAATAGAATGGGATTATGGCGGGATAGAGCGTATCTATCGCGCGGCGGGGTTCCGCAAACAAATGGTTGCATAATGACATCCGCTGCAAAAGAGTAATGATTCCGCTGACTGCCGAATTCATGCAGGCTATGCCACGGATTATATTGGCATTTTATTTCGCCCACAGGGCCTGAGGAACACCCCTTTGAAACGTTCGGTATTGGCCGCGATCAGCGCAGCGTTGCTGCCGCTGGCGGCGCAGGCGGCGGATACGCCGTTCAACTTTCCCTCGAGTACGCCCCCGGCGATAGACGCCGCCTCCTATGTATTGATGGATTACGCCACCGGGCAACTGCTGGCCGCCGGCAACCCGGATGAGAGGCGCAACCCCGCCAGCCTGACCAAGCTGATGACCGGGTTGGTGATCGATCATGCGCTCGATCAACATAAAATTGGCCTGGACGACGTAGTGACGGTAGGGAACGACGCCTGGGCGCAGGGCAATCCGGTGTTCAAGGGGTCTTCGTTGATGTTCCTGAAACCTGGTGACAGGGTCACGGTGCGCGACCTCAGCCGCGGCATCATCATCGACTCCGGCAACGACGCCTGCGTGGCGATGGCGGATTACGTGGCGGGCAATCAGGCTAACTTCGTCAAACTGATGAATGAAAAAAGCGCGCAGCTGGGCCTGAAAAATACCCATTTTGAAACCGTACACGGCCTTGATGCGCCGGGGCAGTTCACCACCGCCGGCGATCTGGCGCTGATATCCCGCGCCATCATCATGAGCGAGCCGGCGGAATACCATATGTACAGCGAAAAATCGCTGACCTGGAACGGCATCACCCAACAGAACCGCAACGGCCTGTTGTGGGATAAAACCCTGCACGTCGACGGCCTGAAGACCGGGCACACCGCTTCGGCCGGGTTTAACATCATCGCCTCCGCCACCGAGGGCGAGCGGCGCCTGATTGCGGTGGTGATGGGCGGAAAAAGCCCCAAAGGCCGCGAGGAACAGGCGCGCAAGCTGCTGAGCTGGGGGTTGCGCGATTTCGCCACCGTGCACCTGTTTAACGCCGGGCAGAGCCTGGGACAAGAGCCGGTGTGGTATGGCGAACGTCATCAGGTGCAGGTGGGCAGCGCGCAGGATCAGTTCTTGAGCCTGCCGAAAACCGAGGCGGGCAAGCTGAAGGCGCAGTACCTGCTGAACGTCGAACGGCTGGAAGCGCCGCTGAAGCAGGGCCAGACGGTGGGCGAGATCCGCGTCAGCGATAACGGGCAGCTGCTGAAAACTTTACCGCTGGTGGTGCTGCAGCCGGTGGATCAGGGCGGCATGTTTTCGCGCCTGATGGATTACCTGAAGCTGAAAGTCTGAGGGGGCCGGGCACAGGCCGTTACGCGGTGGTATAATTAGCGCGTATGCCCATTGATGAGCCGCGTTATGGATATTAAACAACTGATCTACCTGTGTAATCTTGAGCGTGAACGCCACTTTGGCCGCGCGGCCGAGGCCAGCTTCGTCAGCCAGCCGACGTTATCGATGCGATTGAAAAACCTCGAGAAAGAATTGGGCGTGTCGCTGATTAACCGCGGCAACAATTTCGGCGGTTTTACCGCCGAGGGCGAACGGGTGCTGGCCTGGGCGCGCGAAATCGTGTCGGTCTATCAGGGGCTGAAACTGGAAGTGGAGTCGCTGAAGCACGGTCTTAACGGCACGCTGCGCCTCGGCGTGGTGCCGCAGTGCAGTATTTCGCTGGCGGAAATGCTCAAGGCGGTCAGCGAGCGTTATCCGCATCTGGACTATCGGGTGGCGGTGCTGAGCGCCGATCAGCTGCTGGAAGCGCTGACGGCGCACACCGTGGATATCGGAATTGGTTTCTTCGAGCTGACAACGCTGAAAGAGCTGCATTTCCAGTCGCAACCGCTGACGGAAACCGGCGTGGAGCTGGTGTTCCACCCGCAGCACTTCCCCAAGCTGGTCGGCGACGCGCCGCTGCCGCTGGAGGCGGTCGCCGCGCTGCCGCTATGCCTGGCGGAGCCTACGCGTTATTTCCGCCGCTACCTCGATCAATACTTCCGCGAAGCCGGGCTGACGCTGCACCCGCGGCTGGAGACCACCTCGATTTTCCAACTGCTTGAGGGGATTTTCGTCGGCCTCGGCTGCGGGTTGTTCCCGCGCGGCAACCTGTTGCCGGAAATGACGCCGGCGCTGCAGCGTCGGCCCATCGCTATCGCCGCCATGTCGCGTCACGCGGCGGTGGTGGTCGACGTGCCGGAACGCGCCACGCCCCTGGCGCAAAAGTTTTTTGACGCCGCCAGCGAATGGCTGCGCCAGCAAAATAACGCTAATGATTAAGGCGTTTATTGAAAATGGCCCCCTGAGGGCTGAGGGTTCCCCATAAATAAAGACAGGCATAGAAGGTTGTGATCTACTTAGTGTTCCACCAAAAAGTAAGGTCACTCCTCTATGCCTGCTTCACAAGTTTGCCATAAATTTTTCAGCCAGTCCCTG